>Ga0210407_10001145_pt1 | contig 25818 bp, 20 predicted proteins | sample IncBWC27MmetaG_FD_150860 | JGI IMG/M metagenome (GOLD analysis project Ga0210407, IMG submission 150860) | Forest soil microbial communities from Barre Woods Harvard Forest LTER site, Petersham, Massachusetts, United States - Inc-BW-C-27-M | ecosystem: Environmental > Terrestrial > Soil >...
CGGCCCATGCCGTGGTCTTCAGCATCGACGAGAAAAGCCAAATCCAGGCGCTCGACCGCACCCAGCCTGGCCTGCCGATGAAGAAGGGGCGCTGCGCCACGATGACGCCAGCCGTGAGCCTTCAGCCCGCGGGCTTGACCCGTGGGGGCGATGCAGCTTGGTCCAGGCCGGCCGCCGGTAATGGCAGCCCTGGCGCAACAGAAATCCCGAGAGCTGCTGGCGCGCCCCGGCGCAGTGCATGCACCGCATCGAGACGGGCGCGCACCAGGTCACGCATCGCTTCGTGCCCGGCATCTGGAACCCATACCGCGGTCAGCTCGCCGGCCCGGTGCAGCCGCGCCAGACTGGCGGCATCCCGCCGATCGGTCTTGACCCGGTCGCCCGCCCGCTTCGGGATCAGCGAGGGCGCCACCACCATGCGTTCGTGCCCGTGCGCCGACAAATGACGTTGGATGCCATAGCCGCACGGACCCGCTTCGTAGCAAAACCGCAGCGTCATGCCGTCGCCGCCAAGCTTGCGCCGCAGACGGTCCAACGCCGTCGGCGTGTTCGCGATCCGGCCGTATTCCCGCACCTCGCCGCGCAGGCCGCCCGCCGCCACCGCGACGACAATGCTTTCCTTGTGAACATCCAACCAACCCAACGTAAGTGATACGATCCGCCATGACCCGTCTCCTATGCATGGGGCTCGGCACCGGCCAACCCGGCGCAACCCTCGTTACCTGCATACTGTGAGACGGGTCGCCCCGTACTCAGGCGGACATGTGGTCTAGGAGATGATACCCTGGTCCTTTCCGGTCGGAGGATCAGAGAGCCCGGCACGATTTCGTACGGGGAGCGACGGGGCCCGAGAGACCGACCTGTGGTCGAACCCGCTTTCGATTGCATCTCTCGAACAAAACGTGTACGATATTCGAGTGGTCGCGTTGCACGGCCTCGCTGGGTGTGAAATAAGGAAGCGGATAATGCAGACAGCGTTGCGCCTATTGGACAAGGAAGCAATGGACAGACAGCGAGCTTTGGACGCGGCGCTCGGCCAAATCGAACGTGCTTTCGGCAAGGGTTCGATTATGAAGCTCGGATCGCGCGAGACCGCGGCGGATATCGAAGTGATTTCGACCGGCTCGCTGGGTCTCGACATCGCGCTTGGCATCGGCGGATTGCCGCGCGGCCGTGTCATCGAGATCTACGGGCCGGAGAGCTCCGGTAAGACGACCCTCGCGCTGCACGTGATTGCGGAGGCGCAGCGCGGCGGTGGGACCTGCGCCTTCATCGACGCCGAGCATGCGCTCGACCCGGGCTATGCCCGCAAGCTCGGGGTCAATGTCGACGATCTGCTGATATCACAGCCCGATGCGGGCGAGCAGGCACTTGAGATCACCGACACGCTCGTCCGCTCTGGTGCAATAGACGTCCTCGTAATCGATTCGGTGGCTGCCCTCGTTCCTCGTGCCGAGCTCGAGGGCGAGATGGGCGACAGTCATGTCGGCTTACATGCCAGACTGATGAGCCAGGCACTGCGCAAGCTGACGGGGTCGATCTCCCGGTCTCGCGCGATGGTGATTTTTATCAACCAGATCCGTCTCAAGATCGGGGTAATGTTTGGCAATCCCGAGACCACCACCGGTGGCAACGCACTGAAATTCTATTCGTCAGTTCGCCTTGACATCCGGCGCATCGGCGCGATCAAGGATCGCGATCAAGTGATTGGCAATCAGACTCGTGTCAAGGTTGTAAAAAATAAAATGGCGCCGCCATTTAAAGTTGTCGAATTCGACATCATGTACGGCGAAGGCGTCTCGAAACGCGGCGAACTGATCGACCTCGGCGTTCAGGCGGGTGTGGTCGAGAAGTCTGGCTCTTGGTTTTCCTACGAGGGCCAGCGAATCGGCCAGGGTCGCGAGAACGCCAAAGCCTTTCTCAAAGATCACGGCGAGGTTAGCGAGGCGGTCGAGCAGGCAATTCGCGCCAATGCCGGGCTCGTTGCCGAAGCGATGATGGCCGCCTCAGGAGATGCGGCAAGCGAGGAATAAGCCGCTCTCCCGACGGTCGGCCTATGGACCGGCGACGCGATCGAGAAATTGCTTGATCCGGTGGAGCGGTGGCTCCGAGAGCCTGGAGATTATCGGCCGTGATCCGGCCTGAGGCCGAAGCGCTTGCCGTTGGTTTCGTGAGCGTTCCGAGGGGACGATAGTCAGGCCACTTTTTCCAAGCGATCAGTTAGAAGAATTTCCGCCATCCGGTAGTCTTCGAGGATCGCCCTGACGATCGGCGCTGCATCCGACACGACACCGGACTGTGCCATCGCTTCGAGCTCTTTGCAGCGCGATGACAGTGCGATCGCCCCGATGTTGGCACTGACCGACTTCAGCGCATGGCTGGCCTGGTGAAGCAGCGAGGCGTCGTGGTTTGTGGCACCTCGCTCGAGGTCTTTGAGAAGGCTCTCGGCACCTTTGAAAAATAACTTGATTACCTGCTGCACGATGTCAGACCGCTGCTGTTTCTGCAGCTGCCGAAGCGAGTCGAGCACCTTGTAGTCGACGGGTTCAGCAGACAGCGAAGCCGGCACCAGCGCCAGATGGTCACGCGTGGTCCGGAACGTGGGTGGACTAGACCACGCGGTCAACATCGCCTTCATCTGATCAAGTGTAAAAGGCTTTGCCAAGTAGTCGTCCATTCCCGTAGCCAAACAGCGCTCGCGGGCGCCTTCGATCACATTTCCGGTCAGCGCGATTATCGGAGTGTGGCGATGCGATTGGGATTCGCGTCGGCGTATTTCGGCGGTTGCCTCATACCCATCCATTTCGGGCATCTGGCAATCCATAAAGATCAACCCGAACTCCCTCTCGGCATGACGCTCGAGAGCATCCCAACCATTCGTAGCGGTTTCGACAACGTATCCCAGGCCCTCAAGGATGGCGACGCAGACCTCGAGATTTACCGGACTATCTTCGACCAGCAGCACATGTGTTCCTTTGGCGCCTGAGCTTCGCGGGATCGCCGCTTCGTCGGCGCCGGATGTCCCGGGGGCAACATCAGCAGCGTCCGAGGCAAGACCGTCCCATAGGGCTGCTTGCCGGATGGGCTTTGTCAGCCAATAAAATCTACTGTCAGCCAATTCGCTGATTTCTTGCCCAAAGGGGGTCAACAGGATGAGCTGAAAATCGCCTTGTGGGGATGTGGACTTGATAGTACGCGCCAGCTCGATCCCGCTCATGTCGGGCAGCAAATTGTCGATGATTACGCGCCCATACGGGCCCCCGCGGGCGATCGCCTCGCGCACAGCCGCGAGTGCGTCCGAACCTGTGTGCGCGTGGTCGGCGCGTACGGATCGTGCAGATAACTGATCGGTCAGGATCTCACGACTGAGCGCGTTGCCGGTGACCACCAGGACCGGCATGGCATGACCGGCCGGGACTACCGCTTCACTCACCGCCGCCGCGCTCTGCAATCCAAATCGTGCGGTAACGCGGAAGCACGATCCGACACCCGGGTTGCTCACGACGTCGATTGTCCCACCCATCATCTCGCAAAAATGTTTGGCGATCGTAAGGCCGAGACCGGTGCCGCCGTACCGTCTTGTCGTTGAGCTGTCGGCCTGGGCAAAAGCTTCGAAAATCTGGTCTCGCTTCTCAGCGCGGATGCCGATCCCCGTGTCGCTGACCTCAAAAGAGATCATTACCGACGCTTTAAATTGCTCCACCATCTGAACGCGAATGCCCACCTCCCCGCGTTCGGTGAATTTGATCGCGTTACCGATCAGGTTCGTCAGGATCTGGCGCAGGCGTCCGGAATCGCCGACAACGGCCGTCGGCAAATCTGCCGGGACGAAACAGCCTAGTTCCAGACCCTTGCCACAAGCCAAATTGCTGAAAGATTCCGTCACTTCTTCCACGAGGGTCCGCAAGTCGAACGCGCTGTGCTCGAGCTCGACCCTTCCAGCTTCGATCTTCGAGACGTCGAGAACCCCATTGATAACCCCGAGCAGGGCATCAGCCGAGCGTCGCGCGGTTTCGACGAAGCGTTGCTGAGTTGCCCCCAACTCGGTTTGACGGACGAGCTCCAGCATGCCGAGTACACCGTTCAACGGTGTGCGCATCTCGTGGCTCATGTTGGCCAAGAACTGAGACTTCGCCTCGACAGCCCGCTCCAACTCAATGGTCCGCTGCTGGATCCGTGCTTCGAGAGTTGCGTTCAGGTGGCGCAATTCCTCCTCTGCCCGCTTCTGAGCGGCGTGGCGGGCGGCCAGGGCATCGGCCATATCATCGAACGCCGCTCCAAGGCGGCCAATTTCTGAGGCACGATCATCAAGGCGCGCGCGTGCTCCGTAATTACCCCTCCGCCATTCGGTGGTGACCTTCAGAAGACCCTCGATCGGACGGCGGATGAATTTCCGGCCACCGGTCCAAGCTGCGCAAATCGCCGCCAAAAACCCCACAAGAATGAGTCCGACCCTGCGTCGGGTAGCGTTGTCGATCTCCGCAAATGCTGCTGCTTTAGATTCACCGGCACTAAGGAAAAAATCTTTTGGTGGGAGAACTGCCGGCACATATCCGAATATTCGTGTAATACCGTCAACGCCGACTGCTTCCTCCCACCCCGCTTCGTCGCCATCCATGATCGGTTCATGGGACGTTCTCATATTCTTCCCGACGAGGTGTTCGGGACGAGGCAACCGGGCAATGATATTGCCCTCGCGATCGGCAATCAGGATAGAGGCTGTCGGCGACAGTCCGCGCTCTTTGAGGTGATCCGACAGCCAAGTCAGATCGAGTCCGGCGAATACGACACCTGCGATGTGGCCATTGCCATCCTCGAACCGCTCCGCGAAATGTATCATCCGCTGGTTGCCGACAGGGTCGATCCAATAATTCCCCACCGCAAGCTCAGGCTGCGCCAGAGCGCGCGTAAAGAATGCCTGATCGGTCACCCAAGAAAATGATGTCGGACCGCTCACACAGAAGACTCGGCCGGCTATATCAGCCGCACCAAGAAAACTATAATTCGCGTATCGCGATTTTAATTTTGAAAATAGCGCGCTACACGCAACGGGTTGCAGGGATTTGACGGGGTCCAATTGGGCAAGGGCAAGCAGCAATTGTCGAGCGCCCTCGCGCAGTACGCCGATCTCCCCGCCGAACTGCTTGGTAATTTCCACCACGTGCTGGCGGATTTCGCCTTCACGGGCTATCCGCTGGTCATATTCGTTCCAGCCTTGGATCATCAGCGCCGGAACGACAGCCAAGATAACGAGCAAGAACAATCGCCCGGTCAGACCAATGCGGATGCCGAGCGGGAACACGGATTGGTTGGCGCTCCTTACCGTGAACCAGTCAGCCACCCGGCGCGCCGCTTGCCCGATCATCACCTGCTACCACGCACTTGCCGATGAGATCCAAGGCGCGGATGGCCCAACCGTTGCAGCATCGAGGGTAGCTGATCCCTTGGCGATTCAAGGCGTGGCACGCTCTACAGTCCTCGACGCCTTTGCGCCCTTCGGAGGGGAAAGCGAGCCAAACGGCCGCTCTGTCTTTATCTGAGGCTGCTTCACCCCTCCCACAGCTCCATCAAGCACATGAGAAACAATCTTAACCATCTGCTCGTCAAAATGCCGTCAGAGACGCGTCATGAACTCGTCCGTTCTAGGACTGATGCGCGCTTGGTGAGCGTGAGGACAGGCCGACGTTCCGCTGCTGCAGCTCCGGTTCGCCGGCGACCGGCACAACAATCCCATTTATTAAGCAACCGGCGAGGGCGATGACGGCGGAGATTGCCAAGATTGCATCAAAGCCGCCGACTGCCGCGGCTCTGCCGCCAATCAGCGATCCGAGCGCGATGCCTAAGAACAACGCACTGTTGTTCCAGGCGAGCGCCGTACCGGCTCGCTCCGGAAAATCCCGAGCGAGCCCCGCCTGCTGGGCCGGGAAAAATAGTTGTGCCAGTGCTGAACTCAAGCCCAGTGCCAATTCGATGAAAGCGCCGCAACTGAGTGCAAGCCTGAGCAGAAGGAAGCCGCCGCAAACCCCCGCAAAGCTCGCCCCCGCCACGAATTTTGTTCCGACCCGATCGGCCAAACGCCCGCCGGTCAACGCCCCGACTATTGCTCCACACCCGTAGCACAGAATTGCTCGGGCAACTTGTCCAGGTGAAAAGGCGACCGAGGTGAGGCCGGCTCCTAGATAGGTGTAAACGCCGTACAAGCTCGTGCTCCACATGACGGTGGGCATCAAACGCCGCAACAAGACGGCGCGACGAAGGAGATAAGAGGGGGTCGTGGGTGCATCTGCTCGCGGGGGTTCACACGGCCAGATTCGACGGTTAAGCCGTGCGAAAATGAGGCTTACGATGGCGAGAGCGACGAATACCCAAGCCCAGCCAAGCGCTGCGCCGACCTCCGCGCCGACTGCAGCCCCGATCGCCAGTGATACGAGGAGCCCGGAGACCGAGAAAGCAAGCCAAGCAGCCCGGCGACCCTGTGGGGCGGCGGCGGCCACGAGCGCATAGATGGAGGGTGATACGCCCGCGGCAGCAGCGCCTGCTAAGGTCCTCGCGCCAATGAGCCAGAGGAGGTTCGGAGCCGTAGCGGTCAGCAGGTTGGCCGCACCAAACACGAGCAAAGAACAGGTTAGCACCTGCCTTCGTCCTACCCGATCCGCGAGATAACCGAGCAGCGGGGCAGCCGCCATATAGGTTAAAGAAAAGGCTGTCACGCACCATCCCGCGCGCGTCGGGGAAACCCTGTAGTCGGCGGCGAGCATGGGCAGTAGCGGAGACAAAACAAACAGCTCTGTCCCGACCAGAAACATGGTCAGCCAACTGGCGACCAATGTGGCCGCCGGAGCCATCGGCGTGATGTACATAGGTCAGCCCCGCTTGATAGGGGTTGCGGTTGCCAAATGATCAGCGGCGCCGCAGTCAGGCCGCAGACCGCTGCAGCGACGGCGTTACCACGTCGGAACTTCTCTGGAGACCTACCAGGTCGAGAGAACGGGACCGCCCACTCGCCGCGATGCCTGATCGTGTAGCGACCGCGGCGGCGCTTCCCGATCGACCGCTCAGGTTCGGAGAACGACCCCCGCTCTGCCGCGTGCCCGCGCATGCCGCCCGGCGCTTCGAACTATCCTGTCCAAATGGGTCCACACCCCATCGAGCGCCTCGGCCATCATCCTGGCGTCGCGTAACGTTTCGGAGACCAGGGCGGGTCGTGTTCTTAGCACCATCTGCGTGACGGCGAGCGATTCTGCCGCGTGTCGCTCTTCCACCTGCTGCGAGAAACACTCTTCAAAGTACGGCTCGTCGCTGAATTGCGGGAAGTGCACCGAAACCGCATCCGCGAGAGCTTGCATCCAATCGACTGACATTATCTCGACCGCGCACCAAGGGCCAAGCGACCGGGCGTAAAGTTTTCGGGCGAGGCGCACAAAACACAACGTCTCAGCGCCGATATGGTTACTCAATTTTGCAGGATCCCCAAACTCCTCGTCTCCGAGCAAGGACTTGGCGCCGATGTTGCGGAAAGCTCGGGTCAGTTGATAATGGTGAGTATCGCCTCCCGGCAAACCATCATCATCGAGTAATATCTGCAGCTTTCGCTTGCGGAGCGAAGGACTGTCGAGGTGGGGTAGATAATAAACTGCTGCACGGGTGGCGTGCATGGCCGACTGGTAATGCAGATGTATTTGCCCAAGCAGCGAGGGATCGCTCGCGACGGCATATGGCAGGCCCGCCAGGTGTTCGAAGAACGGCATTCTTGACGGCCGGTGCTTTTCCAGTAAGGCCTTGATCACAAGTGGAAATTCGTCAACCGCGGTCAGCCCGGGCTCAGCCCGATCTCGGACTTCTGCAGGCGTGCTACCAGCGAACGCCATATTATCCTTCTCCAATGATCCTTCCATCAGGGTTTATCCTTCCCGCGCGGCCCACAAAGGCAGCGCATAATCTGACCGTGAGGTCGGCAGACCCGGTGAGCACCCATTTGCCGAGTACGCTACGGAGCACTGGCCGGATCGGGTTTAAGTGCAATTTGATTAAGTTCTTATAGAACGAACCATGAACATAGTCAAGTAAAATCCATTCGCGGGCTCGGAGCATTGCTGTACGGCACGCGGGCGGTAACGCTCGGCTGGACAGCGCCCTGAACCTCCCCTATAAGCGCCGGTCGCGGAGCGCCCAGGTAGCTCAGTTGGTAGAGCAACGGACTGAAAATCCGTGTGTCGGTGGTTCAATTCCGCCCCTGGGCACCACCGACGCATACGGGTCCTAAGCCACCGTCCGCTCCGCGTCAGCTGCCGCTGGCGACGTAGCACAGCTCTCGTTGTCGCAGAAGACCGTCTGCTGCGAGATGACCGCGATAGGGCGTAAGCAGCTCCGCCGAACCGCGGGGTTTCCAAGATTTCGTGGAACGCAGTGCCGTCAAGAGCCGGGCGGGTTGACGCGGGCGGTGTAGTCGCGCGTCGCTCGCGCTTCGCGATCGTGCTGGAGCGCCCAGCCAATCGAGGGGAAGGCGAGTTCCGTCCAAGGGATTTCTGCCCAATCGAAAAGCCGGACCTCCAGGCTCTCGGGTCCCGGCTCAATCGTGTCTTCCAGCAGTCGCGCGCGATAGATCAGCTGTACTTGGCTGATGCGCGGAATGTCGTATATCGCCAACAATCCTTCGATCTCAATACGGGCCCGAGCCTCCTCCCAGGCCTCCCGCTCCGCACCCGCACTCGCCGACTCATTGAGCTCGAGGTAACCCGCCGGCAAAGTCCAATAGCCGTAACGAGGGTTGATCGATCGCCGACACAAAAGAAGCCTTTCCCCCCATCGAGCAACCGAACCCACGACGATTTTCGGGTTGTCGTAGAGGATATACCCGCATTCAGCGCAGATCATGCGCTCGCGGTTGTCCCCTTCGGGGACACCCCGAACCGACGGCCCGCGCAGGTGATTGTCGTCCGACATCGCGGATCTCGATCGTGAGCGACGGCGCTCTCAGATCACGACCGGCTTCGCGAGCTCCGACCAGCGCCGCGCGGGTATCGCAAGGGGAAGTTCACTCAGCGCCATCTCGGTGGATCACCGCTCCGTCCGAGCCAGATCATAGGCGGCGGGCCAAGACGCGGCAAGATCACTTGCTGGCACCTTGCAAACCTGCGTTCGCGCGGTAAGTGCTGTCTCGATGCCTTCCGCTCTAGACAGGCTCACCTTTAACGCCGCGCAAGCCGCGCGCGTATCCTGGTTTTTCGGCCAGAAGCTCTTGGCGTCGCGCGTCACCCGTCCGGTTCCATTGCCGGAACCGCTGCGCGGACGGGCGATGCCAGACACGCGGCGTATTCTCCGGGACCTATGGAGATTGATCGAGCAGGACTGGCGAAATGTCGAGGCCGGCTGCTACCTGCCCGCGCCGGACGAATCCGATGGCCCCCTCGAGGCGCTGCGTCGCGCCGCTGATTTCTTCGCTGACCTGAGCGCCGTCGAGCGCCGGCGGCACAGCACGACCAAGGTGCGCCGTCTGACCGAGGTCCCGGACGGCGGCTACCCGCCCTATTATCTGCAAAACTTCCATTTTCAGAGCGACGGGTATCTGAGCGGCTCCTCGGCTCGACGCTATGATCATCAGGTCGAGGTGTTGTTCGGCGGGGCCGCGGCCGTCATGCGGCGCCAAGCGCTGGTGCCGCTCCGAGCGGCTCTCACCCGACGCGGGGCGGAGCGGCTGCTCGACGTCGGCTGCGGCACCGGGTGCTTCCTGCGCGAGGTCAAGGCGAACCATCCACGTCTACAGGTTATCGGGCTCGATCTGTCGCCGAATTATCTCGCCGTCGCTCGACAGAAGCTGCAGCCCTGGTCACGCGCTCGGTTTGTCGAGGGAATGGCGGAGGCGATGCCGTTTGGCGATGATCAATTCGACGCCGTCACCTGCATCTATCTGTTCCACGAATTGCCGCCCGAGGTGCGCCGGGCCGTTGTCGAGGAGATCCATCGCGTGCTCAGGCCGGGTGGCATGCTGGTCTTCGTCGACTCGCTGCAGACCGGTGACGAGCCCGATTACGATGCGATGCTCGAATACTTCCCGATTGCCTTTCACGAGCCCTATTACGCGAGCTACCTGGGAGAGGATCTCGACCGGTTGTGGAGTCCGGGCTTCAGCCCGGAAGCGCGGCTTCCCGCGTATTTCTCGAAGGTGCTGAGCTACCGGCGCAATCCGTGAGGGGCCAGTCTTGTAGCTAGATGTAGATACCGCTTGGCATCGGGCCACAAGAGTGGTACCGTATGTTGTTGTGTGGGCTGGGGGGTCCACAGGATACGGGGGAAGCCATGGATATCGTCACTTGGACGCCGGAACGCGTCGAGCAATTGACTCAGCTGTTCGAGGAGGGGCTCCCGACGGCCGAGATCGGCCGTCGGCTGGGCCTCACGAAAAACGCCGTCATCGGCAAGCTGCACCGGATTGCGCTGGCGCCGCGCAGTGGCACACCGGTCGCCCCGCCACAACGCAACTTCTTCGAATTCAGCGGGCCGAGCTGCTTGTGGCCCCACGGCCATCCGACCGACGAGAATTTTCATTTCTGTGGGGCGCGCCCGCTTCCGGGGAAGCCCTACTGCGCCGATCACGCGGCGATGGCCTATGTGCGTCCCAAGGAGGAGAAGGCGAAGGCCGCCTGAGCCTTGGCGCCCGCGCGCTGCCGTCCGTCGGGATCGCCGCAACGGCTCTTTGCGAACCGCGGCCGAGGTCAACGGAAGGTCAGCACTGCGTGAGGGGTGCAAGACCGCGGTGCTTCAGACAACGCATCGCACGGTCGATGCCTTCCAGGGTCACGGGGAACATGCGGTCTGCGACGATGTTGCGGATCATCCCGATGCTGGCGGTGCCGCTCCAGTATTTCTCCGGCACCGGATTGAGCCATGCCGCTCGCGGATAGGCCGCAAATAGGCGGCGCAGCCACACCTCGCCCGGCTCGTCGTTCCAACGCTCGACGCTGCCGCCCTCTTTTTCGACCTCGTACGGGCTCATGCTGGCGTCGCCGACGAGGACGATCCGATAGTTCCTGTCGTAGGTGCGAAGCAGTTCCATGACTGGCACCTGCTCGACGTGACGCCGCCGTGAATCGCGCCACACCGAGTCGTAAATGCAGTTGTGAAAATAGAAGTGGACCAGGTGCTTAAACTCAGAGCGTGCGGCTGAGAACAGTTCCTCGCAGATCCGCACGTGATCTTCCATCGACCCGCCGATATCGAGAAACAGCAGCAACTTCACGGTGTTGTGCCGCTCGGGGACGAGCTTCAGATCGAGCCAGCCGGCATTGTGCGCGGTCGAGCGGACGGTGCCGTCGAGATCGAGCTCTTCGGCCGCCCCCTCGCGCGCGAATTGCCGCAGGCGACGCAACGCCAGCTTGATGTTGCGGGTGCCGAGTTCGACGGTATCGTCGAGGTTGCGAAACTCGCGGCGATCCCAGACCTTCACGGCGCTGCGGTTGCGACCCTCCTGTTGCCCCATGCGCACGCCCTCGGGATTGTAGCCGTGGGCACCGAAGGGCGAGGTGCCGGCAGTGCCGATCCATTTGTTTCCGCCTTGATGCCGCGCGCGCTGCTCGGCAAGGCGCTGGCGCAGAGTCTCCATCAGCTTTTCCCAACCGCCGAGCGCTTCAATCAGCTTTTTTCCCTCCTCGGTCAGAAACCGTTCGGCAAGCTTGCGCAGCCAGGCATCCGGGATCCCGGTCTGCGGGTCGGGCAGGGTCTCGATCCCCTTGAAACAGTGCCCGAAGACGCGGTCGAACCGGTCGAGGTAGCGCTCGTCTTTGACCAGCGCCGTGCGCGCCAGGAAGTAGAAATCCTCGATGTCGAACGCCGCAACGCGTTTCTGCATCGCCTCCGTCAAACTCAGATATTCGCGGAGCGAGACCGGGACCTTGGCCTCGCGCAGCTCGAGGAAGAAGGAAAAGAACACGGCTAGGAGCCGGCGCGCTCGCGTCGGTGCAAAAACGCCAGACGCTCGAACAGATGCACGTCCTCTTCATTCTTCAGCAAGGCGCCGTGCAGCGGCGGGATCAGCTTTGCCGGGTCGCGTGTCCTCAGCACCTCTGGGGAAATGTCCTCGACGAGCAAGAGCTTGATCCAGTCGAGCAACTCCGAAGTCGACGGTTTTTTCTTCAATCCGGGAACCTGCCGGATTTCAAAAAAGACCGTTAGCGCCTCACCCAGGAGTTCGTGTTTCAAGCCGGGAAAATGTACATCGACAATACGGTGCATCGTTTCGCGGTCGGGAAAACGGATGTAATGAAAAAAGCAGCGCCGGAGAAAGGCGTCCGGTAGTTCCTTTTCGTTGTTCGACGTGATGATTACAATCGGACGATGCCGGGCCTGAATCGTGCGGCGCGTCTCGTAGACGTAGAACTCCATCCGATCGAGCTCGAGCAGCAGATCGTTGGGAAATTCGATGTCAGCCTTGTCGATCTCGTCGATCAGCAAGACTGGCGCCTCTGGCGCCTCGAACGCCTCCCAGAGCTTTCCCGGTACGATGTAGTTGGCGATATCGTGGACACGCTCGTCGCCGAGCTGGCCGTCGCGCAAGCGGGAAACCGCATCGTATTCGTAAAGGCCTTGCTGCGCTTTGGTCGTAGATTTGATGTGCCAGGTGATCAAGTCCCTGGCGATGGCGCGGGCAACCTCATGCGCCAGTATCGTCTTGCCGCACCCCGGCTCGCCTTTGACGAGCAGCGGGCGCTCCAGCGCGATCGCGGCATTGACCGCAACCTGCAGGTCCGGCGTCACTATATAAGTATCGGTGCCCGTGAAACGTTGCATGCTCGTCCTACCCACCCATGGCCATTCTCGTCTTGCGCGTATGACATAACGCGAGCCTCACCATGATGCCAGTCGGACAGCAGCTTCCGCGATTTCGCCGGCCAACGGCCGGCTTACTTGCGGCAGGCCTCGGGGTGGTACTGCTCTTCCTGTTGTTTCTGCCGACGCGTGACCCCGTCACGCACAGCCTCGCCATCGAATGGCGCCCGTCGGCGGAGCTCGCGTTCGTGCTCTTCATCGTCGCGATTGCGGCGGTGGCGCGGCCGCGAATTGTTGGGACGCGCCTCGCGGCCTGCGTTCTCGCGGTGGTCGTCGGTGTAATGGCGCTGCTCAACCTTGTCCATGCCGTGATCCCGACCCTGCTTGGCCGTGATCTCAATCTTTATTGGGATCTTCGTCATCTTCCTTCGCTGTTTGGACTGGCAGGGGAGGCGGCCGGCTTCTGGCGCATATCGGGAGCGATGTGCGTGGCCGCGGGCGCGGTCTTCCTGCTGATGGCCGTCCTTTACCGGATTTGGTGCCGGTTTCTTCCCGCATTGACGGACCGGCGTGTTGGGCTCGCGCTCGCCATCCTGCTCGGCGTCGCGGTGGACATAACAGCCTTCATGCCGGCAGAAGACCGGCCGCTCGCCACCGGGTTTGGGCTCGACGTAGCGCGGCAGACGGTAGCACTCGTGCGCGGCTGGCACCCGGCGGCGGGCGGCGAGGGACCTTATGCCGCAGCCCTCGCAGCGCCACCCCCGCCGCACAGCGATCTCGCCGGGCTCAAGCGGCGCGACGTCTACGTCATCTACCTCGAATCCTACGGCACCACGGTCTTCGACACGCCGGAGTTCCTCGCCGGGCTCGGGCAGTCGGTGACCCGATTCGAGACCGCGCTGCGTGACGCCGGCTACACCATCGCATCGAACCGGCTGATCTCGCCGACATTCGGCGGCGGCTCGTGGCTGGCCCATGCAACCCTCGCTAGCGGCGTGCGCCTCGACGACCCGGTCCTTTACACGCTGCTGATGGATTCTGGGCGCAAGCTCCTGCCAGCCTATTTCAAGGAGGCCGGATGGCGGACCATCGGGATCGCCCCCGGCATCAAGGCGCCGTCCTCGAACGCGCGAGCCTGGGGTTTCGACCGCGAAGTTTACGCGGGTGACCTCGATTACCATGGTCCTGCCTTCGGCTGGTTCGAAATCCCGGATCAGTTCACGCTCAACCGGACGACGAAGATCCGCTCGGCGCTTGGTTCGGACCCTCCCGTGTTCACTCAGGTGGTCCTGGTCTCGAGCCACATTCCGTTCTCTCCGGTGCCGCCCTATCTTGCTGATTGGAACGACTCCGGGACATTTGCGAGCGTGTCCGCGACTGCGATGGAGGAGATCTACCGGCAGCCCGACTGGAGCCGGTTGGCGCCCGAGTACCTTAAGAGCCTGGGCTATGATTTGGCGGCACTCGAAGGCTGGCTCATCCAGCGGATGCCAGGTGACGGGCTCGTCATTCTGCTCGGCGACCACCAGCCGCCGGCCGTTATCGGTGGCCGGCCCGAGCCGCCATGGACCGTCCCGATCCATGTGCTGTCGCGGGATCCCGACCTTGTCGCCCCGTTCATCGCCGAGGGCTATGTCTCCGGCCTCTTTCCGGCCCAGAAGCCGCCCTACCGTGGCATGGAAACCTTTCTGGCCTGGTTTCTCGCCGCGTTCGACCACCCGGGCTGAGCTTCGGCGCCCCGTCGTCGCCGGAAAGCTGCAATCAAAAATTGCATCGAAAATTGGCTGCCGCTGCACCTGCAGCGGATCTGCAGCGAGCACTCGCCTTCGGGTTGCAGCCCATCGGTCGGGCGCCTGACCGTTCAGAGCCGGTCATGATCTGCAAACATGCAGTACGAAAAAGGCAATTTTAGGGTCGCATCAGCGCAACAGGGTTGTCATTGCGATCCAGGCGAATTCCGCTCGTCCCGGGAGAGCAGTTCGTCGAGCACGGCTGCAAGGCGGGCGAGATCGTCCGTCTTCGACAGCCTGTGGTCGCTTTCCTTGATCAGAGTGACCACGACGTCTCGGCTCGCGAGGCGCTCGGCGAGGCGAAGGCTCGTCTGCCAAGGACCCCGTCATCGAGCATGCCGTGCAAGAGCCGCACCGGACATAGCAGCGGGATCTCGTCGCGCATGACCAGGTGCCGACGGCCATCTTCGAACAGCCCCAGCGCGTAGGCATAGCTGCTCGGATCGTACTTGGAAGGCACGGTGACGCTCCCGGTCCGGCGGCACTCTTCCTGCTGCTCCAGTGTGAGCCGGGGCCACACAAGGTCCTCGGTGAAGTCGGGTGCCGCGGCCACGCCGACGAGTGCGTGAACACGCTCGGTTCTCGCAAGCGCCGCAAGCAGCATCACCCAGCCACCCATGCTCGAGCCGACGACGATCTGCCGACCTTCAGTGAGCGCATCGAGAACCGCTACCGCATCATCGGCCCAACGGCCGATCGTCCCCAGGGCGATGTCGCCGCTCGATCCGCCGTGTCCGAAATAATCGAAGCGCACGAAGGCGTGTCCGCGACTCCGGCAATACCCCTCCAGAAACAAGGCCTTGGTTCCGGTCATATCCGAGCGGAAGCCGGCACAAAACAAAACCCCGGGAGATCCACCGGCGAGCTGCCGGTAGGCGATTGTTGCACCATCGTGACGTGTTAGTATGCCAGGCGAACTCACTGGAGGCTCGCCAGAAGACGAATGGGCGTTGACGGTAACACCGGGCTCGCTCCGGCGAAAGGCCGCCCCCCGGCAGTGTTCCAGATCGTCCCTCGCCTCGGCTCGGGCGGCGCCGAACGGGGTACCGTCGACATCGCCGGTGCGCTGGTCGCTGCCGGATGGACTTCGTATGTCGCCTCGGCCGGCGGGCCGCTGGAGCGCGACCTTGTACGAGCCGGCAGCACCCACCTGACCCTCCCGCTCGCGTCGAAAAATCCGTTGCTGCTGCGCCGCAACGCGACAGCTCTGACACGCCTGATCCGTCGTTTCGGCATCGATATCGTCCATGCCCGCAGCCGCGCCCCGGCCTGGAGCGCATGGTCGGCGGCAAGCGCCACTGGGCGACATTTCGTGACGACCTTTCACAACGCCTACGGCTCCGGCGGCGCCCTCAAGCGTTGGTATAATTCCGTGATGGCGCGCGGCGAGCGGGTCATTGCGATTTCGCAGTTCGTCGCCGATCACGCCGCGCAGGCTTATGGGATCGGCCCGGACCGTTTGCGCACGATCCCGCGCGGTGTCGATCTTGACATCTTTGATCCCGATAGAGTCGGGGCCCAGCGGATTGTCAACCTCGCTCGCCAGTGGCGTTTGCCGGACGGTGCGCCCGTTGTGATGCTTCCCGCCCGGCTGACCCGCTGGAAGGGCGGTCTCGACTTGATCTCCGCGATTGCCGCACTCGGCCGGCGCGATATCTGCTGTCTTTTCGTCGGCCCCGAGCAACGGCGCGGGTTTCGCCGAGAACTCGAAGCGGCGATCGAACGGAACGGGCTGGCCGGGCTCTTTCGCATTGTCGAGGAGTGCCGCGACATGCCGGCCGCTTATATGCTGGCCGACGTCGTCGTTTCCGCTTCGAGCGACCCCGAGGGGTTCGGCCGGGTTGTCATCGAGGCCCAGGCGATGGGGCGGCTGGTCGTTGCCACCGATCATGGCGGTGCTCGCGAGACGATCGAGCGGGGGATGAGCGGCTGGCTCGTACCACCGCGCGACCCCGCGCACCTCGCCGCGGCCATCGGTGAGGCTCTGTCTCTCGGAGAGAGCGAACGGTCGGCATTTTCCCGACGCACGATCGCGCACGTCGCCAGCCGGTATAGTCGGCAGGCGATGTGTGCTCGCACAATCGAGGTCTACGAAGAGCTGCTCTTTCCCGAGACTAGCGCATTGGTGGAGGCGGCACCGACCGCTGTCGTGGCGTAAGGCCCCCGCCCGTGCCTTGACGCGGACGGGGCGGCTCGCGATATTCGAGGCATGAGCGGAAGCGGCCGGATCCTCGTGGCGACGACTACCAGCACCCGCAATGGCGGGGCGCCGGGAGGTCGTGCGCGCTGAATCGGCGGCAAAGGCTCAACCCGAATGACCCCGCTGGCCAACAGACGGGGTTTTTCGTGACCAGTTCGCCCCGTCGGAACGGCCGATAACGACGGAGCACACGGCGCGATGATCGAGCAACCTGAGGACAACCAGCATGGCCCGGTCTCGCCCGGGCGGGCCTACGTGCAAAACCCGGTCGCTGTGACCCTGCCCGACGGCAGCCGCCGCGAGTTCCCGCTTCCGGTGACCGGCGCCGACCTCGCGGCGGCGATCGGGCCGGGGCTCGCCAAGGCGGCGATCGCCATTCGTGTCGACGGCCGGCCACGCGACCTCACCTCAGTCATCGATCGCGACGCTTTGGTTGCCGTCATGACGCGCGACACGCCTGAGGGTCTCGAGATCCTCCGCCACGACGCTGCCCATGTCATGGCCGAGGCGGTCAAGGAGCTCTATCCCGATACCCAGGTGACCTTCGGGCCGGCGACGGATACCGGGTTCTATTACGACTTCGCGCGTACCGAGCCGTTCACGCCCGAAGATCTGGAGAAGATCGAAACGCGGATGCGCGAGATCGTCCGCCGTGACGAGACGATTACGCGCGAGGTCTGGGAGCGCGGCGCGGCGGTCGCCTTCTTCCGCAATATCGGCGAAATCTATAAGGCTGAATATATAAGCGAAATCCCGGCCGACGAGGAGATCAGCCTGTATCGGCAGGGCGGGTTTGTCGATTTGTGTGCCGGGCCGCATCTGCCCTCGACCGGGTATCTCGGCCAAGCTTTCAAGCTGATGAGTGTAGCGGGCGCCTATTGGCGCGGCGATGCCCGGAACGCCCAGCTGCAACGCATACACGGCACCGCCTGGGCCAACCAGAAGGATCTCGACCAGTACCTCTTTCGGCTCGAAGAAGCCGAACGCCGTGACCATCGCCGGCTCGGCCGTGAGCTAGATCTCTTCCACATGCAGGAGGAGGCGGTCGGCAGCGTCTTCTGGCATCCGAAGGGTTGGACGCTTTATCGCATCATCGAAGACCACATGCGCAGGCGGCTCGATGCCGCCGACTACCTCGAGGTAAAAGCCCCACAGTTGCTCGACCGGAGCCTGTGGGAGGCCTCCGGGCACTGGGAGAACTTTGGCGAAAACATGTTCATCGCGCAAAGCCGGGACGAGAAGACACTGGCGCTGAAGCCGATGAGCTGCCCGGGCCATGTGCTGATCTTCCGCAACCGGCTGCGCAGCTACCGCGAGCTGCCGCTGCGGCTGGCCGAGTTCGGCAGCTGCCACCGCAATGAGCCCTCGGGGGCCTTGCATGGGCTGATGCGGGTGCGCGCCTTCACCCAGGACGATGCGCACATCTTCTGCATGGAGGAGCAGATCACGCCCGAAGGGATCGCCTTTTGCGAGCTGCTGCTGTCGATCTACCGCGATTTCGGGTTTACCGAGGTCGGCGTCAAATTCGCCGACCGGCCGCCGGTTCGCACCGGCTTGGACGAGGTCTGGGATCGCGCCGAAGCGGCATTGCGCGACGCTGTCGAGGCGGCCGGGCTGAGCTACACGCTCAATCCCGGCGAAGGCGCCTTCTACGGGCCGAAGCTCGAATTTCACCTGCGCGACGCGCTCGGCCGCGAATGGCAGTGCGGCACGTTTCAGGTCGATTTCTCAATGCCGGGACGGCTCGGTGCGAGCTATATCGGCGAGGATGGCGCGCGGCACGTGCCGGTGATGCTGCACCGCGCCATTCTGGGCTCGGTCGAGCGCTTCATCGGCATCCTGATCGAGCACTATGCCGGCCGCTTCCCGCTATGGCTGGCGCCGGTGCAGATCGTCGTCGCTTCGATTACCGAGGAGGCGGCGGATTATGCACGCGAAGTACTGGCGGAATGCAAGGCCGCCGGGTTGCGGGGCACGCTCGACACCGGCAACGAGAAGATCAGCTACAAGATCCGCGAGCACAGCCTTGCCAAGGTGCCGGTTCTGCTGGTCGTCGGACGGCGTGAAGCAGTTGCCCGATCGGTCGCGTTGCGGCGACTCGGCGGCAAGGAGCAGGAAGTCCTTGCGCTCGGCGAAGCCGTTGCTAGATTGAAGAAAGAAGCGGCGGTTCCGTCGTCTTCCCTTCGGTCCGACCCGATCGCGGTCGGAACGGTTCACCCAAGAGAGGAGAGTGTAAATAGCTAGACCACCTCTAAACCTTACTCCCACCCGCGAGGGACCCCGGATCAACGACGAGATCGGCGTGATGCGCGTACGCCTGGTCGACGAGCGCGGCAACATGGTGGGGGTCGTCGCGCGCAACGAAGCGCTCACCATGGCCTCCGATGCCGGTCTCGATCTCGTCGAGATCGCTCCGAACGCCGACCCGCCGGTCTGCAAAATCCTCGATTTCGGCAAGTATAAATACGAAGAGCAGAAGAAAAAGAACGAAGCCCGCAAAAAACAAAAAATCATCGAAGTCAAAGAGATCAAATTGCGCCCCAGCATCGACGACCACGATTACGATGTAAAAATGCGCAGCATGATCAAATTCATTGAGGAAGGCGACAAGGTCAAGGTGACCATGCGGTTCCGCGGGCGCGAGCTTGCGCATCAAGAGCTTGGCATGGATGTCTTGGTGCGGGTCAGGGACGACCTCCAGGAGCTCGCCAAGGTCGAGCAGATGCCGCGGATGGAAGGCCGGCAAATGACCATGGTCATGTCCCCAAAGTAGTCTTTTGTAACTGGTTTTGGCCGTCATCTGACCCGACCATCGCAGTGGCGCGTGCCGGTTGCGTTGATCCGGTGCGATGCTGACCCCATGTTCCGGCTGGCATGACCCCGCTGCGTCTCATCCGCAATTTCGCGATCATCGCGCATATCGATCACGGCAAATCGACACTTGCCGATCGGCTGATCCAGGCTTGCGGCGGGCTCGAAGCACGCGAAATGCGCGAGCAGGTTCTCGACAATATGGAGCTCGAGCGCGAGCGCGGCATCACGATCAAGGCGCAGACCGTGCGCCTCGAATACCGCGCCGAGGACGGCGAGACCTATGTCCTCAACCTGATGGACACACCGGGTCACGTAGATTTCTCCTATGAGGTGAGCCGGTCGCTCGCGGCTTGTGAGGGCTCGCTGCTCGTCGTCGATGCGAGCCAGGGAGTCGAGGCGCAGACGCTCGCCAATGTCTACCAGGCGATCGAGGCCGGGCATGAGATCGTGCCGGTCTTGAACAAGATCGACCTACCCGCGGCCGAACCCGAGCGGGTCAAGGAGCAGATCGAGGACGTGATCGGGCTCGACGCTGCGGATGCGCTGATGATCTCGGCCAAGACCGGGCTCAACATCGACCAGGTGCTCGAAGCTTTAGTGACTCGCCTGCCGCCGCCCGAGGGCGATACCCAGGCGCCGCTCAAGGCGCTTCTGGTCGACAGCTGGTACGATCCCTATCTCGGCGTCGTGATCCTGGTCCGCGTCAAGGACGGTATTCTGTTGCCGGGGCAGAAGATCCGCCTGATGGCGACCGGTGCGGTGCATCCGATCGAGCGGGTCGGGGTGTTCACCCCGAAGGGCGTGGCGGTGGAGGCGCTCGGGCCGGGCGAGATCGGCTTTATCACCGCCGGCATCAAGACCGTCGCCGATTGCCGGGTCGGCGACACGATCATCGAGGACCGCCGGCCGCCGGCCGCACCCCTACCCGGCTTCAAACCGGTGCAGCCGGTCGTCTTCTGCGGCCTCTTCCCGACCGATGCTGCCGATTACGAGCGACTGCGCGACAGCCTCGCGAAGCTGCGGCTCAACGATGCGAGCTTCGAATACGAGCCCGAGACCTCGGTGGCGCTCGGCTTCGGCTTCCGCTGCGGGTTCTTGGGGCTGCTGCACCTCGAGATCATCCAGGAGCGGCTCGCGCGCGAGTTCGACCTCGATCTGTTGGCGACCGCACCCTCGGTGGTCTATCGCGTGCATTTGACCAACGGCACGGTACGCACCCTGCACAACCCGGCCGACATGCCCGATCCGGTGCGCATCGACCATATCGAGGAGCCGTGGATCAAGGCGACGATCCTGGTGCCCGACACCTATCTCGGGCCGATCCTGGCCTTGTGCGAAGAGCGCCGCGGCGTACAGACCGATCTCACCTATGCCGGCAGCCGGGCGATGGTTGTCTACCGTCTGCCGTTGAACGAGGTCGTGTTCGATTTTTACGATCGGCTCAAATCAGTGAGCCGCGGCTATGCCAGCTTCGACTACCAGCTCGACGGCTATAGCGAGGGCGACCTCGTGCTGATGAACATCCTGGTCAACGGCGAGCCGGTCGACGCGCTATCCATCATCGTGCATCGCCAGCAGGCCGAGCGGCGCGGCCGCGCCTTGTGCGAGCGCCTGAAGGACCTGATCCCGCGCCAGCTGTTTCAGGTCGCGATCCAGGCGGCGATCGGCGGACGGATCATCGCCCGAGAAACGGTCAAGGCTTTGCGCAAGGACGTGCTCGCCAAATGCTATGGCGGGGACGTGACCCGCAAACGCAAGCTCCTTGAAAAGCAGAAGGAGGGCAAAAAGCGGATGCGCCAATTCGGCAAGGTCGAAATCCCGCAATCCGCCTTCATCGCCGCCCTCAAGATGGGTGACGCCTAACCCACGCGGTCAGGAGTAACGCCGCACGCGCTTTCGAAATACGACGAGGAGCAGCACCCCCACTATCATCAGGACCGCAAAGGCCCAGGACAACAGGATGCTGACGATGATCGGGTCCCAGAGAAAGGGGTGGATATAGCGCTGAACCACCGCCTGCGCGAGATTCAGGCTCGAGCGATCGAGCGAGAACCACAATTGGCCGAGGGCGATTGGCCCCCAGTGCTTGGTATAGATCCAGACCAGCACGTCGCGCACCAGCACGGCGGCGCCGGCCAGAAAAGCGACCCAGCCGATCAGGCGCCCGACGATCATCGACGCACCCCGCCCGCCACTCTTGCGGCCAAAATAATCCGACCCGTCGCAGGCGCAACGCGTTTCCCGACCGCCGGCGCGTGTCATCGAACCGCAACCTTGACGTATGGGGAGCACTCTGCGGATAATCACCGTGTCCAAGGGGTGCCCCGACAGGGGGCTGAGAGACCGCCGGCTCGACGATGTGCGAGGTGCGGCAACCCTTCGAACCTGATCCGGGTCGTGCCGGCGTAGGGACAGGAACACCTAGGCGTACGCCGCCTCCCTCCGCGCGGAATCTCCCGGGTCTACGTTCAACTGGCGCAACGGAGATCGACTATGCCGGATTCCGCCCCACTTCCACCCGCCAAGCTCACCCCCCGGATCGAGGAGCTGCGCGTCACCACCGGGCCCTTCCCCTCTTCGCGCAAGATCGAGGCACCGGGCCGGCTGCACCCGGAAATCTCGGTCGCGATGCGCGAGATCGACCTCGAAGCCTCGTCGGGCGAACCGCCAATCCGCGTCTACGACACTTCGGGTCTCTATTCCGACCCGACGTCGGAGATCGACATCAACAAGGGTCTGCCCGAGCTGCGCAAGCCATGGATCGTGGCGCGCGGCGATGTCGAGTTCTACCAGGGCCGCGAGGTCAAGCCCGAGGATAATGGCCTGCGGCGCGGTGAAGAGAGTGCGGTCTCGCTGTTCGACCGCGGCCGGCGCCAAGTGTTGCGCGCCAAGCCGGGTGCTGCGGTGACCCAGATCGCGTATGCACGGCGCGGCGTCATCACCCCCGAGATGGAATATGTCGCGATCCGCGAGAACCTCGGGCGCGAGAAGCTCCACCGGGAGGAAGCCCTCGATGGCGAGTCGTTCGGCGCTGCGATCCCGGACCACGTAACGCCGGAATTCGTCCGCGACGAGATCGCGCGGGGTCGCGCGATCATCCCCAACAACATCAACCACCCGGAAACCGAGCCGATGATCATCGGCCGGAACTTCCTGGTAAAGGTCAATGCCAATATCGGCAACTCGATCGTCACCTCCTCGGTCGCCGAGGAGGTCGAGAAGATGGTGTGGGCGACGCGCTGGGGTGCGGACACGGTCATGGATCTGTCGACCGGCCGCAACATCCACACGATCCGCGAGTGGATCATCCGCAACTCGCCGGTGCCGATCGGCACCGTGCCGATCTACCAGGCGCTCGAAAAAGTCGGCGGCAAGGCCGAGGAGCTGACTTGGGAACTCTTCCGCGACACGTTGATCGAGCAGGCCGAGCAGGGTGTGGACTACTTCACGATCCATGCCGGGGTGCGGCTCGCCTACATCCCGCTGACCGCCGCGCGCGTCACCGGCATCGTCTCGCGCGGCGGCTCGATCATGGCCAAGTGGTGCCTGGCGCATCACCGGGAGAGCTTCCTCTATACGCATTTCCGCGAGATCAACGAGATCATGCGGGCCTATGACGTGAGCTACTCGCTGGGGGACGGCCTGCGGCCCGGCTCGATCGCCGACGCCAACGACCGCGCCCAGTTCGCCGAGCTCGAGACGTTAGGCGAATTGACCAAGCTCGCCTGGGAGGACGGGGTTCAGGTCATGATCGAAGGCCCCGGCCATGTGCCGATGCACAAGATCAAGGTCAACATGGAAAAGCAGCTCGAGGAATGCGGCGAGGCGCCGTTCTACACCTTGGGGCCGCTGACGACCGACATCGCCCCGGGTTACGATCACATCACCAGCGGCATCGGGGCGGCGATGATCGGCTGGTTCGGCACCGCACTCCTCTGCTACGTCACCCCCAAGGAGCATCTCGGGCTGCCCGACCGCGACGACGTCAAGGTCGGTGTGATCACTTACAAGATCGCCGCGCACGCGGCCGATCTCGCCAAGGGGCACCCGGCGGCGCGCGAGCGCGACGATGCGCTGTCGCGGGCCCGCTTCGAGTTCCGCTGGCGCGACCAGTTCAACCTGTCGCTCGACCCCGAGACGGCCGAGAAGTTCCACGACCAGACGCTGCCCGCCGAAGGGGCGAAGCTCGCGCATTTCTGCTCGATGTGTGGCCCCAAATTCTGCTCGATGCAGATCACCCAGGAGATCCGCGACTACGCGCGGGCCGGGATGGAGGAGAAGTCGAAGGCCTTCCTCGAGCAGGGTGCGGAGATCTACACCGACGAACACGGCCACGCGCGGGCGGCGGCGGACTAAGTACGCGTCATTGCGAGCGCAGCGAAGCAATCTCGGGCCACTGGTGCCTCGCTCACTCCGAGATTGCTTCGTCGCCTGACGGCTCCTCGCAATGACGATAGAGCCGACCCCCGCCGCAAAGGAGGGCCGCCGCTATCCGGAGCGCCCGATCGTAGGGGTGCTGGCCATCGTCATGCGCGGTGACCGCGTGCTCGTCGTCCGTCGCGCCAACCCGCCGTTGCTAGGCCGCTGGGGTTTTCCAGGCGGTGTGCTGGAATTGGGCGAGACTGTTGCCCAAGGGGCGATGCGCGAGCTCGAAGAGGAAACCGGGATCAAGGCGGAGGCAGCCGGGCCGCTGACCGTCATCGACACAATCGACCGCGACCGGGAAGGCCGGGTCCGCTACCACTACACCCTCGTCGCCGTCATCGGTCACTGGCAGTCCGGCGAGGGTGTGCCCGGCGATGACGCCGACGAAGTCGCTTGGCTAACCCGCGCCGAAATCGTCGAGCAGAACCTACCGACCGCCCCGGCGCTCTTGCCCTTGCTCGACCTGACGCTTTCAAGGCAGAAATGACAGGCGGTCATTTGCAGGCACCGTCCTAATAATTTCGTGAGGACGCGCCACTTGGGCAAAAGCCGGTCTCGCGGACCGTTACACGCCAGTATACTTATCCTCTATTTGCTCTCCTTGGAGGGCTTTGCTGATCTCCGTACCGACCTCGGTCTGCTCGAGCCTCGCGGCGTCGAGAATGTAAGCGTCGGCGATCGACCTGAGCAGAGCGATATCGGGCTTTGTACCCGGCGCGAGTACCGCGACCACCTTTTTCCCCAACCCCGCGGCCATTCCAATCTCCAGTCCCGTATGACGGCTGGAGATTGCTCTGTCGGAAAGGATCACAACCAAGGCGTCGGCCGTTTGGATAGCGTTGCGAATGGATGATGAAAAATCGGATCCCGGAGAGAGTTCGAGATCGTCCGAGTTTGTGACAATCCCGGCTTGAGTGAGTGCTCCCCCTATCCACCGGGCAAATTCGCGGTCTTCGTCGCTGTAGGAAATAAAACCCTAGTCATGAACCCCTTCCTTCTACCCGCGATCTCACCTCTTGGAAGTAACGTTCGATTTCGTTGATCTCGACCAAATTAAGGTCATTTAGGACAGCCCGGTCACCGCCCGTATCAAGGTCGTTCAGAGTTACCTGATAAAGCACGATCACCACACGTTTCTGATTCACCCACGCCGCACCAATCTCAACCCAAACCCAATTGCGTTGTATCGACCAAGGTGTGAACAATGCGACAAGCTCATCACTTCTTCCGACTTCGACGCGGATCACCTACTTAAAATCGTCTCCCTTGCTCAGGTCATTGTTATCGAGGAAGGTCATAGCCCCACTATCTTGCAAACGCGAGGCGATTTGAGAGGCGATCCACGCGTCGGCATTCCCGTGCGACACAAAAATCCGGTAAGGGCTTGAGGGTCTGGGTTGAAGCCGTTGGCGCTTCCTAGGCCCCTGCGAACTTTGGCGTGCCGCCGTGTCTCGGCTTCTCGGTGGCGGCATTTGCGCAAATCCAGCCCGGGTTCCGTTGCGAAAAATACCGGTTCTTAGCAACGCGTGATTGATGCCGCTACCATTTGCGGAGGCATCGCGATGGGTCGCTTGGATCAGTCCTCGGTTGACACACCGCGGAGGTGACCATTATTCGTGACTGCACAGCCTTTTAATCTAATGCGATTTGTGACGCGTCTTTGACGCAACATGCGGAAATACATGGTTCGCGCGCGACCTGGCGCCCGCGCTGATTTAGCCTGGAGCACCCTCTATACGAGGCGACGATGCACATTAACGATCAAAATGCCGTCGCGGATTATCTGGTGCTCGGCATATGGGAGACGATTACATTGCTCGGACAGGC
>Ga0210407_10001146_pt1 | contig 25798 bp, 22 predicted proteins | sample IncBWC27MmetaG_FD_150860 | JGI IMG/M metagenome (GOLD analysis project Ga0210407, IMG submission 150860) | Forest soil microbial communities from Barre Woods Harvard Forest LTER site, Petersham, Massachusetts, United States - Inc-BW-C-27-M | ecosystem: Environmental > Terrestrial > Soil >...
CACGATTTCGCAATGGTGGCATCCCTTGCGGGAGTACACGACGACCTCGCGGAGCAGGGACATGGCCGGAAGTCTAGCAAGCCGGATGCGGTTTTGCCATAGATATCTATCCGGATAGACAAATCTCTGGCCCATCAGGGCCAAGCTGGGCCGCGAGCACAAGAAGGTACAATTCTTTTCATGGTGGTCGGCCATGGTGAATCGAGAGCGATGAAGCAGGCTTCCAAGCCGTTGACAGGAAAGGTTGCGCTTGTGACCGGCGGGGCCAAGCGCCTGGGCCGGGCGTCGGCGCTGGCGTTGGCTGAGGCCGGAGCCGATGTTGCGATCACATTCCGGAAGTCTGGCGCAGATGCCGCGAAAACGGTGAAGGTTTTGCAGAAGGCGGGAGTCCGAGCGCTGGCCGTCCGCTGCGACGTGACCGATCCTAAGAGCGTCGCCGCCGCGGTAAAAGCGGTGGTCAAGAAATTCGGCGGGATTGACATCCTGGTTAACAACGCTGGGAACTACGAAACCGTCGCGTTCGAGGATTTAACGATTCAGCAATGGGACGCGATTTTTGCCAGCAATGTGCGTGGACCGTTTCTGGTTTCGCAAACGGCGTTGAAATATTTGCGGGCGCGGCAGGGAAGGATCGTCAATATGGGGTCGCTGGGCGGGCTGCGTCCATGGGCCGACCACGCGCATTACTGCTCGTCGAAGGCGGCGCTGCACATGCTGACCAAAGTGATGGCGAAAGCGCTGGCGCCGGAAATCGCGGTGAACTGCGTGGCTCCAGGCATGATTGATCTGGGCGAGAAAGCCGCGGCGGGATTTTTCCGGCGCATGGCGAAGCAGACTCCGATGGGGCGCAATGGAAGCGGGGAAGAAATCGCGGCGGCGGTTTTGTTTTTCGCGACTGCGCCGAAATTTATTACGGGACAGATTGTTTTTGTAGATGGCGGGCTGGGACTTTAGGTGGGGGTCCCTGATGTTTCGGTTATTGCGACGCAACGGCACGACCGAAAGTCTTGCCCTCCCGTCGGAAGCGAAGTGCTAGCTTATTACGTGAATATGAAATCATTGCTTTTCCTCTTCCTCACAACATTGCTTTGTGCGAGTGCTTTCGCGCAGAGCCCGGAACAGGGCGCAACCGAAATTCAGGTCTGGACTGCCGGCGGACATTCCGTCGCTGGCGGGCGCGGCAATACCGGCATCTGGAACGCTGGCGTGCGTTATGGCTGGGTGCTGACCAAACCCATCGGGCCGGGATTCCTCAAAGGCCGATTTGAATATGCGATTGATGCGGTGCCCGCGTTTGTCCTGTTCCAGCCCAAGAATACTGCCTATGGGGCAGGAGTGAATCCGCTGGGACTGAAGTGGAACTTTGCCACCCGCGGCCACATTGCTCCGTATTTTGAATTGAATGGCGGAACGCTGTTCACCACGCAGGAAGTTCCGCCGGGGACTTCGAAGGTGAACTTCACGTCCGCCGCCGCATTTGGCGTGCATTTCCTCGGAGCCAGCCATGCGCTGTCGCTGGAAGCGCGATATCTGCACATCTCGAATGCCGGGCTCGCCAACCCCAATCCCGGGGTCAACACAGTAGAAGTAAGATTCGGAATTGGCAGATTCAGAAAAGGAAAATAGTTCGCGGTTCGCAGGCGCGGCGATGCACCGAATTTCCCTGCCCGTTACTTTTTCAGGATTGGGGTGTAGCCGTCGCTGACCAACTTGGCGCGCGTGGCTTCGGCATCTTTGATGTCCGCGAACGGGCCCACCTGCACGTGAAATAATTTATCGGCTTGGGAATTGGCGATGATCGCCGAATACTGATGTCCCTTGAGCGATTCCACGAGCGCCTCGGCATCTTCCTGCTTGCTCACGGCGGCGACTTGAACGAAGTATCCGGCGTCGGGAGAACCGGGCTGGGTTGTGGCGGGAGATTGCGGGGGACTGTTCGAACCGTTCGGCGCTGAGGCCGGAGCGGTGTACGACGGCGGCACCGAAGTTTGCTGTACAACTTCTTGCGATTGCGGAGTCGGCGTGCCGGAGGGTTTGCTTCCTGTCGAGTGGGAATCAGTCGAAGTGCTGGGCGAAGGTAGAAGTTCGGGCACGGACTTTACCGCGTTCTTGCCCATGCTGTAACCCATGCCGAAAAACACCGCGCACAGGATTACCAGTCCGAAAAACAGCCCCAGCATTTTGCCGGTGCCGAGCGTGATTTCTGTGTCTTCGCTGTTGTCGTTGCTCATTTGATTCGCAGGTGCTCAAAACCTCACTTCTGAGTAGCTTTTTGCAGCATGGACTGGAGTCCTGAGTAGAAATCCACCGGAACCGGGAAAATCACCGTCGTGTTTTTTTCGACGCCGATCTCGGTCAGCGTCTGCAAGTAGCGTAATTGCACGCTGACCGGCTCGGTGGACAGTAAATGTGCGGCGTCCACCAGACGCTGAGCGGCGGCAAATTCGCCTTCGGCGTGAATAATCTTTGACCGCTTCTCGCGCTCGGCCTCAGCCTGCTTGGCCATGGCGCGCAGCATGGACTCGGGCATGTCCACCTGCTTGACCTCGACGTTCACCACCTTCACGCCCCAGGGCGCGGTGTGAGTGTCGAGAATGCTTTGCAGGCGGAGATTGATTTTCTCGCGATGGGCAAGAAGTTCGTCGAGGTCCTGCTCGCCGAGCACCGAACGCAGAGTTGTCTGCGCGAACTGTGAAGTCTGATAGACGTAATTCGAGACTTCCACCACCGCTTTGTTCGAGTCAATCACGCGCAAGAAAATTACGGCGTTAACTTTTAAGGTCACGTTGTCGCGAGTGATGATGTCCTGCGGGGGGACTTCGAGAGCTTCCTGCCGAAGCGAGACCCGCACGATGCGATCGACCGGAGCAAACACAAAGATGACGCCGGGGCCTTTGGCCTCATGGCGAAGGCGTCCCAGGCGAAAGATGACGCCGCGTTCGTACTCGGCAAGAATCTTGATTGAGCTGAGGAGATAGATAAATGCGATAACGATCGCAACCCCAATCGCGCCCGAAAATGGATCCATGGCACTCTCCGCTTTTCTTGTTTTCTTAGATGTAGGTGATTGTACTGCAATCGCTTGCTAACGGAGTGCTTTTCAATGCCGGTGAAGTTGGCGGAAAAGATGCGCTTCGTTTCTTTTGCGCACTGTCATCCTGAGCAAAGTTGGAGTTCGCGAAGCGAACGCCAACGTAGTCGAGGGACCCCTACGCATGAAGGGCCACAACTATGCGTCAAGGCATTCTCACGAAGAGCTTGAGGGAGCGCTGTGAGAATGCCTTGACGTATCTGTCGTGGTGCATGCCTGATAGGGGTCCTTCGACTGCGCAGCTGCTTTGCTTCGCAAAGCAGCCGCTCCGCTCAGGATGACAGGGTGATTTTGGAGATGTCGCTCACGACGAGAGCGTGACTTTCGCGTCTTCGTGCGTGGGATCCACTTTGAGTTCCAATCCGTTCACCTTTTGCACCACGACCTTCTCGCCGGCAGCGATGCTGGAGGAGGCGACGGCATCCCAGATTTCGCCGTGCACGACAATCTTCCCGCCGGGTGCGAGCGCAGTTTGGGCAATGCCGACTTCGCCGATCAGACCTTCGGCGCCGGTGACGACTTTATTGGCGCGCGCCCAGAGCGCAATTGTCATCAGAAAGACTGTTATCACCCCCAGCGGAATGCTCACCGCCAGCGCGGTCAGCAGCTTCACCCGCATTTCTGGGATTGGCGAGTCCACCAGCAGCAGCGCGCCGATTACCAAGGTCGCGATTCCTCCGACGGCCAGTGCGCCGTGGGCGCCGAATTTTGCGTCCAGTGCGAACAGTACGAACGACGCAAAGATCAGCACCACCGCGGCAAAGCGAATGGGCAGAAGATGCAGCGCAAAGATGGCCAGCAGGATGAAGACGACTCCCACTGTCCCCGGCCAGACCGCGCCCGGATGGTTGAACTCGGCGTAGAGCGCGAATGCTCCGACCACGAGCAGGATGAAGGCGATGTCCGGGTTCATGATGAAGCCCATGATTTGCTCTTTGATGGTCTCGTCGAGCACACGCACTGGTTTGGCGGTCAAGTTCAGCGTGACGGTCCGGCCGTCGAAGCGCTTCACCGGCTTCGAAGAGATCTGGCGGAACAGATCCTGCTCATTGGACGCGACGTAATCGATAAGATTCTGCGACAGAGCTTCTCCGTCAGTGAACGACTTTGATTCAAGCACGGCGCTCTGTGCGACTTCTACATTCCGGCCACGCTTCGAAACAACCGAGCGCATCAGAGCTGCGGCGTCGTCTTCAATCTTTTGTCCCATCGTGCCTTTGATGTCTCCGCCAAAAAGCCCGACTGGGTGGGCGGCCCCAGTGTTAGTGCCCGGGGCCATGGCTGAAATGTCCGCACTCTCAAGGATAAAAAATCCGGCGGACGCGGCACGGCTCCCGCTCGGGGTCACGTAAATGATCACCGGAACCGGCGAGGCCAAAACCTTGCTCATGATTTCCCGCATCGAGTCCATCAGCCCGCCGGGGGTGCTGAGCTCGATCAGAACGGCATCGTCTTTTTCGGCGGCGGCCTGGTCGATGGCGCGTTCGATGCGTTCCTGGGTGGCGGCCTGGATAGTGTCGTCAACGACGATCTTTAAAACTTGGGCGGATGAGAATGCGCAAAGAAGGAAGATCGAGGTCAGAGTAGGGAGCGATGTTCTGAGGCGCATGGCGAACTCCTTGGCGGAGCTGTTTCTATTGTCTCGCAAGTCGGCGTGGGAAGCACGAACCACGTTGCCGTCCCCACATTTTGCAAGCGCTCAACCGCGGTGCGCCGGTTCTGGCACCGGCTTCTTTTCTGCGTCTGTCCAGCCCGGCAAGATCGCGTCTCCCGTAATCAGCCTTGCTCCGCGCTCGTAGGTGAGGTACGACCACGCCCACTGGATCATCACGATCAGTCGGTTGCGAAAGCCAATCAAAAAGAAAACGTGTATGAACAGCCACGCCAGCCAGGCGAAGTATCCGGAGATGTGCAGCTTTCCGAACTGGGCGATGGCGGCCGCGCGTCCAATGGTCGCAAGACTGCCTTTATCGACGTAATGAAAATCTTTGCGCGGCGCGTTGCGCAAATCTCCGGCGATGGTTTTGGCAACGGCGTGTCCTTCCTGCAAAGCGACGGGCGCGACTCCCGGCAGCGGATCGCCGTGCTTGTCTTTCAACGACGCCAAGTCGCCGATGACAAAGACTTCGGGATGCTGCGGAAGGCTCAGGTCTCCATTCACCATCACGCGGCCAGCGCGATCGATTGGAGCACCAAGTTTCTTTCCCAGCGGAGACGCCGCGACTCCGGCCGCCCACAAAACAACAGCTGCCGGAATGCGTTCGTCGCTGACCCAGACTTCCCCGGGAGTAATTTTGGTCACCAGCGCCGAGGCCCGCACTTCGACTCCGAGTTTCTCCAGTTGCCGCACCGCGCTTGCCGAGAGATCGGGGGCGTAGGCGGGAAGAATTCGATCGCCGCCTTCGAGCAGAATAATTCTGGTGCGCTTGGGGTCGATGGAAACGAATTCTTTGCGTAGCGCCTGACGCGCGATTTCAGCCAGCGTGCCCGCGAGTTCGACTCCGGTGGGTCCACCGCCGACTATCACGAAATTCAACGGGATTTGCGGTTCTTTGGCGATGGCGTGCCGTTCCGCCAGCTCAAACGCCAGGAACACGCGGCCGCGAATTTCGAGCGCGTCTTCAATGGTCTTCAGGCCCGGCGCCAGCGGCTCCCATTCCTCGTGGCCGAAATACGCATGGCGCGCGCCGGTTGCAACGATGAGGTAATCGTAGGGAAGTTCCAAATCGGAAAGCTTTACGACCCGCCTCTGTAAGTCAAAGTCCACAACTTCGCCCATCAGGACTTCAACATTCGCGCGCCCCCGCAAAATCCAACGCACCGGCGCGGCAATCTCCGCCGGAGAAATGCCTGCGGTTGCGACCTGGTAAAGAAGAGGCTGAAAGGTGTGATGATTCTTGCGGTCGATTACGGTAATTCGCACCGGCAGTTTCGCCAGCCGACGGGCCGCTTCAAGTCCGCCGAATCCGGCTCCGATGATCACGATGCGCGGTGTTTCGCTGGGCATTTTTTTACCTGCTATATAGATTCTCTGGGGGCTTAAAAGAAGCGGGGAATAGCCAAGACTCGTGTGGGTCGGACACTCTTGTCCGACGCCTTTGACTTGGAATTCCTGATCTATAGAACAGCCGATTCGTCTAGAAATCCAAGAACAAAGTCAAAAGCGTCGGACAAGAGTGTCCGACCCACACAAGCCCGGGCTACTTCGTGTCCACGCCGAATCCCAAAATCGCGTTGACCTCGACGGGCTGATTTCCGCGGAATGCGGGGGTGAATTTCCAATCGGGCAGCGCGGCAAGAATCTTGGCGGAGAAGTCGTTGGAGTCGGCCTGCAGCACGTGCCAATGGCGGATGACACCGTTCTGGTCGAGCACGCACGCGATGAGCAAGTGGCTGGGCGCCGCATCGGACGGTACATTGACCCGCATCGCTTGCGGCGCGGTGAGATCGGCGTCGTAGGGATGGGCGGCGGAATCGGGGTCGGCGAATTGCATGATCGCGGTGCCGGCTGCGGTGCTGAGGTAGATGGTGTAAACCCGGTCGCCCTTGAGGGCGCCGTATAAATTCAGCGCGCCGCCCGCACGCGGGCTGGCGACGATCGTGATTCCGTTCTTGGTACCTTTAGCCGTGGAGTGCGCGGCGTTGGCGGGATCCGGCGCAGGGCCGAAGCTGGGCAGCGTGACCACATTGTTTCCTCCAGAGACGGAAACTCCGGGGACTCGCGGAGTTCCGCTACTCATGTTACCGGCGCCGCCGGGGCCGGGAGTCGGCGAGTTGCCGGGGCGGTCGTAAGGACTGGCGCCGCGTCCCGTGCCAACCGCGGTTGAGCCAGAGCCGACGCCCGCTGGCGCGCTGCCAGAGTTGCTCCCGTGGCCGATGCTGCCGCCGTTTCCGCTTCCGCCCGCCCCCGGAGTAGGCGAGCCGGTGGGCGACATCGCCAAAGTTGCTTTTTCGGAATTTGCCGGAAGCCCGGGCTTGTTACCCGGCTGCGGCGACACCACGACGCCCGCGCTCGAGGAAGACGGGCCCTTTCCGGTTCCCGCGCCGCCGGACGAACTGTGGCTGGATGCTGAACTCGAATCCGGAGGCGGAAGCACGGAAACATTCGGGGCATTGAACCCGCGCCCGGTGTGCAGGGAAGCGATCTCAGATGGAGGCGCGGCGACGGCGGCGTTCCCGAGCCCGCGGACCGCGTGCGGCTGCACGTTTTGTAGTTCTACCGGAGGCGGTGCAACCGCAGCACTGCCCAAGCCGCGAACTGCACGTCCCTGCGCGCTTTGAATCTCGACCGGCGGAGGCGCGACGGTTTGCCTTCCGCTCAAAGCGGTGGGTGAAGTTGCGGCGCGGACTGCTGCCAGATCAACCGGCGGCGCTACTACTCGCGGATTGAAATCGTTATTCATGCGGCGTGACTGAGTCGCATTGCTGATTTCCGGGCGCGGCGCAACCACGGCCTCGGCGGGCAGCGTCAGGCGCGCTGTCCGGCTGGTGATTTCAGCCGGAGCGGAAACCGGAGGGGGCACGACAACCGCGATCGCCAAAGGATTACGCCGAGCGAGGTCATGCTGAGGAATTGCAACTGGCGGCGGAGCGACGACACTCGGCGCCAGAAGACTGCGGCGCATCAGGTCATGCTGCGAAATTTCCACCGGAGGAGGAACCACCGCTGGATTTGTCAGTTGCGGCGTCTGGCGCTGCATTGCAGCTTGCATCTCGGGCGGAGGAGGAGCCACTGGCATCGTTATCTGCGGCGCTTTCCGGTTCAGCGGCAGAGCTTCCGCCGGGGCCGGGCCGGCATCCGCGCGGAATGCAAGTAAGTTTCTAATTTGTGAATCGGATTTCGGCAGGTTCAATTGCGGAGCGTCCACGACCCGCTCCCGCACGACTTCATCGCGCGCGACTCGGATGGTTTGGGTATGCCGCATGGAGGCGCCGCCGCTTCGTCCTGCCTTGCCACCAGCCGCGCCGCCCAGGTCTTCGGTGCGTGGCAATTCGTCGGACGAGAAATAAATCACATCCGGCGCAGGCGGGGGCGTTTGGGAAGACGTCGGCTGAATGCCTTTCAGCGGCATCACGATCGTCGCGACCAGGGCTGCGATTTCCAGCAGCAACACCGCGACCATGCCACGCCAGGGAAAGAGCCCGGCGCGGGTTTCAAGTCCGAGGCGGGGCGGCGACTTTCCAAGCGCGGGGCCGATGGCGGCAACGAACTCCTCCCACGGCGACGACCACTGGACGAGCAGTTGGGGAGCGTCGCTCACGCTGCTGTCTCCTCGGGCAGGTTCGACTGCACGATTTCGATGTGGTCTCCGATCACAGTGCCGCTCCTCTGGATTACTCCTGAGGGCAATTCCAGTACCGAAGCCGCCCGCAAGCGGACCGGGGCAAACCTCCAGGGCTTTACGCCCGCCCGAACCTCCACCGCGCAACCCGACTGGTCCAGATAGATCACGTCCAAAGGAAAGTGCATGGCCAGGGTATGTACGCCGCTGCAAGGCACGATCCATAGGGCCTGGCCAGGCTGGAACTGGGATTTATCGGTCCCGATGAGGCCGCGCAGACGCGTCCAGTGGGTGCGGGCGACGCGCACATCTTCCGCCAGGCAAATGCCCCGGGTGCGATTGACGGCGGCGATGGGAGCAGACGCGGACATGGCTGGGTGCACTAAATTCCTAGTCGTTACCGTTACCGTTTTACCGCCGGGGCCAGGCTGTGGAACAACTCAATGAGCGCAGGCCCCAGGGTCACGAACAGTAGAGGAAGCAGCGCGAATACCACTAGCGGGACCACCATTTTGGTTGCGGTTTTTGCGGCCTGCTCTTCGGCGCGGCGGCGGCGCTCGGTGCGCAGCGCATCGGAGTACATGCGCAGGGCCTGAGAAATGCTGGTTCCGAAGCGGTCGGTTTGCACCAGCGCGGCGACCAGCAGGCGAACATCGTCGACACCGGTGCGGGTGGCCAGATTCCGCAGTGCTTCGGCGCGAGGCTTGCCGGCCCGCATTTCCAGGTTGGCCAGATAAAATTCTTCCCTTAGTTCGGGATGCGCATACTTCAAATCTTCGCCGACGCGCATCAGCGCCTGGTCGAGGGGGAGGCCGGCCTCCACGCAGACTACGGTCAAGTCCAGAGCGTCCGGCAATCCGATGGTGATTTGGCGCTGCCGTTTCTTGATCATGCGCTTGAGCACGAAGCGGGGAAGGAACAAGCCCAGCAGGGTCGCGCCCACCAGCAGGAGCGTGGAGTCAAAGCCACCGACGGCCACGGCAATTCCAAACAGCGCCGCAGCGCCGAAGGCTTTACTTGCGGCATAGAAGACCAGATGACGGCGCTCCCGGTAACCCGCCTGGGTCAGCCAGATGCGTGAGCGGTCCCCGCGAGAAAGCGGCAGCGCTCCGTAAATGGGGTCGAGAATTTTATCCAGGCGCTCGCGGATCGAAGTCTTGGGCGGGGGCGCCGGCCGGTCAAATCCCAGGGACTCGAGGCGTGCACCCAGCGCGGAGGAAGGCGCATAAGCGGCGGCCCCGAAGGCGATCACCGCCACCACCACGGTCAGGAAAATGATTGCTGCCAGCAAAAACATTTCTTAAGTCTGCACTTTCGATCTGATGTCTCAAACCTGAATTTGAATAATTCTGCGAATCACAAAGTATCCGATGGTCTGCAAGGTGATTCCGGCCGCGATCAGCATGTGGCCGATCGGATCATTAAACAGCGGCTGAATAAAACCCGGACTCACGATCAGCATGGTAATGACGATGACCGGAGGCAGCCCCATCAGCAGCATCATGGTCAAGCGCCCTTGCGCGGTGTAAACCCTAACCTGGCGCAGGATCTTGAAGCGCTCGCGAATCATGTAAGAAAGGTTGTCGAGAATCTCCGCCAGATTGCCGCCGGTCTCGCGCTGCAGCATGACGGCGGTGGCGAAGAATTTCACGTCGACCAGCGGAACGCGCTCGGTCAGATTCACCAGCGCATCGCGCACCGGCATGCCGTATTTTTGCTCTTCGTAGAGCTTGCGAAATTCAGTGGCCACGGGCTCGCTGAATTCATTGCAGACGATCTCCAGGGCCATGGTGAAGGCGTGGCCGGCCCGGACGGCGCGTCCCAGAGTGTCAATCGCCTCCGGAAAGAGTTCTTCAAATTTTTGAAACCGTAGAGTGCGGCGGCGGGCGGCGTAAGAGTAGGGAAGCACCACTCCCAGCGCGGCGGCGGCACAGACGAACGGGACAGTCTCATTGTGGGGCAGCGGCCCCGAGACGGCAAAAGCTGCGAGCGCCACCATAGCCGCGCTCAGAACCGAAAAAATCAGGACATTGCCGGCGCGCATAGTCAGGCCGGCTTGTTCCAGCAAAGTTTGGAGACGGGAAATTCTTTCGGACCGGCGCAGCAGCATGTCGAAGACCGGAATGCGGCTGAGCATTTCATCCCGCAGCAGCGCCAATCTTTCGCCGCGGCTGGCTTGCGACTGCGCGGCAGTCAGGCGGTCGCGGATGAGGCGAGCGCGCTCCCGGCGTTGATCGAAGACCACGCCCAGCGCAAAGGTGATGCCCGCGACGGCGAGAAAAATCAGGATGGGAACGACTATCTGCATGGCTACTTGTGACGAACTTCCGTAAAACCCCGTGAACTAAACCTCCGTTTGCGATTCGAACAACTCGGCGCGCAATCCGTAACCGGTGCTGGCCAGCCGGTCGCAGAAACGCGACTTGATTCCGGTAGCGCGGAACACCCCGCGCACTCTGCCGTCCGGGTCCATGCCCAGGCGGTCAAAGGTGAAAATTTCCTGCATCCCGATGCTGTCGCCGTCCATGCCATTGACCTCAGAGACGGAGATCACTTTGCGTGACCCGTCGGGCAGGCGGGCAACCTGCACCACCAGATGGATCGCCGCGGAAATCTGTTGCCGGATGGCGCGCTCGGGAACGTTGAGGTTGGCCATCGAGAACATGCTCTCTAAACGCGACAGCGCATCACGCGGGGAATTGGCGTGCACCGTGGTCAGCGATCCCTCGTGGCCGGTGTTCATGGCTTGCAGCATGTCAAAAGCTTCCTCGCCGCGTACCTCGCCAACGATGATGCGGTCGGGACGCATACGCAAGCTGTTAATGACGAGTTGCCGTTGCCGCACCGCGCCCTTGCCTTCGATGTTTGGCGGACGGGTTTCGAGGCGCACGATGTGTTCCTGCTTGAGCTGTAATTCGGCGGCGTCTTCGATGGTGACCACGCGCTCGTAGTGCGGAATGAATCCCGAGAGCACGTTCAATAACGTGGTTTTGCCGGCACCGGTGCCGCCAGAAATCAGAATATTCAGCCGGCCTTTCACCATGGCCGCAAGCACCTCCAGCATAGGATCGGTCAGGGTGCGGTTCTCGATCATGTTGCGGGCGGAAATGGGATCGCGGCCGAAACGCCGGATCGAAAGTACTGGGCCATCCAGCGCCAGCGGCGGAATGATTGCATTGACGCGCGACCCATCGGCCAGCCGCGCATCGACCATGGGCGAGCTTTCGTCCACACGCCGGCCTACGCGCGAGACGATGCGGTCGATGATCTGCATCAGGTGCTGATCATCTTTAAAACTCAGACCGGTAATTTCCAGCTTGCCAGCGCGTTCGACGTAAACCTTGTTGTAGCGGTTGACCAGAATGTCGGAGATGGTCGGATCTTTTAACAGCTGTTCGAGCGGGCCCAGGCCGAAGATTTCATCCAGAATTTCTCGCGACAGGCGCTCGCGTTCGGCAAAGCTTAGCGGGACCGCCTCGCTGTTAACGGTGCTGCGAATGACCTGGAGCACTTCTTCGCGGGCGGCGGCGCTGGGGGTCCGTCCCAGCTTTTCGAGGTCAAGCCGGTCCAGAATCTTGCGATGCAGGTCGGCCTTTACCTGCTGGTACTCGCTACGCTCAAAGGCTTGAAGATTCGGCATGTACGACTGTCCCATTACCCGCGGGCGCCTTTACTTTCCGCTTCCCGGCTTCGCTGGTCCGTCAAACTTGTCGTTGTCCAAGAAAGGTTGTGGATTCTTGGGCCCCGGAGGAGCTTGGTTGCTCGGCGAAACCCGGTGTACCGTGCACAGGACCATTAATTCGGAATCGTTCTTCTGCAGGTTCTTGCTCTTGAAAAAGTTTCCGATAATTGGAAGGTCGCCCAGGCCGGGTATTTTGTTGGTCACGTTGGTGACCCGGTTGTCCATCAAACCCGCGATCACAAAGCTTTGTCCATCCTGCAATTCAAACTCGGTCGAAGCCCGGCGGGTGGCTAACGCGGGGATGGTGAATCCGGAAATGGTCAGCGCGTTGGTGAAATCGAGCTGGCTGACCTCTGGCACCACCTGAAGATGAATGTTGCCGTTAGGCATGATCACCGGGGTGAACTTCAGCTTCACGCCAAATTCGCGGAATTGAATGGTGATCGCGTTAATTCCGTTTCCGGGCTGGACCACGGGAAAGGGAAATTCGCCGCCGGCCAGGAAGCTGGCTTCCTTGCCATTGACCGCTATCAGGTTGGGCTCCGCTAGAATCTGAAGCAGATTTTTCTGTTGCAGGGCTCGGATAACCGCGCCGATATTAATGTCGGTTCGGGCCACGAAAAGATTCAAAAAGTCGTTGATGGTGGTTGTCGTGGTCGCCGGCGTGACCGTGGTCGAAGACGAGGTAGAGGTCACGCTCGCGGGCGTCCGGACGACGCTGACGCTGCCGAACTGACCGGTCTGGCTCGTGGCAATGGTATTGCCCAGTCCCGGAGCAAACAAGTTGACCCCCAATTCGGTCGCGGCGGAGCGATCCACCTCGGCGAACTTTACTTCCAGCAGAACTTCCTGGGACCCGACCGGCCCGAACGTCAGCACGTTGATCACGTTCTTGGAATAAGCGGCCGCGACTAAACCGGCGTGCTTGGCCACGTCTTCAGTTGTAACGTAACCGGACAGAACGATCGCGGAGCGAGAGGCGGAGACTTCAATTTTTTCATCAGGAAATATCCGCTTGATTTCTTCCGTGGCAGCGCTGATGTCCACATCCACTCGGAGATCGAAGCTGCGCGAGCGCTCGGCCTCGTCCCAGATCAGCAGAGTGACCTCTCCCGGAGCGCGACCGTGAATCATAATCTGCGTGCCGGTAACCACCAGCGCGTCGGCGATGTCCGGGTCGGTGACGGAAACCCGGATGATTCGGTCGGCGGTGTTGATCAGTAAGGATTTTCCCACCATCACTCGCAGCGGGGCGGGGCCCTCCGCTTGCCCTTCCGAAGAGGCGGAAGTTGGCGACGGTGTGGCGGCTGCCGGTTGCTGGGCAGAGCAAATCGCGGACAACAGCAGCAAGGCTGCCGCCAGAGTTTGAAACTTCTTCAGATTCGAGAATCGCTTGCTCATTCTTAAGGCCTAAGTTTGGAACCGTCCTACTGCGGGGGCTGCTGATCCACCTTGACCGTCTCGCGTTTATCGCCTTTGATTACCTCAACCGTGGGCGCAGTCGGAGGCGCCGGCGCCGGCGCTCGCGTTGTGATTGACTTCACCTTGACGTGAACCGGCGCTGGCATTGGCATCCCGGTATTCTGATAAAGCGAATGCATCCCGATGGCGGCGACATCATTCTGGCTGGTGTCCATGGGATTCCGCAATGCCAATTCGATGCGGCCTTGGGCAATCGCCAGGGCCAGTTTTTGCGCGTCATCGGGAGAAACCGCGAGTGTGATGATGGGCGCGTTTTGCCCCTCGCCACGTACCGCATTGCGGTCCATGTTCATCCCATTGGCCAGCACAGCAACGTTCTTCAGCACGGTAAGCGCCTGCGGTTCGGCGGAGCCGCCGGGATTGCCGGTCATCAGCACATCCACCCGCGTACCCGGCTGCACAAAGCCGCCGACCGAACTGATGTCGCTGACCCGCACTGAGACCGCTCGCATTCCTGCCGGGATCGTAGACACCAGGCCAGAACCGGAATTTTCTCCGGCCAGCTTGAGCGGCAGAACGAATTCACCCTGCGCAATCGGCAGCACTACGCCGCGACCTACAACACTTTTGGTGTGATGGAAAATTCCTTGCGGAACCGCGTCCACCGGGAAATGGACGATGCGAACATCGCTATCCTGAATTTTGGCTCCCACGGCCAAGTCAGTAGTCGCGACCACTGCGTCCTGGAGATTTCCCTCGGTCGTTCCTATATGTTTCTGCAAAGTCCGGTAGGCCAGCAGGCTGGCGAAAGCGCCCAGGACAAGCGCCAGTGCTCCGATCAACATGAGTCGCGAACGATTCATCTTCCTCTACAACTCCCTTTACCACTTCACAGAGTTAGCGTGCGCTCAGAGGCGGCGCAATCGGCGTGGACGCAGCCTCCCTGCCGGCCCCGCAATTGCATTCGTTTCAGTGCAAATTCGCTCATTCGGACAAAGGAGGAGGTACTTTGCAGCGCTGACAATAATACCGCGCCAGAAGCCCGAATTGGACGATTATTTACAGCTTGGGTCCAACCGGGTATTTGGCCTGTTAGAGTGCTACTGCGCTTGATAAGGTTTTCCCGTGCTTAGTTCAAGATACACGAGACGGTCTTCGCTGATTCTGCTGGCCTTGTCGGGCGTATTCTGCGCCAGCACCTGGATGTACGTCAGCCGCGTCCTGGTGCCGCAACAGGTGGCGTACTCGGAAATCCACGGGAATCCGCGAGGAAATCTTTCCGACCTGTACCCGCGCTGGCTGGGATCGCGCGAGCTTTTGCTCCGCGGGCGCGACCCGTACTCTCCGGAAATCACTCGCGAGATCCAGATTGGATATTATGGCCGTCCCCTGGATCCCCAGCGGCCTTACGATCCGGGTGATCAGGAGGCCTTTGCTTATCCCGTGTACGTGGCCCTGTTGCTGGCACCAACCGTCAAAATGTCGTTTCCCGAAGTGCAAGTGATTATGCACTGGGTTCTGGGCGGTTTAACGCTACTCAGTGTTCTGCTGTGGCTCCGAGTCGTGCGCTGGAATCCGGGCGTGATTCCGACAGCGGCTATGTTGACGTTGACTCTGGGAACTTTCTGGGTGGTGCAGGGAATCAAGTTGCAACAGTTGAGCCTGCTGGTCGCGCCCATGATTGCGGGCTGTGTTTACTTATTGGTAAAAAATCGCCAGGTAGGGTCAGGGATTCTGCTGGGCCTGGCCACCGTCAAACCGCAGATTGCGGTTCCGCTGGCCGCGTGGCTGATGCTGTGGGCTTGCAGCCGGATTCGCTTGCGGTGGAAACTGATTGCGTCATTCGCCGTTACTGTGCTAGCGCTGGCAGCCGCCGGGGAAGTGCTGCTTCCCGGGTGGATCCACGAATTCCGCGCCGCCCTTCTCGCCTACCGCAGTTATACCCGGCACCTTTCTCCGCTCGACGAAGTGGCCACGCCGATGCTGGGTATTCCCTTGGCCATCGCCGTAATCGCGGTGGTAGCGGTGATGTGCTGGAAGACGCGAGAAGTCCCCGCCGACTCCGAGCTCTTCCGCTGGACCACAGCGGTGGTGTTGGCCGCCAATCTTCTAGTCATTCCCACCGTCGCGCCGTACAATCAGCTTCTTCTGTTGCCGGGAATCTTTCTCTTACTGGGGAACTGGAACAAGGTCCAGGGAAACCGGGCGATTCGCGTTCTCGGCTGGGCCAGCGCTGCATCTCTGGCCTGGGGTTGGGTCATGACCACCGTCTTGACCTTATTCTCGTTCGTCACTCCGGCAGTACAGCGATTCTGGACGGTTCCGTGGTGGACCAGTATCGTAATCCCCATCCCAATCGCCGCCTGCCTGGCAATGTGCCTCCGTCAGATGCAGTCCGCCCGCGGCGATGCCGGACTGGCAACTAGCAACTAGCCACTAGCCACTGACCACTAACCAATGACTTTCTGCTATTCTGCGCTCAACTCTGCTTTCCCGGGATCGTGCGTGCTCCTCGAACTGCGTCTGGAAAATTACGCCGTCATCGATCATCTGGCGGTCGAGTTCGCCCCCGGACTGAATCTTCTGACTGGCGAAACCGGCGCTGGAAAATCCATCTTGATTGACGCGCTCGCTTTGTTGATGGGCGTGAAGGCTTCGCCTGAAGTCATCCGCTTCGGCAGCGACCGCGCCGTGATTTCCGCGGTTTTCGAAGTGGACGGCGCGGCGGAAAAGCTGGTCGCACGGATTCTCGAAAACAACGGAATCGACTGCGACGAAGCCAATTTAATTTTGCGCCGCGAGATCGCCGCTAAGGGACGGGTATTCGTCAATAATCAGCCGGCGACTGTTGCCGTCCTCAAGCAGCTTGCGCCGCATCTGGCTGGAATCCACGCGCAGAATGAGTCTCTGGTCTCGTTCGACGCCGGAGTCCGCCTGGATCTTCTTGACACCTTTGCCAACACTCAGCTCACTCCGGTAAACGAAGCGTTCGACCAATGGAAACAGGTGAAGGGCCGCATTGCAGAACTCGAGCAAGGAGAGCACGACCGCCTGAAGCTGGTGGATCTGTGGATGTTTCAAAGGCGCGAGATCGAGGATGCGAAACTCCAGCCCGGGGAAGACGCGCATCTCGAAACTCAAAAGCGAGTGCTGGCCAACGCGGAAAAAATCTACACCTCGGCGATGCACGCGTTCGATTTACTCTACGAAGGCACGGGCTCGACATCGGCTTCGCTGCGCGCAGCGCAAAAGCATCTGGAAGAGCTGATTCGCTATGAGCCGAAGTTTCAGGAAGCCCTGGCCTCGCTTGACACCGCACGAATCAGCGTTGAGGACGTGGGCGCCGGCCTGCGCGATTACGCCGGAGGAATCGAAGCCTCGCCCGAGCGTCTGGCCGAAATTGAAGACCGGCTGGCGCTCCTCGATCGCCTGAAGCGCAAGTACGGGCCGGCTTTGGAAGATGTCATCAACCTGGGCGCAGAAGTTACGCGCAAACTTTCGGAAATCGAGAACAAAGATGAAATCCTTCGCCAGCTTCACGCTGAGCTTGCTCTTGCAGTCGAAAACTATCTGGTCGCGGCGCGGGCGATTTCCAAGAAACGTTACGATGCGGCGAAGAAGCTGGAGAGAATTGTCGAAACCGAAATTAATGGCTTGGCCATGAAATCGCAATTCCGCATCGAACTCAGCGGCACCGATGCAGAAGCGAACTGGACTGACTCCGGCTTCGATCAGGTCGAATATATGATCTCCACCAATCCCGGCGAGCCCATGCATCCTCTAGACCAGATCGCGTCGGGAGGCGAGCTCTCTCGTGTGATGCTGGCGCTCAAGGCCAGCATAGAGGCCGGCACTGCCTACAAGAAAACTGGCGCCCAACGTACGCTGATCTTCGACGAAATCGATACCGGGATCGGCGGTCGCGCTGCAGAAGCGGTTGGGAAAAAACTGAAATCCCTTTCCCGCTCGACTCAGGTGCTCTGCGTGACCCATCTGCCGCAGATCGCGACCTTTGCGGACCATCATTACCTGATCGAAAAGAAAAAGGCAGGCGACCGAACGCGAACCACCGTCCGTGAGATTACCGGCGATGAGCGCACCGAAGAAATCGCACGGATGCTGAGCGGTGCGAAAGTCAGCGAAACGTCGCTGAAGCACGCGGAGCAGATGCTGAAGACGAACGCGTAAGTATTGAATAAACTTCAGGCCCCAAAATACCTTGCCCAGCGCAGACCAAATCGTCGAAATTGGCGGCAGGCGTCTGAAGCTGACGAACCTGGAGAAGGTCCTCTACCCAGCGACCGGATTCACAAAAGGCCAGGTGATTGACTACTACGCGCGCATTGCGCCAGTGCTGGTACCGCATCTGGCAGGGAAACCGCTGACGTTGAAACGCTATCCCAGCGGAGTGGATTCGGAATTCTTCTTCGAGAAAAACGCCACCAAGCATCGGCCGGACTGGGTGCAGACTGCGCCTGTATGGAGTGAAGGCAATCAGCGCGAAATCAATTACATTCTGGCGAACGATCTGGCGACCATCGTCTGGCTGGCAAATCTAGCGGCAATCGAGTTGCATCCGTCGCTTTCGCTGGCTGAGGACATCGAGTCCCCGCGGACGATGGTTTTCGATCTTGACCCCGGCCCGCCCGCGAACATCGTTCACTGCTGTCAGGTAGGAATGTGGCTGCGCGACATCTTCGAACATTTCAAGCTGGAGAGTTTCCCCAAGACTTCCGGTTCCAAGGGCTTGCAGGTTTATGTTCCGCTCAATACAAAGACCAGCTACGACGAGACCAAACCTTTCGCGCACGCTCTGGCGCGGCTGCTTGAAAATGAGCACCGCGATCTGGTCGTTTCAGACATGAAGAAAGCCATCCGCACTGGCAAGGTGCTGGTAGATTGGAGCCAGAACGACGAACACAAGACCACCATCAGCGTCTATTCGCTGCGCGCCCGCGAGCGGCCCACGGTTTCAACTCCGGTCACATGGGACGAAGTCGAACGCGCGTTGAAAAAGAAAGACGCCGGTCTGCTGATATTCGAAGCGCCGCAAGTTTTGCAGCGTGCGGAGAAAATGGGCGACCTTTTTGCGCCGCTGCTCAGGCTGAAGCAAAAATTACCGAAGCTGACGGGAATCGGCGAAGGCGAGGCACCAGCGGTCGCAAATGGAATTGATATCGCGGCGCGAGCGAGTTCCAAGCCCCGCGCTAAGACCCGCAAGAAGGCCTGATAAAATCCCTATGCTTCTGCTTGTCCTCTGTGGTTAAAGGTTTCGCATGGCGCAACTCTATGTCGGCACTTCCGGATGGGCTTACCCGAGCTGGAAGCCCGGTTTCTATCCCGAAAAACTCGCGCAGACGAAATTCCTCACTTACTATTCGAGCCAGTTGAACACGGTTGAAGTGAACCTGACTTTCCGCCAATTGCTGAAGGAAACTACTGCGCAGAAATGGATCGCGCAAACCCCGGACAACTTTCGCCTGGGAATCAAGGCGCATCAGGTCATTACGCATATCAAGCGCCTGAAGAATACAGAAGAATTTCTGCCGCGTTTTCTCGGCACCCTTGAACCGTTGGCGCGCGCCGGAAAACTCGGGCCTGTGCTCTTCCAGTTGCCGCCGAATATGAAGGCCGATCCAAAGCTGCTGGAAGACTTCATGGCGACGATACCCAAAGTGATTCAAACGGCCTTTGAATTTCGCAACCAATCCTGGTTCGCGGACGACATCTTCTCTCTGCTGAAGCAGCATAATCGCGCGCTATGCATTGCGGAAACCGAAGAGCGAGTCACGCCCGACGTGGTCACCGCCGACTTCTGCTATTACCGCTACCGTAAGCCGGAATATAGCTCGGACGAACGTCAGGCCATGGTCCGGCGCATGCAGGAACACATTGCGTCCGGCCGCGACACCTACGCGTACTTTAAGCACGAAGAGACGCCTGATGGCGCGCTTTACGCGGTCGAATTGCTAAAGGAAGCCGGAAAGGCAGCCCCTCAAGCAACCTGTCAACGGCTGCTTTATAATCAAAGTTTCCGCATCGCACTCTTGGAGCTTCCAATCACATGATTCGATTTCTGCAAACTCCCGGCCGGTTGAAGAAGTATGTTCTCAGCGGCATTCTTTTGGTGATCTGCGTTTCCATGGTCTGGTATTTGGTCCCCAATGGCTCAACTTTGGGTCTCGGCGCGCCCGGCGCGGGAATCGTGGCCACGGTTTCCGGAGAAGAAATCCACACCACCGAAGTGCGACAGCAAGCCCAACGCATGGTGCAGCAGCAATTTCCCCAGGGAGGAGCCCAGGCCAGCATGCTGGTGCCGTTTTTCGCGCAGCGGGCCTTCGACGACTTGGTCAATGAAAAAGTCCTGCTGATTGAGGCGCGCCGCATGGGATTGAAAGCCACCGACGACGATCTGCGTGAGTATATGCACCAAGGCCAGTTGGGGCAGACACTGTTTCCCGACGGCAAGTTCATTGGCCAGGACCAATATCAAGACCTGGTTACACGGTTCGGCTACACCGTGCCAGTGTTTGAGGAACTAGTAAAGGAAGAGATTTTGGTGAATAAGCTGCGCAGCCTGGTCGTGGCCAGCGCGTCGGTGACAGACGCCGAAATCCGGCAGCAGTTCGAAAAGGGCGGCACGAAGGTCAAGTTCGATTACGCCGTCATCAAGAAAGACGACATCGTGAAGGGCCTGCACCCCGCCGATGCCGAACTGAAGGCGTATTTCAATCTCAATCAGAAGAATTACGTCAATTCGATTCCTGAACAGCGCCAGCTTAAGTATGTTGTCTTCGACAGCGACAAGATGCTGGCGCAGACGCAAGTTACGCCGCAGGATTTGAAGAGCTACTACGAACAGCACAGCGAGGAATTCCGCACGCCCGAACAAGTCAACGTCCGGCACATTCTCATCAAATCTCCTCTACCTGGACCTGATGGCAAAGTGGATCCTAAGGCGATGGATGCGGCCCGCGCCAAGGCGCAGGACGTCCTGAAGCAGGTGAAGGCCGGCGGCAACTTTGCCGACTTGGCCAAGAAATATTCCGACGATCCCGGCAGCGCGAAGAACGGCGGCTCGCTGGGATTCATCGGGAAGGGAAGGACTGTCCCCGAGTTCGAAAAGGCCGCGTTTTCGCTTCCTAAAGGCGGCACCAGCGACTTGGTCCAGAGTAGCTACGGCTTCCACATTATTCACGTAGATGACAAGCAGGACGCGCATTTGAAATCGATGGACGAAGTCAAGGCCCAGATCGAACCGCTGATCAAGCAGCAGAAGGCTGCGCAAGCGGCGCAAACCGCAGCGGCCAACTTGCTCAAGCAAGCGGGTACATCGAGCATAGGTATAGATAAAGCTGCTGCGGCCCAAGGCCTGCAAGTCATCACGACCGACTTCGTAACCAGCCACAGCGTGCTGCCTGGGGTTGGCGCCGATCCGAAATTCACCAATGCTGCGTTTGGCCAGACCGCAAACGCGGGGCCGGACATCGTCCAGCTGAATCGGGGATACGCAATCTATCAGGTGATGGCGGTGAAGCCGCCTTCAACTCCGAGCTTCGAGGAAGTTCGCAACCAGGTGGAGCAGGCGTTCAAGACCGAGCGCGCGTCGTCGCTGCTGGCGCAGAAGACGCAGGAACTCTCCGATCGCGCCAAGTCTGATCACGATTTGAAGAAAGCCGCGAAGGAACTCGGTGCGGAGTATAAAACCAGCGACTTCGTTGCCCCCGACGGCCAGGTCCCTGAAATTGGTTCGATGACCGGGCCCGCTGCGGTTGCTTTCACCTTGAAGCCCGGGGAAATCAGCGGACCCATTGCGAGCGAAACCAGTGGAGCGGTTCTCGCCGTGACCGACCGCCAGGCCCCCACCGACGCGGATTTTGCCGCCAAGAAAGATCAAATCCGCGAAGCTCTGATGCAGCAGAAACAGGCGGAGGTCTTCGGCCTCTTCCTCGGCAACCTGCGCGAAGCCGCAGACAAATCCGGCAAGGTGAAAACCAACCAGAAAGAATTGGACACGTTGACCAAAGCGCGGCCGGAAGAGGGGGAGTAGGAACCAGTGGGCAGTGATCGGTGACCAGTGGTTAGTTGTCGCCCCTGGGTGCTCGGCCGATTCTCAAACACTAATCACTAGCCACTGCCCACTGACCACTGCGCTATGACCCTCTCCCGCTCCGCCGGAATCTTGCTGCATCCCATTTCGTTGCCGTCGCGCGGAGGCATCGGCGACTTCGGCCCTGCGTGCTACCAATTCCTTGACTTTCTGGCGGAGGCTCGGCAGGGCGTCTGGCAGGTTTTGCCGCTGAATCCGCCCGCCAACGGGAACTCACCGTATTCATCAACCTCAGCGTTCGCGGGGAACCCGCTACTGATCAGCCTGGAACGCCTAGCTGAACATGGCTGGCTGGACGCATCACCGCTCGACTCGCTTCCGGGTGAAGTTGGCCGCATCGATTACGAGCAAGTGAAGCGTGACAGGCTTCCGTTGCTTCGCGACGCCGCAGGAAATTTCCTGCAGCGCGCCAATGGAAACGCGCGCCACCGTTTTGATGAGTTTTGCCGCGAGAATTCCTGGTGGCTGGAAGACTACGTTTTGTTCGACGCGCTGAGCGAGCAGCACGGAAAGAACTGGGGTCAATGGCCCGCGGACCTAGCCCGTCACGAAGGGTCTGCCATTGCTAACGTCCAAAGGCAATTCGCCAGCGAGCTTTCCTTCCGCCGCGTGATGCAATTCTTTTTCTGGGAGCAGTGGCAGGCGCTGCGGCATTCCTGTGCGCAGAAATCCATCCACGTGGTGGGCGACGTTGCGATTTTTGTGGACTACGAAAGCGCAGACGTCTGGGCCCACCGCGAATTTTTCCGGCTAAAAGACGACCTTCAACCCGAGGTCGTCTCCGGCGTGCCTCCCGATTATTTTAGTGCCACCGGACAGCGCTGGGGCAATCCGCTCTACAACTGGGACGCGATTCGCGCCACCGGTTATCGCTGGTGGGTGCAGCGCCTGCGTTGGGCTGCGCAGACTTGTGACCTCGTCCGTCTCGACCACTTCCGCGGATTCGCCCAGTTCTGGGAAATCCCCGCTAGCGAACCCACCGCCGTGCACGGCCGCTGGGTGGATGGCCCCGGCGACGAAATCTTCAACAAGCTGCGCGAAGAACTTGGCGGATTGCCGTTCTTCGCCGAAGATCTGGGCGTGATCACTCCCGACGTAGTCGCGCTACGCGAGCGCCAGAAAATCCCCGGCATGGCGGTGTTGCAGTTTGCCTTCGGAGACGTCGGCGCTCACGCCTATCTCCCGCACCGCGTCGCCGCCGATTCCGTTCTCTACACCGGAACTCACGACAACGATACCGCGCTCGGCTGGTGGGCGACGCTCGGCGAAAAAGAACGCCGCGCGGCTGAAGCTTTGATCGGCCCCTGCACAAATGAAGACGGCCCCAACTGGGGACTGATCCGCCTGGCGCAGAGTTCCCGGGCGATGCTCGCCGTCGCGCCGTTGCAGGACGTTCTCGGTCTCGGCAGCGAAGCCAGACTCAACACTCCCAGCACTGCCACAGGGAATTACCACTGGCGTTATCAGCCGGGGTCGCTGACGCCCGAGTTGGCGGCGAAATTGGCAGCTTTGGCGGAAGTCACCGACCGATTGCCGGAACCAGTGTCAGTTCCTGCTGCGCAAGACTTCATCGCATAAAAAAACCGGAATCTTTCGATTCCGGCTTTAGTGGTTGGCAGGTTCGCCCGGATAAAATTCATACTCGTGTGGGTCGGACACTCTTGTCCGACGCCTTTGACTTTGATCTTGACCTTCAGAAACAAAAAATCAAAATCAAAAGCGTCGGACAAGAGTGTCCGACCCATACGAGCCTATGCTAAGCGCTGCGGCGCGGTCTTACCGTCAGATCCCTGACTTGAGTCAGGATGCTGGACATCTGCATCCCGTTCAGTTGCGAAACGAAGGGCATCATTTCAGCGATGAACGGGTCTTTCATCAACTCGCTGATTTCTTCCTGGCGATTACGTTCTCCGCCACTGAGCAGTTCGGGCACGGCCACCTCCAGAGCTCTGGCCAGGCGCTCCAGGGAAGAGAGCGTAGGCGTTGCTTTTTCGTTCTCGATTTTCGAGACGTAGGTGCGCGGCACCGACATGCGTAGCGCCAGTTGGCGCTGGCTGAGTCCGTTGCGCAGTCGCATGGAGCGTATCGAAGCCGCCAGGTTCAGGTGGCCGCGATGGCCCGAAGGCACCATCTGCGGAACCGGAGCGGGCACAACTTCCGGCTCCTCCTGATCCAAGGACAAGTGGCAGCGGCGGCAAAGACTGTTGGATGTGCGAAATTGAACTAGAAGGCAGCGATCACACCGGACAACTTCCCGGGAATCAACCGGAGCAAGCGTAGTGGCCATCGAAAGGTGGGAGTTAGCCAGAGCGGGCAAACACCCGGAACTCAACTTATTGAGTTCCAATGCTTTGGGTAATCTGAGGTACGGTGCCTGTGGAAGTCAAGTGAATTCTGGCACGAAATGCGGAATCATCCTTGCGAAACTCGGGAATAGCCTGACAAAGAGTGGAGAACAGCGGCTCCAGAACATGGGGGAATCGCGTACAAACTGGTGTTTACTAACTGGGTTCGCCAGGTCAGAAAGTTTGTGACCGTCTCAGCAGCATCTGACTTTGCGCTGTCTCGCCTGATCAGTTTCCTGCAGAAACCGCGCGTACGACTCACGACCCACGCCGCTTTGTTCCCGCACGCAGAAGCGTTCGTAGGCTGACTCTTCGAATACCTCGCGCAGTGCCGCTCGAATTATCCGGAAGAATTTCATCCCTTCTCCTCCGCCAGGCGGGTGACCACAAAGGGCGTCTCTCTGACGCGCGCTTCTTTCTTGCCACTCAAAATGCCGAACCATTGTCGGCCTGACTCCAGCAGGATCAGCGTCACCATCGCGACCAGAACTCCGGTCACGACCGCATCCATGCGATGGTTGAAGATCAGTCGCACATTGCCTCCAGCCGCCGAAATTTGCCGCGCTTGCGCCAGAAATCCAATCCGCGGGTCGGGATCAAAGATTTTGTGCCACGAAGCGGTAAATGTCACTGTCAGCAGCCACACGAGCGGAGCCAGCGTCACCAGTGCATACTTTGCGCGATGCTTCTTGATGACGATCGTCGTGGCGACGCAAAGCGCCACTGCCGCGAGCAGTTGGTTGGCGATCCCGAACAGCGGCCACAGGGAATTAATTCCGCCCAGCGGATCGCGCACCCCCTGCCACAAAAAATATCCCCAGGCCGCGCAGATCAGCCCGCTGGTCGCCAGAATCGACGGATACCAACTCGTGCGCCCAATCGGCTTCCAGATATGGCCGAGCGCGTCTTGAATCATGAACCGTCCGACACGCGTTCCCGCGTCGAGAACGGTCAGGATGAACAACGCCTCAAACATCAGCGCGAAGTGGTACCAGAGCGCCATCACCGCCTGTCCGCCAAGGCTGCCAGAAAAGATGTGCGCCATGCCGACAGCGAACGCCGGCGCCCCGCCGGTGCGGTTGAACAATGTTTGCTCGCCGACGCTCTGGGCCAAAGCTTGCATTCCCGCCGCGGTCACGGGAAATCCCCAGCCGCTGATGGTTCGTGACGCCGTCTCCGGCAACTGCCCCGCAATTCCCGCTGGACTGTTGATGGCGAAATACGTCCCTGGGTCAAGCACGCAGGCCGCAATCGTCGCCATAATCGCGACCATGGATTCCGCCAGCATCGCGCCGTAACCGACCATGCGGATTTCCGTTTCGCGCCGGATCAGCTTCGGCGTCGTGCCACTTGAAATCAGCGAATGAAATCCGGAAATAGCTCCGCATGCAATGGTGATGAACGCGAAAGGGAACAGCTTACCCGCAAACACCGGCCCGGTGCCGTCAATAAATCGTGTCAGCGGAGGCATGTGAAGCGTGGGGTGCATGACCACAATCCCAATCGCCAGCAGCCCGATCGTCCCCAATTTTACGAACGTGCTTAGATAGTCGCGCGGTGCAAGCAACAGCCAGACGGGCAATGCCGAAGCGGCGAATCCATAAACGATGATCGCAATCGCCAGCGCCGGTGCGGTCAGCGTGAAATACTTCGCAACCGCCGGATGCAGCGACGCCCACTGTCCTCCCCAGATCGCCGCCAGAACCAGCACAAATCCAATCGCCGACGTTTCGAGCACGCGCCCCGGGCGCAGTTGGCGCAGGTAGACGCCCATGAGCAGCGCAATCGGAATCGTCATCGCAATCGTGAACGCGCCCCAGGGACTTTGCTTCAGGGCATTGACGACAATCAGCGCGCATACCGCCA
>Ga0210407_10001147_pt1 | contig 25790 bp, 21 predicted proteins | sample IncBWC27MmetaG_FD_150860 | JGI IMG/M metagenome (GOLD analysis project Ga0210407, IMG submission 150860) | Forest soil microbial communities from Barre Woods Harvard Forest LTER site, Petersham, Massachusetts, United States - Inc-BW-C-27-M | ecosystem: Environmental > Terrestrial > Soil >...
CCTTCGCCCCCGGCTACCGCTACCTCAGCATCCTCCCCACCAATCACGCCATCGACTTCATGGTCGGTTTTTTCGGGCCGTTCATTTGCGGAGCCGCCGTCGTCCACCTCCGCACCCTGCGCCCCGAATACGTCCGCGAAGCCTTCCCCAAGTACAAAATCACCTACGTCAGCCTCGTTCCTCTCGTTCTAAAAAATCTTCAAAAGGGTTTGCAATCCCGCTTCGACGCCCTGCCCTCAACCAAACGAAAAATTTTCAACCTGCTCGTCTCCCTCAACAAAGCGCTCACAAAAGGCCAGCCGCGCCTCGCCATCAGCCGCCTACTCCTCAAGCAAGTCCACGAAGCCTTCGGCGGCGAACTTCGCGCCATTATCGTCGGCGGCGCCTTCACCGAGCCGCAAACCCTCCAGTTTTTCTACGATCTGGGCATCCCCGTCGCCAACGGCTACGGCCTCACCGAAGCAGGCACCGCCATCACCGTCAACGATCTGAAACCGTTCCGCGCGGACACCGTGGGAAAACCTCTCCCCGGCATGGAAGTCCGCATCGTCAATCCCAACCCCGAAGGCATCGGCGAAGTCTCCGTGCGCAGCAAAACCATCATGTCCGGCTATCTCAACGAGCCCGAACTCACCGCCGAAACCATCGTCGATGGCTGGCTCATGACCGGCGATCTCGGCCGCTTCGACCCCGCCGGCCATCTCCTGCTCTCCGGCCGCAAAAAAAACATGATCGTCACCGAAGAAGGCAAGAATATTTATCCCGAAGACATCGAATCCGTCTTCGAAAGCCTTCCGGTAAAAGAATTCTGCGTCTTTGCCGCCAACTACATCTGGCCTAGAAACTCCCTGGTCGGCGAACAACTCGTTCTCGTGCTCCACCTCGAACCGGGCCTGGCGTGCAACGACGATCTGCGCCGCGAAATCAGCGCCCGCAACAACCGCCTGTTAAACTACAAGCGCGTCCACGGGATCGTCTTGCTCGATGAAGACTTTCCCCGCACCGCATCACTCAAGATCAAGCGAAATCTTTTGGCGGAGCGCCTCGCGCAACTCGATCGCGCCACCGCGATTCTGCCCCTTTAGTGTGACTGTAAGAAGCTGCATCTGGTCTCAGCATTTAAACTGTTAAGGCCGCGAATGGAACGTTTTTTTGCCATCGTCAATCCCGCCGCCGGTGGCGGCCGCTCGGCGAAACTTGCCGGGCCCGCCCTCGCGCGCCTCCGCGAAAAAGGATTGCAAATCGACGTCATCGCCTCCACCGGTCCCGGTCACGCCGTGCAACTCGCCCGCGAAGCCCACGATCAAGGCTATCGCCACTTTCTCGCCGTCGGCGGCGATGGCACCGCCCACGAAATCCTCAACGGCGTTTATTCCGGCCGCCCTTCCGCCGATCGCATCGCTCTTGGATTTCTTCCTCTCGGCACCGGCAACTCTTTCCTCCGCGACTTCACCCAGGACGGCGCCGAAGCCTCCCTGCACGCTTTGATCGAGGGCCGTACTCGCCCCGTCGATCTCCTCCGCCTCCATCACGCCGCCGGCGAAATTTATTCTTTCAATCTCCTCAGCATCGGCTTCACCGCCGACGTCGCCTCCATCACCAATCGCCTATTTAAACCTTTCGGCCATCTCGGTTATCTTCTCGGCGTCTTCGTTCGCGTCATTCAATTGCGCCGCCGCTCCTTCGCCCTCCGCTGCGACGACGACACAGAGTGGGACACTCGCCGCTCCCTCTTCCTCACCTTCAACAACAGCAAATTCACCGGCGGCACCATGCTCATCGCTCCCAACGCCGATCCCACCGACGGCTTCATCGAATTCGTTCGCTGGGGCCCTATCGGGCGCCTCGGCCTCCTGCGCACTCTTCCCAAGCTCTACGACGGCACCCATCTCCAGCATCCCCTAGCCTCCCGCCGCTCCGTCCGCCGCGTTGAATTCAACGTCCCCGTTCCCGTCGACGTCATGATCGATGGCGAAGTCGCCATGCTCGAATGCCGCTCGCTTGATATCCTTCCCGGCGCCGTGGATATCTACGTATGAAGCGCTCCCTCCTCGCGCTCCGCAGCGCCGTCCTCTGGGTCTTCAGCATCGTCCATTTCTTCATCGCCGCGCCGACCCTCGTCTTCCTTGGCATTTTCCTCGACCCCCGCAAACACGATTGGCTCCAGCGCACTTTTTGCCGCCGCATCGCCTTCCTCTCCGGCACCAGCGTCGAAATTCGCCGCGCTCCTGGCTTCGATCCCCAAAAAACCAGTTTCTTCATGGTCAATCACGTCAATCTCTTCGATCCCTTCATGCTCTATTGCGCCATCCCGCAGTACGTTCGTGGCTGGGAGCTCGAATCCCATTTCAAAATTCCCGCCTACGGCTGGCTCATGAAGCGCTTCGGCAACGTCCCCGTCCCCGACGTCCGCCGCCCCTCCGACCTCAAGCGCATGTGGCGCCTCACGCAAGACGCCATCGACGGCGGCACCAGCCTCATCATTTTTCCCGAAGCCAAACGCACCCGCGATGGCCACGTCGACGAATTTCAAGACGGCGGCTTCCGCGTCGCCCAGCAACTTGGCATCCCCATCGTCCCCGTCAGCCTCGTCGGCTCCTTCGCCCATCACCGCACCGGCCACTGGATGCTCTGGCCCCGGCCCGTCACCGTCATCCTCCACGACACCATCGATACCACCGGCCTCAAAAAAGAAGACGTCCCCGCCCTCCGCGACCGCGTCCGCAAAATCATCTCCGCCCCCGTCGAACAATCCCTCCACCCACAAAGTCCCTCCCCAAAAAACTTGTAGGGCCGCTCGATGATTCCGACCTGTTTCGACCGGATCGGAACTCCTGTTGGAAAGCACGCTGCGCACCATCTCGCCCGGACTTCATGATTCGTGTGGCTTAGCGCGAAGAACTACAGGCACGCCTAGCCGGCGCTGTGGGACTTTACCTCCCGGGCAAAACCGCACGCACACGCAAGCGCCCACACCCAAAAATGTCATTCCGAGGGCGGTTTTTGCCCGAGGAATCTGCTTTTTCTTTTTGTCTTTGGAAAAAAGTCCTACGATGCTACTTCGAAGAAATTCCTGAAGAGTCTGCCCCTACAACGACAACCGTATCCCCGGCAACGTCCGCCCCGCCCGCGTCTCCTGCCACGTGTAATAAATCCTATGAATCACCGTCAACGTGGAAACCACCGCAATCACCCACAACACCGGCCCCATCCTATTAAACAGCCCGCCGATAATCAGCAGCACCAGCCGCTCCGGCCGCTCCATGAATCCCACTTTGCACAGCGGAATCAACGACTCCGCCCGCGCCCGCGCGTAACTCACCATTACCGATCCCGCCGTCGCCACCGCCGCCAGCGTCACGTACGGCGTCCGCCCGCTCACCGAGTAATACACCAGCAGCCCCATGTACAGCGCCATGTCCGCATAGCGGTCCAGCGTCGAATCGTAAAACGCCCCAAACGCCGTCACGCGGTTCTGCCGCCGCGCCACTTGCCCGTCCAGCATGTCCAGAAATCCCGCAAACAGAATAATGAACGCCGCCGTCCGGAACCGCCCCACGGCAAAACACGCCGCCGCGCCGAAATTCACCACCAGCCCCAAAAACGTCAAAAAGTTCGGGTTCACACCCGTAGCCGCCAGCCCCCCGACAATTTTGTCGAGCAGCCACTTACTCCCCGTTCCGATGGCCCCTGTTAATGTCATGCGTCCAATCTCTTGTCTCCAACTGTCTTTATTTCACGAAATCCGCGAGCCCCGCACAAATCCGCCGCATCCTACACCACCCCCACTCCCGTCGCAAACCACAGGATTCTTTAGTGGTGAGTCAGCTCCGGCTTACCCTACTTGCATGGAATTAGCCCGCTGCTACCTGTCACCTCAGAATGGACAATGAAGATGCGCCAGCGTATCTTTCCGGAATGCAAAACGCAGTAGGCAGACTAAGGGCGGGCTCCTTAAACAAAGCAGTCCTCCTCTTCATGTTGTTCGCTACAACCATTGCGGTAGCTGCGGACCAAGTCGTTTTTACCGTCGTCGACCGCGTTCAGTTTTCGGTGCCCGAGAGCTGGCCAGTCATCGCGAGCAAGTCTACTGCCGAAAAGACCGTTTTCGCGTTCCAAATCCCGAACGCTGCCGATGAAGGGACTCCTGACTCTTCAAATCTTTCGATTGTCTCTTCTTACCTTAAGGACGCTAAAGATAAGGATGCATTCGAGAGGAAAGCATTTAGTCAGGCTCCGGCCTCGCAGGAGAAGAAATTGGTAGACGGTTGGCGCTGCGGTAGTTTCTCCGCAATGCAAAACTCAACGCAATATGTGGACTGGGATTGTTATCGCGTCGTAGCTGACTGCGGTGTATTTGTTCGAATAGCGTGGCCACATTTACCCAAGAATCCTACTGGTTACGATAAACAAATGGAGACAATTCTCGCCAACTTTCTCTCAAGCGTCGGTCCCTCCAAAAAAGTAGTAAAATAAAGCCCAATTGATAGCAATGCTTCCCTAAGTTTGTCGAGCCACTACACGAGTAGTCTATATACAGGAACTAAACCAACTCCGATTTCCCGGCAGCGTACCATTTCGTGACATTTTGCGGCACAGAATCCGGGTGAACCTATAAATCCATGGTTGAGTCGTCTAAGTTTCAAACCCTTAGCCTCGCATCCCACCCTCTGCGCCAGGTGTTCCACTTGACCGATCTCTGACCTATAATCCTACCCATGCCAAATCCCAATCCACTGGCAGGCCTCATCCCCCAGGTCGTCCACCCCGTAAACGATGGCGAAACTACCATCACCCAATACGTCGAGAAGATCGAAGGCGAAGTCGCTCTCGATACCTACGTCAAAGCCCAAGTCTCCGCCCCGGAGGTCGTCAAGCGCATCACCGAACTGGAAAGCTGCCTCCAGCGCTTGGCCAGCGCGATCTTGACCTCGCCCGACCTCGCCAAACATCCGGAAATGCGCGCCGCCGCCGAACAAGCCAAACTCCTCCTCAAGAACCGCCTCGAAGTCGACGAATCTAAGCACCGCTTCCACAGCGAGTTAGGAGTATTCAAGGACGACTTGCGAATCCTCAAGGATTAACTTAGCCCACCCCTGAACCTCGCACCTGGCGGAAATTATTTTCCCTATACTTCGCACTGTGACCTTTTCTCCCTTGACAAAAGCTAACTATTCGCCTATCATACTCAACAGGAAAATTAGGGTTTTCCCTGTAGCGCCCTGGCCATCTCGGGGCGCTTTTGCATTATGCCAAATGTCAGAATCAGGACTCCCTAGTTACCATTGGGCACTTCCAGTTGCCCCGTAACCAATTTAGAATCAACACTTACAAAACCGCTCGCAAGTGTTGCATCTAAACAACTTACGTCAAAGCTAACTCTTTTAGATGCAACACTTACAAAAAACGCGGGGGGGAGGGTCTTCCGACAATAAACGGTATCCCTCTTTGAGACGGTCCGGAGGATTTGGAAGGGCCCTGTAGAGCCGAGTTTACCTCGCCATATTTCTTTGCTTTGGCGATCCACCTTTGCTTTGCGTTGGAGACAATCCGCACATCTTCGGCTCAACTACCAAATTTGTCGGGCTCCGATTCCCGTTACGGACCAACCAATTTGGCTCGCGTTTTACATCGCCATTACGTTCGCAGAAATCTTTTCAATTCATTGTATCGCCCGTTTCGCCTTGACGGATTTCCGTCCCCGGCCTAGAGTCCTACAGGTTCGCACCTCTTCGACCATGACCAACGAATCTTCTCGCCGCACATTTCTTTTGCATTCCGCCGCAGGCCTTGGCGCAACGTGGATCTCGGCGCAGTGGCCTTCCATGCTTGCTGCGGCCACACACGCGCGCCAGGCCGCCAAGTCCGCCGCGCCCGCAAAATTTGAATTCTTCACTCCCGAACAAGCCGTCGAAATCGAAGCCATCACGGCGCGCATCATTCCCACCGACGACCAACCCGGCGCCCGCGAAGCTGGCGCCGTCTACTTCATCGATCGCGCCCTCGTCACTTTCGCCAGCGACAATCAAAAAGACTACAAAGAAGGCCTGCCCGAATTGCAGGAACGCGTCCACGAACTTTTTCCCAGCCTCACGAAATTTTCCGCGGCGACACCGGATCAGCAAGATCAAGTCCTGCACTCCTACGATTCCGGAGCTCCAGCAGGAGGCCGTCGCCGCCAGCGCGCCGGTTCTCAAAGTTTCTTCGAAACCGTCCGCCAGCACACCATCGCCGCTTTCCTCATCGATCCCGATTCCGATCGCCGCGGCAATAGCGGCGGCGTCGGCTGGCAAGTCATCGGCCGCGAACGCGAGCACATGTTTCAGCCGCCCTTCGGTTACTACGACAAAGACTATCCCGGTTGGCAGCCGGCAGCGAAAGACGCGGACAAGAAATGACCCCCGAACAGCCAAAATACAAAACGTCCGACGAAGTCGATTTCGTCATCATCGGCTCCGGCGCTGCCGGCGGCATTCTCGCCAAGGAACTTTCCACCAACGGTTTTCGCGTGGTCGTTCTTGAGCAAGGCCCGTATCTCACCGAATCCGATTTCTCGCACGACGAAATCAAAGTTCTCGGCGAAGATCTGCTCACCAACCATCCCAAGCTCCAGCCCAACACCTTTCGCAAAACGCCCAGCGACAAAGCCAAGCAGCAGCGAGCGGTCATGTACGGGCGTCTCGTCGGCGGCACCAGCGTGCACTTCACTGCAAACTTCTGGCGCTTCCACGAAATCGATTTCATCGAGCGCAGCAAAATCGGTCCGGTCCCGGGTTCCACTTTTTCCGACTGGCCCATCACTTACTCGGACCTCGAACCGTATTACACAAAAGTGGAATGGGAAATCGGCGTATCCGGATTGGCAGGCGCAAGCCCCTTCGATCCGCCGCGCTCCAAGCCCTATCCCATGCCGCCGCTTCCCGTAAAAGGCTCCGGCGTTATTTTCGAGCGCGCCGCTCGCCAGCTCGGCTATCATCCGTTTCCCGCGCCCATGGCTATTCTTTCGCAGCCGCGCCCCGGCCGCAGCGCCTGCGTAAATTGCGGTTTTTGTTTGGCCTTCGGCTGCGAAGTCGGAGCAAAATCCAGTTCGCTCGTGGCCGCCATTCGCGTCGCGGAAAAAACGGGGCGCTGCGAAATTCGCCCCAATTCCTACGTGCATCGCATCGAAACCGATGCCAACGGCCGCGCCGTCGGCGCCGTCTATTTCGATGAGAAGCGCAACACGCATTTGCAGAAAGCCAAAGCCGTAGTCGTCTGCGCCAACGGTGCGGAGACTCCGCGCCTGCTGCTCCTCTCCGCCAACAAGCAGTTCCCCAACGGCCTTGCGAACTCCAGCGGCTACGTCGGCAAAAATCTCATGATAAACAGCGGCGCCATCGCGCTAGGCCTCTTTGAACATCCGCTGAACGACTACAAAGGCTTCGCCGTCAGCCGCATTTCCCACGACTTTTACGAACTCGATGCGCAAAAGCTCGGCTTCGTCGGCGGCGGTGGACTCGACGCCCGCTTCGATATGACCCCGATTAACTTCGCCATAGGCGGTCTGCCCCCGGGCACTCCCGGCTGGGGCAAGGATTTCAAATCCGCTCTCAGCCACAATTTCAATCGCACCATGGAAATCTTCTGTCACGGCACTTCGCTGCCCGTCGAGAACAATAGTTTTTCGCTCGACGACGAAGTCAAAGACGCCTGGGGACTTCCCGCTCTGCGTATGACTTACAAAGATCATCCCGACGACCTGAAGTTGTGCAACTGGATGGCGGGCCACGCAATGGAGCTTCTCGACGTCGCCGGCGCGCAGAAAAAATGGACTTTCCCTGTTGGCGAGCAGCAGTTCGCCGTGCATCTCCTCGGCACCTGCCGCATGGGCGCGGATCCCAAAACTTCCGTCATCAACGCCGATCACCGCACCCACGACGTCAAAAATCTTTTTCTCTGCGACGGCAGCAGTTTCGTCACTTCCGGCCGTGGTCAACCGACGATGACCATCGAAGCGCTGGCCTTTCGCGCGGCCGACCGCATCACCGCGCTAGCCAAGCGCGGCGAAATCGCCGGTTAAATCTGCAACTAATCTTCGATTGATCTTTTCTTGACGCACGGGTAACCGTCTTTGGTAAACTCGCCACTCACTTTGAGTGGAGGGCGTCTAAATGAGAGTCGTTCGTCACAATTTCTTGTTTGTCATCGCAGGACTGTCGATCGCTTTGCTGCTGGCTTTCGCGATGGCACACGCGCAGTCCGCGCCTCCGCAAATGCCCGGGCCGGGTTCCTCCGCGCCAAAACTCGCCGAAGAGCAATTCAAAAACATTAAGGCCCTCAAGGGCATTCCCGCCGATCAACTTATTCCCGCCATGCAATTTATTTCCGCCTCGCTCGGCGTGGATTGCGAATATTGCCACGTCGAGCACGCCATGGATAAGGACGACAAAAAGCAGAAGGTCACCGCGCGCAAAATGATCGCCATGATGATGGCCATCAACAAAGACAATTTCGAAGGCCATCGTGAAGTCACCTGCTATTCCTGCCATCGCGGCGGCGCCGAGCCCGTGGCCACGCCGATCATCACCGAGGAAGATCCCAAACCCGGTCCGATGGAAGGGAAGAAGCCGGGAGAAGAAAAAGCCGCGCTGCCCGATGCCGGCCTGCTCCTCGACAAATATCTCGCCGCCGTCGGCGGCGCCGACGCGCTGCAAAAAACTACCAGCCGCGTGGAAAAGGGAACTCTCACTGCTTTCGGCGGCCAGCATTTCCCGATGGACGTTTTCTCCAAAGGCCCGGACAAACGGCTCTCCGTCATGCACCTCAAGGACGGCGACAGTGTCACCGCCTTTGACGGCCAGCAAGGCTGGCTCACCAATAATGGCCACTTGCACTTGATGTCCGCCGCGGAAAACGACGCCGCGCGCATCGATGCCGACCTCTACTTTCCCGCGCACATCAAATCGCTCTACCAGAAATTCCGCGTCGACACGGGAGAAAAGATAGACGGCCACGACACTTATCTCGTCGTCGGCCGCTCCGAAGGCAAGCCGCCTCTGCGCCTCTACTTCGATCAGCAATCCGGCTTGCTCCTTCGCCTGGTGCGCTACGCCGAAACGCCACTCGGCCGCAATCCCACCCAGATCGACTACGCCGATTACCGCGATTCCGGCGGCGCCAAAATTCCCTTTCGTTGGACTCTCGCCCGCCCCGGGGGCCGCTTCACTATCCAGGTCGAGCAAGTCCAGCAAAACGTTCCCGTCGACGACACCAAGTTCGCAACCCCGCCACCACCTCCGGCCCCGCCCGCTCCCAAACCCTAGAGGGGGGTAGGAATCCGCTGCGCACTTTGCCCAATCCGCTGCCGAAAAGTGGAAGAGTCCGGACGCTTAAACTTCTGTAATTGCACATATATTATTGAAAATAAGATGGTTGTCTGAGGGAAGGTTGGCCTTTCGCCTGCTCCTCTGTAGCAGGACATATCATGGCTGGATTTGTCCGACCTTCTGGCCACTCCTATCCTCTGGGGAACTCAGCTCATGACTTTTTATACTCGCTACACCGCTGCAGCAGGTCTGCTCCTGCTCATCGTCTTCGCCGGGCCGCGGCCGGTTCGCGCGCAGACCAACCTTGTTACCGAGCGCTACGACAATGCCCGCACCGGCGCTAATCTCAACGAGACGCAGCTCAACACTTCGAACGTCAATGTGAGTACGTTCGGCAAACTTTGGTCGTACACGGTGAGCGGTTCCGTTCAGGCGCAGCCGCTATACGTGCCGGGTGTGAATATTCCCGGCAAAGGCACTCACAATGTTCTCTATGTAGTTACTATGAATGACGTGGTATACGCCTTCGACGCGGATTCCAGTTCCAACACGCCGCTGTGGTCGCTGGATATCACCACCGAAGTTACGGGCGCCACGCCGGTACCCATCACCGATATCGTTGGTCCAAATCTGAACATCGTCGGCAACGTCGGCATTGAAAGCACTCCGCAAATCGACCTTTCGACAAACACCATGTATTTGGTGGCGCGCACGAAAGAGCCGGGAACGCCATGCGGCACGGTGAACGGAAATTACTGCCAGCGTCTCCACGCGCTGGACATCACGACGGGCGCGGAAAAATTCAGTGGGCCTGTCGTGATTGAAGGCTCCGTTACCGGAACGGGCAATGCCAGCGTCGGTGGAGTACTCACGTTCGATCCCAAGATTCACAATCAGCGTTCGAGTCTGGCGCTCGCCAACGGTTTGATTTTTATCAGCTGGGGTTCGCACGAAGACGAAAACCCGTACCACGGCTGGATCATGTCGTATTCCGCTTCGACGCTCCAGCGGAACGGAATTTTTTGTAGTTCGCCGGACGGATTCATGTCCGGAATTTGGATGGCCGGACGCGCTCCCGCGGTCGACGCCAGCGGCAACGTCTACTACATGGTGGGCAATGGCGATTGGAACGGCGTCCGGAATTTTGGCGAGTCCATGCTCAAATTCAGCGCGACGTCCGGAATGCCGCTGCTGGATTGGTTTACGCCGGACAGTTGGAGTTCGCTGAATGCGGGCGACGTGGACTATGGCTCTTCCGGACCCATCCTTATTCCAGGAACCGATCTCGTTGTCGGTGCGGGAAAGAGCAGCATTTTTTATTTAATGCACACCGGAAGTCTGGGCCACGAGCAAACGGGAAACGGCCAGATCGTGCAATCGCTGCCGAATAACGGCGGGCAAGTGAAAGGCGGACCCGTTTATTGGAATCGATCCGGCGGGGTTGGTCCGTGGATGTACGTGTGGAGCAACGGCGGCGACGTCATCAAGGCCTATCATTTCAACGGAACAACGTTTGACACGGCGATCATTTCAGAAGGCATCATCCATTCGCCCAGTGGCGATTCCGGCGGCGTACTGACGCTCTCGGCAAACGGAAGCACCGCGGGTACGGGCATCGTGTGGTCCTCGATGCCGCTCTCCGCGAATGGCGATCACGGAGTGCATCCGGGAATTCTGCGGGCGGTGAACGCCGACGATCTTACGAAAGAAATTTGGAACTCCACGCTGAACGACGCGCGCGACGACATGGGAAATTGGGCGAAGTACAGCGCGCCAACGGTAATGAACGGGCGCGTGTACATGGCTTCTTTTCCGAGCGATGGAGTAAGCCCAGCCGCGCTGAACGTTTATGGTTTGCTTCCTGCTACGCCAGACTTTTTCCTCACGATGTCGCCTTCCTCGCAAACTGTCGCTGCCGGAAATTCGACTACTTATACTGTTTCTGCCACTGCTCTCAATGGATTCAGCGGCACCATCGCGTTGAGCGCCGCCGGTCTGCCCTCCGGGGCAAGTTCCAGTTTCGCACCGGCCAGTGTTCTAGCGGGCGCGTCGTCCACACTCACTGTCTCCACTTCCAGCTCGACTCCCGCCGCTACTTCCACAATAACGGTCACAGGTTCCAATGGCGGCCTCGCCCACTCTTCCTCTTCGTCTCTTGTGGTGCAAGCCGGCAGCGTAGCTCCAACTCTCTTGCTGGGCACAAACACAGTATCTTCCGCGGCCGACAACAACTCTTCGGGCGTAGCGGAGGCGTTTAGGGTTACGGCTACCACCAGCGGATCCGTTTCTTCGTTGTCTGCATATGTTGATGCAGCGGACCAAGCGACTACCTTGGTGATCGGCTTGTACGCCGACGCCGGCGGCCATCCGGGTTCTCTGTTAACGCAAGCCACGGCAACCGGAATTTCTTCCAGCAAATGGTTCACGGTTTCCGCTCCAGCCGCGAGCGTGGCTGCCGGAACGACCTATTGGATCGCCATTCTTGGAACGGGCGGCACACTCACGTTCCGCGATGGCACGCAGTCCGGTTGCAACAGCGAGACCAGCAGCCAGAGCACGCTTACCTCTTTGCCGTCGTCCTGGACTACCGGCACGGTCTGGCCGAACTCTTGCCCGCTCTCGGCTTACGCTTTGGGAACGCCCACGACACCGCAGGTCGCAACGCCGACTTTCAGTCCGGCGCCGGGCACATACACAACGACGCAGAGCGTAGCGATTTCCGATGCCACCTCGGGCGCGGCGATCTACTACACTACGGACGGCACGACTCCTACGACGTCCTCGCCCAAGTATGCTTCGGCGATTTCCGTGGCCGCTTCCGAAACGATCAAGGCTATGGCCGTCGCGACCGGCTTCACGAACAGTTCCGTGGCCGCGGGGGCGTACACGATTGCACCACCAGCGGCTACGCCTGTTTTCAGTCCTGTCGGTGGAGTCTATTCGTCATCGCAATCCGTGACGATTATGGATGCGTCTCCGACTCCCGCTATCTTCTACACAACCGATGGCACCCCGCCGACAACTTCTTCCACAAAATATTCCGGCGCGATCACCGTCAGTTCTACCGCCACGATCAAAGCCATTGCCACGGCACCCGGGTTTTCGAGCAGCGCCGTGGCCAGCGCGACCTACACGATTCAGTCGGCGGTTCCCACGATTCTTCTGGGGACATCCACTCTGACGAACGTCGCGGACAATAATTCAGCGGGGTCCGCTGAAGCTTTTCCAGTCACCGCTTCCGCGAGCGGAACGCTGGATTTGCTCACCATCTATATCGACTCCGGGAATGCCGCGAGCCAACTCGTCGTTGGTTTGTACAGCGATAACGGGGGGCACCCGGGAACTTTGTTGACGCAAGCCACGAGTTCTACGCTGACTTCGAGCACCTGGTCTGCAGTGACCGTGCCCGCGGCACCTGTCACGTCCGGCGTCAAATACTGGGTTGCCATTCTCGGACTGGGAGGCCAATTGAATTTCCGCGACGGCAATCAGTCGGGGTGCAATAGCGAAACCAGTTCTTCCAGCGCGCTGAAGACGCTACCGGCTACGTGGGCTACCGGAACGGTGTGGCCAAATTCCTGCCCGCTTTCGGGATACGGTTCGCATTAAGCGAATCCGCGGCTTCGGCTGCGAGGTTTTCCTTGCGACAGAGAAGAGCTTTGCGGAAATTGGATTGCCGCGATTGCGTTTGATACTTCTGAACGAGAATGACAAGAGGCCGCCCGTTGTGGCGGCCTCTTTCCTTTTTATTTTTGCGATTAAATGCAGATTTCGTCAGAAGCGGATGACAATTCCGCCGACGAAGTTGCCGCGGTTTTGGTACTGAGGCACGCGCGCGGTGTAGCATCCGAAAAAGGGATCGCAGTATTGCGACAGCCCAGAGTTCGCGTAGGTTGGCATGTAGCGCGCATCGCCGCGCAGCGCGAGATGCCGGGTCAATTCGTATTTCACGCCGCCGCCGACGCTGAAACCGAAGTCCGTGCGGTTCGGGGTCATGCCACTGTTGTATTCATGGGTGAAGCCCACGCTTCCCGCGATGTAGGGGCGGATTCTATGTTCTCTTCCCAGGAGCATGTACAGGCCGCCGAACTGATATTGATCGACATGGGAGTCGTATGCTTTTGTGAAAGCGCCGCCGGGGAATTGCTGCTCGCTGTAACTTGAATTGTTACGGTCCCACATGAATTCGAGTTGGGCATTGTGAGTGACCGAGTAGTCGATGAAAGTGCCGAAACTCGTAGCGCCATCGATGCGCAAACTGTTTACCGTGACCAACGGCGAGATGGGACTGAACGGGTACGTTCCAGACGTCTCGTATCCCACGAAGGGGGCCACTTCCCAGCGTTCCGCGCCGTACTGCGCCTTGGCTGCGCCGCAACACAACAGGCACAACACCAGCCCCAGCATCCAATGCATTCGATTCCGCATGCTTCCTCCCAGTAATAGATATTCGGCCTACGCGCAGACCCCTGCTTGATTCATCCCCCGGGTAGTTGGATGCGGAAAGCGCAATAGGCGTTTGTCAGGTGGTTGCTGCATGGAAAAATGCAATCGGGTGTTATTCCGGGAACTTAGACTCGCCGCCAGAGTTCGCTGCGAAGCAATCCGCGTAAGAAATCATTCGTGCGGGCGATCTGAAATCCGCTCTTTTCCAGAATAGATCGGTAGTCGGGTATTTTTCGAACTTGCAGGCCGGTAAGCCATCGAAATGCGGCGTACAAAGAGGCGATCAGCAGGCGTGCCGCAAGAGCTCGCCAGCCTTCCGGAGGAATCGCAAACTCGGAAACGATCCACCGCGCGTCCTCGGTTAGAAAAGGCGACAGGCGCGCAATCAGTTCTTGCAACTCCCGATCGGTGAGGCAATCGAAAAAGAAATGCGCCACCACGAGGTCATATTTTGTTCCGCTCGGCTGGAATTCCTGGACGCTGCAATGCTGCGTTCGCAAGCGCTCTGGGCAGCCCACAGAGGCCGCGCGTTTTTTCAACAGCCGCAACATCGCTCCACTCGCATCCACTGCTTCGGCTTTCGTTGTTGAATTAGCCGCAAGCAATCGCGCCAGGAATCGCCCATCGCCGTCGCCCAACGCCAGAACGTGCTTCACCGTGGAAAGCTCGGGGAGGAAAAAGAAACGGCAGCGCTCCAGCGATCGGCCAAAACTCAGATACTCCAGCCAGCGGTAGGCGTGGGCAAGGCGGTCGAAGTTGGGAACGCCTCGCATCATCTGTTTGGCTATCTTCGTGCGAACCAGGGAAGCAGGAGCAGAGGGGCCAGCAGCGAAATGTCCGCCGCAATGCGAAGCGCCGCGGGACTAATTCGCAAGCGAAAATGATCGAGCAGCGCCAGGCAGGCATTTCCTAGAAAGCACGCGACAGCAACTCGTCCAAGAAAACTCTCCGTCCATAGCATGGCGAAGAGAGCGGAAACACAGGCTGCGCAAACCGCCGCAGCGCTCAAATGCCTTCCCAACCATCGGGTGGAAAAGTGTGGTCCGCCAAAAGTTGAAGCGCACTCCGCGGAACGCGCCCCTTCGGATTCCCAACTCTCGATTGCCACGCAGTTCAGCCAGCACAAACAAGCGAACAGCGCGACTCCCGCCTCAACTCCGGGGCGCCATTCGAGAACGCGCATCATCGTGGGCAAGGCGGTGGCGATAGCAAAAAGGCATCCCACCACCAGCTCTTTCGGAAACCAGCGTTCCACGCGTCTTCCGGCGCCATGGATGAGGGCAAAATAAACGCAGACAAACACGGCGAGCAGGGCGTTGGCGGTCAGCACGTCGTGACGCATGCGCGTCAAGGTCAGTCCGCCGCAAACGAGGGATGCAGCACCCAGCACCAAGCAGAACGCCAATCGATGCCGCGCATAAAAGCGGTGGCGCTCTCGAAGCGTTTTTTCGCCATTCGAATGCAAACCGTCGAGAAGGCGATCGGCCACATAAACAATCCAGGTTCCGAGCGCCAGCAGAAAAGGAGTAAACCAGGGCAATTGCAGGTGCGCGGTTCGCTCGAAAAAGCAGCACCACACAAACGCAATCGTGGGCGCATCCAGACTCAGCCGGTGCCAGTATTCCGCCAGCGAAAATGGACCCACGATAGTATTTGCGTATTGCAAACTACAGTGTAAAGGAGATTCGTTTTCGGCGCGGGCAGTCCGCGACCTTCGGGTGTGAATCGCGATTTTGCCGTTTCATCCACAATTCGCTTGCTTGGGGTGTTCATTTCCAAGAAACTCGGGCGTTGCGTTTATGGGGGAGGAGCAATGCTCCGTGCAGTCTGGCCATGCCTTGGCGCGTTTTTGTGTATGCAATTTCTTGCGCCGCCCTCGCGCGCGCAATCGACGGCGGCGAAAAAAGATACAGGGACCGCGGTTAACGCGGCCAAACCTGCGGCGCCAGCCGCAACACTTTCTGCTCACGCCATGACTGGCGCTGATGTGGAAGCGTTCTTTGATGGCATCGTTCCGCTGCAAATGGAGCGCAGCGACGTGGCCGGCGCTACTGTCATGGTGATGAAAGACGGGCAAGTTCTCTTGAAAAAAGGGTATGGATTCGCCGACGTCAAGAGTAAGAAACCGGTTGATCCGGACGCGACAATCTTCCGACTCGCATCCATCTCCAAGCTTTTCACCTGGACTTCCGTGATGCAGCTCGTCGAGCAGGGGCGACTGGACCTCGACACGGACGTCAATAGATATCTCGATTTCCAGATCGCGCCGGCGTTCGGCAAACCGATCACGCTGCGGAATCTCATGACGCACACCGGAGGTTTTGAAGATGAGATTCGCGACATTATCGTCACCGAGCCCAAACTCGGGCTGCCGCTGCGCGATTTCCTGATTCAGAATCAGCCGCGGCGCATCTTTCCGCCCGGCGAAATTCCCGGCTACTCGAATTACGGCGTAGGCCTGGCCGGCTATATCGCGCAGCGCGTGAGCGGCCAGCCGTTCGAACAATATGTCGCGCAGCATATCTTTCAGCCGCTGGGGATGACGCATTCCAGTTTCGAAGAGCCATTGAGCGCGGAACTTTCCCCCTTTGCTTCGGACGGGTATAGAAACAGCACCGAGAAGCCGGCCCTCGGTTTTGAAATATTCAATCCCGCACCGGCTGGAGGCATCTCATCCACCGGGCACGACATGGGCCGCTTCGCCCAGGCGCTTCTCAACGGTGGCGAGCTCGATGGCCACCGCATCTTGAAGCCCGAAACCTTGGCGGCCATGTGGACGCGCCAGTTCGCCGCCTCCGAGGCGCTCCCGGCGATGTGCATGGGCTTCTACCAAACTTGGCGCAACGGCTTGCACTTTATCGGCCACGACGGCGACCTCATCGCTTTTCACAGTATGTTTCTTCTGGAGCCCACGGAAAAACTGGCCATCTTCATTTCGTACAATTCCGCGGGATCCGCCAATAAATCGCGCGGCGAACTTCTGAACAGTTTCGCCGATCGCTATTACCCCTTTACTCCGGCGCCGCAATTCCAGACCTATTCCGTGGAAGAGCTCCGGGCCATCTCGGGCGCCTATCAATCCACACGCCGGAGTGAAAGCAATATACTGAAACTAGGCGGGCTGATGGAACAAGGTCACGCCACCATCGACAAAGATGGAGTTCTCACGCTGGATTACTCCAAAGACCTGCGCGGCCACGTTCGCAAGTGGAAGCCCATCGGCAAAGATCTCTGGCAAGTGGATGGGGATCAGCAGGAACTATTCGCCATTCGAGATGACTCGGGCAGAGTGGTTCGCCTCGCCGGAACTTTTGGGGGCGGGCAGTCCGAACGCATCCCCTGGTATGAGAACGCCGCCTTGATTGGTCCGGTTTTCGGCACAAGTGTTGCGATTCTTCTTCTTGTGGCCGCCGCAACGTTTGTGCGGCTCGGCAGAAAACTCTTCTTTTCCAAGCGTCCTCCGCTCCGGGCGCAGCCCGGCACCGTCTGGCTAACCCCTGGCCCGCGACTCGCCGCTTTCGCCTGGCTGATCGTCATGATCGTTGCGGCAAGCATTCTGGGGCCGCTTGCGAACGAAAGTGTTCCTCCAACGCGGTCGCTCGACAAAATATTTGTACTCTTGAACTCTCTCACGGCCTTGGCTATTTTTTTTAGCCTCTTCAGCATTGGCTCCGGTCTTTTTATCTGGCGCCGTCCCGGACTGCGCTTCATCACGCGCGCAAAATTTTCATTCGTGGCCGCCGCCTGCCTGTTCCTAACGTGGTTCTGCATCCACTGGCACATCCTCGGCCCTGCGCACCGCTTTTAGGCGCGCTCACACCAATGCCTCGCTGCCAGCAGAGCAAACGTTTAAGTTACGTCAGTTTCAGGAATCTGCCCGGTGTGATACGACCTGCTAACAAGGCGATTGGTTTAAGAGAGAGGACTACTTGGTCTGAATGCTCGCGAGGGCCGACTTGATTCTCGATGGCGTGAGAGGGGCTTGACGCACGCGCGCGCCAGTGGCGTCGAAAATGGCGTTGGCAATCGAGATGGACAAGCCGGAAGTCGATGGGATCGACGCTGAGAAGCTGTCTTAAGGCTTCTCGAAGATCAGGAAGTAGTGGTACGGAAGAAACTGGAAATCCTTAACAAACTTGAACCCCGCCTGCTCGGCCTCGCTGATGACCTGCGAACGGGGCACCAGTTGCTCCGGTTTGTGCGGAGCATGCGGGCTGTCTGGGGGATAGTCGATGATGGCCATGCGTCCATGTTCTTTGACGGCGGGTAGAAGTCGGCGATAGAAATTAACGCGGTGCTCGATGTGATGGGTGGTGTCGCAGAAAAAAGCCAAGTCAATGGAATTTGCAGGCAACGTGGGATCATCCGGCCGGGAGACTACGGTCACGATATTGTGCAGGTTCTCGCGGTCAGCGCGCTCCCGAAGATACGCGAGGATGTCAGCGGCGACGTCCACAGTATAGACCTTACCGTCGGGCGCCACGGCGCGGGCCAAGCGGCGACTGAAATAACCGGTACCGGCGCCGATATCGGCAACGACATCGCGGTTTTTCAAACCCAGAGCCTTGACGACCTCGTCGGGTTTTTGCCACTCGTCGCGCTCGGCCCGTTCCATGGAGGCGATGCGGTCATTGAGCGGGCGATCCTCGCTCTTGGGCGGCATGGTGGTCTGTTGGGCATGCGCCATAGCGGAGAAGACGAGGAGCGTCATGAGCGGATTTACGAAGCCAGTCAAGAATTGTTTGTAGCTCACGGATTTTCTCTCCCTATGCAGAGTAGAGCTGGCGACGCGTCACTTGGCGAGGATTCTCTCAACATCGGTGCAAGCCATGTGCATCGATTTCAACTTCTTGCCGTACTCGGTAAGTCCGAGTTTTCCAGGGACGATTTGATGGCACGTGGTGCACCCGAACTCTTGGAAGCGAGCGGCTTTATGCTTTTCTTCCACGGTGCGATTCGCAATTTTCGTCTGGGCGATGACATTCATGGAAGTGAGCAAGGAGATACAGCCCTCGAAATTTTTGCCGACATCCTTGCCGCGATCCGTGAAGCCGAGTTTTCCGGCCTGCCCCAATGTGTGACAACTCTTACAGCCATGATTTTCGAAAACGTAAGCGGCCAACTCGTCGGGGCTCTTAGCGGAGAGGTCGACCGAGCCGTGGGACTTGTCCCCCGGGGAGGATTGGGTTTCAGACTGCGACGAACTCGTCTGGCTCGTGGATGCGGAACGGGCCAGACTGGTGAGGAAGAATGCAGCCAGGACGAAAGTGCAACCGAAGCTCGCGAGAATACCGAGGGACCGGCGCCATGGCCTCTTTACAAGGACTCCATTGAGACGGCCGAAGTCAGGAGAGTTGGGGTCAGGATTTGCGTTCAATTTTGCACCTCGCTCGTGGAATGAATTTTGGTTCAATGTGCACCGCGATCCGCATTGGTCAAAAACGGACTTAACAGTTCCCAACAACAAAACGAAGCGCATGAATGGATCGTTCTAATTTTTTCAGCAACACGTCCGGTGAAGTACGACGAAAGCTGAAAGGCCAACGCCGTTAGTGGCTGCTCCCGTCCGAATGAGAGACCGCTCCCTCGCTGGCGTTCGCTTCCTTCGAAAAGAAACGGGGAGCGAGAAATGTGAACATACCATTTCGCACGCCGTCGGTGACGAATATCTCGCCGGACTTCGGGTTGATGGCCACGCCAGCCGGATGAACAAGGTAGCTACCCGGGCCCTTGATGATCCCACGTGGCGGAACGTCTCCATTGTCGTTGATGTCCCACATACCGACAAATCCCGGCGCGCCCGTGCTCCACGGAGAAGGTAAGTCGGTATCGGGAGGCAGATCCTTTCTTGGCATTTCCAGCGCGTACGGCGGGTGGTTCTCATTGTTGATTGCCGCGACGAACACTCTTCCGAGCGCAGGGTCGATCGCTAGTTGCCAGGGCCGGACGATTCCAGTGCGGGGTCCGGCAATCACGCCTTGGGGAGGAACGTCGCCGTTGTCGGTACGCTTGAAGATAAAGAGGCCGGTGGTGCCGCCGGGGACGCTGGAAGCACTGGCGGCGACAATGCGATCGTGAACGGGATCGACGGCGACACCAACGATGAACAGCAAGCCGGTTTTCGGTCCGGCGATGATGCGTTTGGGAGGCACGTCACCGTCGGCGTCTCGATCGAATATGAGAAGGGTGCGGCTGCTGGTGTCCGCCACGATGATCTCATTGTTTTTTTCATCGACGGCAAGGGTGTGTGGACGGACGAGTTTCGTTCTAGGTCCCTGGATCGAGCGAATAGGGGACTCGGCGCCGGTGGCTCCGCCGCGGAAGGTCAACACAGCAGCACCAAGAGCGACGGGGACGACGACCTCGTCGTGTGTGGAATCGTAGGCGAGTCCGTGCATCGTTCTGCTCAAGTGTGTGGCCTGGCCCTCAATAATTCGCACCGGATTCGAATTTCCGTTTGCCAGCCTGGCAAACGCCGCAATACGCGGCTGGCTCACTCAATTGGGTACGAGAAGTTGGTCGCGTTTGGAATCGTAGGCGACGGCGTACGGGTTGCCAAATCCCCCCGTGGGAGTACCGGCCGGCGCATTGCGAACGATACGTTTGGGAGCCGCATTGCCGGTGGCGGTGCGCGAAAAGACCGCGGCGGTGTGGTCGCCATAATTGGCGACCCAAATTTCATCGTTCTTGGCGTCAATGGCCACACCCATGGGGCTGACGATGCTAGTGCGTGGGCCACGAATGATTCTGAGGGGCTGCGCGTTGCCCTGTGCTGAGCGGCTAAAAACGAGCACCGAGTTGTCGCCATTGTTGGCGACGGCAATCTCGTCATGGGCGAGGTCGACATCGATGCCCATGGGCCAGTTCAACTGAGTGTGCGCGCCCTGGATGGTGCGAAGGGGTTTCGCGTCAGCCTTTGCAGAGTCCTGAAACACGGTGAGAGACGGAGGCAAAAAATGACCGCCGGCGGAAAGGGCGCGGCTGGAGACTCCGGCGTCATAAGCAGAGTAAGAAGCAATGACCGAAGAATTCCCGTGATTCGCCACTACGATTTCGTGATGAGTTGGGTCCCAGTGCACACCATGCGGGTCGGCCAAACCTGTGCTGGGACCCTCAATGATGCGCAGAGGCGCTTCGAGCCCTGCAGCTTCGCGCCGATAAATGGCCACCATACTCAACTGCTGGACGGAAATGGCGAACTGATCGGCGAGGGGATTCACGGAGATACCCCAAGCCTGATGAGGAACAAACAAGCGGCGCTTGGGCTTGACGTCGCCATTGGCGTCATCGTCGAACACTACGATGCGGTCGTCGAGGTCGTTGTTGACGGCATAGAATTCGCGGTGTGAAGGATCGAAGGTGACACCTGCAATATAACCAATCTGGGATTCAGGGCCGATGACTTGGCGGAGAGGGGAGGTTACGACGGCGGAGGAGTTTCCGCTCGCGCGATCATAAATCAGGACGCTCTTGCGATTCTCGTCGCTCATTGCAACCCGGTTATTTGAGATGTCGAGGGCGATACCGTTGAAGGTGGGGTAAGGATCGTTTACCAGACGAATAGGGGGAAGTTCTCCGCCGAGGGACGGCGGAATATCTTCGGAAGGGCCGGTTCCCCCAAATTTCGGCGCCAGGCACAGCTCATCGGGGACAAATGCAGCCATCATAACCGCGGGGATCTCCGGATTGCGGTGGCGTGAATCTTTTTCCGAGTGGAATGGGATCAAAAAGAATGCAACGGCGAATGAGATTAGAACAAGTGTTATCGACAAAAAACGCGCGATGTTGTTCACCGTGGGCTGCTCCTTGCCTCAAACGCGGCGTCGCAACGAATCTAAGAAGAGTGGAAGGCGTGCCGAACCGCAACAGAGCGGAACGCCGCAGTTCGCGAGGCTCGAAACGCTAGTGCGCCCGCGATGCGGCGGCCTGCAAAAGCCCCGCGCGAACCAATATAGGGTCGAGGATCCTGGCGTGATCCTCTTCGAGCGAAACCAATGGGAGGCGCAATTCCGGAGAATCAAGCAGGCCGAGCCGGCTCATCATATATTTAAGAGGCACGGGGTTCGTATCGAGGAAGATAGCCTGATTCAGCTCGAAAAGTTCGGAGTGCAGCTTGCGGGCCGCCGCAAGGTTGCCTTGCTCCACTGCTTCATAAAGCGCGGCGACGCGGGCGGGAGCCAAATTGCTCACAGCATTCATTAAGCCGCTTGCGCCCACCACAAGCATGGGAAGACTAAGCGCCTCCAGACCGCAGAAGATGCGAAACTCGGTTCCCAACTCCGTCAATAATTCGGTCACGAATTCAAGGTCATTGGCCGCATGTTTGATTCCGACGAGGTTTGGGAGGCGCTCGGCGATGCGTGCCACCGTCGAAGACTTTACGGAGACGGCGGCGCGCCCGGGAATGTGGTAAACGAGCAGCGGTAGTTCGGTGCGTTGCCCGACGGAAACAAAATATTCCACCAAACCTCGTTGCGATGGTTTGATGTAATACGGCGTAACTACGAGCACGGCATCGGCGCCGGCCTTCTCCGCGCGCGTGGTAATCTCGACAGTTTCGGCGAAGGACTGCGAACCCGTTGCTGCTACAACGGGAATGCGTTTGGCAATCACATCAACGGCAACCTTTACCAGATCCGTCCGCTCATCTGGAGTAAGGCTGCTGGGCTCTCCCGTCGTTCCGCACACGACGACGCCATGGGAACCTTCGCGCACCTGACGCTCCGCCAATTCGGCAAACTTCCGCAAATCGACTTTGCCGTCCCGGAAAGGTGTAAGCAAGGGGGGATAAGAGCCACAGAGGAATGTCTTACGCATAGGCATCATATTTGAGATCACTTTCCTGGGGAGGTGCGCGAGAAGAACGCACGCCCCCCGAAGACTGAGGATCGTTACGCGGCGCGGTTGGTGGAAAAGCCCTCGTTTGCTCCCAAGGATTCGATGGGCTGGTCGAGACTTTCCTGCCAAAGCAGCGAACCCATCCAGATATTCAGTGGGCTGTCTTGGATCGTCAGTTCGTAAACATCTTCGTCGAGTGAGGCATGGTTGTGAACGGCCCATCCGGGCGCGGAAAACATCAAGTCGCCAGCTTTCCACGGATACCGCTTACCTTCGACGATACTGAAGCCCTTGCCCGCGAAGTAGTAGTTAACGGCCGCTCCCACGTGGCGGTGCGGGCGGTCGACGATATTTTTTGGACGGATGGTGATGGCGGCAAAGAAATTGCTGGTCGTACCGTTGGTGTGGCCGGTGCTGGGATTGTAAAGCAGGTACAAACGGCGGCCGAGGTACGATTTTCCAAGGGCGGCCAGCTTGTTCAATTCTTGCTGGACTCTGTTCCATGGAAAGTACAGTGGGTGGTGCTTCACGACATCCGGGCTGATCAACTTTTCGTACGGCATTAGTTGCGCACCGTCATCCGAGATGGGAAAGGTTCCGAAGGGACTCTGTGCGCTGGCGTGTTCATCTTTGAACTTCTTGGTCTTCGAAGACTCGACCGTGGGGGTCTCGTCGACGATATGTACCTTCATTTTCTGCAAGAGTGGAGCGTTGCTGTAGGTCAAGCGCACTTGAAGTTCGTTGGTATCGTTTGCGTGTTCATAAATCACCCAAGGGGGAGTGGTCCAAACATCGTACTGCGAATAGCGGATGTTCTTGCCATCAGCCTTGGTCTGCCCGCCGCCGCGAATGCAGAAATTCACCAGAGAGGAATTGTGCCGGATCGGCAAGGTGCGCTCGCCCGGCTTCAATACGGAAATGGAAACTTCGATTCCGGGTGCTAAACCGTCACCTACGCCCGTCAAAGGGTTTACGACGCGAGACTCGCGGCGTCCGTTCGGCGGGACCGGCAAACTCGCGAGCCGCTCGATCTCCGCGTCGATCGCCTCTTTTGGAATCACCACGGGGGGAATCAGTTCTATTTTGTTCTCCGTAATTCCCGTGCGATCCGCAAAGTAGAATTCCTTTGATTCCATGTGTCATCCTCCTCGAAGAGTCTTAGCCATTTCCGTTGTCCGCAACCTTGGTGAAACTTTTTGCGGATGTGGAATTCTGTGACCCAGTCCCAATGCCAGGGCCTTGCTGTAAAGAGCAATGCCGAGGGAGAGGTCCGAAACCCCCACGCCGAGGGACTTGAAGAGCGTTAGATCGTCGCTGGCCGCACGTGCAGAGCGATTTGCCACCACGCTGGCCAGAGTCCGGACGGCGCCCCAATTCCCTGGAGGGGGTCCGAAAAACTCGATGAGCTCGCGAGAAAGTTTCTGCGCCTGGGGAATGCTATCTGTAACGATCTGGGTTGAGCGAGCGAGTACATCCTCGGACACTTCCGCGCGGCTGGGCACGATCGCGCCGACCGAGTTGATGTGCGTACCGCGGTCCACCATGTCGGCGTTTAGGAAAGGTTCCGTGGCCCGGGTTATTGCCGTAACGATCGATGCGCCTTTTACAGCTTCGCGCACACTGGCAGCGCAAACTGCTTCCACACCGAATTCGTTTGTTACGCGCGCGACAAATTTATTCCGGCGCTCTTCGTTTGGGCTAAACACACGAATGCGGCGAATCGGTCGCACTGCGACAACGGCTGCAACCTGCGTGATCGCCTGTTTACCCGTTCCGATTACCGCGAACTCCTGGGCCTCGGGAGAGGCCAGCCAGCGCGTGGCAACGCCGGAGGCTGCAGCCGTGCGCATCTGTCCGAGGGCAAAGGCTTCCACGATAGCTTTGAGCGCGCCGCTATTGCTGTCGAATAAGACGAGGAGCGGGGTAGCGCCGTTCTTCGTGTGCGGCCAAGTCTTGGTCCCGGCGTATCCCGCTCTCGGGAAAACTGCGCCGATGGCGTGCAGCGTCCCGCCACCGGTCCACTCGACGTGAGTCTTGATCATGTTCTGCGCGTCGCCATGGGCCTCGGCCAGAAGTCCGATCTCAAGAGCCTCGATGGCTTCTCCCAAATCCATCATGGAAACTACGTCGGATTCGGAGATCCACAACGCGGAATCGTGCGATGCCGTCACGGATTAGTCTCCAGTGGCGACGGGACCGGCGCATCCAGGTTCAAAGAGTTCACGATCATGGCGTGGGACATGTACCGGCCGATGAGCATCAATACGGCGATGGTCATGGCCGGACCTATCGATTGAATAACTGCTTCCAGTTCTCGAGTGGTGTCGTGACCATTGCGATTGACAACCGCCACAACCAGCCGCTGAACAAGCACTTCCTGTTCGGACAGGGCGCCCTGCCCATCGGCGGAAAGGCTAAGAACTTCACGCAACCAGTCTTCGCCAAGTCCGAGTTTCAGAGAGAGGCGTTCATGCTGCACGCGCTCGTACCGGTTGTCCATCAATTGGGCAACTGAGAGTGATACAACTTCCGTCAAATTATTCGGCAGGGCGTGCTTCAAATGGTTCGTGAATTCCAGGAAGGATAGCAAGGCCTCCGGCTGATGGGCCGTGCACTGAAAAAACTCCCCGAGGTAACCCAAGCGTTCTATCCGCGGACGCAGGAACGCTTCCAGATCGGGGTGCAACTTATCCTGCGAAAGCCTGGGAATCAGTTTAGTCATGATCCGCTGTCTCGATATGACACTGAACATCCACGACGTGTTCAGACATCACCGCGCGCGCGCGCGCCGCATCCCCACTTTGCAATGCTTCAAAAATCTTGCGGTGATACCCCACCACGCGGCCGCGCATTTCCGTGCTGCGTTTCGACCGGAAAATCGCATCGCGAATCGACTCGTTGACTGCATTCACTACGATGTTAAGGACCGGATTATTTGCGGCCTCGGCCACGCGGCGATGAAATTCCATGTCGAGCTTTCGACTAAGCTCACCGGAACGCAATTCCTGTTCCTGGGCGAGCACCACCGCTTCGATGGCCTTAATGTTCTCCGGGGTGGCGCGCATGGTCGCAAGTCTAGTGATTTCGGGCTCCAGAATCGCGCGCACTTCGGTCAAATGGGCGCTCTTTGCTTGGCCTAACTTCACGACCGTGTTGAGTGAATCCAGCAAGGCGCGTAGGGCATTATCGAAGTCAGCCACA
>Ga0210407_10001149_pt1 | contig 25766 bp, 20 predicted proteins | sample IncBWC27MmetaG_FD_150860 | JGI IMG/M metagenome (GOLD analysis project Ga0210407, IMG submission 150860) | Forest soil microbial communities from Barre Woods Harvard Forest LTER site, Petersham, Massachusetts, United States - Inc-BW-C-27-M | ecosystem: Environmental > Terrestrial > Soil >...
CCGCCACGGTATGCAATAAAACATTGGTGAAGTGGTGACCTCCCGCCTTCAATCCATATAGCTGGCAATCCAGCATGTGGGAGATCGTCGTCAGAGGATGCCAGTTCTGGGCATGAACGTGGCTAAAAGCCCAGCCAATGCCGGCCAGGTTAAGCCCGCCTCTTATTTTCGCATTTTCATAGACGTAGTTCTGATCGTCGTAATTGATGAAGTCGTGACCGAGGGTCTGACCAAAGACGATCCACGTAACTGCCGCGAGAAAAATGCAGACTCCGATACTTAGCCAGCGCGAGTGCGTCTTGGACGGAGCTAGCGAATAAGCGCTGGTATCGTGCACGTGCGGTAATTATGATCGTGGGGTCAGTCGAAGGATCGCCGTCGCAGCCTCAAAAGGGCCGCATTGCAAGGATATCGTTGAATTAAGATTTCCTTTCGTAAATCAAAATATAGTCTTTCAAGTACATGACCGATGCAGGAATGTTGCCGAAAAAGTAGTCGGTGTGATCCGCACCGACGATGTTGACAAAACCGACGGCGGTGTAGTTCTGAGCGGAGTATTTGGTCGCCCAATTGAAAATCTCCAACTTGGAGTCATGCCAACGAGTCCACGAATCTTCCATGGCAATTATGATGAGATACTTGGGGCGCGCGACCTCGATCTCGCGAATCATCTCGCATTGCATTTGTCCGGCATATTTTTGCGGCTCCATTAGGCCGTAAGTGTAAATGTAGCCGGTCGCAGAATGTCGGTTCGAATAAAAGTAGATCTGAGGCTCAGATCCTAAGATCGCGATTGTATCATTCGGCGTCGTGTGTTCGCGCAAGTATTTAGCAATTGGGATTGATTCGGCGAACGGGCTTAGACCGTAAACATATCGAGGAATAGAATCTACGGGAATCCGGAACAGGAGCTCTCTTTCTCGAAAGACCTGTAAACCCATGGCACCTGCGGCAATGACGAGAGCAAAGATTCGGATGCTGCGCGCTCGATGGACCAGCAGGTGATCAGCCTCGGCAATGGCGGCTCCGGCCAGCAGTGAAACTGCTGGAAGGACCAAGATAAAATAGTGGTATCGAAAATAAAATCCGACAGAGAGCGCTAATGCTGAGAATGCAAGCAAGCCGAGCAGAAAGGCCGTGCTGGACCGCATGCGCCGATTCCATAGACCCGCAATCAATTGGATTCCAGCCAGCGCCCAGAGTGCCCAGCTGGTTCCTATCACTTCCCTTGCGTTGTAAACAAAAATACGCAGAGCTTCGCTCTGCGGAACTAGACTCCCATATTGGCGTGCGTAGTCCATTGTCCAAAACCAGAATTTATCGAATGCGCCCGCGTGCCATAGGAGGAGACACGTGATCCCAAACGGAAGAATCACGCCAGCGCCGAAGATTAGATTTCGTAGAAAAATTGTTTTTAGCGGAAATCGCTCCCGGATGTCCCTGGCGAACAGATAGGTCGCTCCAAACAAGATAAAAAAAACAGCAGGTTGCTTCATTAATACACCGAGGCCGAAAAGCAGTCCGCTACCGAATAATCGAGTGAACGCTTGCCGATGGGTTCGGTAGAGCAAGAGCAGCGCTCCACCGAGCACTGGCAGCATCACAAAATGCGTCGCATGGGCCGCGAATCCGCGAACTACTGGACTAACCGATAGAAAGGCGTAGCTAGCCGCCGCTGCCAATCCCGCCGTTGAATTCACCAGTCGTCGCCCAAGAAAAAAGATGAGCGCGACGGACGCGGCGTTTACCAAGAGAAGGCCCATATGAATTCCAGTAATGGTCTGCCCGAAGATCGACATGATGACTGCATAAGCGGCATAAGTTCCGGGAAACTTCATGTTGTAAGCGAGCCTGTACGGCGGGATGCCCTGCAACATCAGTTGACCAGCGTAAGCATATTCTCCCTCGTCGCGCTCGAGCGGAATTCCAAGCAGCCGAATCCGAATCGCAATCGTTAGGCCAAGAACGGTCGCCGCCAAGACCCACCAGGCGATGCGTATGAGTTTGTCGTGGCTCTCGATCTTGCCTCTCACGAATGTGTTATTTCGGCGCGAAGGCGACCGGTCGCAAATAAGCGATTTCCGCTGCAACTGCATCTTCGTCAAACGGCGCATCGGCTTGGATCATGCGCAAACCGCTTGGAGAACGCGCTCTTTGCAGCAATTAAGATGGCAACACCGAGCGCACGGCACAGCGATGGCAAAGAAAAACTGGGCCGTCGGCAATAAATCGTGCTGAGCGACAGGGATTGGCACAGGCGTTGCTCATAGAACCCATAATCATTATGGTTCTCGTAAGCATCCGACCTTACCCCGTCAAAAAGATCTTTCTCGTTCTCATCGGATTGATCGGCCTCTCTTCCATTTCTTGTTTCGCTGAATCGCTTTACTTGACGGTCAGCTCTACACCTTACGATAGGCAAATGACGAGAATCCGCCCGGTTCTCTCCTGCAGGAGCGCCCTGGGTAGGCAAGACCTTTCCCTCGCTCTTGTGAACCACTGGATTGAGGATATTCGAGCCATACCCTATGGTTTTACTCCTGAATGGAAAACACCGGTCGAAGTGGAGTCAGGTGTTGCGGCCGATTGTAAAGGTAAAGCGGTCGCGCTTTACCAGAGAATGCAATTGTACGGTGCAGAGCATGTTCGCCTGGTTATCGGCAGGCGTACCTTTATCAGTGGCAAGACTCACGCCTGGCTCGAGTGGAACACTGATGGCAGGGCTTACGTTCTCGATCCCACATTCAATTGGGCAGCCTGCCGCGCGGATCAAATCGGCAACGGCGCTTACATTCCGTTTTATGCGTACGCCGGGAACCGAAAATATCGTGCGGCCGCGGCTGCGCTTTACGTGAAAAACTAAATTTCTAGGACTCGCATCCGGTTGATTGCATTCCTTCCTCCTTTGCTCGGGATCGACGCCGCGCGGCACATAGTCTGTCGCCGTTTCGCTGGTGCTGCCGTTTCATTCAGTAAAACGCGGTGTGGCCGCTAACAAGAAATCAGATTGAATGAAGAATTGTGTTGCCAGAGGCGGTGGGGGTCGCTATGATCGCTTTTGGTGGATATGGAAATTATATGACCACATCTACATCTTTGCGAGCCCAAATTTGCCCTCTTGCCTGCTGCCTTTTTCTCGGGCATTCCTCGGGATTACTCGCCACGGAATTAGTATTGGAAAAAGTTCCACCGCTCACGGTTGAGCAAGCGCCGGCTTACCCGCAGAATCTTGCTCGTTATTATCTTGGTGCAAAGGTCGAGGCGGCGCCGCAAAGCCAGCCGATCGCGGCGTTACAACTCAGTTCCAAATCGGAAGACGCCAACACTGCGGAGGCTGCTCTGTTGTGCGATGATCCGACAGTTGGCTACGCGTTGCCAAGTGGCAGCACGACCCTGATTGTTTCATTTGCGAAAATTGAAAACATCGACAGTATCTCCTTTCTTAACCGTGGCGCCAAAGGCGATGTGAAGATCGCGATTTCGAGCGCGAAGTTGCCTGAGGACAGCCCGCAATGGCATGACGTTTCGCAACAAGAACTGACTTCCGGTGCGGTGAAGGCGAAGGTTGGTCCAAGTGAAGCGAAGTACGTCCGGTTGACTTTTGACGTAACAGAGCCGGGACGCATTGCGGGATTTGGCGTCTATTGCACGGCGACGGTGTCAGATTTTACCATGGCGCGTCCGCGGAAGGTTAATGTGCAAGAAAAGCCGGATAACTTCGGGTTGATCAGTTACAGCTTGACCGACCTGCACGCAAGGGCACGCGCACTTTACGTCAGTTCAGGCGACGATCTCACACAAGCGAATAACATGATCGACGACCAACCGGCCACCAGCTTCACTTTTGCTTCGACCGATGCGGCGCCGACGGCAATTATTGATGTCGGCAGACACACGGCTCTACGCCGGATTTCCGCACTTTACTCGTCGCGGCCAGGGAGCATCGATTTTTTTGTCCTCCAATCATTGCCTGGCTCGCGTCGTGAGACCACTGCGGAAAACGCACCAAAGACCCTTCATTTCGATGACAGTACGGTCGCTGATTTGAAACCGGTCGGTTCTGTAGTCGATGACGGCAGTGGCCGCGCCACGATCGATTTCCCAGAGACGACTGGTCGTTATATCATGTTGAAATGGACTCCGAAGGAGCGACAGGACACGCCTTTTTCGGTCGCCGAGGTCGCTACGTTTGGCGTAAATCAGCCTACCAACCTGATGGCCGCTAATGTCGCTGGCCCAACTCGCGAAGGTATGGCGTCTGACGGGAAAGCTGTTGAGGAGAGGTTCAAAGAACTGGGAGCCGGCAAGGAGATGCCGGAGGAGGGACCGCCAGCCGAAGGGCCTCCTCCGAATCTGCCTGCTCCGCCGCCTTTCACTTTTGTTCCCGAAATTGTGCCTGTCAGTCCCGACTAACAACTTCTCACGCACAAGCCCGTCGATTGTAAAGCACGCTGATCGACGGGCTTTTTGTTTTTGCGATGACAATTGATGGCCAGGATACGCGGCGAGCGTAACAGCCGGTTGTTTAGAGCTCGTCGCGAATGATTTTGAAAATGGTCGTGTTCTCTACCGAGCCTGCCAACGCGTCCGTTCCGGGACCGCTTCCAAAGGCAACGACATCATCGAGGGTACTGAGCGCCGACTTCGTGTAAAACGCAGCCGGCTCCAGAGGCTCGGCTTCGGGCCGTGCGTTGAAGGTGCCTGGCACTTTCGCTGCGCCGTAAGACTTGACGCCATTTGGACCAGTCGCCCATGTAATCCATGGCTCTCCCGCAGAATTGAGGCCCAGCAACGCGATTCCGCTATCCTTGCGAAATGGGAAACCACTCAAGTTCATGCCGCCGGTCGCGACATCCCCGCAAACAATGATTGTCGATTTTTGCCCGGCATAACGTCGTGCAACTGCAACCGCACGGTCCAATTCCGCCGTTTCGCCAAGCGTTCTTTCCCCGTTGTTATCCTGCGCCGCTTTGCGCATCAGTCCCGCATCGACCAGGAGCAGATACCCGCCGGCATTGTATTGCAGCAATTCAATCGCGCGACGCACCATGTCCGCGAGGCTAGGTTGTTCGCTTCGCTCTTCGAGTTGGTTCGCAAACGCGAGTTCCGCACTGCTAAAAGCACCGAAGAGTTTCGGACGGCGCCATGCGGGAATCGCTTCCAGTTCTGCTCGTGTGCGCACGATGTCGAAGCCGTTGCGGCGTAGCTCGAGCAAAAGATCGCGCCCATCCTGCCTCTCTCCGCCTTTTGTCTCCGGAAGAAACGATGCGACGCCACCGCCCATCGCGATATCGATCTTTCCGCCTTCAACGAATTCGCGTGCGACACTGTCAACGTCGTTTGGATCGGCCGGATGCGCGTAAAAAGCCACGCTCGTTAGATCGGTCAGTTTCGCATTCGTTACCAGGCCCGTAGCTCGTCCACGCTCGCGCGCCAATTCAACGATACTGGTGAGTGGTTTTCCATCGCCATCGACAGAGATTGCTCGATTGTTCACTCTCACTCCGGTGGCCAGCGCAGTTGCGGCGGCAGCCCGGTCCGGAACGGCGAAATCTTTCGAATAGTTGATCAGCAGGGCGAGATGATTCATCGAGTCGAACGTGAGACGCGCGTCCGCCCCGCCCACGTAGAGGCGTGTCGCCGCCAGCCTGCCCGGTGCGAGTCCCTCTCCGATAAACAGAATAATTCCGAAAGGCTTCTGCACGACCCAATGTTGAAAATAAAGAACGCCAAGGCCGGCGAAGGCGAGGAGGCAGAAAAGTGCCAGCAATTGGTTGCGCCACTTCACGAGGGCGATGTAGATGCGCGTACTCCGAGTTGTCAACGAAAGAACCGCTTGTCGATCCTCCCAATCGTCGGCAAAGTGCGCTCCGTATGGCGAGTCCGCTCATGCTTATCATTCGCGACGGCTGGGGCATCAATCCCGGCGGTCGGGACAAAAGCGAAGAAAATGGAGACGCCACACTTCTCGCGCGCACGCCGTTTCACGACAAGCTCTATTGCGATTATCCCGGCTCGAAGTTGAGCGCCAGTGGACGCGACGTCGGTTTGCCCGCCAGCCAAATGGGCAACTCAGAAGTTGGCCATCTTAACTTGGGGGCGGGCAGGATTGTCGATCAGGATCTAACCCGAATTAACAAAGCTATCGCGACCGGCGAACTGGAGCGTAACCGAGTCGCGCAAGAGACGTTTGCCCGCGCGCGTGGTCACCGCCTGCATCTGCTTGGCCTCGTATCCGACGGCGGTGTGCACAGCCATTACTCGCATCTGATTGCGCTGGCAAACGCAGCCAAGGAAGCGGGCGTTACTAAAATCTTCGTTCACGCTTTCACCGACGGCCGCGACGCTTCTCCGACCGGTGGTGCGCATGATTTGCAAGTTTGCGAAGATGAGTTGAAGCAGAGCGGCGCGAAGATCATAACGATCATCGGTCGTTACTTCGCGATGGATCGCGACCGGCGTTGGGATCGAACAAAAAAAGCCTGGGACGCGATTGTTTTCGGCCGTGGCGAAGTCTGCGAATCGTCGCCGGCCGATGCCTTGGATCGGCAATATAAACTTGGCAAGACTGACGAGTTCATGCCACCGCTCATTTTTGCAGACGCGAATGAGCAACGCATTCGCGATGACGATACGGTTCTGTTTTTCAATTTCCGTGCCGATCGCGCGCGGCAATTATCACAAACATTTCTTTTGAAAGACTTTGATGGCTTCGATCGGGAATCGTGGCCGCGAGTCCACTTCGTCACGCTCACGCAATACAATGCCACATATCGGTCGCCGTTCATTTTTGCTCCGGAAAAGCTCGTGCACATTCTAGGCGAGGTCCTGAGCGCGGCCGGTAAGTCGCAACTACGCATCGCCGAGACAGAAAAGTATCCGCACGTGACCTATTTTTTTAACGGCGGAATCGAGCGCGCATTCCCTAAAGAGGATCGGAAGATCGTGCCTTCGCCCAAAGTTGCGACCTACGATTTGCAGCCGGAAATGAGCGCCCGGCCAGTCACGGACGAGGTGTTGGCGCGAATGGCGAATTACGATTTCATCCTGCTGAATTTTGCGAATCCGGACATGGTTGGCCACACCGGCGTTCTGAAGGCGGGGATAAAAGCGATGGAAACGGTGGATGAATGCGTTGGGAAAATCATCCCGAAGCTTCTCGATCTTGACGGCAAGTGCATCGTGACAGCGGATCACGGGAACTGCGAACAAATGCGCAACGCCGACGGTTCGCCGAATACGGCGCACACGACAAATCTCGTGCATTGCATTTACGTCGCGCGCGATGCGGCCAAGTTTCACTGCCGAAATGGGATCCTTGCCGATGTCGCTCCGACGATTCTTTTTTTGCTCGGAATGAAACAGCCTGCGGAAATGACCGGGCGCAACTTGCTTGTTCCGGCTTTCGGGAAACTCCCGGGCAGTTAGCAAGATCGACCGCGTACCGTCACGACGTCGTCGAACGTGATTTCAAGTTGTCGGTTCAACACGCGCGTTCCGGCCGCAGCGATTCGCTGGAGAAAGCGCAATCGATTTTCGGGAGCATTTCGTATCGGACCGGTTTGCGCGCTAACGAAATGGCGCCATCGGATTCCACCAGCGCGCCCCATCCAACAGGAATTTCTGTCTCCTCAAACAATTCGTTAGGCAAAACGAGAAAGAACAAATTCGCGCAGCGATAACGAAGTAGTTTCTCGAACTTGGTGCAATCGAAGAGGCGATTTTGCAGGACAGTCAACTCGCGCAAAACGTGCGCATAACCACGATGTTCGATCGCCGCGAAATCGTGCGAATCCAATTCGGGAAAAAGTGAGTCCGCGATTCGGAGATTCGGATAATGCACGCGCAAATTCTTCTCAAGAATTTGACGGCGGTGATAAACAGCTTCCAGTCGTGGGCGGACGGCAGCGCTGCAACAATTGTCTCTTCGCAAATCAGGCAGCGCCTGTTTGCATTCGAAGATCGCGGTCAACCCGACTCCGCTCGGCTTTCGTCGATATGCGGCGACATCAGCGCGATATCGGCAATGAGGCAAACTTACTTCGAGCGCGCAAGCGGAGTAGCCTTGAGCCTGCGCCCAAAGCAACGTGAGACGCTTCAAACGCGCATGGACCAAGGTTTCCGCGCGACCCGTATTCAATTGCGCGTCCATTCCGCCAATTCTCGCGCCCAGTAAGTGATGATGATGTCGGCGCCGGCGCGCTTGAGCGAGATCATAATCTCGAGAACAGCCGCACGCTCGTCCACGATGCCTTTTTCGGCCGCGGCTTTGATCATCGCGTATTCGCCGCTCACATGATAAGCCGCTGTTGGCTTGCCAAAACGTTCGCGCACCCGCCATAGAATGTCGATGTAGGGCAGCGCCGGTTTCACCATCACGATGTCGGCGCCTTCCTCGATATCGAGCGCGACTTCGCGCAGCGCTTCGTCCGCATTTGCGCAATCCATCTGGTACGATTGGCGATCGCCAAATTGCGGCGGACTTTCCGCGGCGTCGCGAAACGGTCCGTAAAAGACGGAAGCAAACTTTGCTGCGTAACTCAGGATCCCAGTTTGATCAAAACCGTCCGCGTCGAGCGCCTCGCGGATCGCCCCGATGCGACCATCCATCATGTCGCTTGGTGCCACCATGTCGGCGCCGGCATCAGCATGTGAGAGCGCGGTTTTGACCAGAAGATCGACAGTCTCGTCGTTCAGAACATGGAAGTGGTCACCATCGATGCGCGTGACGCCGCAATGACCGTGACTCATGTATTCGCACAAACAAACGTCGGTGATCGCGACGATTTCCGGACATTTTCTCTTGATCGCGCGCAACGCTTTTTGCACGACGCCGTTTTCCGCGTAAGCCCCACTGGCTTGTTCATCTTTTTTTTCCGGGATTCCGAAAAGCAGGATGGCTTGCAGCCCCACGTCCCGAGCGCGCTGCGCTTCATCGACGATCTCTTGCACCGACAATTGAAAAACGCCTGGCATGCTCGCGATTGGCCGGCACTTGTCGATTTTCTCGCTCACAAAGAGTGGCAAAACGAAATCGTGCGGGCTTAGTTTTGTTTCACGCACGAGATTGCGTAAAGTCGGCGAACGCCGCAAGCGGCGCGGCCGATGCACCAATTTTCTCACAGACCGAGGCTACGTGCTCGGCGTAGGCGTCGCAAGTTCGCCACGGGACGAATCCGTGTTGCCGCAGCGACCGGACTTGACGGGAGGAAGCGTTCCATGTAGCGCGTGCTTGGCGCGCCCGCCTTCATTCCATGTCTCAAGCGGCCAATTACTTGTTGATTGATATCAGCAATTCGTTCACGAAACTGGCGTTCGCTTCGAAAACGCGAATTGTTCGGCCCAGACGAATGGCGACGAACAAATTTATCAGCGCTTATCTTCGTCAATTCGTAAAGCCCCGGAAGATCGAGAGAGTGGTTGTTTGTTCGGTCGTGCCAAAAAAAAATCGCGTCGTCCGCACGGCTGCGGGAAAAACAAAAGTGCTTTGGTTAAGTTCGCGATTAAATCTTGGGGTTGGAATCGATTATCCACACCCGCGTTCGATCGGAGCAGACCGATTGGCCAATGCCGCCGCGGTGGCAAATCTTTACGGTTGTCCTTCGATCGTGGTGGATTTCGGCACGGCCGTGACTTTCGACATTATTTCAAAACACCGAAATTATATTGGCGGAGTTATTGCGCCGGGTCTGGAGGCGATGACAAATTTTCTTTATCAGCGCACGGCATTGTTGCCCAAACTCTCTTTGACGGAACCGCGCCGCGCCATTGGGAAATCGACAATTGCCGCGATGAGGTCCGGCGCCGTCTTTGGTTATCGCGGGTTAGTGCGTGAGATTATCACCCGGATCAAATCGGAGCGGTTTCCGCGCGAGAAAGTTCACATTGTGGCCACGGGAGGCTACGCGCAGTTAATCGCGGCAAAGTTGCGCGAAATCGATGCGATCCATCCTCATCTGACCCTGGAAGGGTTGCGCATTGTCGCGAATCTCAATTCGTAAATCGCGCCCGCCAAAGGCTGGTAGCTTCCCGCCACAATTCTGCTAATTATAATGCCAGAAAAGGGCTCCGGTCGGTTTGTGAATTTTATGCTTGTCATCGGTTGCGCAAAGGTTGTAATGCGAATGGCATGAACATTCGGAAAATCGCAGCGATTACAGTTTTGGTGTTCAGTTCCCTCGCGGCCACTAACGTTGCACCGTCGAAATCGGAACTGGAGGAAATGTATAACAAAGCGTTCCGGGATTTCGAGACGAATAGTTTTCCCGAGGCATTGAAAGAGCTCGATGCGATAGACGCTCGTCAACCGGATCTGGCGGAGTCGCAAAATCTGCGCGGCGTGATCCTGATGCGGGAAGGTATCTATGACAAGGCGGAAGCAGCCCTGCTCGAAGCAGTGCGGATCGATCCGAAGTTTTGGAATGCGCGCTTTAACCTGGCGGAAATTCCGTTTCTCAAGAAAGATTGGGCGGAAGCTCGCACTCGTTTCCAGCAGCTTCTCTCGAGCAACGTGGCTGGTCTGGAGGGTGAAGCGACCCAGCTCGTTCAATATAAGATTCTGCTGACCTATCTGCTCGAGGGAAAGGAGAACATGGTCGATTCCATTCTGGCCAAGTTCGAGCTTTCGCCCGATACGCCGGCGGTTCATTACGCCAACGCCGCCATCGCGCTCCAACACAAGAAGAATAAGGAAGCACGAGATTTAATCGTTGTGGCGGAGAAGAATTTTTCTCCGCAACTGAACAAGGTTTTTGCCGAATCGTTGTATGAAGTCGGCTGGTTGGAAAAGCCAGCCGGCCAGACGCGCCCCTCGCTGCCGTTGGCAACTGCGGCCGAGCGCACCGCAAAGACGAAAGCCTTGGCGCTATCAAGTTTCGAACAAGCGCAACAAGCCGTCCAACAGCGCGACTTCGCGGCGGCCCGGAAATTTATCGACGAAGCTGACGCGGCCGACCCGAATCAGGCGCCGATTCTCAATTTGCGTGGAGAGATTTTGCTGGAGCAGAAGGCATTCGATGAAGCGGAAGCAGCGTTTAAGAAGGCGTCCAAAGCGGATCCGAAATTCCGTGAGTCGCAATATAATCTCGCCCAAATTCCGTTTAAGAAAAAAGATTATGCACGGGCGCGAGAGCGTTTCGACACGCTCCTTAAGCAGACGCCAGGGGGCGATAAGAATCAGGCGGCGCAGATCATTAAGTTCAAGATCTACATGACGCTTTTGCTCGAAGGCAAAGAGAGCCGCGCGCAAAGAATGATGGAACAGTTCCAATTCACGGGAGATACGCCGGCGCTGTACTACGCGCAGGCAGCTTGGGAGTTTCAGCACAATAACCCAAACAAAGCGACCGACTGGATCGCATCCGCAAAGAAGATCTACTCGCCCGCCCTCAACAACCTTTTCGGCGACGCCTTTTACGATCTCGGCTGGCTACAGAGTCCAGCGATGGTGGCTTCCTCCACCCCGACGGCTGAAGCAACGGCTGCCATGTCGGCGCCAACTGAATCCAGCCCGGCAATCGAGCCCAGCCCGATTCCTAGCGCTGTTGCTGCCGCAAATAATCCACTCAAAGAAGCAAAGACGGAATCTTCGCCTTCTTCTTCGCCGGCCGCGAGTCCGGCGATTGCGGGAATGGAGGCGACGAGTTCGCAAGGGGCCGAGTCTCCAGCTGCGGTTACTCAACCGCCACTTGTGGCCTCAAACGAATCTACAGCCCCTACCAAGCCGGAGGAGGCATCTGCCGCTGCAGCCGCTGAGTTCTCGCCTACGGTTGAAACCCAGGTTTCGGCAGGATCGCCTTCCGCTTCCATCGCCGCGTCGGCTGCTCCTGTCACCCAAGGTGAACAACCTAGTGTTGCTCAATCGGAGCCTTCGGCGCCACCATCGGCCGCGCCGGCGGCCAGCGCTCCGGCTGCCACGCCAGCGACGGTGCTCGCTCCCACTCGCGTCCGGGAGTGGTCTCGGCCTGTCATGGGCGAGACGCCACAGACGCTGCTCGTCGGCGGATTGCTCGTCGCCGCCACTTTCTTGTTAGCTTGGGTGATTGTTCCTGAGATTCGCCGCCGCCTCATCAACATTACGATTTACCGCCAGCCAGCACCCGTTAGCGGACCACGCTTCGACGAAATTAGTCTCGCTCCATCGCAAGAGCAGTTGGCGGCCGTCCGCAATCATTTTGTTGGTGGTCCGCGCCGGGTCTCGCTGGAGCTAAGAGCGTCGGAACCTTCGTTGCGACGCAGCGTTCTGCCGCTGGGAAAACTCGACCGGGCGTTCGGTGGAGGAGCAACTCTAGCCAGTGGCCCAGTGGAAACTTTCGCGTATCGCAATCCCGAACCCGAAGTTGAGTCGGTGCCGCTAGCCGAGCCTGTCTTTCAGTCCTCGGTTGGTCCTGTTCTCGAACAGGTTGAGATTCCAAGCGTCGATTTCGCGCCGAGCGCCGAGGTTTTGTCTTCGGTTATTCCGCCAGTGCCGGAAATCCAAGAGCCCGTCGAGTGGGCGAACGGCGCCCTTAGTGGTTCGGAAATGACTGCCGCTCCTGTCATTGTAATGGGGGCTGCGCCAGTCGCGGAGCCTGTGTTTGAACCTGAAGTAGAACCGATCGATATCGAGTTTGAATCGTGGACGACGACAGCAGAGCCTGTGATCGAGCCCGAGGTAGAGCCGATCGGACAAGGACAACCGATTCCGTATCAAATGTCTGTCTCCGCAATGGAACCCTCCGTGGCGGAAGCTGTCGAGACGCTCTCTTTTGTCCCGGAGGCCGTTTCCACCGACCCGTCAATCCCGCAAACAACCACACCCGTAACCATGCCTGAACCGATCCAAATCCCAACCGCTCAAGTAACCAGAACTCCAGCCGCCGCAGGTGCACCGCAGCCAGCTGGCGCACCGCAGCCGGCTGGCATCACGCACACCGCCGTGCAGCTCACTTTCTCCTTTGAGATTGCCTCAATGCAACTTACGCCCACCTTCAAGATGGGTGCCTTGCAAGTGCGGCCGACCTCCAGGATCGTCACCATGCGTCTGGCTCCTACCCAGCAGGCACAGCCTGCAATGAACTTGCAGGTCACTTTCGAGATCTCAAAGATTCAGCCGGCGGGAGGAGCGCTTGGCAGTGTCCGATTGACTCCCTCTCAACAGCAGCGGCCGACGGCCACGGGTTCGCCTTCCTTTACGGTCGGAGGGTTGCAACTCGTCCCGAATTTCGAGGCTGCCCCTTTGCAACTCACTCCGTCGCAGCAAGGACAAGCCTCCGTTCTGGTAACGGCGCCGTTCCAGATTGGTACGGTCGAGTTTTCACCGTCGTTTGAGATTGCGGCCATTGTCCTGAATTCGGGTTCCAAGCAGGTTGCTGTGCAGTTGCCTGGTGCAGCCCTGGTCCCAGGCGAGGGCGTCCCGATGTTCGAGATCGCAAACTTGCAGCTCACGGGCGCCGGTGAAATCGGAATGATGCAGCTCAATCTGCTTGGTCACGGCGCGAGGCGGGCTTAAGGTGGGTTGGAGGCCGGCTACGTTATTGCGGCGAAATCGTGGATTGCGCGCCGATGCCGCCGCAACTTCTAGCTTACTAGCTGCTGCCGTGTTTAACGAAATGGTTTCGATTGAGCGACCGTAGTTGCTTGGACAGAAATTCTCCGTCTCGCCGGATCAATTTGCCGTCGAAATAAATCTCCCCTCCGCCGTAGTCCGGCCGCTGGATGCTTACCATGTCCCAGTGCACCTGGCTTCGGTTCCCATTATCGGCTTCTTCATAAGCCTGTCCCGGCGTGAGATGAAACGACCCGGCGATTTTCTCATCGAATAATATGTCCCTCATCGGTTGCAGAACGTGGGGATTAAACCCGAGCGAAAACTCGCCGAGGTAACGGGCACCGGCGTCCGAATCGAGAATTTTGTTCAGCTTCTCCGTCTGGTTGCTTGTTGCATCGACAATCTTGCCATCGCGAAACTCCAGGCGGATGCCATCGAAACCGGTGCTCTGATAAATACTCGGTGCGTTGAACGTGACGCAACCTTGAACGGAATTTTTCACAGGGCAGCTGAAAACTTCACCGTCGGGAATGTTGCGATCACCTCCGCAAATCACAGCTGGAATTCCCTTGATGCTAAAGCGGACGTCGGTGCCCGTTCCCTTAATCTCGACACAGTCCGTCCTTTCCATCAACGCCTTAAGCGCTTTCATACCCGGTTGCAGTTTGCCGTAATCCAGCGTGCAGACTTCAAAGTAGAAATCTTCGAAGGCTTCGGTGCTCATTCCGGCCAGCTGCGCCATCGACGGCGTCGGCCACCGCAGCACCACCCATTTCGTTTTTTTGACTCTTTGATCTTGTACGGGCCGCATTCTCTTCGCCATCAACTGCATTTGCTTTGCCGGCACATCAGAAAGTTCGGTGACGTTGTTGCTGCCGCGCACAGCGATGTATGCGTCCATCTTCCTCATGCGCGCGAGCTCATGACTCGCCAGTAGTCTCAATTGTCGATCCGACGCACCGAGTGTGAGTGCGCGACTGACTCGAGCGCGGTGAATTTGCACAAAGGGAATCGCCCCGGCCTTTCGGATCGCACGAATGAGCGCGATGGGCATTTCATCAGGCACGTCGAACGCTTCGACCAAAACGGTTTCGTTGCGCTTAAGGCGCGTGGAATATTCCACGAGAAGTTTCGCGAGTTTGTCGAAGCGGAGATCGTGCATAGAATCGTATGATTCCATCGACAGTGCCGGATGCAACTCACGAACCGGACTTCATAAGCCTTGCTGCAAAAGCGCCATCGAAGTAGTCGCGAAACGGAATTGAATGCTTCGTCCGCTCCAATCGCAATATCGACAGGTCACCCAGGATGCGCTGCACAAGTTCTTCATTTTCCTCTGGCTCCAGACTGCACGTGCTATAGACAAGCACTCCGCTTGGTTTCAATAAGCCGAAGACCGCGCGGACAATTTCGAGCTGTTGCTTTTGCATGCGAACAAAGTCCGCCGGCTTCAACCGCAATCGGACATCGACGCGCCGTCGCATCACCCCGGTATTGCTGCATGGTGCGTCGATCAGGATGCGATCGAACGGAGCGACCGAAGCAATTTCTTTCGGAACGCGGCCGCGTTGCCAATTATGAACGAAGACACGGGCAATTCTGACCCCGAGTTGCGCCATATTTTCTTCGAGAACGCGAACGCGCTCTGATGCCCGGTCGCAGGCCACAATTATGCCGCGATTTCGCATGAGCTCTGCGATGTAACTCGTTTTCCCGCCTGGCGCGGCGCACGCATCGAGGACTTTTTCTCCCGGTTGCGGATCGAGAAGGTGGCAAGCGATCGCCGTGCTCGGATCCTGAATGTAGCAATGACCCTGCTCGAGCGCTTCGGATGGAAATACGTTCAGCTCAACGAAGTCAGGATTGTGCAACGAAGAGCGCGATTCCAGATAAGTCTGCAGGAACTTTTCGCGATCGATTTTCAATCGATTGACCCGGGCATACAGAGGCGGTGGCCGGTTGTTCCACCTGCACAGCGCTTCCGAGGCTTCGGCTCCGAAATTTTGTTCCCAGCGTGCGATCAAAAAATTCGGATGAGATGTTCGAACGCCGAGGGGCTGCGTGTTTCCTTGCGCGCGCAACTCATCTTTGCGTCGGAGGCCGGCACGCAGGATTCCGTTAATTAATGCACGATGCCTCTTCCGCGCCAGCTCCACGGTTTCGTAAACGGCCGCGTGCTCAGAAGTTTCGAGGATAAAAAGTTGATAAAGGCCGAGTCGCAGAACGTCGCGAAGATCGGCATCCACGGGAGCGGCCCGCAGACGACCGATCCAGAAATCAAGCAGCGTTGAATTGCGCAGGACGCCGTAAAACAATTCCAGAGCAAAAGCACGATCCGATGCGCTCAATTTCGTTTTCGCCAAAAGCTTGAAGATGACCGAATGGGCGAAGCGTTTTTCCGTTCGCCACGCTCGCATCGCGGTAAGCGCGGCTCGGCGAGCAGACAATTGCGCCATGCGGTCAGTCCGCTGCGAGAAAGTTCAGTGCGGCGTCACGCTCGCGCGACCAATTGAATGATAGCCGAAACCGAGCTGGCCCATCGTCTCGGGATCAAACAGGTTTCGTCCGTCAAAGACAATTGGCGTCGTCATTTTTCTCTTTACGACAGCAAGATCGACATTGGCGAATTCGCTCCATTCTGTCGCAACAATCAGCGCTTCGGCGCCGTCCGTCGCTTCCAGCGCGGACGAAGCGAACTTAGCATCGACAATCGTTTTCACCTCGCGCGCCTTTTCCATTCCCTTCGGATCGTAAGCGACGACGTGTGCACCTTCGCGTAAGAGAGCGGCCACGAGGTCGATCGCGACAGAGGAGCGAATATCATCGGTATCTGGTTTAAAGGTAAGGCCCCAGACGGCAATTTTCTTTTCGCGCAATACCCAGAGCGTTTCGCGGATGGCCTTAAGGAAACGCTCTTTTTGCGCCGTGTTTATTCGCTGCACTTCCTTGAGCAAATTAAATGGGACACCGAGTTGTTCGCAGATCGTGACGAAGGCGGCGATGTCTTTAGGAAAACAGGAACCGCCGTAACCGATTCCCGCATTGAGAAAATCACGACCAATGCGCCGATCCATGCCAATTCCATCGGCGACTTTTTCGATATCCGCGCCGCTGGCCTCACAGATCGCCGAGAGCGCGTTGACATAGGAAATTTTGAGCGCGAGGAATGAATTAGCGGCGTGTTTAATGAGCTCGGCGCTGTTGATGTCGGTCACAAGAATTGGCGCCATGAATGGTTCATAGACCTTCTTCAACAAGTCGATGGCGTGTTCGCTTTGCGCCCCGATTACAATCCGATCCGGATGCATCAAATCACCGACGGCGCAGCCTTCGCGCAAGAACTCTGGATTGCTGACAACATCAAACTTCGCGCCGTGGCGATTGTAGCGTTTGATGGACTCGGCGACCTTTTCGCCAGTTTTCACAGGCACGGTGCTCTTATCGACGATCACGCGATAGCTGGTCAGTACGCCCGCGATTTCCCGGGCGACTTTCTCGATGAAGCTAAGATCGACATCGCCCTCCGGTTGCTGCGGAGTGGGAACGGCGATGAAAACGATCTGTGAGTTATCGACCCCTTCCCGAATGCTGCCGCTGAACCGCAACCGGTGGGCAGAGACGTTGCGATGGATCACTTCCTCGAGACCAGGCTCGTAGATTGGCACTTTGCCAGCTTGCAAGGCTTCGATTTTCTGCGGGTCGTTATCGACGCAGACAACGTTGTGGCCCACGTCGGCGAAGCAAGCGCCGGTGACAAGACCGACGTAACCGGAACCAATGATGGAAAGATCCATACGAATGAAGCGACGCAGCGAGTTAGTCGCAGCAGAGCAAACGGCGGGCCGACCTCGGGAAACGCAGCATTCTTCGCACTTTCCCGCTCATTGACCTTGACCTGTGCCTTGACCTGTGCCCGCAGGGTCGAAATTCAAATCGAGACCAAATTTCGGAAATGCTTTGAGGGTGATGGTAAAGAGCACGCCATATTCCTTCACACCAGCGTTGTCGCGCACCACAGCGCCAAATGAAGCTACCCAGCTCGTCAGATCGCGATAAATCGAGTAACGCTGCTCCTCGAGAGTGCGGGTGGTCGCTTCGTATTGCTCCTGGATGCCGAGACCCCAGTTCTCATCGAAGCGGTAATATCCGCCGACGAGAAACAAGCTGCTGTTGTCGAAGAAGGGATTGCCATTCAAATAGCGATGGGCAAAGAGCAATTGCAAATTCGCCATCGGTTGGACAATCACGGTCGTATCGACTTCTGTAAAACCCTTGTCGAAAGCGGGCACTTGGGAATTGATGCTGAAACTTGCCCACGGCAGGGGCGTGAAGCGGATATTATTGAAAAAATTCGAATACGGAGTGCGGTCGAACGGGTTATCGAAGTTCACGTCGAAAAAAGTGTCGAGCTCGAGCCAAGTGATCGTCGAGTCATCGCGCCGGGTCTCGAGGCGGTTGCGGACGCCGAGACGCCAAACTGTCCAATTATCGATTGAGTCGATCGAAGTGAACTGCGGAAAGTCGATGGTCCGAAGTTGCGTGGAAGGTTCAAATCGATCGAACTGAAGGATCGAGGCCGGATTGGGACCACCATCCCAAACATAAGAGAAGTTCGTGAATGGTTGGATCACGTGCAGAAGTCCATCGAGACCAAGCGTCCGGCTTTGCACATTCTCCCACGTCTGGGAGAGCTTGAAAGAGGCTTCCACTCCGGTATTAAAGACCGGCCGGAATGTGTCACTGCCGTACTTGATTGGCTGCGCAAGTGTCGGATTAGGCAGGAGAAAATTAGGCACCAGCGGGTTTGAGTCCGGTGTGAACATGGTTTTCCCGAGATCACGGGTCTGGGTATAGTAGGTGCCGCGAAAACCAACCCGCGGCACGATGGAAAGCCAGCCGAAATAAGTGTTCGGGTAGAGGAACTGGTGAAAGGTATCGAGACGGATGGTGCTGTAATCCTCAAAGCCCGAGCCGTCGGCAAATGCTCGCTCCAGATTGGCAAATCCGGTTTCGCCTTCGTAGAAAATGGGGCCGCCAAAAAGCGCGTGGCGTTTAATGTCCAGGACCACTTCCGGCAAACGTTCCGTTTGCTCGAAGAACTCGTTCGCCTGAAAACGCACGATTCCCGTCAGGGTATAGAACGAGTCCGCTTTCGTGACTGCGGCCACGTTGTCCGGAACAGGATCGATACGAAACTCACCTTGATAGAAATCCTGCATCACGAACGCATCGCTCATCTTCGTAATGTTCGCGATGCCGTAGATGTCATCGGTAAAATTGGTGCGGTCCTGCAGACTGACTCGGTATCGTCCGGTCGGGACTGCTCCTCGCGGTAAATCCGTGCGATTTATTAGCGGGTTTTGATCTTGTAAATAATACGTTTTGAGTTTGGCCGAGCTGTTTTTGTCTTTTCCGTAATCGATATCCGATTCGAACCCGATGGCTACGCCGCGACGGCCCCGATAATCGAGCCGGATCCGGCCTCTGATGTCGTCCGTGATGGGGAAGGTCACCTGAGTGAGAAGCGATGGTCCCCATGAGCTCAAGAACGCTGGTGAGACCGTAAAACTGAACGCGTCATTGAGCGACTGGTACAGGTAAGGCCACCAAAAAATAGGCACATTCCTAACGTAAAAGGTCACGTTCCGAAAAATGACGCGGTCCTTCTCGTAAATGCGCATCGTTTGCGCCCGGAAATGAAAATCGGAAGTCGGTGCATCATGCGTGGTGAAGGTTCCGTTCTGCACGAGATAACCGTTCTCGGAAATTTCGCTGACATTTTCACCGCTAACGAAAAAAGGGTCGGACTCCGTCCGCATATTAGTCGCTCGAATCTTTTTTGTATCGATGTTGTAAATGCCGCGATCGGCAATGTAGAAACTGACATCGCGGTAGATTCGCACATGGCCTATCGCCAGCACTTCGTGTGTGCGTGAATTATACTGCGCGTAGTCGGCGTAAATATCTGTGTCGCCCGTGTGAATAGCCACGTTGTCGCGCGCTGTGGCCAGCCCGTTCTCGTAACTGGTTTCCCCGGTTGAGGTGATTTCGAGCGGAGCGTTCTCCGGAGTTTTAATTGCTCCCCTGGCGAAACCAGCTATCAGAAATAGCACAAAGAACAAACGAACCGGCTTTCCCATGGCGGTCGCCGAAGGTACTGGAGGAGGACGCTCTTGCAAAGGCAAAAGCGGAACGCGACCGACGCAAAAAAGCTAATCCCGCAGAAAACCGCTCATCGAGTGCCGCCGTTCACGCCGAGAGATAAACCTGCGATTTGCTGATTGAGTCCGCAGCTTAAGACAATCGCGCCGCGCGCCGCCGCCGCGGCTGCGCGCGAAGCTGAAATCCGCAACGGAATTTTTGAAGTTACGTGCAGCAAAGGCGGAAGCTCTCCGTGGCGCAGAGCCTGGCCTCCCACGATAACCTGCCACATTCCCCCGGCGCCCACACTTTCCCCGAGGGCTGGCTTCGCTGTGTAGACAATTGCATCCGGAGAGACTTGCGAGATCGCCCCGCATTCCGCTTCATCGATAAATGTGCCATTTGCGCTCGCGATGATAAATCCGCTTTCAGCTTCAATCAGATCACAAAGAATTCGCTTCAAAACGTTCTCCGCTTCGTCGCGTTTGCGATAATATCCGCCAGCATGAGTACTCTCGATCTTTATTAGACCTTCGCGTGCGAGCAGGACCGCTCCGGCGCCTTCGCTCAAGATCATTCCTTTGGCGACTTCATTAAATGGTTCCACCGGAGGTTCCAAACGTAGAAGACGCCACTTGTGATACGCATCGCAAAGCAGCCAATCGATTTCTTCCGCGCCGACAACAAGGCAATAATCGAGCGCGTCGTTAGCCATTAAATCCTCTGCCATTTTTATCGCCAGAAGTCCTACCGCGCCGTCACCCACCAGCGTATAGGTGGCGCCGGTAATCCCGAGAATCGCCGCCAGATGACTGGCCGGCGCATTGAAGACCGTTTCAGGAAAGAGGAGTGGACTCGCTGATTGCGCGCCCGATTCAACGATGTCGCGGTAAAAGCGCTTCGTGTAGATGACGCCGCCGTTCGAAATTGCGAAGACGAGCGCAACTCGTTCCGCATTCCGCGGACCGAGTCTCACTCCCGCCTCTTCTAATGCCGCCAAACCGGCGGCCGCAGCGAAGCGGGAGATTAAACTGGCGCGGCGGAGGCGTGGATGAGGTCCCAGGCTGGCCAGCGCCGACTCCGGGACTCGAAAAACAGTATAAACTTGATCATCAAATTTCTCGGCAATTTTTTCCGCATGCCCCTGGTCACCTTGAAGCAAACGCTCCCACACTGCATCAACACCACTCCCGAGGGGAGTGATCCACCCCATGCCGGCGATTGCCAGATTCATGCCTCGAACTTTTGCATTACGAGGGAAGCGTTCGTGCCACCGAAACCGAAGGAGTTCGAGAGGACTGTGTGCAAAGATGCTGGCCGCGATTCGTTCGCGACGATGTTAAGATCGGCATCTTCATCTGGAGCGCGAAAATGGATGTTCGGAGGAAGAAATTGATGCTTGAGGGCGAGAAGGCAGACAATGGCTTCGATCGCGCCGGCGGCGCCTAACGAGTGGCCCATCATGCTCTTAGTCGAGCTGACCGGCACGCCGCGACCGAAAAGCTCGCCGATTGCTTTGCCCTCGGCCGCGTCATTAAAAGGCGTGGCTGTTCCGTGCGCGTTGATGTAATCGATCGCACGGGCCGAAAGCTGGGCGCTCCGGAGAGCTTGCTCCATCGCCTGGCGGGGTCCGCTGCCAGAAGGGTTCGGTTGAGTAAAATGAAAATTGTCAGTCGAAATGCCGTACCCAGCTATTTCCGCCAGAACGGGCGCGCCACGGGCGCTCGCGGCGTCGAGATTTTCCAATGCAAGAATCGCGGTGCCTTCTCCGAGAACCATTCCAGTGCGATCTCGATCAAAAGGGCGGCATTTTTCTGGCGTCGAGGCCTGAAGCGAATCGAAGCCGACAAAAACCAGCTCCGAGAGCGCGTCATAACCGCCGCTCAATACGCGCTCATAGCGTCCCGAGCGAACACACTCGAAGGCATGGCCGATCGCGTTCGTGCCTGAAGCGCAGGCGTTGGCAATCACCTGGCATGGCGCACGAATTCCGAAAGTATCCAGCGCATCCACGACCGGCTTTTGCGCGGGATAGTTCGCGATCCAGGTTGGCGAACGTCGCAAGTCGCCGTGTCGATGTAACGAGCGAAAATAATCTTCGCCGTAAGACATGCCGCCGCTCGTCGTCCCAATCACTGTCAATTCCGGCTTGAACTTGGCATCTTGCATTAGTGCTTCGGACAGTGCGCGGATCATCATGTGTGCTGCGCGATGCAAGCGTTGCGGGCGCGCCCACTTGCATCGCTCGGCGAGGAGACGCTCGTCAGGCACTTGACCCGCGGTTTTACATCGACATTGGGCTACCGAAAATCGTGTGACTGCCGTGACGCAGTCTCGTGCCGCACGCAGCGAATCGAGGGTTTCGCCCAGCCCAAAACCCAGGGGACTGATTACGCCAGCGGCTACGACCGCGACACGGGCCGTGCCATTTTTTCCGCTCGCATCGGTAGATTTAGACATTTTTCAGGCGGCCCATTTGGCCCTCGATTTCCTGTTGCTTTCTTAAAAGAAGCCCTTTACTAATGTGACCGAAACGGAAACGGTAGCTTGGCAGTTGGTGGATTGTCAGTTGAGTTTATTCAGTGGCGATTTGAAATCCGATAAGCGGGAACAGTGACCTGGCTGCGTTTTCCAGAATAGACTCGATGGGAACTAAATTATACGTAGGAAATCTTTCCTTCAACACGACCGAAAACGAACTGCAGGAGCTTTTCGCACAGGCCGGAACGGTGCAGGAAGTCACCCTCATGCAGGACAAATTCACTGGCAAATCTCGCGGGTTTGCCTTCGTGACTATGGGCTCTGAACAAGAAGCTCAGAATGCAATTACTCAGTTTAATGGCAAAAGCGTGGAAGGCCGGTCTTTGACCGTGAATGAAGCGCGGCCGCGTGAGCCTCGCCCGCCGGGCGGCGGTGGTCGCGGGGGTTATGGCGGTGGCGGCGGAGGAGGCTACGGCGGCGGACGCCGGGACGGCGGGCAAAGACGCGGCCGCTAACCCAAACAATCTTGCGAAAAGCGCCCGCTGCGGCGGGCGCTTTTTTTATTCTCGCGAAAAGAATTCGCCGACGGCTGCAATAAGGCTTGTCATTCGAATTACATTTTGATTACAACCAGACAAAAAGGAAGGAGTTCCGCGATCTATGCCTGACGAACCAGACGCACAAGAAAAAGAAAGTCCACAATCATCCCAAGAGATTCAGATTCCACCAATCTCGAAGCAGACAGCCGGTGCCGTGGCCGGCGCTGCGATCGGCAGTGTCGCCGGCCCGGTCGGCGCGGTCGTGGGCGGAGTCGTCGGTGCTCTCGCAGGAAAAGCCGCCGCCAGCGGCCGGCCAATCGTTTCTCCTGTTAGGAAGAGCGTCGCCAAGGCTGTTAAACGCGCCAAATCGCGCCCCGCAAAAAAGCGTCCCCGCAGTAAGGCGGCAAAGAAAAGACCGGCACGGCGATCGGCTGCCGCAAAATCGCGGAAACGTGCGGTCCGCGGAGGACGACCAGTACGGAGATCGGTTGCTGCAAAATCGCGGAAACGTGCAGTGCGCGGCGGACGGACAGCAAAAAGCCGCCGAAGATCGAAATCTTCGCGCGGTGGTCGGAAGCGGCGCCGCTAGAGCGGCAGGGAAGACATACTTGCAGTCTGTGCGCCCAGAGGAAGAGCGGAGTTCCGCTCCGCTTGCTTGAAGGTTGAGCAAGAGCTGGGCAGGGCTGGATTCGAACCAGCGAAGGCGTAAAGCCAGCAGATTTACAGTCTGCCCCGTTTGGCCACTCCGGAACCTACCCTCGCTTGCGAGCGTTGATATAGGCTGGCGCCGTGCGCGTCGCAAGTAATTGTCGATTTTTACTCGAAGAACTCGGCGATCGCGCCGACCACGTAGCGCTGCGCCTCGCGCGAGATCTCGGGATAGATTGGCAACGCCAGCGTCTCGCGAGCAGCCCGTTCGGTCTCAGGCAGATCGCCTTTTTTGTAACCGAGATAAGAAAAACATTTTTGCTCATGCAATCCGAGCGGGTAATAAATCGCAGTGTCGATCTCGCACTTCGCCAGCTTCTCGCGCAACTGGTCGCGCTTCGCCGTGCGGATGACATATTGATGATAGATGTGATGATTTGTTAGGCCACGATGGCGATACGGTTCGGCAGGGAGCGCAATTCGTTTCGTTAGGTCGCGACGCGTGAATTCTTCGCGATAAAAATCCGCCGCCGCACGGCGTGCGGCCGACCAGGACTCCAGATAGGGCAGCTTCACCTTAAGGATGGCTGCCTGCATTTCATCGAGGCGAAAATTACCGCCGATAACCTGATGGTAATAACGCGGCCCCATCCCGTGCTGCCGGACCACACGCAATCGCGCTGCCAACTCTTCCTCTCGGCAAATAATCATGCCGGCGTCTCCGGCCGCGCCGAGATTTTTCGACGGATAAAAGCTGAAGTAACCCACCTCACCCATCGCTCCCGCTTTCGCGGTTCTTTCACCGAGGAGGTACTCTGCTCCGATCGCCTGGGCCGCGTCCTCGATGACGTCCACTTGATAGCGTTCCGAAATCTCATGAATTGCATCCATCTCGCAGCACAGACCGAACAAATGGACGGGAACGATCGCGCGGATTTTTTCTCCGCTCTTAGTCTTCAATCCTCCATTGGCATTTGCCTGGCAATTTTCTGTGACGTAGCGCTGAATCTCTGCCGGCGAGATGTTGCAGGTCGCGGGATCGATATCGACGAAGACCGGCCTGGCTCCGACGCGCGCAATACACCCGGCGGTGGCAAAGAACGTGTAAGCGGTCGTGATGACGGCATCACCGCGGCCGATTTTGAGCGCCATCAAGATCGCCAGGAGCGCATCCGTCCCGGATGAAACGCCGATGGCATGCGGCGCGCCGGATTGGGCGCAGATCGCTTTCTCGAACGCTTCCACTTGCGGTCCGAGGATGAAACGTTGGCTCGCCAAGACCGCGTCGATCTCGGTCCGAATTGGCTCGATCAGCGTCCGGTATTGTTCGGTTAAATCGAGCAGCGGCACGCGCATGTCCCGAAAAGCATGGCAGTTTCGTTCCGCGGTTCAATCCGAAGTTTGTGCGAGGTTACGCACCGTTGACCCGCGAGTTTGGCTAAGTTATCGTGTCACCCATGGCGTTGATACGCGGACTCTTTTGGCTCGTACTTTTTGTTTTCTTTACCTTTTGCTTCATCGTTCTCTTCGAGTACGGCACGCATGACTTCATGAACGGCTTCCAAACGGAAGCTGCGCGTGTGAAAGCCTTCGTCATTGAGCAGACGGGCAAAACCCAAAAGCCGAAGAAATAAGTCCGAGGGCGTTAGCGAATCAATCCACGAACTCCACTTTGACGGGATTGTCGACGTACCCGGCATCGTGTGCGTCACCCAAAAATTTCCGGATCGCAGCGCGCCCTGTCTTGCCGTAATCACGAGTGTAATCGTTCACGTACATGCCGATGAATTTGTCGGCGAGTTCTGCATTCATGTCGCGCGCGTACGGCAGCGAGTGGCGCACCGCCTCGGTGCGATGGGCGAGGCCGAAATCGATACTTTGGCGCACAATTTCGAGAAGTTCGTGGCGAACCGGCTGGGGGATATCTTTGCGTAGCACATTGCCGCCAAGCGGCAACGGCAAGCCTGTCTCGCGCTTCCACCATTCGCCAAGGTCAACGATTTTCTGAAAACCTGATTGCCCGTAGGTCAGTTGACCTTCATGAATAATTAAACCCGCGTCAGCGCGGCCAGCTTTCACCGCATCGAAGATCTGATCGAACGGGACGACGACGTGCTTGAAGTCTCCGAGATAGAGTCGCAACGCGAGGAAGGCGCTGGTCATACGCCCAGGAACAGCGATCACACAGCCGCGCAACCACTCTCGAACATCGGCGACATCTTCATCCCGACTTGGGTGTTGGGCGGCGGATATTGGGTATTTTCTGACGACAATCGGCCCGTAGCCATCGCCCATGCTGGCACCGCACGGCAGCAGTGCATATTTATCGGCCGCATACGCATACGCGTGAATCGAGATGGCGGAAACGTGAAGCTCGCCGCGAAGTGCCCGTTCATTCAACGTTTGGATATCTTCGAGTCGATGTTCGA
>Ga0210407_10001150_pt1 | contig 25748 bp, 14 predicted proteins | sample IncBWC27MmetaG_FD_150860 | JGI IMG/M metagenome (GOLD analysis project Ga0210407, IMG submission 150860) | Forest soil microbial communities from Barre Woods Harvard Forest LTER site, Petersham, Massachusetts, United States - Inc-BW-C-27-M | ecosystem: Environmental > Terrestrial > Soil >...
TTCCAGCACTCTCTCGCCCGCCCAAACCAGGCCCCGTGCCCGCGATCTCGGCGTCCCCTTCGACGGCAACCCCGGCCCGAATAACGCGATCACCGACGTCAAAGGCGTAGAAGTAGGACACACCACACTAATCTCCGGCAGCGGCAAGCTCAAAGTCGGAGAAGGCCCCGTCCGCACCGGCGTCACCGCCATTCATCCCCGCGGCAAGGACGCGAACGACTCCGTCTTCGGTGCCTGGTTCACTCTCAACGGCAACGGCGAAATGACCGGCACAACCTGGCTCGAAGACTCCGGATTCCTCAACGGCCCCATCATGATCACCAACACGCACAGCGTCGGCGTGGTTCGCGACGCCGTCATCGCGTGGAAAGTCAAGCGCGGCGAGCCCGACATGGAAGGCTACTGGTGGTCGCTGCCCGTGGTTGCCGAAACCTGGGACGGCTTTCTCAACGACATCAACGGATTCCACGTAAAACCCGAGCATGTCTTCCACGCGCTCGATTCGGCGCACGGCGGCCCCGTCGAAGAAGGCAGCGTAGGCGGCGGCACCGGCATGATCTGCAATGAATTCAAGGGAGGAATCGGCACAGCCTCGCGCGTGCTCGATGCGAAAGCGGGCGGATACACGGTCGGCGTGCTCGTGCAGTGCAACTACGGACGCCGCGACCAACTCCGCATCGCCGGAGTCCCGGTAGGCAAAGAGATTACTGAGCATCCCGCCTACGGCCAAGACGTCGGCTCAATCATCATAGTCATCGCCACCGACGCGCCGCTCATCCCCACGCAATTGAAGCGCCTCGCCCGCAAAGCGTCTCTAGGTCTCGGCCGCGACGGCAGCTACTCCGGCGACGGTTCCGGAGACATCTTCGTCTCCTTCTCAACCGCGAACCCGGGAGCCGGGGCGCCCAAGGGCGTCCGCGACCTGAAGATGCTGCCCAATGACAGCCTCGATCCCCTGTTCCTGGCCACCGTCCAGGCCACCGAAGAAGCCGTGATCAACGCCATGGTAGCCGCCGAAACCATGACCGGCATAGACGGCCACACCGCCATAGCCCTCCCCCACGACCGTCTGCAAGAGGTCCTAGAGAAATACAACCGCCTGGCAAAATGACGGAGCGCTCGTGTGCCCAGTGTGGGGACGGCCGCCCTCGCCCGTCCAAGGTTTACGTAGGGACGGCCGCCCTCGGCCGTCCAAGCCGAGCGCAGCTCGGCAGCTGCCGGCACCAAGGCGCCGTGGCCTCGCGACGTTACCTAAGCTGCCCAACCAACGCGTCCCCCGCTCCCGCTCATAGGGGACTACAATTAGGCCAGTGAAAGCCTATAGAATCCAGCGCATCAAGAGCGGCATGAAGTTCACCTGCACCCAGTGTGCGCACAGCGTCACCACGTTGGACTTCGACGCCAAGGGTGGCAACCTACGCACTCAAGCCGCAACCGCGATCAACGATCACGCCCGCAAAGCGCACTCCGCGCCCCCGATAGTTTCCCCTTCCGATAGCCAGCAGCGCACCTGGCGCTAGTCCCAGTTTCCAAAGCCGGCAAACGCTAGCACGTAGCTCACGACTTTTTCGATAACATGGGTTGTCTCCGGCCGGACGCCATCCCATGGCCATCATCGTATGATCGAGCGATTCGACTTCTCCGATCTCCGCGAACTCTTTGCTAAAGCCAACGAGGAAAAGTCTGGCGACCAGTTAGCCGGCATCGCCGCACGATCGGAACGAGAGCGGGTCGCAGCGAAACGCAAACTGGCAGACTTGTCGCTGGACGAAATCGTCCGCAGCCCGCTGATCGATCCTTCCGAAGACGACGTAACCCGACTCATTCTGGACACATTCGACCAGCAAGCCTTCCGTTCTATAGCAAGTATGACCGTAGGCGAGTTTCGCGAGTTCCTCCTCGACGACGGAACCACAGACACCCAGCTCCACCCGCTTCAGAAAGCCATCATCCCCGAAATCGCCGCCGCCGCAGCCAAGCTGATGAGCAACAAGGATCTGGTGTTAGCAGCCGCCAAGATCCGCAACGTCACCCGCTGCCGCAATACCATGGGAGAGCAAGGAGTGCTCGGCATTCGCGTACAACCCAACCACCCTGCGGACGACATCGGCGGCATCCTTCTAGCTGCGTTCGAGGGACTGCTCTACGGCTGCGGAGACGCGGTCATCGGTGTGAATCCCGCCACCGACTCGGTGGAGACCGTCAGCGCGATTCTCATGGCCTTGAATCGCCTGGTGGACACATACGAAATTCCCACCCAGACCTGTTGCCTCGCACATATCACGACGCAACTCGCAGCGTTGAAACGCGGAACGCCCATAGACCTCTTGTTCCAGTCCGTGGCCGGCACGGAGGCGGCCAACCGCAGCTTCGGAATCACATTGGACATGCTGCGCGAAGGCCGCGAACAGGCCCTCGAACATCATCGCCGGCGCGATACTCGCTGGGCAGGCGATGACGTGATGTATTTCGAAACCGGTCAAGGCAGCGCTCTCTCCGCCGAAGCCCATCACGGAGTCGATCAACTCACCCTCGAAGCGCGAGCCTACGGAGTAGCCCGCACCTTCCACCCTTTTCTCGTCAACAGTGTGGTAGGCTTCATCGGGCCCGAGTATTTGTACGACGAGCGCCAGATCATCCGCGCTGGACTAGAAGATCATTTCATGGGTAAGTTGCTGGGCCTGCCGATGGGTTGCGACGTCTGCTACACGAATCACGCCGCCGCCGACCAAAATTCCGCCGACAACCTACTGATGCTCTTGTCAGCCGCAGGCTGTAACTACTTCATGGGCGTTCCCTGTTCGGACGACGTGATGCTGAATTACCAATCCACCAGCTATCACGACGCCTTGGCCGCGCGGCGCCTCTTCCATCTGCGTCCCGCACCAGAGTTCCTGGAGTGGTTGCAGAAAATGGAGATCTATCGCGGCACCGAGCCTGCATCTCTAGACTCATCAGCAAGGCGCCAACTCATGCAGGGTTTAGAGTCTTCTCTGGAGAGTGCGCTATAAATTACTCGAGTAGAGACGGGGCTCGCCCCGTCTAGGATTATCGGAAATGCTTGGGTTCCCGCAAGCTTCGTATCAGGGCGTCACTTTAGCGGCGCCGAAAGTCCTTCAAAATGAGATGGCCCCTTTAGGGGCTGGGCGTCACAGCCCTATTCTTTTCGCAGGCCGCGAAACAGGAACGGCTTGAATGCTTCCAGAAGATGGCAAACTCGCGCAGCCAGATTTGCCTGAAACCGACCTGTCCGACATCGTAAAGAAGGTCCGCGCCCAGACTCCGGCGCGCCTGCTAGCCGGCCGAAGCGGGGCTGCCTACAGAACGAACACTCAGCTAGAACTGCGCGAAGCCCACGCCGCCGCCCGCGATGCGGTGCGTGCCGAGTTAGATCTCTTCACCAATCTAGGCGACGACTTCGTCCACAAGTGGAATCTATTTGAAGTCTGCTCCCAGGCAACCACCAAAGATGAATATCTTTTGCGTCCCGACCTGGGCCGTCACCTGAATGACGCGTCCCGCACAGAGGTGACCGGCCGTTGCACCACGCGACGCGATTTCCAAATCGTAATCGGCGATGGCCTCTCCATAACCGCCGTCGCCAAGCAGGTTCCGCAACTATTGCCGCTCCTCTGCGAAGGAGCAAAGACGCGCGCTTGGAGTATCGGCGAGATATTTGTAATTCGTCACTGCCGAGTAGGCATTCTCAATGAGACTGGCGACTTACTGGAACCAAAAGTCGCCGTCCTCCTGATCGGCGAACGCCCCGGATTGGCCACCGCCGAAAGCCTCTCCGCGTACATGGCATACCAGCCAAAAGCATCGGACACCGACGCCAATCGCAACCTAATCTCGAACATCCACGCGCGAGGAGTAAGCACCGAGCAAGCCACCCAACGAATCCTAAATCTGGCCGCTTCGATGATGAAAACTCAACAGAGCGGTTGCCAACTTCGGGAAGAACTGCCGGCAACCTTCTCAGCCCCGCCGCAACCAGAGGCTCTATGTTGATCGCCACCTTCGCAGCAGCAAGACACAGAGGAGCATTACAACGACTGAACCCACGAAGTACGAGAACCCAGCCTTAGTGGACAGCCGCGAAAAAGCAAACACCACCAGCGCAAGGGCAAAGACGAATTCGAGAGCTCTTCGAGCTATGCGCTTCGACATAGCAACTTCAGTCCTTCACCACCCGATCCGTAATCTCCAGCCCCCTGTCAATAATCGCAAACGCCTCCCGCAGCTGCTCCTCATTAATGCACAGCGGAGGATTAGTGTAGAAGGTATTCCACCGAACCAGGGTATAGAGCCCGTTCTCGCGGAAGAACTTCCCCAGCGCGACCATCTCCTCCGAGGTCCCGTTGAACGGCGCCATAGGCTGCCGCGTCTTGCGGTCCCGAACCAGCTCGAAGATGCCGAACAGTCCAATCGAACGCACCGCCCCCACCGACCGGTGTTTCGCCTGCATCTCCGCGCCCAGCGTCTTCATGATCGCGCCCATCTTCCGGGAATTCTCAATCAGATTGTCTTCCTCATAAACGCGAATAGTCGCCAGCGCCGTAGCGCATCCCATCGGATGACTGTTGTAAGTAAGTCCCCCATAGAATACTTTGTCGTCGAAGTGTTTCGCGATATGTCGCCGCATTCCGACAGCCCCCAGAGGAAGATAACTAGAGGTAAGTCCCTTAGCCATGCAAATCAGGTCAGGAACAACCTTCCAGTGATCGACGGCAAACCACTTACCCGTGCGCCCAAAGCCCGACATCACTTCGTCGGCGATCATCAGAATCCCGTACTTGTCGCAGAGTTTCCGCACGCCTTCAAGATATCCATCCGGCGGAACAAGAATGCCATTCGTTCCCACCACCGTCTCCAGAATGAACGCGGCAATCGTATGCGAGCCTTCCAGCTGGATAATTTCCTCGATCATGGCCAGCGAAGTTTCCGCCGCTTCCCATCCGCGTTCTATCCCGTGATAAGGATCAAGCACGCGCACCACGCCCGGAATCCCAGGCTCAGCGGCCCATCGGCGAGGATCGCCCGTCAGACTGACAGCGCCGGCCGTCGCACCGTGATAGGAGCGATAACGCGCCATAATCTTGTGGCGCCCAGTAAAGAAGCGCGCGATCTTGATGGCATTCTCGTTGGCTTCAGCGCCGCCGTTCGTAAAAAAGAATGTGTCAATATCGCCCGGAGTAATCTCCGCCAGTTTCGCCCCCAACCGCGCCCGCGGCTCGGTCGCCATGAACGGATTGGCATATGCCAGCACCGACGCCTGCTCGGCAATAGCCTGGATAACGCGTTCATCTCCGTGTCCGATGTTCACCGACATCAACTGGCTGTTGAAATCGATGAAACGCTTCCCTTCCGGCGTCCAGAAATAGATACCCTTAGCACGCGCCACCGGGATAGGATCGACCTTCGATTGCGCCGACCACTCAAACAGTGTGTGTTTCTTAGTGAGATCGACGATCTCCTGGCCGGTCATAGTCGGGTTAGCAGTCGCAGTCGTCATCAACCAGAGCTCCTCATGTTTTTACTTCAGAACTTACGCGAGTGTTCTTTCGCCCAGCGCTCGACCACAATTTTCTTCTCGGTATAAAACTCGATCGCGTCCCGTCCCTGTGCGTGCATGATGCCGAAGAAACTGTCTTTCCATCCGCTGAAAGGAAAGTAAGCCATGGGCGCGGCGACGCCAATATTAATTCCAATATTCCCCGCCGGAGTTTCATAGCGAAAGCGTCGAGCCGCCGCCCCGCTCGACGTAAACAGCGACGCCTGGTTGCCGAACGGGCTGCGGGACACGATATTCATGGCATCGTCCATGTCGCTGGCGTGAACCAGGCTGAGCACTGGACCGAAAATTTCTGTGTTAGTAAGTTCGCTGCTAGCGGGAACGTCATCAAGCACCGTGGGCCTCACGAAATTTCCAGCTTCGTACTTCGCGACTTTGGGATTGCGTCCGTCGAGCACGACCTTCGCCCCGTCTCGCGCGCCGACACCGATCAAATTCTGCACCCGTTCCTTGCTCTGGCGCGTGATCACCGGCCCCATCTGCACGCCCTCGTCAAGTCCATTGCCCACGCGCAAATTCGCCGCCGATTCAGTAATAGAATCGCGAAATGTTTTCTGCGCCTCGCCGACAGTCACAGCGACCGACACCGCGAGACATCGCTGTCCCGCGCATCCGAAAGCGCTGTCGGAAATAATCTGCGTAGCCATCGACATGTCGGCGTCCGGCAGGACGATGACATAATTCTTCGCGCCGCCCTGGCATTGCGCGCGCTTGCCATTCGCGCCCGCGCGAGCGTAAATATAGCGCGCAACCGGCGTCGATCCGACAAAGCTTATAGCTCGCACCGCCGGATGATCGATCAGTGTATCGGCAGCAACTTTGCCGCCATTCACCAGGTTCGCCACGCCCTTCGGCAGCCCCGTCTTCTCCAGCAGCTCGAAAGCGAGTTTCATAGTCAGCGGCACTCGCTCCGACGGTTTGATGATCAGTGTGTTTCCGCAGGCGATCGCGTAAGGGAGAAACCAGAATGGAATCATGCCCGGAAAATTAAAGGCCGTAATCGCCGCCACCACGCCCAGCGGCTGGCGTATCATCGTCTCGTCGATCCCGCGCGCCACATCTTCCAGGTTGTAGCCCTGCATCATCATGGGAATGCCGCAGGCGACTTCGACATTCTCGATGGCGCGCCGCATTTCCGCTTTCGCTTCGGCGAACGTCTTGCCATTTTCCTGCGTGATGGTCCGCGCGAAATCGTCGAGATGCTCTTCAAGCAGCATCTTCAGCTTGAACAGCGGCTGGATGCGGTCTTCGGCCGGAGTGCGCCGCCATTCGGGAAAAGCAGCCTGCGCCGCATCAATCGCACGCGTAACTTCAGCGGCATCGGAAATCGGAACGCGGCCAAGCACTTCAGCCGTCGCAGGATTCACGACGTCAAGCCACTCGGAGGCGTGTGACTCGACCCACTGGCCATTAATAAATTGAGGAATCTTTGTGGCCGGAGGTGCAGCGACAGTCATATTCATAAATCAACCTTTCGCGATAAGAGCCACGTAGTGACGGCCGCCCTCGGCCGTCCAGCCGGGCGAGCCCGGCTAACGAATCAACTGCAGACTAGAACTGACCGAACTGTGCTCGCTCGGACAGCCGAAGAGGTGGCTGTCCTACATGAGCTGTGCCGTCAACGCACCCTTCTTTTCCGCAACATAAGCCAGCGCGGCTTCGAGCACATCCATGGCCTCGTCCATCTGCGCGTCGGTGACCACCAACGGCATGAGCAGACGAATCACGTTGCCATACGATCCAGCAGTGATCAACACCAGGCCATGTTCATAACAGTATTGTGACACTTGTTTGGTCTCTTCGTCAGCGGGCTCGCGGGTTGTCTTTGAGCGCACGAGTTCGAGCGCCTGCATCGCGCCCAGCCCCCGGACATCGCCGACCAGTTCCCACTGCGCCTGCCACTTCGCCGCACGCTTGCGGAAACGCTCGCCCAGCACGTTGGCGCGCGCGCAGAGATTTTCTTTTTCGATGATGTCGAGCACGGCCAGCGCCGCTTCGCAAGCCGCGGGATTTCCTCCAAACGTTCCGCCCAGCTGCCCGACGCCGGGCGCATCCATGATTTCCGCGCGTCCCGTGACCGCGGCCATGGGCAGGCCGCCAGTCAGCGATTTGGCCATCGTGACCAGATCGGGTTCCAATCCCAGCCGCTCACAGGCAAACATCGCGCCCGTTCGCGCGAACCCAGTCTGCACTTCGTCAGCGATCAGGAGAATGCCGTGTTTGCGGCAGATCGCGCTGAGCGTGGGATAGAACTCCGCCGGCGGCGTAACAAATCCGCCTTCACCGAGGATAGGCTCGACGATAACCGCCGCCACCGATTCCGCCGCTACTACCCGTTTGAATGTGTCTTCAATGTGCCTCGCGCAATGCACGTCGCACGACGGATACGTCAGCGAGTAAGAGCAACGGAAGCAATAGGCATACGGAATCTGGTACACCTCGCTCGGGAACGGCTCAAACCCCGCTTTGTAAGGATGCGTCTTACTAGTCGCAGCCATCGCCATGTAAGTGCGCCCGTGGAACGCGTCCTCAAAGCTGATGATCGCTTGCCGCTTCGTGTAACAGCGCGCGATCTTGATGGCATTCTCGACCGCTTCCGCGCCTGTATTCACAAGTATGGTCTTCTTCGGTCCCTTGCCCGGCACCAGCGCGTTCAGCTCTTCGCAGACGGCAATATAGCTTTCGTAGGGCAGCACGTTGAAACTGGTATGCAGGAAGCGATCAAGCTGGCGGCGCACGGCCTCGACCACAGCCGGAGCGCGGTGTCCGGTATTGAGACATCCGATGCCTCCGGCAAAATCGAGCAGGCGGTTGCCGTCAACATCTTCGACGACCGCTCCTTCCGCCTTGGCAACGAACACCGGAGTCGCGTGATAAGCCGCCTGCACAACGGCAGCGTTGCGCCGCTTCATAAGCGCTTGCGAGCGTGGTCCCGGAATAGGTGTGCGCAGTTGAATAGTAGTCATAACTCAGTTCTCAGTTCTAAGTCGTCAGTTGTCAGTAAAGGCCGGCAGTCCCAAGATAGGTTTTACTGGCAACTGACCACTGGCCACTGTTCTCAGTACCAGCCGATCGGAGCCTCGTTCAAATTGATGTACACCTGCTTGGTCTCAAGATATTCTTCGATGCCCCAAGGCCCAAGTTCGCGCCCAAAGCCCGACTGCTTATATCCGCCCCACGGCGCCTCTACATATGTCGGCTGCATATGATTTACCCACACGATACCCGCGCGCAACGCCTTCACCGCGCGCATGGCCTTGAAAATATCGCGAGTCCAGACCGCAGCAGCCAGCCCGTAGGGCGTGTCGTTCGCGATCTTCAAAGCGTCCTTTTCATCATCGAACGGAATCACGGCGGCAACCGGGCCGAAGATTTCTTCGCGCGCAATGCGGGCGTTGTTATCGACGTTATAGAAGATAGTCGGCTGCACGTAGTAGCCCTTGGCAAACACATCGGCACGCCCGCCGCCAGCAGCTACTTTCGCTTCTTTCTTTCCGATCTCAAGATAGGAACAGACACGATCGTATTGCTCTTTCGACACCAAGGCTCCCATCTTGGTTTCCCGCTCAAGCGGTGGACCGATCTTGATCTTCTTAGCTTTCTCGGCCATGGCCTCCACAAACTTGTTGTAAATCGATTTCTGCACCAGGATGCGGCTGCCGGCAGAGCAGACTTCCCCTTGATTGATAAAGACACCAAACAGCGCTCCATCGATGGCGGCTTCGAAGTCGGCATCGGCAAAAAAGATGTTGGGCGACTTGCCCCCCAGTTCAAGCGTCACGCGCTTCACGGTGTCGGCAGCTTCTTTCACGATGATCTTGCCGACAGCGGCCGAGCCCGTAAAAGCAATCTTGTTTACGTCCGGATGCTTGACCAGCGGCGAGCCGCAGCTTTCTCCGAAGCCGGTGATCACGTTCACCACGCCTTTCGGCAGGCCGACCTCGTCGAACCACTTCGCCAGTTCAAGCGCGCTAAGCGGCGTTTGCTCCGCTGGCTTGAGCACACACGTGCAACCCGCGGCCAGCGCCGGAGCCAGTTTCCACGCGGCCATCATCAAAGGATAATTCCACGGGATTATCTGCCCCGCGACGCCCATCGGTTCCTTGAGAGAGAGGCTCATCGCGTTATCGGGAACCGGATTTACGTACCCGACAACTTTCGTGGCCAGCCCGCCATAGTATTCGAAGCAAGTAGCAACGTCGTTGATGTCGAACTCGGCCTCAACAATCGGCTTGCCCGAATTGCGGCATTCGAGTTCGGCAAGCATGGGTAGGTTCTGACGCACCCTTTCGGCCAGGCGGAAGAGAACGCGTCCGCGTTCCTGCGCCGTAGTCGTCGCCCAAGGACCTTCTTCAAACGCAGCCTTGGCAGCCGCAACCGCGCGGTTAACGTCCTCCGCGTTCGCATCAGGAACCTGTGCGATCACTTCTTCGGTTGAGGGGTCATAAACAGCGAATGTTTTGGTCGACTTACTAGCGACCCACTCGCCGTTAATCAGCATCGAATAAGTCTTAACATCAGTAGTAACTCCACCAGCCATAACTCCTCCACGTATCACCTAGCCCCGGACGCATTCGTCCGGGAAGGCGAGCGCAGCTCGCTCCTGCGTCAGCATCCCAAATTACGAGCCGAACTGCGTACGAGTAGACGGACGAAGGCGTCCGTCCCTACGTAGGTCTTGCCGTTTCCAGTTGCGGCGGTTTCAGCCGCCCGTACACAAAAAAGAAAAACGCCGCCAGCACGAGAAAAAACAGCGTGAAGCCGAACATCTTCGCTTCATACCGCCAGACCGACGTAATCTGCTTCGCCGGAAAGAACGCCAACGCGATGCCAAGCGCCGTAGTCACGAAGCCGCAGAATCCAGAAACAATCAGCGTGCCCCGGCTGTAGCGCCCGCCGGCTAAGTCGCCGCCATAAGCAAATTTCAGCAGTGCCGCAAACACATACAGGAACGGCACCAGTTGCAGAACCACAGCCAGCGAAAGCATGGTCTGGAAAGCCTCCTGCACGCCGCCCGAAGCATAGAAATTGATGACGATCAATACAAGAGAGACGACTGCCTGCACGATCAAAGCCGCATGCGGCGTCCTGTATTTGGGATGAACTTTGCCGAGCCACGACGGCATATAAGAATCCAGGCCCGCGACGAATGGAATGCGCGCCGAACCGCCCATCCAGGCCGAGCCAATCCCCGCGATCGAGATACTCAGCATCAACGCAAACGGAGTAACAATCCAAGCCACGCCAACTTCGCCCGCCATATGGCTGACCGCCTGCACAATACCTTGCAGTACGCTGATATCGTTCTTGCCGACCGCAATCAGCAGTGTGAGCGTCGCTCCGATATAAAGCAGCCCCGAAATCATGCCGCCCCACGCCACCGCACCCGGCAATGTTTTCTGCGGATCCCGTATTTCGTCGCCCATCACCGAAGCCAGTTCAAGCCCGACCAAGCCGAAGCAAATCACGCCGAAAGAATTCAGAACAAACCTGGGATCCGCCGGAATCCGAAAGTCAGCAGCCGTTACGCCCGTGCCAAACCGCGACCAAACAGTAAATCCCAGACAAATCAGAACCGCCGCCGCTATAAACGTTCCCATGGCGCCGACATTGTTCAGCCACTTTCCGACTCCCAGCCCAACAATGTTCACCACCGTCAGCAGCGCCAGCAGGGCCAGAGAGGCGCCCATCGCGAAATTCTTGTTGTCGGCAAGCGCCGCATGGCCGGGACCCATGGCAAACACCGTTACGCCCACGAAATACAGCATCACCGTCGGCACATACAGCATGTTATTCGTCCAGTAACACCATCCGGAGAGAAAGCCGTGAAAATCGCCAAAGACTTCCTTTGCCCACAAGTACACGCCGCCTTCGCCCGGATAACGATGCGCCAATTCGATCACCGCAATCCCCTGCGGCCAGAAAAACAGAAGCAGCGAAATGATCCAAAGCCAGACCGTCACGCCCCCGTTGGCGGCGATACTAGGGACGACGTTGAGATTGAAAACTGCAACGACAAACAGCAACACCAGATCAAAGCGTCCGAGGACGCGCTTCAGGTGCGGCTGGTTGTCGCCGGTCGTGGACATTGTCTAGATTGCGAAGTAATCGGATCATCGGTCATCCAGGAATCGGTTTCAGATGGCCCGATGACCCGATGGTGAGATGACCCCATCCAATCAGTGAGCTGCTACCGCTCCCAACCGCTCGTGCTGCGCAGCCGCCACCGCCGGAGCGACGTCCGCAAATGCCGCCAGGTGCTTGTCGATGTCCGCCTCGGTATGCTGCACGGAAATCGTCCATTGCTCATCCCACCAGTAAGGCTGGCACATCACGCCGCGATTCACCATGCCGAACCAGTAATGCCGCCACAGATCCACGTCAACCGGGAGCCAGTCGCGGTAGTTACGAATCTCCTTCGGATACAACATCAGCGCACCATTCGCCCCAGCACTCGCGATGTAACCCTGCAGTCCAACTTTCGCAGCAGTCTTCTTATATCCATCCACCAGCGTGTTACTAAGCTTCTCGATCTGCGTGTAGTTAGCCCGAGTAAGCACTTCGCGGAAAGTCGCAAGCCCCGCCGCCATCGAAATCGGATTCGTATTGTAAGTGCCGCCATGAAATACTTTGTGATCTGATATCAGGCCCATCACCCGCTTGTGCGCGCCGAAAGCCGCCAGCGGAAATCCTCCGCCAATCGACTTCGCCAGGCAAATCATGTCCGGGATCACGCCAAAGTATTCCGAAGCTCCGCCCCAGCTGAGCTTCGCCCCCGTCTTGACTTCGTCGAAAATCAACAGCGCACCATGCTTATCGCAAAGCGTCCGCAAACCCTCCAGAAATCCCTTCTGCGGCATGCACAGCCCAACGTTCATCATGATCGGCTCAAGGATAATCGCCGCCACCTCATTCGGATTCTCTTTGAACCGCCGCTCCACCGTTTCGAGATCATTGAACGTAGCAACCAGCACGTTCGCAATACTCGCCTTCGGTACCCCCGCCCCAGCCGACACAGCTTTCGGATTCTTGATATCGCCGAAATCGTCGCCAGGCGGATGCGGCTTCACACTAACCAGCGCCGCGTCATGCAGCCCGTGATATCCGCCTTCAAACTTGATGATCTTGTCGCGCCCCGTAGCCGCGCGGGCAAGGCGAATCGAATGCATGGTGGCTTCCGTGCCGCTATTGCCAAAGCGGCACATCTCCACCGGAAACCGCGTGCAGACTTCTTCCGCCAGCTCCCATTCCATGTTGTGCGGCATACCGTACATGGTGCCCTTGTGCAGGCGCGCCTCCACCGCCTTGATCACCGCCGGATGCGAGTGTCCGGCCATGAGCGCGCCGAAACATAAATTGTGGTCGAGGTATTCGTTGCCGTCGAGATCGCGGAACTTACTCCCCGAAGCTTCCGACACAAAGATCGGATACGGATCATACGCGCGATAATTGCTGGCCACGCCAAGGGGCAGACGCTTCAAGTTCTTCTTATGCGCTTCGGCGGACTTCGGAGTGCGGCGCTCGAACGTGTCGAGCTCTTTTTGCAATGCGGGGTACATCGTGATTCTCCAGTAAGACTCAGGCCGGGTAGGCCATTAGATTAGACCCCGGCGGCCGAAACCGCCCGGGAGATGGAACCGTTCTAGAACGCAAACTTCAAAGCAAACTGAATATTCCGCGGATCGCGCGTATGCTTGACCCGGCCGAAATCCGTACCATCGCTGATATTGCCGTCCGGGTTCAAAAACTGCGTATGGTTAAAAATGTTGAAGAACTCGGCGCGGAACTCGAAGTGTTTTGTTTCATCAATCGCCAGCTGTTTCTGAACGGAGAAGTCGAAGTTGTTGATTCCCGCTCCGCAGCAGATTGTCCTCGGAGCATTGCCCAATAGCTGAAGCGGCGTGGAGTTCGCATCCTGAACCGGCAAAGCGAACGAGTTCGGATCGAAGGCGTAGCCAAATTGTGGTGGCGAGGATCCGGGAAGCGGTTTTCTCGGATCCAGAGTATGGAACGGCGCAATCAGATCGGGTTTGCCCGGTAGCTCAAAATCAAAGCTGTTCATCAGTTCCGAGTCGTTGCTCGACTGGATACGTACCGGGAAGCCGCTCTGGAAGCTGGTAATTCCGGACACCGCCCAGCCGTTCAGGGCCTTACCCTTCAGACCCTGGTACTGAGGAACTGGCAATTGCCAGAGGTAACTGAAAACGACCCGGTGCCGTGCGTCGAACAGGGAGAGGGAACGGTTGCACCGGTTGCAGATGGGTTTCAGGATGTTCTCGAAGCTGGAAGCATCGTCGATGGACTTGCTGAACGTGTACGCCACCTCGAACTGCAACCCATGGCTCAGTCTTTTCTCCAGCGAGGCCTGCAGAGAATTGTAATTGGAATTGGCGATAGTATCCTGGGCAAAAATACTGGAGAAGACAGGAACACCATCAGAGGGACAACCATTGATAAATCCCAGAGTCGGGTCCCAGCCGCCGAGGGCTTTGCATCTCGGTGAAGAATAACGTCGAAGCCCCACGAGGCCAATCGGAGATGCATTGGGACCGGTCACAGTTGAGCCGTCCGGCAGATGCAGGGTAAAACCAGTGGGGATGGAGTTAGCCGGCACCGCAAAAGGCGCATCTGCAAAGAACGGTCCACAACTTACTTGATTCCCGAAACCGTCGGTCACGGCCGTCGGGTCGATGGCGGAAAGGTTCGCTAGGTCAATGCAGGTTTGCGGGTTGCCGTAGTTAATATCCTTCGTAGCGAGTAAACGGTGGCCTTGGGACCCCACATAGCCGACGGACAAGACCATATCCCTGGACAACTCGCGAGTAATACCGAAGTTATACTGCGCAGTATATTGAGCGCGCAATTTTGGTTCCAATTCACCAAACAGTAAGATCGGTCGGAACCCTGACCAGTCCACGCCGCTTCCGGGTGCTGGGTTTAGGATGCCATTGAAGGGGTTAGGTGTGACAGTCCCACTCTGTCCAACAAATGGCGTATTGAACAAGCCTCCTGAGATCAGAGAACTTCCGCCGAAAGGTGGTTCACCCTGGAACTGCTCGAGGACCAGTTGTTCGATCGGATTATAAAACAGACCCCAACCGCCGCGGATCGTGGTCTTGCCGTTTTTCCACGGATCCCATGCAATGCCGATTCGAGGAGCCCAAGAATTGTAATAAGACTTAGTGAGTCCACGGGGAACACCACGATCTCCCGGAACCACGAGACCGAGAGGGAACACCGCTGCGGAGTCCGAGTTTGGGTCGGCGCAATCGGAGTTGCTATAGCCCAAGGTTCCAAGGCTGGTGCTAGAGAGTACGCACTTGAACACCGTGTCCGCTTGTCCCGCCCGGAAAGTCTGGTAGCGCTTGCCGGCATCGTAAAGCGGCTGATTGAACTCCCAGCGCAAGCCATAGTTGAGGGTGAGGTTGGGCCGAATCTTCCAGCTATCTTGGGCAAAAAGATAGATAGACTTTCCGCGCACATCTTCGGTTTGAGCGGAGCCCTGCAAGTAGGAGTCTGGTATACCAAAAAGGTAGTTAGGAAAAAGATTTTGATTGCCATTTGCATCAAGGGCGACAGGATCGTTAGATCCGCCCCCGAAATAACTGTAATCACCATTTACGTCGAAGTATAGAGTTTGCAGGAATCGCTGGTCGCGTAAGTCCACGCCGAACTTTGTGGTGTGGTTTCCGATTATTTTAGTGACGTTATCGCTGAACTGGTAGGAGTTGCCAATCTGCGGGAGTTCACCCTCAAAATTGTTGCCGAGGGTAAATCCACCGGAAACGCTAATGAAGGGAACACCTTCCCGGCTAGCCCCGAGGCCTGGAGTAATGCCGTACTTGGGATCATTGGCGGCGAGTCCGGCGTTAGCGAAAGCTGTGGGTGTGTCCGTGATACCGTTGAAGCAATTTGCAACTCCGATTCCATTGCAGGAGTCGATTACGTTGTTGGTGCGCTGCGGGTGCAGGAACGTACCCTGGGCTTCGCGGAAGTAAGTTATGCGGGCTTCGTTGACCGTGCTGTTACTGATAGTCCACGTGTGGGACAAATTGATCTGCTGAACCCGGGCGGCGTTGTTGTTACCGAATCCTTCAAGCAAGCTTGGGGTCGCTGCCTGGAATCTTGTGAACGGCTGCGAATCAACCGAATCATTTAAGAAGTAATAAAGGCTCAGATTCTGCTTGTCGTTGATGCGGTGATCGAACTTGAGTGATATCTGGTTGGCGTGATTTCTGTCGTTGGGAATGGAGCGGAAGCTCGGATCTAGGTTCGGATCCAGGTTCGGATTGGGGCCCTTACAACCAGGATCGGCATTGGGGCAGGGGACAAACTGGTTCATGATGTCCACTGCCACCGGATCAAAACATTTTGTCGGAACAATGTTGCCCGGAAAAAGATTGTGGTAGGCATCCCCAACGTTGGCAGGGCTGGTAAGACACCCCGTGCGATTGGTCAAGATGTCGGCGAAAAGCTGGGTTTGTACAAGTGCTGTCTTGGTGGGATCGGCGGGGTTGTTAGGATCAAATTCAAATGGAGTTCGCGAGAAATCCCCATTTCTCTCTGCGGGCGTCGGTACGACGACCGGGTCCGACGAGATACCATGTACGACCCGGCGGCCTTCGTACGAAGCAAAGAAGAAGGTCCTGTCTTTTTTTATCGGTCCGCCGAATGTGCCGCCGAACTGGTTCTGCTTGTCATCCGGACGGCGCAGGTCGAGGAAGCCCTTTGAGTTAAACATCTGGTTGCGTAGGAACTCATACACGCTTCCGTGCCAGCCGTTGGTCCCTGACTTGGTCACAACATTGATCACGGCTCCCGAGTTGCGGCCGTACTCTGCGTCGAAGGTATTAGAAAGGACGCGGAATTCGGCGATGCTGTCGGGTGTAGGTTGAACCGCAGGGGAATTGACGAAAAGGTCGTTGCTGTCTCCGCCGTTGACGTTGAAGTTGTTGGACCGGCCGCGGCCGCCGTTGACGGAAACTGCTCCAGACGTATTGCTGCCATAGAAAAGGTCTGAACCCCCCACTCCCTGCACTCCGGGCTGCAGTTGCAGAAGCTGATAGGTGTCGCGCGAGTTGAGTGGCAAGTTCGAGACTTGATGCGCGTCCATGATCGAGCCCAGCTGCGTGCTGGTGGTATCGACAAGAGGCGCTTCGGAGGTCACTTCCACGACCTCTTTAGTCTGGCCGATCTGCAACACCGAGTTAAGTGTCACTACCTGGTTAAGATCGACGTTCACTCCCTTTTGCACACTCTTCTTGAAGCCCGCGAGATCAAATTCCACGCGATAGGTGCCGACTGATACCTGCGGGAAGCCATAGTCGCCGTTGCCGCTGGTGGTGGTATCCGCGCTCACGCCCGTGGCGTCGTTGGTGAGGGTAACCTTCACATTCGCCAGCACGGCGCCACTGGAATCGGAAACGCGGCCAAGAATGCGTCCGCCGGTGCTTTGAGCAGAGATGAGCGTGGAACAGATCAGGCACAGGCTCACGACCAAACCGGAAAAGACGAGCCAACTGGACATCCGGGACGATTTTGACGACCGCATGGAACGCATCCTCCAAATCTCGGGGACAATTTTACTTCGATCCGAATTCAGGACCCGAATTCAAACCATCCAAATACAGCTTGCGCGCAACAGTAACCTTGCTATAATCGTGCAAGGTTAGAGACTCCGCAGCCCTCTGTCAAGCGGAAAAGCGCATTCCCTCGGCGCGACCGGCAGGCACATCCGGAAATCGTCTTTCAGAAATATGTTGAGCGACGCACAAGTCTATCTCAAAATCGGCGATGTGGCCCGTTCCGTGGGAATTTCTCCGTCTGCAATTCGCGGATGGGAAGCCCTCGGGCTCACGCATCCGCAGCGCACCAAGAGCCGATATCGTCTCTACACCAACGACGACGTGCGCCTGCTGAAAAAAGCTCGCTACCTGCGCAAGATTCGCGGACTGAACGCCGCCGCCATCGTGCAGATGCTGAAGCGCGAGGGCACAATCAAACCTGACGCCGGCAGCGGCATTGCGTCGATCGGCCCTCGACTGCGGCGCTTGCGCGCGAAACGCGCCGTCAGCCTTGCCGAAGTAGCCGCCGCAGCCGGTATTTCGATTGGCTTCCTCAGCGCGCTCGAACGTTCGCAGATGAGCGCTTCCGTCGGCACATTGCGCAGGCTGGCACGCTACTATCGCACCAACATCCTTGATTTTTTCGATGCGACGGAATTGAACACCCGATTGGTGCGCCCGCCCAAGCGCAAGGTGCTCGAAGCTGGTCCCGGCGTCCGCATGGAGTTGCTAGCCTGGGGCAACAAAGTAATGGAGCCGCACCTTTTTCGTATTAAACCAGCAGCCGGCAGCGGCGAGTCCTACGCCCACGAAGGCGAGGAGTTCCTTTTCGTCCTGCGCGGAGAGTTGAAAATCGCGCTGGACGGCGAGGAGTACCATCTGAAACGCGGCGACAGCTTTTATTTTGAGAGCGCCACGCCGCATCACTGGAAAAATCCCGGCCGGAGCGAGACCTGGCTGTTGTGGGTCAACACTCCGCCGACATTCTGAGCATCACAAAGAATCGAAACTATGAGCCTTCCCCAACCGCGTCTCCGCATCGCATTCCTGCTCGTACCCCTGTTCTCAAGCCTGTTCTCGACTCCGCCGCTGATGGCTTCGGATGCGCCCTCGCCACCCGCCGACCTGATCGTTACCAACGCGCGCATCTACACCGTCAATCCGCAGCAGAAGTGGGCGGAGGCGATCGCCCTTCGAGGCGACAAGATCATTGCCGTCGGCGAAAGCAAACAGATCGAAGCGCTGCGCGGCCCCGCGACAAAAGTGATCGATGCCGGCCAGCGACTCTTATTGCCCGGCTTCACCGATTGCCATATTCATTTCATGGATGGCTCCCTCGGTCTAACCCGCGTGGACCTGAACGGCGCGACCAACGTCGCCGAAATCCAGAAGCGCGTCAAAGCCTACGCTGACGCTCATCCCGCCAAGCCCAATGACGAGTGGATACAAGGCATGGGCTGGACCTATCCCACATTCGCCCCCTCCGGACTTCCCACTAAAAAAATCCTCGACGATGTCGTTCCCGATCGTCCCGTGTACCTCGTTGCCTTCGACGGCCACAGTTCCTGGGCCAACAGCAAGGCGCTCGCCATGGCCGGCATTGATCGCAACACTCCCGACCCGCCGAACGGAAAAATTGTCCGCGACGAAAACGGCGATGCCACGGGCGCGCTAAAAGAAGCCGCCGGCGATTTAGTAGGATCGAAAACTCCCGTTCCCACACGCGCCGAACGCCTCGATGCGTTGCGCAAAGGCATCCATGAAGCCAACCGCGTAGGTCTGACGCGCGTGCACAGCGCCGGCCAGGATTTCGAATTTCTCGACCTCTATAACGAACTGCGCACCCGTGGCGAGTTGACGCTGCGCTTCTACATCGCGTACTTTCTCGACCCGCCCGGCCTGACGCCGCAATCAAATGCGTTGATCGACGACGCGCGACGTCAATATCACGACGACTGGATCGCCGGCGGCGTCGTGAAAACCATGCTCGACGGCGTGGTCGAGGCCCATACCGCCGCCATGCTGGAGCCCTACACCGACGATCCGACGCAGAGCGGCAAACTCTTCTGGGATCCGGACAAATACAAAGCCACCGTCGCCAATCTCGACGCCCGCGGCCTTCAGATTTTCACCCATGCCATCGGAGACAAGGCCGTGCGCCTCGCGCTCGACGCCTACCAGAACGCCGCCGCAGTGAATCACACAAAAGATGCCCGCCCGCGGATCGAGCACATCGAGACCATCACTGCCGCCGACATCGACCGCTTCGGCAAGCTCGGCGTCATTGCCAGCATGCAGCCGCTGCATTCCTATCCCGACGACGACACCCTCGGCATATGGTCCCGCAACATCGGACCCGAGCGCGCCTCGCGCGCCTGGGTCTGGCGCAGCATTCAGGCAAAGGGTGGAAGACTCGCTTTCGGCAGCGACTGGCCGGTGGTCACGCTGAATCCCTGGCCCGGCGTGCAAACCGCCCTCACCCGCCAAACTTCGGAAGGCAATCCACCCGGCGCCTTCATCCCGCAGCAGCGCTTAAGCCTCGAAGACACCATCCGCGGATACACGCTGGGCGCGGCCTTTGCCGGACGCCGCGAAAAAACCGAAGGCTCGCTCGAACCGGGCAAGCTAGCCGACTTCATCCTGCTCGACCGCGACCTGTTCAAGATCGAGCCCTCGGAAATCGACAAGACCGAAGTCCTGATCACAGTGGTCGGCGGCAAAGTCGTTTATCAATCACCGAATTGGAAGGATTCTGCGCGCGCCGACAAAACCACGGAAAAGAAATGATATGCAGCCCGTGCTGCAAGCACGATCCGTATCAAACCAGGATCGGTATCAGGTGCGATCTGTATCAGGGTATGCCTTTAGGCATACCGCAAATGTCGTACTATGAATGCGCCTTTAGGCGCCGGTGCCGATGTGGGCGACGTGAGCATCGCCCTCCGGCGCATCCATCCGATCGTACGGCCGAAACAGGACCGCATAAAGCAGCCCAGTTCCAACCACCGCCACGGTGCCCACAATCATTCCATAATTGCGATACCACGGATCCTGAGGAGTACGCGGCCACACCATATTAATGATAGCCAGCACGCCATAAGTGAGCGCCGCAATGTTAACCGGCCAAGCCCAGACGCCCAAACGAAACTCCCCGCTAGGTCTCCAGCCCTTAGCGCGCGCAACCAGCGCTCCCAAAACAATCATCTGGAAAGCAACATAGATTCCGGCCGACCCAAACACGATAATCGTCTTAATCATTTCCTCAAGAAACAAGCCTGCAATCGCAATCAGCGCCGGCACCGCACCCGCAACCAGCAGTCCTATGACCGGAACGCGTGTGCGTTTCGAAAGCGTGCTGAGTTGAGCGCCGCCAAAGATCATACGGTCGCGCCCATAGCTGAACAGCAGTCGGCTGGTAGCCGCCTCCAGACTGATCAGGCAAGAGAGGAATGAAACCATGACCACCGCAATCACCGCCCGCAGCCCGATCTCTCCCACCGCCGCGCGCAAAGTAGTAGTAACCGGATCCGCATCCTTCCCCGACAGCACCGCGCCCAAATCCGGGATCGCCAACACCAGCGCCAGACAAACCAGCATGGCGGCGAAGCCACCGATATAGATAGTCATGCGCATCGCCTTAGGAATAGCGCGTCCCGCGTCCGGAGTTTCCTCCGCAACGTCTCCACAAGCTTCAAACCCGTAGTAACAGAACATAGCGGCCACGCTGGACGCCAGAAACGCCGGTAAGTAGTGTCCATTGCTGCCCAGGCCGAAACTCTGAAACAGGACTCCGAAACTCTGGTGACGCGCCGCCACAAGCAGATAACTTCCCACCACGACCGCGCCCAGCAATTCGCAAATAAATCCAAACATGGCGACCCGAGCCAGAAGCTTCGTCCCACTGACGTTCAGAGCAGTAGTTAAGGCGATCATCGTCACCGCGATCACGACTTCTCCAACCTGCCCTACGTGGATGCCGAAAAGCTGCGCCAAATAAGGAGCTCCTCCCACCGCCACCGCGGCAATCGTGGTACACAACGCCCACATATAGACCCATCCCGCCATCCATGCCCACCGCTTTCCCACCAGCCGTCGCGCCCATGGATAGAGGCCGCCGGCAATAGGAAACTGAGAAACAATTTCTCCAAACACCAACGCGACCAACAACTGTCCCAACCCAACAAACAAATAGCTCCAAAACATCGGAGGCCCGCCCGTAGCGATAGCAAACGCGAAAACCGTATACACACCAACCACCGGCGACAGGTAGGTGAAGCCTAAAGCAAAGTTCGACCACAAGCTCATCGACCGGTCAAACTTGGAGTCATAGCCAAGCGCTTCAAGCTGAGCCGAGTCGCGCGCGTCTGTAGTCGTCTTAGTTGTCACAAGATCCTTTCCACACCGGGAGCCGAGAATTCTGGGTAGCCATGAGTTCTTCTCGGGAATATGTCCTCTGTGAAGCCCTGTGTACCTCTGTGTACCCTGTGGTTAACGCTTTCTGTCGCAACTTATGTTGCTACTAGGTCGGCAACAGCCCGACCTGGCGCATGACGGTAGCCACATCGTAGAAATCGACGTTGCGGAATATTTTGCCATCGCGCATATCGATCACGCTGACGCCGCGGACAGAAAACTTTTTCCCCGTCTTGAACACGTCCTTGTCGGTGCCGCTAAACATCCATTCGATGGTGCCATGGCCGCCATGGATATCAGCGCGCATCAGCTTGAGTTCGAGATCGGGAACGCCTTCCAGTTCGGAGAGGAAGAACTTGCGCACTTCAGCCTGACCGTGACTGATCTCGCCAAAAGCCACGTCCTCATAGAAGATATCGTCAGTGAACAGGGCAAGAATCTTATCCGGGTTGTGGGAATTCCACCCCGCAATCCACTTCTCCGCCACCGCGGCATCCCGATCCGTGGTGGATTTGCTATCCGGCGGCGCCGCGATCACCGGCAGAACCAGCATGACAACCAGCATGGCGCCAATTAGAACTCGCTTCATATTCATGTGCATTCCCCTCGAATCGTCGCTCCGTCAGACCGTGCGTCTGATCGAACTTCAGAAAGTTGACGCCCAAAACGTTGCGCGATTATAGCAAGGTTCCGAAAGAGCGCAAGCGCGTTCTCCGGTTCACCGTCAACTCCAAGTTGTCATCCTGAGCGTAGCAGAACGATTCGCGAAGCGAGTCGTCCTGCGGAGTCGAAGGACCCCTACATTCGTCCCGGTCGCCGGAAGTGTCGGGTTTTCGACGCGTCGAGGGTGCGCCGGCCCAGGTGGCCCAGGCTTTTGATCTCGCTGGCACAAAAACACAGAGGGTGCCCCATCCTTCGCGCGCACTTTGCGAAGGGTGGGAATAGGAAACGTACGCACAACAGGACGGACACATGTTAGCCGCCGGTGGCGGAACCCGCCGAAATACGTTGCCAGAAATCTTCCGCTTGAAGATTGCGTATAAGCTCGGCCCTCAGTTCCCCCTTGGAGGCACTTGATCGAACCGGTTGGGCCAGCAATCGGCAGACTTCTCGTAGTTGTTTCTCACTGAGAGGTTTCAGCTGACTCTCCAGTGCTTCCCGATCTTTCCTATAGCCTTGGATTGTTTCAAGAAATTGTTCGTTGATAGTTATTCCCCTCGCGATGGCGCCGCGCAGAACATACGGGGCCACAAGGGAAAGGGTGACCCGTCCTCCAAGTCGTTCCAATCTCTGAAGGTGTCTCGCATCAAAGTAGCGGACAAGCCACTGCTTAAGATCGTCAGGCAGACTTTGGCCCGGCTCCAAGTCGATTTGATGTTTTGGCATGATAATCTTCCATTCGCTTAATTGTTTCTCGCGTTATCGCGACCAGACATTCTTCGATGCTCGGTTGCCCGGAAGTGTGCCTGGCAAATTCGTAGCGACTAAATTTAGTTCCCTGTTCCCCAAGGAAGCGGGCAATGGCGTCCAGGCGAGGTATTACCCCAATCGTAGGTCGTCCGCCGACGACCTCCTTCTCTATCTTTTCGAGGTCCTGCTGGATACTTCTGTCAAGACGCGCGTGAGCCGATTGCTGACTTGTCACCTTTCCCCCAGGAGGGCCTCCCGTACGGTTTATGACGTTTAGGACGTAACCCAGGAATAAAGGGCGATCTCCGGCTGGAATCTTTTTCACCCACCGGAGCAAGCGCGGCATCCCGTAGCTTGAAATTGCATCTGGAATGGTGACAGGGAGGTAGAAGCTACAAGCCTGGAGCATTGCCTGCGTCAAGAACATTTTGTTTGGCGGACAGTCGACAATGATGTAGTCAAATGTGTCGTAGGCCTCCATCATCTGCTTGCAATACAAAAATAACTCGTCGACACGGCGCGCGTTTTGGCCGGAGACACTGGCCGCGATCTCCATGTCAAGGTCTTCGATGTCAAAGGATCCCTTAACTATCGAAAACTTGTCAGGCGCAAGTGAGTCCGGGACTTTCGTCACGTATTGACCGAAATCAGTTTTGCGTATCTTTGTCCATTTTGTGGGCTTCACGAGGTTGTAGATCGTCAATTCAGTCTTACTGACGGTCTCTGGATTGAAACCCAGAGCGAGCGAAAGGCTACACTGCGGGTCAATATCGAAGAGTAGGACACGTTTCCCTGTCAGTTCAGCTAAGTAATAGCCGAGCAGGCACGTGACCGTCGTCTTTCCGACGTCTCCCTTGTAGTTCGCAACGCAGATTGAACCGGGGTGCTTCGGTGTATTAAACACATCAAACTTGAGTTTGTGCTCCGGCTTAAGGACAGGGTTGAGAGGGTGCTGCTGTGTTGGAAAAGTGCTCATGGTCCCCTCCGTGACAAGTGCTGAGTTGCTGACGAGCTGAGACCGAACTCCGCAATTATATGGCACTTTAATCGGGAAGGCGGGTTTCTCTCTGAACATCGAGCGAAACAACTGGGGTGCGCCCCTCCTCGCGCTTTTCGAGAAGGTTCCCTGCCGAACCGCCGACACCAGTGTTCTATCTCCCACGCCCCTGCCTCTTTCATCACATTTTTCTAGTACCGCCCTCACAGACACCGAATCGCAATCCTGCAATAATTCACCGACAGTACAGCATCGAAAACTGCGCCCGTCTCCAGAGACGGACCCAAAATCCGCCGCAAAACCATTTGCGGAGGCTTCTTTGACAACACACAGACAAGCGGTAAAAGCGGTCAACCCGCACCCCGTGAAGTGCACGCCAAATTGCAGAAAACACAACTAAGTCCTTATTCATGTAGTTGATAGAGCTAAGTACTTTGATTAGAGTAACTTAGCGCGACTGGGGGGGGTACAAAAACCTTTCAAATTCCACACCCCTGCCAAAAACGATTTAGTAACCCTTGGGAGCAATCATTGGGAGCAATCACAATGTCATCTTCTTCAGATTCTTCCGACAAATATTCTGGCAAACCTTGTGGACAGCGAAACGCCAATGGAGATCCCTGCAACTCTCCCGCTCTGCGCGACAAGAAATGATTCAAGTCCCGGAGGGACAGGCCGCAATCCTGGAGTCGCTCGGAAAGTCACGCTCGGCTGTCCAAGCTTTTCTTCATTCAATCTCCAAAGCTCCTCGCCATAGTAAAGTAGTACTAACCCCAATTCGTAACCCTTGAGGAGTTTTCCATCTGAACCCAAGTATTCGCAATATCGCCATCATCGCCCATGTGGACCACGGCAAGACCACGCTGGTTGACGCCATGCTTCGCCAGAGCGGTACCTTCCGCGACAACGAGACCGTAGCCGAACGCGTCATGGACTCGAACGATCTCGAACGTGAGCGCGGCATCACCATCCTTGCCAAGAACACGGCCGTGTTTTATGCCGGCACAAAAATCAATATCGTGGATACGCCTGGCCACTCCGATTTTGGCGGCGAAGTTGAGCGCGCCCTCAAGATGGTCGATGGCGTCATGCTTCTGGTTGATGCCAGCGAAGGACCGCTGCCGCAAACTCGTTACGTGCTCAGCAAGGCGCTTGAGGCCAACCTGAAGCCGATTCTGGTCATCAATAAGATCGACCGGCCTGACGCTCGCCCGCAGGAAGTTCTTAACGAGGTTTACGATCTTTTTATTGATCTCGACGCCAAGGAAGAACAGCTTGATTTCCCTGTCCTCTATACAAACGCCAAGGCGGGCACGGCCGCCGTGCATCAGGGAGCGGCGGGCGAGGATCTGCGCCTTTTGTTTGAAGCGATCGTCGATACCATTCCCGCGCCGCAAGGCGACAAGGACGGACCCCTCCAAATCCTCGTCGCGAATCTCGATTACAGCGACTACCTTGGCCGCCTCGCCATTGCCCGCGTTTTTTCCGGGACCATGAAGACCGGTGAAGACGTCGCGATCGCCAAGCGCGACGGGTCATTTCAGAAGACGAAAATTACCAAGCTCTTCAGCTTCTCCGGCCTGAAGCGCACCGACATTACGGAAACTTCGCTAGGCGACATCATTGCCGTCGCCGGCGTTGAAGGCATCACGATTGGCGAGACTATCACCAGCGCGGAAAATCCCGCGCCGCTCCCGCCCATCATCATTGATGAGCCGACGATCGCGATGCTCTTTACCATCAACACGTCTCCGTTTTGCGGACGCGAAGGCAGCTACGTTACTTCCCG
>Ga0210407_10001151_pt1 | contig 25736 bp, 22 predicted proteins | sample IncBWC27MmetaG_FD_150860 | JGI IMG/M metagenome (GOLD analysis project Ga0210407, IMG submission 150860) | Forest soil microbial communities from Barre Woods Harvard Forest LTER site, Petersham, Massachusetts, United States - Inc-BW-C-27-M | ecosystem: Environmental > Terrestrial > Soil >...
CGTCACATCTGTTCGAATCGCCCCGCCCGCCATAATCGGACTCGGTCCTCTTCGATAATCCACAAAAGAGAATGCCCCGTACGTGTACCCATGCTTCTCGCGCAAATTCAAATTGATCCGGCTCGAAAATAGTCCTCCCAGCTCCGTGTTCATTACCTCCAGCGCCGCGTAGTCCGGCGTCGTCCGCGGTGGCCCAAGCAAAAAGCATCCCACGGAGGATTGCGGCGCATCAGGGCGGTCCACCAAAATAACCCGCGCGCTCGTGGTCTCCGGCGCCACGGAAGTGCTCTCCGCCGCTGCTCCATCCTTCCACCCGCCAAATGTTTTCTCTACCAGCGCCTTCAACTCGGCCTCTTTGATATTCCCGGTCACCACTAGTGCAGCATTCGCCGGATGATAGTGGCGCTCCCAGAAATGCAGCACGTCCTCTCGCGAGATCGCCTTCAGCGATTCGTCCGTGCCGCTGTTCGGAAACCCGTTCGGACTCTTCAGTCCGTAAAGCGCGGCATCGGCCACGCGAAACGCCACGTTGAATGGCTGATCCTTCTCTTCCACCAGCGCCGCCAACCGCTGCGACCTCTGCCGTTCCAACTCTTCCTTCGCGAAACTCGGGTGCTGTACCACGTCGCCTAGCAATCCCAGCAACGCCGGAAAGCTCCGCGAAAGCGACCGCCCGGAAATATTGGAAGACTCGGAGCCAGCTCCCGTATTCAGCGAGGCGCCAAGGTCCGCGATTCGATCCGCAATCTGAGTGGCGTTAAGCGTCGCGGTTCCCTGCTGCAGCATTCCCGCCGTCATTGCCGCCAGCCCCGGACGATCAACCGGATTCGTTGCGGTACCCGAGCGCAAAATCAGATTGGCCGATACCACCGGCAATCCCGGCCGCTCGCTGTAAATGACCGTTAGCCCGTTCGCCAGCTTGAATTCCGTCGGCACCGGCAGATGCAGCGGTCGCGCGGGTCCCGGCTTCGGTTGCGTCACGCGCCAAGCCGCCTCGGCATTCACCGCCTCTCCGCCGCCTTGCGCTTCCCCGCTCTTCACCGTTTTCGGCGTCGCCACTTCTGGCCCCAGATCCTGCTTTCCAGGAACTCCATAAACCACCACGCGCGCGTTCGCACGCAACTGGCTCTCTGCAAATACTTTCACTGTGTCCGGAGTTGCGCTCTCGTACCGGCCTATGTCCGCCGCGAGGAAATCTGGTGTCCCCAAATAGTGGTTGTAGCTGTTCAACCGGTCGGCCACGCCGCCAAATCCTCCCAGCGTTTCCAGCCTCTGGATGATCGCCGATTCCGTGCCATTTCTGGCTCTCGCTATCTCCGCCTCCGTGGGCCCGGTTTTGCGCAGCGCTTCCAGTTCCTCGTTGATCGCTCTTTCCAACTCTTCCGCCGTATGCCCCGGCTTTGCCGTGGCCGTTATTTGGAACACCGACCCTAGAATTAATGACTGCTGCGAAGCTCTCACATTCAGCGCGATCTGTTTTTCGTAGACCAGCTTCTTATACAAACGGCTCGACTTCCCGCCCGCCAGAATCCGCGCCGTAAGATCACCCTCCGCGTCGCCCGGCTTGAAGATAGGCGACGTCAGCCACGCCATATAAACCGCAGGGAGCTGCACGTTGTCCTGCACCACCGCGCGCCGCTCCGCCGCGATCGACGGTGTCTTTGCCGCAATCTTCGGCACCGCCTCCCCGCGCTTCAGTGGGCCAAAATATTTTTCCACAAGTCCCTTCGCTTGGTCGGGATCGAAGTCTCCCACAATCGCCAAGCTCGCGTTGTTCGGCGCGTAGTACAGCTTGAAGAAATTCCGCACATCCTCCAGCTTCGCCGCTTGAATGTCCGCGTGCGAACCCATCACATCCCCGTAGTAGGGATGCTCCTTCGGAAAAAGGAGATGGAACATCGCCTCGTCCACAATTCCGTAAGGCGCGTTTTCCACGCTCTGCCGCCGCTCATTCCGCACCACATCCTGCTGATTCGAAAGGTTTGCCTGATCCAACTGATCGGGCAGATACCCCATGCGGTCTGATTCCAGCCACAACGCCAGCTCCAGTTGATTCGCGGGCAGTGTCTCGAAATAATTCGTCCGGTCAAAGTCGGTCGTCCCGTTGATGTCCGAAGCCCCCGCGGCCTCCAGCAATCGGAAGTGCGTGTTCCCCGGCACGTGCTTCGAGCCCTCGAACATCATGTGTTCGAACAAATGTGCAAATCCCGTTCGCCCCGGCAACTCGTTCGCCGGACCCACGTGATACCAGATATTCACTGCCACCATCGGCAGCCGGTGATCCTCCGAAAGAATCACCTCCAGCCCGTTCTCCAGCTGATATTTCTCAAATTTCAGCTCCGGAACCTGAATCGGCACGGCCTTGGCAGCGGGTTTCGCCGCAGCATTTGTGCCCACCTGCTTTGCAGGAGTTTTCTTCGGCGCTTCCGTCTGCGCCACCGCGCCGCAAGTCAGCAGCGCGGTGCACAGTCCGGTCACAACAAAACGTCCCTTCAGAATCCCCATCGTAATTTCCTCTCGCAGGGTTATATAGCGGCCGCATTCCGAGGCGGGCGCATTTGCAGCTTATTCAATACAATTACTTGCGCGACTCACGGCCCCACCGGCAGCATACGCAAGTGTTCCAAATCCGCCCAGTAGCTTACCCTGTGCCCGACCCGACGCAAGTCAATTTCTAATCTCGCACCAAGCAAGTGGACCTGCAGGCCGCCTCGCGCAACTTTCACGAAACCTCGTATACTGTTGTACTTGGCTGGCCTCAACTTTATCGCAGCCACGGCCGTTCTTTATACTCTTCAATGCCCGAGGTCTTTGCGTGCCCGCTTCCGTGCTGAAAACCATCGTCAGTCCCAAGTCCCCTGACTTCGAGAAAAACACGCGCCGCTTCATCGATTTATTGACCACCCTGAAAAACGAAGAAGAACAGATTTGCCAGGGCGGTGGCGCCAAAGCCATCGATTCGCAGCACAAAAAGGGCCGCCTCACCGCCCGCGAACGCATCGCCAAGCTAATAGATCCCGGGTCGCAGTTCTTCGAACTCAGCATTTTCGCCGCCTACAAAATGTATGAAGAATGGGGCGGCGCACCCAGCGCGGGAACCGTCACCGGACTCGCCCAAGTCTGCGGCCGCAAATTCATGCTCATCGCCAACGACGCCACCGTCAAAGCCGGCGCCTTCTTTCCGATGACCGCCAAAAAAGTCATCCGGGCGCAGAATATCGCCATCGAAAATCGCATCCCCACAATTTACCTTGTCGATTCCGCCGGCGTGTTTCTTCCCTTGCAAGAAGACGTCTTCCCCGACACCGACGACTTCGGCCGCGTCTTCCGCAACAACGCCGTCATGAGCGCCATGGGCATCCCGCAAATCACCGCCATCATGGGCATGTGCGTTGCCGGCGGAGCGTATCTCCCGGTCATGTGCGATCACATCCTGATGACCGAAGGCTCGGGACTCTTTCTCGCCGGACCCGCGTTGGTACAAGCCGCCATCGGCCAGAAAACCTCCGCCGAAGATTTGGGCGGTGCAAAAATGCACTCGCAAATCAGCGGCACCGTCGACTTCCGCGAACCCGACGACGACGCCTGCATCGGCCGCATTCGCGCGCTCGTCGACAAAATAGGCGCACCAAATCCTTCACCCTTCAGCCACGTCGCCCCGCGCGATCCCCTCTATTCCAACGAAGAAATCTACGGCATCTTTTCCAGCGATCCCGGCAAGCAATACGACATGCGTGAAATCATCGCCCGCATCGTCGACGCCAGCGAATTCGAAGAGTACCGCGCTGAATACGGTGAAACTCTCCTCTGCGGTTACGCCCGAATCGGCGGCTGGGCCGTCGGTATCGTTGCCAACCAAAAAAAGCATGTGCAAACTCTGGCGCGCGGCTCCGATCAAAAACGCATCGAATTTGGCGGCGTCATCTACACCGAGTCCGCCGAAAAGGCCGCCCGCTTCATCCTCGACTGTAACCAGAACCGCATCCCGCTTATTTTTCTCCACGACGTCAACGGCTTCATGGTCGGCAAAGACGCCGAGTGGAGCGGCATCATCCGCGCCGGAGCAAAAATGGTCAACGCCGTCGCCAACAGCGTCGTCCCAAAAATCACCGTAATCTGCGGCGGCAGCTTCGGCGCCGGTAACTACGCCATGTGCGGCAAAGCCTACGATCCCCGCTTCATGTTCGCCTGGCCCACCGCGAAATTCGCGGTCATGAGTGGCGACGCAGCCGCCAACACCCTCGCCGAAATCAAACTCAAGCAGCTCGAACGCGAAGGCAAAAAGATCGACGAAAAAGTAAAAAAAGAACTCCACGCCTCCGTCAAAGCCGCCTACGACGAACAAACCGACCCGCGCTACGCCGCCGCCCGCCTCTGGGTCGACGCCATCATCGACCCCGCCCACACCCGCGACGCCCTCATCTGCGCCCTCGAAGCCGCCGCCCTCAACCCCGTCATCCCCGAATTCAAAACCGGAGTCCTGCAAACATAATGCGTGCACGCGGACCCATTTTGCTTTTATTCGCCTTCACATGGTGGTCGCTTATGCTCTATGAGCTGCACGGCATAAATCAGTTGGCCAAAACCAATCCAATGTACCTCGAAGCCCGAATTCCCACATCGTACGCCCTATGGACTTGGGCTTCTTTATTGGCAGCGGTGACGGGAATCGTGCTGCTCTTCACCGATCTGGAGCGATGGAGGCGCAATAAGCGTCATGACTAACACCAACAGACATGTTGAATATCAGGGAGATGATCGGATCTTTGTATTCAGCGCCGCCTTCAATCCGGTGGTCCCCGAATTCAAAACCGGTGCCCCGCAAACGTGAAGGTATCAAATAGAACTTGGGTTCTTCTCGTGGGCTCGACTTCCCCCCCCCATTACGGTTATTGCGCTTCGAGAAACGTCCTTGCCGCACAGGCGCGCGATTGCGTCTCAAGCCAGCCGGTTGGTTGGCACTGTGGGAGGACTTGTGCCGATGCTATTGTTCTTTCTAGGAATCCTTTGCTTTGTTGGATTCTTTGCTTCTATTCTGAGTGACTATTTTCGATCACGATAAAGAGACATGGCCGAATCAATAAAACTAATAGAATGTCCGCGAGATGCTTGGCAGGGACTGCCCGATCTCATCCCCGCCGAATATAAGGCGGAGTATCTCAAGGAGCTCGTAACCGCCGGTTTCAAGCACATTGACGCCGTGAGTTTTGTTTCCCCAAAACACGTCAAGCAGATGGCCGACAGCGAAGACGTAATGGCGAAATTCAACGCTTCCCTCTCCGGGACCACCGACACCCCCGAAATCATCGGCATCGTCGTCAACGAAAAAGGCCTCGAACGCGCCCTCGCCACTCCCGGCGTCACCACCATCGGCTATCCCTATTCCATCTCCGCCTATTTCCGCCGCGCCAACGCCAACATGACCCGCGCCGAATCCCGCGCCCTCGTCGAAAAACTCCGCAAAGAAACTCTCGCTAACAAAAAAGATCTCGTCATCTACATCTCCATGGCCTTCGGCAATCCCTACGACGAACCCTGGGGCCCTGAAATCGTCGCCGACACTCTCGAATGGCTCAAAGACGCGCGCATCCGCACCGTCTCTCTTGCGGACACCGTCGGCAACGCCTCGCCCGAACTAGTCGGCGAAGTCTACCGCGCCGCCCAAGACCACGTCGCAGGCATCGAACTCGGCGTCCACCTCCACAGCCGTCCCGAACACGCCGAAGAAAAAATCCTCGCCGCCTACGAAGCCGGCTGCCGCCGCTTCGACAGCGCCCTCACCGGTCTCGGTGGCTGCCCCTTCGCAGGCGACGACCTCGTCGGCAACATCGCCACAGAAGACGTCCTCGCCGCCCTCCACAAAGCCGGAGCCGATCCCGGCATCGATCCCGCAAATCTCACGAAGATCCTCGCCATGACCAACGAGATCCGATCGAAGTATGCACACGCGCCGTTAGTGAATTAGAATCATCTCTGCATCCCGGCATCCGCTACAGCGGCAAGTTGCTTCGCCCCTGAGATCGCCATGCCCGCAACGAAGCAACGCGCGGTCGCAGCCGCGAACGAGAGTGCCCCCGAGAGGTCTCTCCGACACTTTCAGAAGTCAGGAGACTCGAAAATGTACGAAACGCTGACACTGGAATTCTCCGGCGAACTGGCGCGCCTGACCCTCAACCGCCCTGACAAACGCAACGCCATCAATTCGCGCATGATCTCCGAAATGCAATCCGCGCTCGACGTCATCGAAACCAGCCATTCGCGCGTGGCCATCCTCACCGGCGCGGGCAAATCCTTTTGCGCCGGAATGGACCTCGAGATGCTCTCCAACATCGCCAAGCAATCCTCCGCCGAAAACATGGACGACTCCCGCCGCATGGCCAAAATGTTTCGCCGCATCTGGAGTTTCTCCAAGCCTCTCATCGCCGCCGTCAACGGTGCCGCTCTCGCCGGCGGCTGCGGCATCGCCACCCTCTGCGATTTCACAATCGCCGTCCCCGAAGCAAAGTTCGGCTACACCGAAGTAAAAATCGGCTTCCTCCCCGCCATCGTTTCCGTTTTTCTCACCCGTCAGATCGGGGACAAACACGCACGCGACCTTCTCCTCACCGGTCGCCTGGTGGACGCCACCGAAGCGAAATCCCTGGGGCTCATCACCGAAATCTTGCCGCCGGAACGCCTGCTGGATCGTGCGCAGGAGTTGGCCGACGTGCTCATCGCCGCCAGCCCCGTCAGCCTCACCCGTGCCAAGCGCCTGCTGACCTCCGCTTCCGCCGCCAGCGTCGACGCCGATCTCGAACGCGCCATTCTCGAAAACGCCCGCATCCGCTGCACCGCCGACTTCAAGGAAGGCCTCGCCTCTTTCCTCGAAAAACGCAAACCGATTTGGAGCACGGACGTGGAGTGATAGACCCGCTTCTTATTTTCCTTAGGACACAAAAGAGATGATCGAATATCATGACGCCACAGTACGGGTGCGCTACGCCGAGACCGACCAGATGGGCGTGGTCTATCACGCCAACTATCTCATCTGGTTTGAGGTCGGCCGCGTCGAACTCATCCGCGCCCTGGGCATCGAGTACAAACGCATGGAAATCGAAGACGACTGCCACATCGTCGTAGCCGACGCCCATTGCCGCTACCACCAGTCCGCCAAGTACGACGAAGTCCTGCGCATCCGCACGCGCATCGCCGAATCCCGCAACCGTATTGTCAAATTTTCCTATGAAATCTTTCGCGAGTCCGACAGCGAACTCCTCGCCACCGGCGAAACCACCCATGTCATTTGCGGCAGCAACGGCAAACCCAAACTTCTCCCCAGGAAATATCTGAGCGTGTTCGATTCCATCGTCGCGCCGCAGCCGGACCGGAGCCCCGCATGACGATTTCGTTGAATGGCAACGACCTGACGTTTCAGCAGCTCTACGATGCCGCGCTGCGCGACGAAAATGTATCGCTCGCGTCCGCAGCCATCGACCGAATGAACGCCTCGCGCGCCGTCGTAGAGCGTCTCGTCGCTTCGGGAAAAACCGCCTACGGAATAAACACTGGTTTTGGAAAACTCGCCTCGGTGAGAATTTCTTCCGCGCAAGTGCGCCAGCTCCAGGTCAATCTCGTCCGTTCACACGCCTGCGGCGTCGGAGCGCCGCTCGGCGAACCGGAAACGCGCGCGATGATGTTGCTCCGCGCCAACGCCCTCGCAAAAGGTCTCAGCGGCGTCCGCCCCGCCGTCGTCGAAACTCTTTGCGCCATGCTCAATTCGAAAGTGCACCCGTGGATTCCCTCGCAAGGCTCCGTCGGTGCCTCCGGTGATCTCGCCCCGCTGGCGCATCTCGCGCAAGTGGTGATCGGCGAAGGCCGTGCGATCTTCAACGGCGAAACGCTCGCGGGCGCCGACGCCATGCAGCGCGCGGGAATCACGCCCGTAGCTCTCGAAGCGAAAGAAGGCCTCTCCCTCCTCAACGGCACGCAAGGCATGCTCGCACTGTTGAGTCTCGCCCTTCACGAGGCAGACAACCTCGCCGACACCGCCGATGTCGCCGCTTCCCTCTCGCTCGACGCACTCCGCGGCAGCCCTGGCGCATTTGATTCCCGCATCATGCACGCCCGCGCCTACGCCGGCGCGGCAACCACCGCTCGCAATCTCGCGCATTTAAATGACGGCAGCCAAATTCGCGAATCCCATCGCTCCGCCGAAAAAGACACCCGCGTGCAGGACGCCTACAGTTTGCGCTGCACTCCCCAGGTCCACGGCGCGGTGCGCGATTCCCTCGCCCAGGCCCGCGAGATGGCCGGCGTGGAACTAAACAGCGCGACGGACAATCCGCTCGTCTTTGTGAAAGCCAACGGCGAAGGCGACATCATCAGTGGCGGAAATTTTCACGGACAGCCGCTCGCGATGGCGGCCGATCAAGTCGCGATCGCCCTCGCCACCCTCGGCGGCATCGCCGAGCGCCGCATCGAACAAATGACCAATCCGCTCACCAGCCTGCTCCCCGCTTTTCTTACACCCGAACCTGGTCTCAACTCCGGCTTCATGATCGCCCAAGTCACCGCCGCCGCTCTGACCAGCGAAAACAAAGCCCTCGCAACACCGCACTCCGTCGATTCGATTTCCACTTCTGGGAATCAGGAAGACTACGTCTCCATGGGCATGAGCGGCGCGCGCCGCCTCGAAAAGATGCTTCAAAACTTGCGCTACATTCTCGCGATTGAATTGCTCTGCGCCTGCCAAGGAATTGACCTCCTCGAGCCGCTCCAGACCGGCACGCTCGCCACGAAAGCCTACGAAGCCGTCCGCGCCGAGTCACCGAAAGTCGTTGAGGACCGCCCTCTCGCTCCGGACATCGAATCAGTAACTTCCGTAATCGCCCGCGGACAGTTTTCTTCCTTGCTTCGCTAAAGTTGAATTTCTATAATTTGGAAAATTGAAACACAAGCCATCGGCGCGCGAAAACTACCGCGAAGAGGCCTGTTTGGCGGGCGGCCCCAGCGCGGTGCGCAGGTCGGGGCCAATACGCTCGACGATCGACGAGGCTTCGTCCTCGCCCTCGTAGCGCTGCAACACATTGCCATCGCGTCCGATCAGGATGTACGTAGGAAACGCATTGACTCCAAACCGCTGGCGCAAGCTCCCGTCCCCGTCAAACTTCTGCGGCCACGTCATCTGATTGCTGGCGACGAACGACCGCCACGCATCCTGATCGTCGTCTTCGCTCACGCTCACCACTACGAATTGCTCTCCTCCATACATGGCTTCGAGTTTCTTGACCCCGCTGAGCGCGCGCCGGCAAGGCCCACACCATGTAGCCCAGAAATCAAGAACGACCACCTTGCCGTGGTACTGCGCTAGAGGACCACTTGCATTAGAGGAACTGTCACCGCTGCTCGCTGGCGAAGCATCTGCGGCATACGTGCCGCGACGCATGTTGTCGTCATCCAGAACGATCTTGGCGGGCTTGGCGTCGCCCGTCCTCTTTGCCCGCGCCAGGCGAGCCATATCGGCCAGCGACATTGGTTGCGCGGAAGCGTCACCAGGCTGAGTTGTTTGCTGGGGCGTGGTGGATGCCGTGGACTGGCTCGCACTCTTGGCAGCGGCCTGCGGCGAATTTTGCGTCGAATCCTGCGCGAAGGCGCAGTTACACAGCGCCCAAGAAAGCGTCGCCGCGGCCAGCGGAATGTGGCGTTTTCGCATTGCCGCCCTCCTCAAGAGTTGCATACCTAAGAATTAGAGTAGAGATTCGAACCGCGCGGGCCAATGGTACTTCGGATTGGAGTGCTCAAGTAGGAAGCTAGAAACACTAATCGGGAACGGAAAAACCATCGAGAGAAAGAAAAGACCTTACCCGCGAAGGGCTGTGCTACAAAGCAACGCGGCCTAACGCGCTTGCGCGGCGACCCAAGTGGCAAATGCGTGCCACGCGTGGGTATGCCCAATCGGGATTCGGATCTGTTGCACAAAAATAAGAAACGCACTCGCCCACAGCGTGGCGCGATGAATCTTATGCGTGGACCACAAATCGTAGGCTATGAGGAGAAGCAGAAAAGCGTACGAAATCAGCGCAGCTGTTTCCGGGTTTCTGTGGCTGAGGGGCCAGCGGGCTATGGCGGCAATCAATAGAGCGGTGGTAGCAACGAAGATCAGCCGCTTATGAGCTGGGGGATTTTTGCGCGCTCCGAATGCGAAGAAAACGAGCGTGGCGAAAATAAGCATGTCCGTCAGCGGAACAATGTAAAAGGAATTCACATCCCTTCCCGGGGGCCCGCTTTGACGGACGAGCGAATCCGTCGCCGCCAAAATGCCGAAGACGACCATCAGACACGCGAGCAGAAAGCCGGCAATGCCGAGCTTCCGATGGATGTCTACACGTCCTGCGGAGACGAATAAGGTTTGCGCGACCAGCAAAAGAATCCAGCAAGTAAATGCCGCGCCGTGCAGATGGATGATCAGACTTGGCAGCGGGGCACGAAACACCCCAGCCAGAAAGTACGTACGTGCGAATCCAACGAAGACCGCCGCCAGCATCAGCAGAGCCGCAATCGCAAAGAATAAATGGTCGTACCGCCGGCCGGGCACGCCGGTTGCAGCCTTCATGGGAATGCCTGGGCTCACTTCAGCTGTGGCCATCGACCCTCTTCGACCCCGTGATTTGACCGACACGTCTTTGAGACTTGGGGGAGTGGGGAGGAGTGTAAGACTCTTGGGAATGTATAGATAGCGAAATTGCGCCGAGCTTCCAGTAGAAGCGTTGGCAGTCAGTGGTCAGTTCTCAGTTTTCACTCCGGGTGTTTCGTCTCGCGTATGCGGTTCCTGTCTAAAGGACAGAGGAACAGTTTTGAAGGCCCGCGACAGAGCCGCAGGGCAAGAGAGCACGCTTTTCTGGCTGCTGCCCGGAATTTTCTATGGCGTGCCCCCGACTAAAGAATCGAACGTCGAGGATGCGCCGGTTGCCGCGCTTGAGTTAGGTTAGAACGGGAGGCAACCGTTGATGCTGAACAGGCCGGGGATTCTGTTGCGCATGGAAGGCGCGCCGGTTTTTGGGATTAGTTTGTATTCTTACCGATGGACGGGGGCAAGCTGGTGGCTGTTCTTATTGCTTTTCCTGTGGCCCGATTTGTTTATGGTCGGATATTTGGCCAACGTGCGGCTTGGCGCAAATCTGTACAACCTGGCGCACACCTACATTTTCGCCTTGGCGCTCGTAGGAGTCGCGGCATACCAGCACAAACCGGTATGGCTGGCGTTTGCGCTGATTTGGATCGCGCATATCGGAATCGATCGCGCGCTTGGCTTTGGCCTGAAGTATCCAACGTCCTTCAGGGACACTCATCTACAACGAGTAAATAAGGCGGTTGAAAGCCGCGCATGAAGTGGGGGGAATGGAAAAGTCCAAGCTGAGGCTGCACGGACGGGGGGCCAACAAAATAAAAGGCGCAGCATTCTGCGCCCTTTATTTTAGATTTGCGCCGGCCAGCTGCTACGCAGCTTGTGTGGCGTTGCTGCCGGTCGGTGTTATCGCTTAACCGCTGGAACTCCCACTTCCTAGTGATCGTGGTCTTCGTCGTGATCCGCCGGTGCAAACGCCACTCCGCGGAACACTTCGCCAGCCTTTGCCGAGCGCAGCGTCACGAAATGGCCTACCCGGTCATCGCGGTCGTGGTCACCATCACCCGTTGGTAGCGTCGTCGCACTCAAAACGTCCGAAACCTTCACCAACTTGTTCGGGTCCGCGCCTTGATCGCCATTCGTGCTGATAGTTGATGTAATCGCATAAAGCGTTACCGTGCCGTCGTGGTTGTGCCGCCCAGTCATGTTCCGGCACCCGCCCGTCGCCGGATTCAGCGAAGCGGGATAATTCGCCGTGCTGTACGGTACGCCGATATTCAGCCCATCCTGCAAAACGTAAAGCATTGTCCACGTCCCATTCACCAGGCTCCACTTCTGCACACCGGCGGTCGCCAGAGACTGTGCGTCCGCCACATTCCCATTCACCGCTGGCGTCACCAGCGCTCCATCACCCTCGTCGCAAACATACAGCGTGGTGGTGTTGGCGAACCAGATCCCGAAAGGAAACGCGGTTCCCGTACTCGCGGCAGTGTTGGGGAATCCCGGCAAAATGGTGATGGGTACCGTGGCCAAGTCCGCCGCGGCTCCCGTCGGCAGCGTGCCCGTGGTTCCCACCTGATACACGGTATTGATACCGTTTCCGCCGCTGCCCTTCGTGATGTACAGCGTGTTGTTGAAGATGGTCATGCCCCGGAAGTTGGTGTCCTTCCCCGGCTTGTCCGTCCCAAATAGCAGTCGCCCAATCATGCCGACATTCGGCGGCACCGGCGGCGTCCCTCCCGGCACCAGTGTTTCCGCACCCGTGGCATTGACAAGGTCCACGCCAATCGGGGTAGTCGTCAGCTGCTTCTTGGATAGATTCCCGCTGTTGTCATTCCCCACCATATAATACTGGCCGTTCCCGCCCTTGATTGCCGCGCGCCCATTGTCTCCGCTATAAGCGTTTCCGTCGGTGATGCTCAGGTGGCCGTCTCCATCCACTTCCGCGACCGCCCTGTAATACGCCGTCGGAACAACCGGACTGCTCACAAAACTCGAGATGACCGCATTCGTCGGGTCGCAAATGCCCGGCGTGCTGGAAGCCGATACATCCACCAGGTTTGGCGCGGTAGGCGAAACCGGAAATCCGCCGCAGCCCGGCCCGCCTTGGTAGCCCATGAATGTGATCGACTTTCCGTCGATCGAGCGGTTCAGCGCCAGCTCCGATTTCGAGCTGAAGCTGGTCACAATTTGATCGCTCGGAATAGGAAGCGTATTCAACACCCAGCCATCGGTCGTCAGATTATCCAGGAAGATTGGCGAACTAACTCCAAAACTTCCGTCGGAACCGGAGTTGTTCCAGACGTTGTGCGAGTCGTTCAGGTTCGGGGCTTCCCCATTGTCGCTGGCGATCCCGCACGTTACTGTCACATTCGTTGTGCCGCCAGCAATGAGCGGCACCGCGACGACGGAACTGCCGTTTGCCCCGCCTGCGCATCCGCGCGGCAACGTCTCGCCCATCGTTACCGTCGAGGCCGTTCCTTCATACACGCTGCGGCTGAGGACGAGCGTGTTGGGTTTGAATTCGAAGTGATGGGAATCGCCGCGGTCTTTGTCGTCGTTGGCGAAAACGCCGATCGTGGCGGTGGCCAGGACTGCTACAACCATCAGTCCTGTTAAAACGTGATTCTTATTCAAGTGTCCCTCCTTAGGGGAAGCTTGAAAGTCACACGATTTATGTCGCGGCGGATTAAAGTTCCGCGAACATCTTGTCAATGAACGATAAAACTGCGAGTGACTCCTTGAGGACCGCGAGCGCTGCTCCTCTGGACTTCACCGAAACTGTTTTGGGTGGCGAATTCCTGTCCATATCCCTGCGTAGGTAACTGCTCTCCGAAATGCGGCTAGAACGGAGCCTCATTAGGCCGCATACCGGGTTCCCTAAGTTGACAACATACCCGAAGTGTGATATAATTTATGTCGGGGAGACAGTCAGCCCTCGCCGCTGAAGCTGCTGTAGGCCAGCGCTTTTTCCCCGGGCGGCTAGTTCCCTGCTCGGGACACCGCATCAATTTGCTGTCGGAAAAGGAGACAACATGCCGACGATCAAGGACGGGCCCAAGAAACTGCATCTGCTGGAATTGTCCACGACGGGCGTGCCGCTAAGTGGCGGCCGCGTGATGGAAATGGTGCTGGGATGTTATTTGCTCGAGATGGGCAACGGAAAGAACATCCTCATTGATACGGGAATGGCGGCGGACGCGCCGAAGCCTGTGGGGGCGCCTCCCGCCCAAAACGAGACGAACGTCATTGCGGCGCTGGCTCGAATCGCGATCCATCCCGAAGATATCGACGTGGTGGTCTGCACGCACTTTGATGTGGACCATGCGGGGTATCACGATTCGTTTCCGCAGGCGGAGTTTGTGGTGCAGCGGTCGCACTACACTTTGGCCAAGAGTGGGAGTCCGCGTTATGACAAGGCCCGGGCGCATTGGGACCATCCGGCCCTGCGTTATCGGCAAATCGACGGTGACAAGGAACTGTGGCCAGGAGTCACGCTGATCGAAACCAGCGGGCATGCGCCGGGACATCAGTCAGTGCTGCTCCGATTGCCGAAGACCGGCGCGGTGCTCTTGGCGATCGACGCGGTGGCGATGGAGCGGTTGTTCACGGTGGAGCGTAAGGCGTGGCCTCTCGACGATAACGAAGAAGAGTTGCGTGCCAGTACGAAGAAGTTGCTAGACATCGTGGAGAAACAAAAAGTCGCGCTGGTAGTTTTTGGGCACGATGGAAAGCAATGGAAAACCCTGAAGAAAGCGCCAGAGTTTTATGCGTGAGAGTCCTTCAGCGGAAAAAATCAAGAACTGCACGGGGCGCACCTTGAACGTAGGGTTCAAGGTGCAGCGCAGAGCAAGAAAAGCAATGCGGAGCACGATACTTCGTGCCAACCCGGGGAAAAATCTTACGCAGCGGTTTCGGAGCGGAAGACGCGCTGGAAGCGGGGCCCTGTAAACTGGACGCCGATGATGCGTTCGCCCGCGGATGGAGATTCGGCGACGTGGACGACGCGGCCCTGCGTCGCAAAATCAGTATCATTGGCTCGCGGAGCGGAGTTGCCGGCGCGGCGCGCGCCATAATTTGCGGACGGGATGCGAATTTCCAGATCGGAGCCGATGGCGACGTCAAAGCGCGTCACAAACGCGGCACCATTGCGGCAGAGATTTTCGCTGGAAGTGGTTTCCTCGAAGAGCACGCCGCGGGAATCCTTTCCGCGAACGCGAAGTGGCAACCGGACGGCGATGCGGCGCTCGGAGCGCTGCTTTGCAACAGTCGAGACGGGCGGGACCATGGGCAAGGTCCTCTTTTCTGGAGCCCTTCTGCGGCTGACGTTTCTGTCTGCCGCTAGAGAGCTGACATTTCTGCCAGCCGCGAGCGGCTGACATTTGCGGCTAGCTGCGATCGGCTAGCTGCGCGAGTGATGACCCATAGTCTTTGATGCCCGGTGGCCGCAAAACGGCGCACAATTCAAGCGACCGCGAAGCTGCCTGAACTTTCGGCGGCGACGTGATCGATTGTTTCAGCGGTCTTGGCGGGACCGCTTCCCCCGGTGACTGAGAGGCCCTCAACCTTTGCGGCGGCGGGGCGCTGGAAAAAGCTTTCGACCGATTCCAGTGCTTCGCTGGGCGTTCGCGCCGCATGTACGATCCTACGAAGTTCGCAGCCGTTCCCCACGCCATGAGTGAACCAGCTTGCGAACTGCTTCATTTTGCCTAGGGAGTCGGGCTGATTTGAAGCGATAATTTTCTGATAGTAGTCAGAGAGTAACTCGTGGCGCGCGGCCTCGGTGGGCGTGTCGTAGCGGCCACTGGCGGCGTATTGCTGCATCTGGCGGAAGATCCAGGGATTCGTGGCGGCAGCGCGGCCGATCATCACGGCGTCACAGCCGGTCTCGCGAAACATGCGCTCGGCGTCCTCCGGCTTGGTGATGTCGCCATTGCCGATGACCGGAATTTTCACGGCCCGCTTGACGGCGGCGATGATGGCCCAGTCGGCCGAACCGGCGTAGCCCTGGCAACGCGTGCGCGGGTGAACAGCGACGCCCTCGACGCCAACGGATTCAGCGAGTTTGGCGACGTCGACTGCGACAATCGAGTTTTCGTCCCAACCGGCGCGCAGCTTGATGGTAAGCGGAATTTTGACGGCGGCGCGAACGGAGCGAAAAATCTCCCCGAGGAGCGGGAGATCGCGAAGCAAGCCGGAGCCACCGCACTTCACGACTTTTTTTGCGGGACAGCCGAGATTGATATCCACGGCGTCGTAACCGAGATCTTCAACCATGCGCGCGGCATCAGCCATAACTTTAGGATTCGCACCGAAAAGCTGCGCGGTGATGGGATGTTCGTCTTCCTGAAAGTACAGATACCGCAGCGTTTTCGCCGCGCTCCGTGTGATGCCTTCAGAGCTGGTGAACTCCGTCATGAGCAGGCCGCAACCCCCCAGTCCGCGAATGACGCGGCGGAAAAGCGTATCCGTCACGCCGGCCATGGGCGCAAGGACCGCGGCGGGCGCGATGGTCAGGTCACGAATTTGGAACGATTGACGAATCATATAACCACACGTTCTGCATTCAGTTTAGCCGCGCTTCCCGCCGTGAGGCAAGGTGCATCGCGGACTGTCGTTTGTAAGCGGGTATCAGGTCTGGGAATGGCTCGAATTCAGACACGCCTCGTTATCATGGTTGACACCCTACAAAACCAAGCGCTACTCTCGGGTGGTCATCACGCGGGTCGCGAGAGGCACCATGTTGAAACGTTTGCTCGCCAAGTTCCAAGAACTGCTTACCGAAGCTACGAATTTGCGCTACGTGGCCGTTCCCGTGTGGCGACCCTGGCGGGATTTCTAACTCCAAACTCGCGATTCCTTCGCGCCCCGAATCCTTCCCGACAAAGCTGCCGACGATAAGAACACTCCCAACCTGAAACGGGCCGTCCAGACGTTGCTTCCTTTAGGACCGGCAATCGGCTTGGCGTCGCCGGACTTGGATGGGTGCGGGGCAGTTAGCCTTGGCTCATTGGCCCCCCTCGTGTTTTTGTAAGTGTTGCATCTACAGGACTTAGGCAATCCGTAAGTTCTTTAGATGCAACACATGCGAGGTGGCTTGCAAGTGTTGCATCTACGAGACTTAACGGAGGTCGGATGTTGGACATTCTGCCCTGACGGGGAGCCCTCGATATTTCTATTTGCACCCATTGTAGTGTGCGGGAAGCCGGTGAATTGTGCTGGGCCGCAGTGCAGGCTCATCGGCCTTAAATGAAAAATGGCAGCGTTGGCCGCCAGGCAAGCTCTTTCGCCGGATTCCTGAGAAGGATTATACCATACGGGTTTTTGGGGTCGGGGAGTGAGGGGGGACTGGCTTACGAGAAGTTGATTGATCGCTATCTTTTGGATGCGCGAAGAGACGGAAGAAGCTGACGATGAAGTGGGTGGCGTTCACCAATTATCGACGCGGAGCCCGTCCACTTCTTTGAAGTGATCATCGCGCGTGGCTATTGGCAAGCCGTATTGAGTTGCCACGGCAGCAATCCAGATGTCGTTCTCAGGAATAGGCCGGCTTTTCAAACGCAAGCGGTCCTTGTTTTACCGTAGAGCCGAGCTGTTGCGGCGTCGCAGGCTAACACGCCGATCGAGGAAGCGAATTCTTCGAGACGTGCGATGTTTTCTGCGGAGCGGGCCGATTTGAGCGCGCCGTAATAAAGTTCGCCCACAACGGTGCTCGATACAAAGACCTCTGTTTCGGACAGCCGCCGAGCAGCCTCTTTCTCTCCAGAGAAAAATGCGATGATGACGTTGGTGTCGAGAAGGACTCTACCAGGCATTCTGGTCGATCTTTTCGCAGCCTTCTTGGATGGCATGCGACATGACGTCCAGATCCTCGGGGTCAATGCAACCTACAAAGCCCATGAGACTTCGGCCCGGTGTTCCGGCGGGGATCGCGAGCTGCCGTGCGAATTCCAGAACCTTTTTCTGTTGAGGCGAGTCCAAGCGTTCCACTTGCTCGATAATCTCGTCTTTGACGGTCTTCGCCACAATGAAATCAATGTAGGCAACACCGTCCTCAAAGTCAAGAAGGGTGGGAATCAATCTGAGTCCGGAAGTTTTGGCTTAGCTCAAGGGCCTGGCGGAGGAGACGGGACTGCCTTACCAGAAGTTGATCGATCTTTATCTGTTGGACTGCGCGAAGAAGCGGAAGAAGCTGACGATGAGGTGGGTGGCGTAACGCAGGATCAAGGGAGATCGTCTGGACCATTCGCCACCGCACCGGTGATTCTTAGATTCGTCAATTGTCCAATCGCGTGGGAAACCTGGGACGGGTGCGCCTCGATCACCTGATTCATAGCGTACGGAATGTCCGAATGATACGTTCGAAGAGAGCCTGCGTAGAAAGAGCGAGGGTGGGATGCTGCCACTTCGGTTCCCAGAGAGAGCGATATGGAATTCAGTGTGAGGCGTGCGGTGATTGGGGATGAGGCCGTGTTGAGGGAATTGCGGCTTGCGGCGATGGTTGATTCGCCGAGTGCGTTTAGTTCGACGTATGAGCGGGAGTTGGCGAGGACGACGCAGGATTGGCGGAGGTGGATGGCTCCTGGTGCGACGTTCATTTTGGAAGGGGCTAGCGAACCCTGCGGGCTGGTGGCCGGGAGCCGGGATGTGGAGGACTCCTCGGTGGTGCACTTGATGGCTATGTGGGTGCGGCCGGATATACGGGGAACGGGTGCGGCCGATGTGTTGGTGTCGGCGGTGAAGCACTGGGCGGCGGAAGTGGGAGCGGCGCAGGTGCGGCTGAACGTGGTGGAGAGCAATGGGCGTGCGAGGCGATGTTACGAGCGCGCTGGATTTCAGGCTACGGGGCGTCAAGGGGTGGTGGAGAAAACGGGGGATGTGGAGATTGAGATGGTGTGCGAGGGGCTCCGCAGTGGCATCCGATAACAGCTTGCGGGCTGCCCAATCGAGTGGAAATGTTTTTCAAGTTTCAGCCAGTCCCTCAACAGCCGAAATCGCTCGACCTTGTAGCTACATTTTTTGAGTAGAATGGATTTATGACCCAAGAAGCTGCGGAACTTTTGAGAAAGGCTCTGGCACTCCCCGTGTCGGAACGCGCGGATCTTGCTGGCTCACTTCTGGAAAGCCTGGACGACGCACAAGACAAATCCGTTGAAGCGGCGTGGGAACAAGAAGTGGCACGGCGTATGGCTGAGATCGATTCTGGGGCGGTCAAGCCGATTTCTCTTGATGATGCTCGCCGCCGCCTTTCCTCCCTTGTGGAATGAGCGCTGTTTTGTTTTCCTTTCATCCGGCGGCCATCGAAGAAGCTATGGCGGCTGGGAATTGGTATCGCGAGCGCAGTCTCCTAGCGGCGAAGAGATTTGTTGCCGAGCTAAATCTTGCGATTGACAAAATTCTTTGACGCCCCTCGCCCTGGCCCCGCTACGCACATGGCGCCCGCAAGGTTAAGCTCCCGTGTTTTCCGTTCCTGGTGATTTATAGAGAAGTGGAAGAGACTGTCCTAGTCCTGGCTGTGGCACATGGCTATCGGCGCCCGGATTATTGGAAAAACAGACTCTGAACGCAGTCTTTAATCCGCTCGTGAACGAGTGGTTTCCCTCTGCGGTAGACAAAACTCAGAGCCATCTAGATCACGCAAAGATGCGAATGCCCGGAGCGCCAGGCTGAAGCCCGGCGCTACACATGCAAGATAGCGAGGCGAACCCGCCGCCACATGCGCGGATAGCGGTTTGAACGCGGCTTGGGGCCAGGTTATTTGCCGCGGAAGAGGAAGAAGAGTTCGATAACGAGAATGATTACGACGAGGAGTTCGAGGATGAAGCTGCGGCTTTGGTTGAACTGATCGACCATGAACCGGTACAGTTCGCCGGCGGTACGGAGCTTCTGGTCGACGAGCCTGCGGTAATCGGGAACGCCGACTTTCGCGGAAATGAGACCATAAAGGCGAGCGTAAAACATGTCACTGAGAAATTTGATGGCATTGTCAATGCGCTCGGTCAGCTCCATAACATCGAGGCGGATGGTATTGAGATGCGCGGCATCGCGCGAGAGACGCCAAGCGGAGAACAGTACTCTCTCGCGTTCCAACGAGCGATAAACGGTGTTGAGAAGATCGGTAAGCAAGCCGTCGTAATAACGAAATTCGAGCAATTGCGTGTTGGCGTATTCGAGAAGCTGAATGCTGGCCGCGGTGCTCTCAGAGCTGCCGTAGACGAGCGCGCCCACCCAACCGACGATGAGCAAGTCGCTTTGCGAATAAGAGATGCTGGACTGCAAGACTTCCTGGCGCTCCGCGTCGGATAAGGGGACCGATTCGGCGCGAACGAGCTGGGCCAGCTCGCTGGCGTGCTGCGCGAGTAATTCACCGGCGGAAAACGGGCGCCCGTGGGCATCGCGGACTTCGTGGAGCTGAATGATGGAGTAGTCTTCGCGCAGCCAAGTGTCGACCGGTTTCACGAGAGCAGGTGCGATGCGCTTCAGAGCGGCACGGAGCAATTCGGTGGCGCGATTTTCGAGTTCGAGCGCGGCGCTCCAACGGGCCGACTGCGGAACGAGAGAATCCCAATCGCATTCGAACGGAAACTGCACTTCAATGCTGATAACGCCGTAGTCGTAATATTTGGCCTTGGCTTCCGCGCGTTCGCCACTTTGCAAGGTGAAGGGCTCAAGAGTTTCGGCGAGCGGCGGGCGCTCAAAACGCAAATGCTGAGGAACGGCAGAGGGGGGGTCCAAGGCCAGGCTCGTTGCGCCGCTTAAGCCGAGAACGTCGAGTCGGATAGCCTCGGCGACGTCGTAAAGAAATAGATTGCGAAAAGATCCGCGCAATGAAAAGGCCTCCGAAGGGCTAGAAGAAGATACAGCAATTTGAGGGGCTCTGCCCCGGGCTGGAGGCCGGGCTTTACTTTAGCGGGGCCCAGGCGCGGCATTGGAAGGGGGTTAGCGGACCTGTTAGAGGAGGGCCAGATTTGTAGTGGATTACGCCCTCGGAGGTGGAGCAGAAGCTTCGAGTGCCGGTGTTGGCGTCGGTGGGGGTGGCGACGGTCAGATAGTCGGAGCATGGGAGTTGTCTGCAGATGGCGCGGGTGCTGAAGCGGTAGCCGGATTTGGTGCACCAGCCGTCTGATGCACAACCATCGCGGCCCAAGGAATTGTCGATCAGAACCGCATGTTCCGGCGAAGGGGTGCCAGGGTCGCGTGGACCTGGGCCGAGAGCGACGAGATTGGCGGCGAAGCCTTTTTTGGGATACATCGCTTCGTAGGTGACTTGAGCGGTGTTGACCGTGCGGACGGTGCCGACGGCGCTGGCTTCGTTGGCGGCGATGCGGGAGCGGAGGAGATTGGGGATGGCGATGGCGGCGATGATGAGAGTCGAGGAAATGTCGAGAGAGCCGCTGGAGCTGGCTTCGCGGATGGAGGAGTCCTCGCCATAGAGGCAAGCGACCGACAGAGGAATATCCTTCAAGTACGGCATGACAGCATCGGCCAAGTCCGGAACAAACTGGCGCAATTGGAGCGCGTAGGTGGCGGCGGGATTTTGGTACAGCAGAGCCGAAGCATTTGCGGTGTGGCCCGGCGGCAACGCGGCGAGGAATTTTTTGGATTTTGCGAGGGAATCGCCGGAACGGTGGAGACGCACAGAGTCGGCCAGAAGTTCGGGGCTGGAGGCAATGAGGAGATAACTGTCGACGAAGGCGTAGGTGAGTGGAATACGCGTCTGGCCGGAAGGAACTTGGACGGTGTAAGAGGTGACTCCCGCGTCTTCGTCTGGTTGCGGATTCAACTGGGCTGCAGCGAGTAGGGTGGTCAGTGTTTTTTGTACGTGGGAGGCGTCGTTGACCTTGAGGATGGCTCTCCAGGCGGGCTGGCCGGGAGCGAGGCGGTCCAACTCCACGGTGAGCTCGCCGGTGAGTTGGCTGAGAAGATCGTCCTTGAGACTGAGATTCAGGGCTTTTTCGCCACCGGCGACGGCCGCGAAGGCGTTGGCGTTGGTGGGACTGGAGAGCGCTTTCGCATCGTCGAAGATCTGCGAGAAATTTGACAAGACGAGAGTGCCGGCGAGAATTGCCTTGGGAGAAACGAAATCCAAGCTGCCGAGTGCGGCTGGCTTGCCGAGCCAAGCTGCTGCGCCGTGACGCGGAGAAGTGAAACTGAGTTCGGCCTGGCTGACGGATTGATCGGCGACTTTTGTGTGCTTCCAGACTAAATATTTCACGTCGGCAAATCCGGTGCGCTGGAGGGCTAGCTGATTCTCTTTCGTGCCGATGGGGGCTTGATTCAGGAGTTTTTGGAGGTCGGCGGCGGCCAAGAAAGTGGCGCCTCCGCGATACTCTTGCGCGATGCGCTGGCCAAAGGGAGTGGAGGCGAATGCACGGTCGCGGTTATTGAGTTGGGAATTGAAACTGCGAAGCGTGGAGAGATCAAAAGTGGCGACGAGGAAATCCGGGCGAACGAGGACCAGGAGCTCCTTGGTGGAGTGGGTGTCTTTTGTGGTGGGGAGATCTGACGGCGTGACCACATGAATGCCTGACTTTGAAATGCCTTCCGTTTGATCGAGCCATTGCCGGAGGAATTTATCGAGGCCGGGTTTGCGGAGTTCGGCGAACAGCACAAACTTGGGATCCTTTTTATCGTCGAGCGCGCCGGAGATGATGATTTCGTCGCCGAGGAATTGGTGAAGTTGAGCGAATTTATCGAGGGAATCTTCCAGTTTGGGCCCGGAGGTGGCAAGGTCGCCGTGGGTCCACCAATCGTGGAGGACGGGACTTTGCTGGAGTTCCTGGCGGAAAACGACGAGGGTTTGGTGGGCGACGTCGCCGTAGTTGGGGATGGCGGCGTAGAACGTGGTGGATTCGGGAAGTAAAGGCAAGAGGCGGCTTTCGCTGCGTGGGGCGGGAGACTGCACATTTTGCTGGAGCTTGGTGACGAGCTGGCCGAGTTCGGGGAGCAGGCCGGGATATTTTTTCATGGCCTCGGACCAGGGAGTTGTGGGGGATTGGGTAGCGGGCTTGGCCTGGGCGTGGCAAGTGGATGCGACAACAAGGAATGCGGCTACAGCAGGCACGCATATGGCGAAATAGCGGCGCAAGTGCTTGAACATTTGTGAGTTGCTCATGTTAATTGTCCCCGTCTGAAATTGCCTGGAACTCGTGTTCCGTGCGTTTCCCCCACCCTAACACCCTCGGCGCGGAGGAACAGCTGTACGGAAGTACCGTGTTCGCGGGAAGTTGCGAAACGGATACGTGACGAGAGGGGCGCAGAGAATACTGAGAGTTTGGTGGAAATGGATTGGACCGCGGGAGGGGCACCGACCGAGTCGGGGCAGGCAAACTCCTCCCGTACTACCTTTAAATTACTCCGATTTGCTGTTTGGATCCTTCAGGAATTCGTCGAGTTTGAGGAAGCGGCGGCCGAGGGCGGGGCTGAAGGTGGACCATTCGGGTTCGCCGGAGTCGGCGGCGAGGGCGTTGCGGACGGCGGCGAGTTTGGAGTCCATGTCGTCCATGTAATGGAAGACGAGGGCTTCGCGAATCATGGGGAGCTTGGGGGAGCCGAATTCGTACTGGCCGTGATGGCTGATGAGGAGATGCTGGACGACGGTTTTGAGATTGGCGGGGAAACCTGCGATGGCATCGACGGCGCGGGTGACGGTTTCGAGTTCGATAACGATGTGGCCGAGGAGCTGGCCTTCGGCGGTGTAGCCGATGGCGCGGTCGTAGCAGAGTTCATCGAGCTTGCCGACGTCGTGGAGGATGGCGGCGGTAAGGAGCAGGTCGAGATTAAGCTCGGGATAGTGCGCGGCGATTTGCTTGGCGAGGCCGCAAAGGCCGATGACGTGTTCGAGTAGGCCGCCGAGATAGGCGTGGTGCATGACTTTCGCGGCAGGAGCGCGTTTGTAGCGCACGGCGACGGCGGGGTCGTTGATGATGGCGGTGACGAGTTTTTTGAGCCAGGGATTGACGATGGAAGCGGCGTATCCCTGGAGCTGGGAGTAGAGCTTGCCGACATCTTCCTTGGTATGGGGGAGAAAATCGGCGAGATCGATTTCGTCGGGCTTGGCGAGGCGGAGTTGCCGCAGAGAAATTTGCGGCTTGTTCCGGTAGATTTCGACGCGGCCGTCGACTTTGACGAAATCGTCGCGGCTGATGTCTTTCGCGGCGTCAAATTGGTCCCACATGCGCGCTTCGATAGTGCCGCTGCGATCGCCGAGCTCGAGGCGGAGATAAGGCTTGCCTTCGCGCGTATTGCGAATTTCTTTTTCGTGGACGAGAAAGAAAGTGGTGATGGCTTGTTCGGAGGTGAGATCGGAGACGAGCGGCGACTTCATCAGTCGCCCGAATCCGCAGTGCGCTTCTTGCCAAACAAGAGATATTTTTTGCGGGCTTTCTTGGATTTGGTGACTTCGGGAGTGGCGCTGACTTCCTGAATCTCGGAGTTACCCCCGCCGGCGATGTCCTGGTAACCGGGCTTGATGACGACGTAGCTTTGTTCGCGAAGAGTTTTCAGATATTCACGCATGGCCGGTTCCATGCGTTCCGAGTAAAGCTTGTCGCGGATTTCGTCCTCGACCTTTTCACGAGATTGCTGGCCCTCGTCGTAATGCTCAAGAACTTGAAGAATTAGAAAGCCCTGCTTGGTCTCCATGACGTCGGTGAGCTGGTTCTTCTTCATGGCGAAAACTTTGTCTTCGAGCTCTTTGGATAGCTCGCCGCGCTTATAGATGCCGAGATAGCCGCCCTGTTTGGCGGTGCTGCCATCGGAGAAACGCTTGGCCATTTCGCCAAAATCGTCGCCCTCCTGAATACGCTTGAGAGTGGTATCGGCCTTTTTCCGGAGGTCGCGGACCTCCTCAGGCTTCTTCCCTTCGGCGTTGACTTCGATGGAACGCAGCGCGACTTGCTCGGGACGGACGTAGTCGGCCTTGTGCGCGTCGTAATATTTCTGAATTTCGTCGTTGGAGATGGTGATGTGAGAACCGACTTCGCTGCTGATAACGCGCTGGGTCAGAATGCCATTGCGAATATTGTTTTTGAAATCTTCCCAGTTGATGCCCTCGGCGGAAACCGCTTTCTCGAGCTCCTCCATCGATTCTTTTTTGTTTTGGATGCGGATCTGGTCGAGCTTTTTGATCACTTCTGGTTCCACGCTCACGCCCATGTCCTTGGCACGCTGGACGAGAAGCGACTGGTCGATGAGGGTACGGAGGGCGTTCTTCTGCATGTCCTGAATGGCGTTTTGCAGTTGCTCGGCAGTGCAGCGGGTCTGGCATTCCTGCTTGGCATCCTCTTCGGCGGTGGTGAGGGCTTTGTCATATTCAGAGCGGGTGATGATCTCATTGTTGACGCGAGCGATGATCTCTTCGACGGTCTTGCCGGCGTTGGGATCGACGGGCTTTTTGGGAACGGGCTTGGCTTTGGGAGCAGGGACGTCGGTTTCCGGGGCCATGCCGGGCTTTTCCATTACAGGAGCCTGAGGCTTGCTTTGAGGCGTGTCCGTTGTGGGCGCTGGGGCCGGCTGCTGTGCCGCAAGCGGTAGTGCGGCGAAGAGCGCCGCGATGACAACTAGATTTCGCATTAATTCCCTCTCACCTAAAGTTTAGCTCTGCCCTTGAAGGCCGAGCAATACGTTTCTCACGGCGCCGGGGACGGACTCACCGCGGACCGCCTCCATCCAAAGGACGCCACTGGGGTCGAGCTTGATGCCGGAGCGGGAACGGACAACCTTGACGAGTGTAGCAGGGTCGAGAGTGGTCTCCGGATGAAAACGCACGGCGACGCGGCTGCCTTGGCGCTCGACGGCGGAAATGCGCAGACGTTCACACATGGATTTGAGGACGGCATACTCCAAAAGGTTTTCCACGGTTTGCGGGAGGGGACCGAAGCGGTCTTCGAGCTCCTTGCGGATGTCCTGCTTCTCTTCTTCGGTGGCGACCGAGGAGATTTTCTTGTAAGTGCGCAGGCGGAGGTTTTCGCTGGGGATGTAGTCCTGGGGGATGCGGACGTCGAAACCCAGGCTGAGGGTGGTGCGAAGCTCGGGCGCGGCGTCTTCGCCTTTGAGCTTGGAGACGGCGCGCTCGAGCATCTGGCAATACATGTCGAAGCCGATGGCTTCGATGTGGCCGTGCTGTTGGCGG
>Ga0210407_10001154_pt1 | contig 25712 bp, 23 predicted proteins | sample IncBWC27MmetaG_FD_150860 | JGI IMG/M metagenome (GOLD analysis project Ga0210407, IMG submission 150860) | Forest soil microbial communities from Barre Woods Harvard Forest LTER site, Petersham, Massachusetts, United States - Inc-BW-C-27-M | ecosystem: Environmental > Terrestrial > Soil >...
AGAGGACTAGCGACAAAACGACTCTCATTGGCTGGGTCTCCGAGAGCGAAGTCTAGTAGCGTCTTTTACCGACCCTTAAATAAACCCAGCGATGAACACTTGTCAAGCGTTGCTGCCCAATCGAAAGACGCAAGCAATTATTTCTCATCCAGCGCTCATCCGGCGGTCGCGCATCGTCTCAGACGGTTCAGGCTGACGATAGATCAAGGCACGCAGAGTCCAATTTGAAAAGGATTGGGGAGACCCTGATCGAGTCGTCCACAACGACGCTCGCACATGCCGTCGTCTGCGTTCTATTTCCTGTAGCGAGCGGCGGAGGGACAACGTTTCGCCAGCAGGTCGGATCACCCTTTGGGTAACTTCCGTCAATCGAAACCCTCCTCGGCCCAATCTTGTCCGAGATTGCGATTAACCTGTGGAGACGGGATGCGCAATTCCACACAAGCACAATCCAGTTAGCAGGTTCGCAACGGAACTGGCGTTTCCGCTCTCTGCACTTCCTGGCCAAATTCTGCGCCTGATCCGTCGGCTTCTTCTGTCAAGGCTCTCCGCTGCGCTGCGATGAACGCAAACCCCGCGGCCTTGACAGCGCCGACGGACAGGCGCCTTCCCCGGCCATGAAGGCATTTGCTTTCGGCTGCGCGGCCTTCCGCCGCGCCTCCGAAGAGCAAAGGCAAAATCCGGAAAAGGAGAAATCAACTCATGCAAAGAATTACCAATAAACCCCTGTTCGACCTCGGGCGCCTCGTCGCTACGGCGGGCGCTCTGGCCGCTCTCGAAAAAACGGGGCAGAACGCGGTGGAATTCCTCGCGCGTCACGTGACCGGCGATTGGGGCGAACTCCCCGTGGAAGACCGGGCCGAAAATCATCTCTGCTTGCAGCAGGGCTTCCGTCTTCTCAGCAGTTACCGAACCTCGGCGGGCGACAAACTGTGGGTCATCACCGAAGCCGACCGCTCCGCGACCACCCTTCTGCTTCCCGAAGAATATTGATTCACAGACAACGAAAAATGGAGAAGAACACCATGAACACCGCAAGCGCAGTGCAAGCAAGCGAAGTCACGCCACAGGCCGTGTCCGTAGTGCGGGACATACGGCTTTGTCGTATTCAGGAATCGAAAACCAATCCCCGAAGTCAGTTCGATGCAACAACCCTCGCTGAACTGGTCGACAACATCAGGATGCACGGCGTGCTGCAACCAGTGCTCGTCCGCCCTTTGCCCGGCGGCGAGCCGGATTGGTATGAACTGGTGGCGGGAGCGCGACGCTATCGCGCTTCCCAGCTCGCCGAACGGGAAACCATTCCCGCGACCGTCCGAGAACTCACCGACACACAATGCCTCGAGCGGCAACTCATCGAGAACCTCCAACGTGCCGACGTACACGAACTCGACGAAGCGCGGGGTTACGCGGCCCTCATGAAAATGCAACCTGAGACCTACACCGTGGAACTCCTAGCGGAGAAAATCGGGCGGTCCGAGAAGTACGTCTATGCTCGCTTGCGGTTAACCCATCTGGTGGAAGAGGTCCAACAGGCCTTCTACAGCGGGAAGTTGTCGGTTGCGCACGCTTTTGAAATGGCCCGACTGCAGCCCGACGATCAGAAGCGCGCCCTGCAACAATGCTTCCCGCACCACCGTAAAGCGGCGGCCATCCTCAAAGACCGAAAAGCGGAAGCCGTCACCGTGCGGCAACTCCGTGAGTGGGTCGAGCGCGAAATCCATCTCGACCTTACCCACACCCCCTTTGACGCACAGGACGAAACGCTGCTTCCTTCCGCGGGAAGCTGCGCGAAGTGCCCGAAACGCACTGGAAACAACCCGCTCCTCTTCCCGGAAGTGCGGCAGAAATCCATTTGTACCGACCGGGCGTGTTACCGCAGGAAAGTGGCAGCTCTCGTTCAAATTCGCGTGGAGCCTCTGGAAGCGGCAGGCGACAAGCCGCTGCGGGTTTCACAGGCTCCGGCGTGGCAGGCCCGGCATCCAAACACCGATGTCCTGCATGAAGGGCAATACCGCACGGCGCAGAGAAAAACAGAGTGCCCGCAGACCAAGTCTGCCGTCGTAATCGACGGCCCGGAGGCCGGCAAGCTGCTTCACGTCTGCCGCGACGAACGGTGTCCCGTCCATGCGCGAGTCACGCGCTACCAGCCCTCGCCCAAGGAACGAGCGGCGCGAGCCAAGGAAGCGCTTGCCGAGCGCATCGAAAAGCAAACGCGCGTTCGTGTACTGAATGCGATTCGCAAGAAACTGCCCGCGACACCGCCGCGGGCCGACCTCGAAATGGCGGCGCTTGATTACTTCGAGCGGCTGGGCCATGACAATCATCGGCGACTCTGCCGCGTGTACGGTTGGGAGGAGAAAAAGACCAAGTCCACGTGGGGCGCGAACAGCGTGGATTACGGGAATATCGCGGAAAAGGCCGTCCGCGAAATGTCCATGCAGCAAGTCCAGCACTTCCTCATCGTCTGCGCTCTCGTGTCCGACCTGTACTGCCCGGGCTACAACCCCAGGCAGGCGCTGGCGAAGGACTCAAAACTCGCTGTCACCGCCCTGCGCTACAAAATTGACACCGGGAAACTCGCTGCTGAACTGCGAACCGAGCTCTTGAAGAAGAAAAAGGAGAAAGGAATTTCAGCTAAACCTGTGGCATCGCGGCAACGAAAATCAAAAGGCTGACCGAAGCTTCGCGCGGGCCGTGTCTCTGGCACGGCCCGCATTCTCAACTCAACTGACGGATGCGAGTCTTCAACACCACGGGCGATTTCTTCTGCCTTGCCGCGAACTTCTCCGCCCTCTCGCGATCGATGTAGACACGACCGAAGGTCTCGTTGTCAGCATACGTGACCGTCACCAACCAGTGGTGGTGCCTGCGACGGCGATCTTTCCTGTAGTTCGTGACCCTGCGTTTGGGCACGGAAGTTCTCCCATGGGAGGGACTATCGTAGGACGGCCTGCTCACAGCGGATGCGGTTTTTTTGGAAAGTTCAGGTGCGCGTTTCAGCGAGGCGCATGGCCACGCCGGTGACACGTCCGATGATATCCGCCTCTTGCGGATAAGGAAATCGGCGAATCTCGCAACGCGAGTTGGGATAAGGAACCGCAAGGAGATGGCCTTCGCGGATTTCGCACCAACTGCAAATATATTCCTTTCTCAGCTCAATGAAATAGATCGGTCGCTCGTGCTCGTTTTCCCATTTAATAGGAAGTACTTTCCGTTGGTTTCCATCGATTTGCACGATGGAGCCAGGACGGATTAACGGCCACATGGTGAAGTCTTTCATGCCAATAATTCCGTAGACGGATTTCCGAGGATCCAAGTGCTGGATTAGCCGGACCGGAACTTCGCCCCAGATTTCTACTAACCGCGACAGAAGGTTGGTCTTATCTAGTTGTAAATCCGGATGTGAACGCAACGGCGCCATGATTGTTTCCTCGTCGCTTGCGCTCGGCTGCAGGACCAGCTGCGTTGTCGGCAGGCCAAAGAGCGCCTGATCCCGGCTTAGGTCGCTGACATGTACACCGAAGAACGAAACAATGTTCGTCCAAGGAGTCTGGTAAATCGCACCGAGGGCGTAGATTTTGTAAACGCTAGGAGTGAACGATCGATTCTCGACGTTATTCAGCCAGCCACGCGAGATGACGTAATCTGGATTCTGCTTTTCGGCGGCGAGCTTTCGGCTGCTCGCCTCGACCGTGCGCAACGTTAATCCCAACCGCAGGCGCAGTTGTTTCAGCTTCGCGCCGGGCGAACCGTTAGCGGGGACCTGGTCCATTGCACCTTGGATAACGTGGACAGCTCGTTATACTACAACGGTAAGCGAAATATTTCAGAACTGTTAAAAAAGGGACCGTCTGTCCTGCATCCCTGACAGCCCCGTGTCCCGGACTCCAGCCACCGCAAGTGTTTTTTCCTGTCGTCCCAATGTCTCTCGTCTACTTTTTGGCGAGCCAAAGCTGCGAGGGGTTTTGGCATCCCGCGGACGGAGAACTCTCGGCGATGATTTCGAAGGAACCGGGCCCACCGGTCTCGATGCGGACGCGAGCGATTCTAGCTGCGCGAGGACTGACCCTCTCCGAAGTTGCACGCCGGTCGCGTAGTCTGTTTCCCGATGATAATCGGTTCCACATTCCACCCAATCTTTACCACACCATACAGCACAGGGGTTTTAGCCCCAGCGTCCAACAACTGCTCGTATTGAGCCGCCTGTCCGGCTATCGTCTCGTCGACTGGCTGGCCATATTTGGCGTGGTTCTCGACGAGATTCCCCGGCTCCAGGCAATTCTTCCAGCGCGCTATACGACACTGATTGACGAAAATGTTTATGACGACCAGTCTTGGATTCTTTCCTTCGAACCGATCGCGCAAGGGCCTTCTGGCGGTTCGCTGCGTCCCCTGGGCGAATGGCTGCGCATCGGCGCACCGCGCCGGCATGCTGCCAGGAAGCACCAGTCGAATTCCGAGTTCCTGTACGCGAAGATCGGATATCGCGATGCCTGGGCATTTCCTGAACTCCTTCCGGGAAGCATCGTCCGCATCGCGAAGCAGGCCGCCTCCGTTCCTCAGGCTCGGCTCGCCGGCCGCGGAGCTTTCTTCCTGGTTGAGCACGGGAAGGGGCTCGCGTGCTGCCGGTTGCATGTTGTTGATCGCAATCGGGTGGTGCTCTGTCCCATACATCTGCCGTTTGCTCACGTTGAGTTGGAATTGGAAAAAGAAGCACGCATTGTCGGAACCGTCGATCTCGAACTTAGGCCCACGGCGGTCCCGGCACCTACGAGAGTTTCTCGCGCTCTGGCGCAGTTTTGGATTCCGCCTCCGCTCGGAGAGGTCTCCACGGACTTGCGGTTGGACGATCTGCTCCGGCGGGCCAGGCGGCGATCCGGCCTTACTTTCCGGGAAGCATCGGCGAAGAGCCTGTTGATCGCCCGCTTGCTGCAGAACGAGGAATTTTTCTGCGCTGCCGGCTCTCTCTCCGACTACGAGACGCCAAGTCAAACACCCCGGCATATTCACAAAATGTTCAGCCTTTGTACCTTGTACTCTGTTGGCGCCTGGGAATTCATGCGGGCCGCGGGAGTGCATCGGTCGCAAGCCGGCAGGGATCCAATGCCAAACGAGCTACTAGGCCGGGCCGCACCTCGCGGCGCCGCACACGTCACCGACCGCAACTCGATCGTCTCTGGACAACGCCGCAATCCCGTGGCGGAATTTCCATATTTTTTCGGCCGCGCAGTCGCCGAGATGTTTCAAATGCCGCATCTCTCGATCCGGGATATTTTTTGGATTGGCCGGCCCAGGAAATCGTTTCATCCCTATCTGGCCGACGCTGCAGCGCTCATTATTGACCGCCGTAAGAAACGAATCACGTCGCAGCCCTCCGCTCCCCTGTGGGCGCAGCCTTCCTACATTCTGCTGGGCCATGACGGCCAATATATCTGCACCTCGTGCGCCTCGGAAGGAAGAATGCTCGTCATGCGCCCATTCTCGAATGGGTTCCAGCGCCCGTTACGTCTGCGAAGTCCCGGCGAAATTGAGATCATCGGAACCGTCGTGGGAATCCTTCGAAGGTTATCCGATGACTGGTAGGTCGCTCTCGTTCGCCTGCGGCACAAGGCGATCGCGCCTGAGTGCAACCGCGAACACCGCACGCCGGTGTTGATCGGAAAAGGCTGAATCAACGCTTGTGTTTGCGCTTCCTTTCGAGATGCGGGAGTTGAATCGCGAACAAGTTACTACAACAGTTGGTTGAGGGACCGGGGAGGGTCATAGTCATCGCGTCCGGTGACAACGATGCTGACTCTTTCCCAAGACATTCGGCTCGCCACATCGCAGGATGGCGGCATTCTGCTCGATCTGGCCCACGGCGTGTTCTTCAACCTGAACCCCGTGGGAGTTCGGATCATTGAACTCCTCCGCCAGGGGCACGATCTATCGTCGCTTACACGCACCATCGGCAGAGAATTCCACGTATCCGACGAAATCGTGAAACGGGATGTCGACGACTTTGTGTCGAGTCTGCGGCAGCAACGGTTGATTCGTCCAGAGGAAGCGGGCAGTCGTTCGGACGGCAACCAATGAGCACACCGTCAAGTAAAAATCCGCTTGAACTGTGGCTTCTTCTCATGATCCGGCGCGACGGTAAGGAGGTGCTCGTAAGTACCCGTGCAGCGAAATACACGCTGCCACAGGTCCAAATCCCGGCGCAGCAGCGGATCGCAGCAAACATCAATCGCGCCGTCGAGCGAGAGTTCGGGTTACGAGTCATATCGCTGTATGAAGTTATTCCACGCGGCCCGGCGCTCGCTAGCGATTTTCATTATCACGCCGTTGCCGCAGTTCAGTCCGCTCAGACGCCACCCGGAGGCTACCGTTGGGCTTGCCTGCGAAAGTTGAAGGCCAACTCGTTCTTGCGGGACCGGGAGTTTGCCGGAATTGACACATTCCGGTTGGGACTGAAGGCGGTCGGCAGAGATCTCGCCGCAGAGCCTTTTCGGAAACCCGCATGGTTCACCGAGGTCAAGAATTGGGTCGGACGCTCGTTGCGTCCCTATTCTTTGCGTCCGTCCGGCAAATTCGAGCAGTTGAATGCCTGCCCGACTTTCAGTCTGATCCGATTCGAAACGAATCGGGAACCGGTGTGGTTCAAAGCCGTCGGCAAACCAAACATCAGGGAATGGGCTGTCACGCTCGCCCTGGCGGGCCTCTGCCCTGACTGCATTCCTCGAATCCTGGCCAGTCGACGAAGATGGAATGCGTGGCTGGCTCTCCAAGCCCCCGGCCAATCCCTGGCTTCCAATGGTGAACTGCGTTTTTGGGAAAGAACCGCTGCGAGCTTGGCGACCCTTCAAGTCGCGTCCTTGAATCACGGAGACGGCCTGCTTATGGCAGGAGCTCGCGATTTGCGGGTATCGCGGCTGCTCTCCATTCTAGAACCATTTTTTGAGTTCATCGCGGATTCGACCAGACGCTTGCCTCTGCAGACTTCTAAGAATCTCACGCTACTCGAAGTGTCCGAATTGAAGGACATCGTGCGAATCACCTTGCAGGAATTGGACGGCCTGCGTTTATTCGACACGGTCGGCCACATGGACCTCAGCCCTGCGAACGTCTTCGGCACCACCGGTCGCGCTGTCTTTCTCGACTGGGCGGAAGCATTCGTGGGCGATCCTTTGTTTTCGTTCGAGTATCTGTTGCAGCATTTTCGTAGGAAATTCTCGCGGGATGCTCCTCTCGAAGAGAGGTTCAGGAACGCCTACCTCAAGGCATGGCGAGCCAAAATTCCACCGAAACATCTTGAGCGCGCTCTCCTCTTATCGCCGCTTTCCGCATTATTTGGCTATGCCGCTACTGTCTGGGCTTCTGCCCAGACCGATTCTGCCCAACTACAGTCCCGCGAGCGATACCTCTTGAGTCTCGTTCGGAAGATGAAGGACGAAGTTCCGCAGGTGGAAGGGGGAAAAGGGTAGCGATGATCCTCACGACGCTTCGCGCATACGCGCTCTTGCTGTCCTTTGAGTACGTTCTCTTCCGCGGTGATTTTGCGACCCTCTACCGGAGAGTTCGCCGTCAACCGGTTCGAACTCGTGAGTTCGACGCCGGCACGTCTCGGCGCGCATGCGCAGCGATCGACCGCGCCTGCGTCTTGTACTTCAAACAGGTGCAGTGCCTCCAGAGATCCGCTGCCACCGTATGCGTTTTGCGGCGGCTTGGCGTACCCGCGGAACTCGTAATCGGAGCCCAACCGTTGCCTTTTCGCGCCCACGCCTGGGTCGAGGTCCAAGGAATGATCGTCAACGACAAGGCGAGCGCGACCGAGACCTACGCGGTCTTGGATCGCTGCTGATGGTTTTTGTGGGGGGATTTTCATGGGTGTCCAATTCGGCATTTGCAATTGCGACGGAGAGCCAGTCGACAACGACGTTCTCGAACGAGTCGAACGTCTACTGGTTCCTTATGCGCCGGAAGGCATCTCCGTCCTCCGCCAGGAATCGTGCGCGCTCCTCTACGGGTCCTGCGAAACGCCGTCCACTCCAACACTACAGCAACCGTATCGCCTGCAGAATCGGGACTGGATGATGTGGGACGGCCGTCTCGACAACCGCGGTGATCTTCGTCGCGCGAGTATCGGTCTCGATCCTGCGCCGACGGACGTGGAGGTCGTTGCCAGCGTTTATCAGCGTTCTGAAACGCGGATGTTTTCGCAGTTGATCGGCGATTGGGCGATAAGTATTTTCTCCGAAGCACGGCAAGAAGTCATTCTGGCCAGAGACTTCATCGGATCCCGTCCTCTCTTTTATCGGAGCGACAAGCACCAAATTACCTGGTCGACGGTTCTTGAACCGCTTGTATTTCTTGGACCCGAAGTGCCTCAGGTGTCTGGGTCCTATCTTGCCGGTTGGATGTCGTCATATCCACATTCGCATCTCACGCCGTATGAAGGTGTCTGGAGCGTTCCTCCGTCCTCCATGGTTCGAATTCGAGCTGGCCAGACGTCGGTCCGTAAATATTGGGATTTCGATCCAGGTCTGGCGATTCGCCATCGCAACGACCGGGATTATGAGGAGCAGTTCTATCTGATTTTCCGTGAAGCGGTGCGGAGACGCATGGATTCGTCGAATCCAATCCTGGCGGAGTTAAGCGGGGGAATGGATTCGTCCTCCATTGTTTGTGTGGCGGACTCCCTGCTCTCGGCTGGTAATTGCCAGACTCCGCGCCTCGACACCGTCACCTACTTCGACGCGCGAGAACCGAACTGGGACGAGCTGCCTTACGCGCAAATCGTGGAACAGAGGCGCGGTCGGGCCGGTACCCACATTGACGTTGGCCCAGAATCGTTCGTCCAAGAGGAACCGAGCCGGAATCGTTTTCGTATGATTCCCACGTCTCCCTACGCCCGAAGCTCGGCGGCTGATTGCTTCCGCCAGCTTCTTTCGGGCGGCGGATACCGTGTCGTCCTTTCGGGGCTTGGTGGTGACGAACTCCTGGGTGGAGTGCCGACCCCAGTCCCGGAACTCGCGGACTTCCTCGTCGGTCTCGATGTACGTCAATTCCTCACGCGATCCTTCGAGTGGGCACTTGCGAAGCGGAAACCCATCCTCACGCTTTGGTCTTCTGTACTGCGGCAGTTTCTGCCGCGCAGCACCCGTTTTTCGAGCGAGTCGTTCCGACTGAGCTGGTTGACCACAGAATTCATCGCGCGCCACCGGCGCGAACTTTCCTTTCCATCGCTCAGAACAAGACTGACGGGCGGTTCGCCGAGCTTTCAGGCAAATTTGGAGGCTTTTGAAAGCCTTCGGTCCCAGCTTTCCTGTATGACCCTTGAATCAGATCCGACATTTGAGTGGCGCTATCCGTTTCTTGATCGGGAACTCGTGTCATTCTGCTTTGCAATCCCTCGCGAACAAATGGTTCGTCCTTACGAGAGGCGATCTCTGATGCGCCGCGCGCTCGCGCACACTGTTCCTCGACAAATCCTGGACAGAAAGCGGAAGGCGTATGTCAGCCGGGCACTCGTGAAGGTGATCGGCGCCGAGTATGCGCGCCTGCGGGGCCCGAAGCCCCTACGTGTCGAAGAACTAGGAATTGTGGATTGCGGAGAATTGGAGAACGCCGTTCAAAATGCAGAACAGGGACGAGATGTCGCAACCGTCTCGCTGCTTCGGACTCTAGCCCTCGAAGACTGGCTGCGCGAACTTCGCGATCAACAGCCTCCATCTCGAGAGATCGTATTTCGGAAGGACTACGCCATCCGAGTCGTGCGATGTTCCGACCAAGAGCTTCTCGGCCGAGAAAATTAAGAAAAGAAGGAGGTGATGCACATGAATTACACGAAGCCCGAAATCACGAGGCTCGCGGACGCAGCGGTAGCGATCTGCTCTGAGGACTCGTTGTCCAAGCTGCACGTGGGTATGGATTCGACCAATCCGAAGGCGCAGACGAACCCAGCTTACTTTGCGGAAGAGTAAGCCACGTTCGGTGATGTTCGATTTCCGGACATGCTGGGACTTTCTAACATCATTGACGGTGAGCGTGCTACCGGTCGCGAAGCAGTTTCTTGGGCAGGCGATTCGTTCCGCTGCAAAGGAAACTCGACGAATGGAACCGGCCCGCTCTAAAAGGTAGCTCCGTGAGCCCGCTCAAATGATGGTCCGTCATTCAAAGAGAAGAGTCGCGACCGAAAACCTAAAAACGAAAGGAGGTGATACTCATGAACTACACCAAGCCTGAAATTACGAGGCTAGCGGACGCAGCGGCAGCCATCTGCTCCGAGGACTCGTTGAGTAAGACCATCCGCGGTTCGGATTTCACGAATCCCGATTGGCAGACGCCCGCGGCCTATGTTGCCGAGGAGTAAACCTAGCCCCGGGGCGCTCGATTTCTGGGCGCCTCGGGGTTCTTTCATTTCGACATGGCTGAACGCCCTGCTGGAAGAACCCTCGAGCCTCCCTGATTTCGGCTCGCTTCGTCGCGCAGTTGATTCCATCGCCTGTACTGTTCTGCTTTTCTTGGATCGGAGTCTTCTTCGTCTTTCAGCCAGAAACGGAACCAGTCGAGATTTCGATCGTAGATTTCCAGTCGATGTCTGGGCTGGTTGCGTACGTGCAATTCGTTTGGGTAAATGTATAGTTCGATCGCCTTGCCTGCGTCCCTCAGTGAACGATACGTTGAAAGGGTGACGAGGTATTCAGTATCGGAAGTATTCTCTAAGATCGGGGTTGCGATTTTGTCGACGTTCATGGACATCGCAATCTTTCGCCATGTCGGGTTGATCTCGCCGTGCGGCCACCCGCTGAGACCCCATTGCTTGAAAATGTCGTGCCACTCGTCGCTTCCCAGAAAATAAAAGAACGGATCATAATTCTCCGCGCCAACGGCGGCATGAAACAAATCGCTGTGAATCACCGCGTACCCAGCAATTTCCTCGCCGTGACTGAAGCCCGAAATCCCTGCCCTTGCGAGATCGATGATTCCCTCCTGAGCGAGTCGCCGAACGGCTTGGTCAATCGATGCCGTGGGAGACGCCCAATTCAGCAGAGTCTCGTCAAAATCTCCGGTCACTCGATTGCGCGTCCATCCCACGTCGACGCATAAGACCGCGAAGCCATGCGCCGCATATACCTGGATGGGATTCTCGTCGCCGGATGCTCCCCGCAGAAAGTAATCGCCGCTGCGATACGTGGTCACGATCAGCGGATACTTCGTGCCTGGTACGAAATCGAGCGGTTTGACAAGGTATGCGAACCAGTTTTCGCCGTAAGAATTTTTTCCGTCCAAGCGCTCCGTACTCCCTTTCTGTAGCATGGAAAACCCGGGATTCAAATCCACGATAGGACGAACCGGTTTGGTTACGGCATCAATCACGGCGATCTGCGGCGGCGTAGCATTGTTCTCGCGCACGCAGGCGAATACCTTCCCCGCATTGTCAGACGAGAAGGAGGAGAGATACTCACCGACGTCGGCCCTATAGACTAGCTGCGGCTTCAAATCTCCGGACCGCAATTCCCATAACTCCGCGGAGTGTCCTCGCCCATCATGCTGGGTGAAGTACAACGCGCTTCCGTCGGCAGTCCACCAGAATTGTTCGACCCGGTGTGCATCGGGCGTGACCTCGAGAAGTTGATGGTCGTGATCCGAAGACACAAGAAGCCGACCAGCCCACGTCTTCGACTGCGCTGGATTATCCACTCCATAGAAGTAGGCCACTTTCGATCCGTCCGGTGAAGGCGCTGCATCGAGGATGTGGTATTTCGCGAGCGCGGAGTTGGGATCGGACGCAGACCTTGCGTTCCAGGGCTTCCATGTCCCGACTTCGCTCTCGGTCGCGCGCCGCTGCCGCTGCGTCTTGAGATCGTAAATCCAATATTCGCGTTCCTGCTCCTTGGCCTCCTGCACTTGCGTGAGGACCGGAATGACTTGGTAGGGATGAATCGCTTGATTAAAAAGGATTCCACCCTCTGCCGGATTCGATGTGTCGACACTCGGTCTCGGCTTCAGCACGGTCAGAAATAGTTCACTTCCCCCGCGGCACCAGCGATAGCTTTCAACATCGCCCGAGACCGAGGTCCGTTTTTCTCTCAGGCCACTCGTCACATTCCATAGCGAGACTTGCCAGCGTTCTCGCGAGCTCATGCGCGTTCGATAAGAGATCCACCGGCTGTCGGGCGACCATTGCGGGGCTTCGTCAATCCATTGATTGAGCTCATCCCAATGCGGCATCCCCGCGGTCCCCAGCGCCCTAACGCGGCTGCCTGCCTTTGTTGCGACAACAAAAAGACCGGAACGATATCGATTCGTCTCAAATTCTGCCTGACCTACCGCGAATGCCACTTGGCTGCCGTCCGGCGAGATGCTGACGCCCTTCGGATCGCGCAGTGTCAGCAAGTCCATCGGTGTGACCGGACGGATTGTCGTCGTCACGCTCTGATCCAGGCGAACGGCGACTGGATCGTACCCCGCGCCTTCGACGGCCTGAGCGCCCAACTTGGCTGCCCAGCACAGAGTCAGGCCGAGGATTGCAGTAACGCATTTCAATTTACCCATTTCGAGACACACCTCCAGCGATACGCGTTCGGCACGCTTGCCATCGTCCCAATCAGGATTCGATTGTGCGGATTAGAAGGTCAGTTTTAGAGACACCTGCAACGAGCGCGGGCCGCCTTCCTGAAAAAGTGGGTTAAGGCCGCCTAAGGCCTGGTTCAGCATCTGCTGCGACTGGAAATACAGCGGACCGAACTGAATGTACCCTGCGGGATTCGCGAAGTTGGGATGATTCAGGATATTGAACGCATCGGTCCGGAACTGAAGCTTCACTCGTTCTCCCAAAGTAAAGAGTCGGACGAGCGACAAATCGGTTTGCGTAAATCCAAATCCGGCGATGCCGTTCCTGCCCTCGGTGCCCTGGCGAACGGTCGAAGGCACCACAAAGGCGTTTGGATTGAGCGTTTGTCCTCCTGGAGCCTGCGGATTAGCCACCCAAAACGGCTGACCTGGAACCAGATCTGGACGGGTAAATTGTCCCGCCACCTCGGACGCTCCGAGGTCAACGCTTGCGTTGAACGGAAATCCCGTTCGGGCCACGACCATGGTGTCGAGCGACCAGCCTCTGGTTACCGCAGACAGCACAGCGGTTCGCTTGGTGGACGGAAGCTCCCATGTGACCGCACCGGAAAAACTCTGACGAACGTCGAAGTCGGATGACGCGTAGTCGCCCTGTGTGGAAATTACTGTATCCGAAGGGCCGGCGACATCATCACCGGACACGTTGTCGAGCGAGTGCGAATAGGTGTAGTTCAGCAGCGCTTGGACACGGCCTGACAAAGGACGCCGATACTGCACCTGCAGCGCGTTGTAGTTCGACAGGGCGTCATTCTGAGTTAAATAGAAAATCCCGGAGAAATTAGAGTTCGGTTGCTCAAGCGCCGACTTGCGCAGTTGGTCCCGCCCCGCCTGCCCGACGTAGGTAACGCTCACGGCTTGTTGGCCTGCGAACGACTTCTCCAACGCAACATTCCATTGATATGACCTGGGAAGTTTCAGGTTCGGTGAAAACGCGTAAACCTGATCTGAGTACGGCGGTTCTAGAGACAGAGAGGGAAGATACGAAGATGCATTCGTGATCGGAACCGACACCACCGGAAAATAGTTGAATGCGGTATTCGGCCAGTACGATGGGACGGCCGAAGCGGCGCCCAATCCCAAGTCGTAGAACACGCCGGTGCCCGCCCGAATAACGAAATCCCCTTTCGAGTTCAGCCGAAAGGCCAACCCGAACCGTGGCGCAAAGTTTGCATACTGAGTCTTCCAGAGTGGAGTTCCGAAGGGCGCAAGAGTGATCGCGGAAGGATCGTTGACATTTTCCCAGGCGGCAAGGAGGGTGTTTCCTCGGGCCGAAGGCGCGGGACTGAACTCCCACCGTAAACCGTACGACAGCGTAAGTCGCCGCGTGACGCTCCAGGTGTCCTGCGCGTAGAGGGAGAACGCGGGCGCTTTGACCTGTGCGGGGCTCGTCGTTGTCGTGTACAGGTTCGTTTGCCCTGTCGCCAGAAAATCCTGAACGGTGTCGGTGGAGTATCCCAGCGAACCCACCGCTGGATGAATGTTGAGAAACACAATCCGTCCATCCACCCCGAACTTGAGCTTATGGACGCCCAGGACCCACGACAGGTCGTCGACGATGTTTACTTGCTTCGACTGGTTATGTCCAATCGTGCCGGCCGCGAAGTAGTACGTATCAAACGTCTGGAAGTTCAGCTCATTTGACGGAAAAGAAAGATTTCCGAGATAGAGGCTTGGATCGGGCAGCGTCGCGCCACCCATCGCGTGCAGCGCCGATTGATAGTTCGAAGTCTGCATCGAAAAGTTGCCTCGAAGAGAATTCGAGATACTACTTCCCAGTTCTGAATTCACGCCGACGGTAAACGTCTGCGTGTTCACTGGAATCGTGTCTAATTCTGAAGGGCTGCTGAGACTCACGGTCTGTGAAGGCGCGTAGTTGTAACGGCCGAATATGGAAAAGTGAGAACTGAAGAAGTGATCGATCCGCAGGCTCGTGGCGTTGAGAGTGCCAGAGTTGGAATAATTGCCGGCGTATTGCGCCGTGTAGCCGTCTGGCGAGATAGGCCCGTTCGGCAACGGGTATGCGTCGAGAAAGGGCGCGAGAGCGGAAGGAGCGCTCTGCCTCGATGAAAGGGAAGGAACAGGCGTGATGATTGTCGTTGGTAGTCTTAGGCGCGCACCTTCGTAGGAAAAGAAGAAGAATGTTCTTCCCTTCCAAACGGGGCCGCCGAGGTAGCCACCGAAGTCGTTGTGCCTTTCTGCGGCTCGGCCCAGCCCTGAATTGTTCGCAAACCAGTCGTTCGCATCCATGACGGTGTTTCGGAAATAGTCGAAGATTCCTCCGTGCCAGTCGTTCGTGCCCGAGCGCGTGGTGAGCAGTACCTGCCCGCCGGGTTGCCGCCCAAACTCCGGCGCAAAAGAAGACGTCTCAATCCGGAATTCCTGGAGGTCATCGACGGAAACGAGGCTGCTCGTTCCGCCCAGCGCGCTGAACGCTTGCGACTGACCGAGGCCTGACTGACCGCCCGCCGAAAGCCCCGCCTGGACTCCGAAGTTTGCCGAAACGCCATCTACCGTGAAACTGTTGGAACTGGTTCTTTGCCCTGCAATGCTGAATTGGCCTGGAGAATTGAAATTGGCGGGTGCGATCACCACTCCCGGCGTCAGTTGAAGCAGGGTATTGAAACTCCGACCGTTCAGTGGCAGGTTGTCCACAAGTTGCCGGTCAATCACGGTACTGACGGAGCCCGATTCCGTATCGACCAACGGCGCACCTCCCTGGACCGTCACGATTTCGGAGACGGCTCCGAGTGGTAGGCGGAAGTTGATCGCCAGCGCGTCCTGCACATGAATCACGATGTCGGGCTTGATGATCGTCTTGAATCCAATCTTGGATACCTGAATGCGGTACGGACCAGGCGGAAGATTCGCAACGAGGTAGATTCCTTCACTGTCAGTCTTCGTGGGATATTGAACGCTGGTCGTATCGCTGACGATCAAAATCTCGGCGGCTGCCACGACTCCACCCGAAGGATCGAAAACGATTCCGCTAATCGTTCCCGTCGGTGATTGCGCCGAACAAATTGTTGCAAGAGTCAGACCCAGGAGTAGGAAGAGCGATAGAGCGCGCACTCGCAAGAAACCTCCGCCGCGAGGAACGTTTCCTCGCTACTAGGTCTATGCGAACCACGCGCATTTTTGTGCCAATGACAATTCTGTCCGGAAAGCAGGACAGCCTTTCCTAGATTCGAGTCTGACTATGGGTGATTCGGGTTTACGCGCAGGTAGGCGAATAGCAATTCTTTACCGCTAGGATGATGGCTTCCTCCGTTCGGTTCGACCGTTACGAACACCGCATCAATTGATGCGAGGGCCTTGGGATCGTCGAACTTTAGGACCCACCTTTTCTTGCTCGTGTTGTCTTCGTAGAAGACTCCGAGACTGAGCGCTTCTTGCTTGTCCACGCCGCGTCGCCCCCACGCCTGGAACGTGCTGGCGTTTTTCAAGCCTGCTTCCTGGTCGAGGTCGTACGCGTAGAAAATGAGCGACTTCCCTTTTGTGTAGAAAACGCGGCCGTAGGTCTTGTCCGTCTGCCCGTTCCCACCAACGTCGTGAACCTCGGCGATGTATAGATCTCGCGCGCCCATCAATTCACGGATGTCGCGGTCGTGGTCCAGCAATTCCTGCTGTTTCGAAATCTGTGCCTGTTGTTCGTCCATTGCCTGTTCGCGCTTGCGCGCGAGCTCGGTCAGTTCCTCTACCTTGGCTTCCAGGACCAAGGCACGCTTCGCTGCGTTCTCTCGTTCCTGACTTAGCGCGTCGGCTCTTGCCTGCAGCTGCTGTAGGTTGGCTTGTGCCGCGGCGAGCTCTGCATCGCGACGTGAATTGCCGGCTGACTCGCTAGTCGCAGGTTGACCGGCACTCTGCGTTCCCACAGAACCGGAGTCGCTGCTCGGCTTCAAATGTTTGATCTCTTCGGTCTGCGCTGCCAGCTCTTGCCTCAAATCCTTTATAGCACTGTCGTCGTCCGCCAGTTTCGCCAGGAGTTGGGCCCGCTCGTGGCCGAAATCGCTGATCTGCTCCTCGAGAGGGGCGGTGGATGGTGCTGCCGGGATCGTCTGCTGTTGCGAGGTGACTGCACCGTGTTTCAGCCCGCTTCGATATGCAACGATGCCCAATGCGATCGCCAGGAGGACGCACGCCGCAAACGGCATCCACAGTTCGGCCCACCGAATTTGCGATGGGTGATATGTGTATCGGCGCCCCGTCGACGACGTGTTATCCATCGCGCTCTCGGGGGACCGCCGTTCGCTCTGATCATTCTTCAGTCGCTCGAAAAAAGCGGCTTCTGCGTGCTCGACTGACCATGACGAGTCGGACTCCGCCACAGGCGACTCAAGCTCATCAGCCAAGGCTGGAACGGCTCTTTGAACCGTTATCTCGAATTGGCGCTTCGCTTCCCGGCAAGACGCGCAAACGGCAAGGTGCTTTTCGAGCTCTTGTTCTTCTTCCCGGCTCAGTTCACCCGCGGTCGAAGCGGCACACAATTCTAGGTACTTCTCGTGCGAATCCATTGTCACAGCGCCCCAACATTCCAAACTTGTTTTCGCCGGCAACACATGGTCTATGGCCAATTCAGTTTATTGTCATTCGCATGCTTTCGAAGCTTTTCTAAGCCACGGTAGTAGTGATGCCGGATGTTAACGTACGATTGACCCAACCTCTCAGCGATCTCTGCGAACGTACAGCCCTCGTAGAAATGCAGCCGTAAGGTCTCTCGCTGACATTCGGTCAAGCTATCCCAGACCTTTTTCCATCCGTTTCTACCAAAAAATCCTTCAACAGTATGGTCGTAGTGTGCTCCCGGTGCGTTTTGGTGGCTATCTTCGGCGACATTGTCCGTGATTACGGACGCATAGAAGCCGCGGGCACGCAACTGCCTCCTACGCATGAAAGCCTGAGTGTAGGCGACCTGGAGGATCCACGACCGCGCTGTTCCTTTCGTGCTATCAAACAACGTGCTTTTCCTGTGAATGTAAAGAAATACTTCTTGTATGAGATCATCCGCCTCAGTTTTGTCGCGCAGAATTCTTTGACCAATATTCTTGACCGGACGAGAATAACGTCGGAAGAGCAAAGCCAGCGCCTCCCGGTCGCCCCTCTGGATGCAGGTGATCAGAATTTCGTCCGCAGTCTCGCTCGACTCGTGAGTATCTGTCGACAGTCCCTCCCCCGCGATTACTCTTGCTTGGCCGACCGACATGGCCGGGAATCGAGATGTCGTGAACGAGCTCATCGAGTCAGTAAGACGTTAAGCGAATATCAGGTTGCCCGCCTTCACAGCTTCTAAGCCAGCCGCGTGATTCGTTCGACCCGTAATCTCGTTCGGTGGTCTTAAGCAGGCCTATACGCAAAACTCGGCGCAGCACTGGAGAATTAAGTGCCGAGCTTGCGCGAAAGATTTGGCCACCGTCTCAGAGCAATCAGGTTGGCGAGGAAGCTAAGCCAAGAACAGTTCGCCGAGCTTCTTGGAATATCCGTAGACTTTCTGAGTCTAATCGAGCGGGGAATCAACGCGCCTTCGTTCGAGAACCTTGACGCTTTTTCCGCCCAACTCAAGATACCGCTTTCCGTTCTTTTCGATTTCGACACCACTTTAGATCCTTCGTTACGCGAATAACTACTTCCGCCAAACCTTTGAGGCGCCCGGCCCGGTAGTGCTGGCTTCGGAAATCGCTCGCAGGGTAACCCGTAATCTCGTTCGGTGGTACTCGGAATGAGATTACGACAGACTTCCGGGCGGTGCAACGTAAGAGTTGAGTAATCTAAAGAAACAGTTCGGGCTGCGGATTCGCCAGATTCGTGACGAATCGGATAGAACACAGGAGGAATTTGCCGAGATACTCGGCATGTCTGTCGATTTTCTCAGCCTGATCGAGCGTGGCAGGAATGCACCTTCGTTCAGAAGGCTCGAAAGAATGGCGCGGGGACTTGCCAGACCTGTTGCGTATCTCTTTGCCTTCGATCCCAATTACAAGCCCCGAAAGCGGAGAGCGCGTCGATACTAGGCCCTCCGAATCTTGTCTCCAATTACGGACGCCCCAACGGTTAAGTCACGCGAATATATACTGGGTGCTAGACTTCCTACATCGAGACACTCGCACATTCGGCCAGTCGTATGAGCCTTTCACTGCTGCCAAGGCCGTCAATGAAGCCCGGTCATTCTTTTCCCCCGTGGATTCGCTTGTGTTCCATCGGCACGTTATTGGTTTCCGTCGGACTTCTTTCGTTGTCTGTCTTTGCATACGACCGCCACTCCGTATCGTTCACAGGGCTAATACCTTCACTTCTTATTACGCTAAGTTTTGCTGCATTCTTGAACATCTATTCTCTGTGGCACTTTCGGACCGAACATCAACAGACCGACCGATCGTTTCGTGACACCGATTGCGAGTTTTCGTCCATTTTCCGGAATGTTCTCGACGGAATTCTGATCGCAGACGACGCCGGCAATTGTTTGGATGCAAATCCAGCGGCAACCTCGATTTTGCGATTGTCCGAGTATCAGCTGATCGGTCAAAACATCCGTCGCTTTCTTGCGGACACTGATGCGTTTACTCAAGGATGGAATTCCTTCCTCCAAGGAAAAAACCAACGAGGTCGCGCGCGTCTGATCGCGGGTGATGGAGCGGCTCTCTATGTAGAGTTCACCGCTGCGGCGAACTACCTACAGGGCCGGCATCTGCTAATCCTATGTGATGTGACCGAACGCACGCATGCAGAGTTGTCTCTTCGAGCAAGCGAAGAACGATTCCAACACATGGCCAATAACATCCAAGAAATCTTCTGGATGTTGGATGCCGACACACAAGAAGTCGCTTATGTAAACCGTGCCTACACTACAATCACCGGACACAGCATTGAGAGTCTCCGACAGAATCCGACCTCATACCGTGAAGCAATCCACCCGGAGGACCGCATTCGCATCCTTTCCAAACTTCGGGATGTCGCACACTCCGGAACTTTTGATGAGGAGTTTCGTTTCATTCGCGCTGACGGTGAAGTTCGTTGGGGGTGGGCCAAAGGCTTTCCCGTTCGCACAGATGGGGAAACGCGCTGGCTAGTGGGAACCGCGCAAGACATTACATCTCGCAAGCAAGCTGAAACGAACATCAGCGAGCACCTAGACGCGGTAGAGGTAGCGCGCGCCGAAGCTGAAGCACTTCGCAAATCAACTCTGGCATTAAGTCAGAATCTAGCAATGGATTCTGTCCTCGATACGTTGCTGCAATGTATTTCAGAGTTGGTTCCGTTTGACGTCGCCACTGTGCTCTTCGTGGAAGACGCATCGAACCTCATGGTTGCGCGCGAGGCTCCCCGGGTTGCACCCAGAAGAATTGGACTGACCTGCAAGGCTTCCGACAATCTATTCCTGGAGAAAATCTTATTCGAGAAAAGAGCCATTCTGCTGGCGGATGTAACTCAGGAGACGGAGTGGCAGGTAATACGACCCCTTGATCGTATTGGATCATGGCTCGGTGTGCCACTCATCGCAGCCGGCAGCGTTCTTGGCGTTCTATCTCTCGGTGCGCACGTTTCGAATGTCTTTACATGTGAACATCTTCGCCTAGCTAAATCGCTTGCTGTCGCAGCCGCTGTCGCTATAAACAATGCAAGAGTCCACGAACGCGCAGAAATCTATGCTTCTGAACTAGAACTTAAACTGCGCGAACTCCGCGAGGCGCAAGAGGCCCTGGAACACGCTGAACAGAAATCCATTCGACAAACGAACAGCTAAATGCATCGTTTACCATTCTTCGCGCTTGAACCGCGTATGCTAACAAACACCGCGCCGGGCACGCGCCTGCAAACGTCGAGCTACTTCGGAAGCTCTACCAAACGGTCGACAAATGAAGATGAAGATTTTCAAAGCTACGACGCCCGAGGGAGTTTTTCAAAAAATCCGAGAGAGCCGATATTTTCTGAAAATGATGGCCGGGCTTCAGAGCACGCAACAGGCAGAAGAATTCGGATTCATCTTGAGCGCTTTCATGTCCGCTTTTCGGTCCGTTCGGTTCCGATTTTTCGGAATCATCGAAGCGAGGCATGGCAGGGCAGCCGCAAGAAAACAAGACGATGAGTTGCTGGGGGTCGATGCGATTTTTTTTCTCGCGGAACAGAGCAATGTGGAAGTCCATGGAGACGGTCCAAGAATCTTCCGACGATTTGAAGTATCACGAGTGCCAAGCGCGCGTCGAGGTCGGACCTCACGATTCGCCGGACGAGCGCAATCTAAATGGCCGCACTCCCATGGTTTGACGATTAAGGAGCTCGATAGCTGGCAGTTCTGGGATAAGCCGGGCGACCTCGTCAAGGTTTGCGAACGGGCCATCGACGAGCTCGAGAAGGCGGTTCGAGCAAGCCTCACGCCGAAAACAGCAGCTTGATTAAATAGCGCTATGCAAAACACGCGAAATCTACAACGCGAAAACCACTACCTTCCTGCTTGCTACCAGCGCGGCTTCGCTGACGAGTACGGAAAAGTCTGGGTGAAGCAGACAGGCGAAGAACCCCAATACCGAAGACCTGTCAGCGTTGGACGTCTGAGGAATTTCTACATTCGAACAGTGGACGGCGTCGAGGACGACAGCATTGAAACGTTTTTCAGCAGGTCGGTTGAGGACGGATTCGCGGGAGTATCCCAGAAAATCAAAGAGGAAGGACTAAAGTTTGAATTATCCGGAACCGACCTTGGGTACCTCGTCAGATTCGTGGCGACGCAGGTCGTTCGCACCATGGCTCATAAGGAATGTGTCGATGAACAGGCGGGCCAGTCAGTTGACCGAGACACGTACCTGCGTGTGATGTGCAGGCAGGCGTTAACAATTATCAACGAATGGCTGGAAAACCTTCCGACTTTCCAGTTCTTGACTCCGCTGCCGCTTGTCGCCCATCAATTCATCACGGGCGACAATCCGGTTCTCGTGTTCACGTCTTCAACGAGCTCGATATCCGGGCCACCGACGGCGAGTCCGGTTAAAGGCATCACGAATCTTTCAGACATCTTGCGAAACCCGAACAGCCAATTCGTGATTACTCTCACGCCCTACATGGCCGTGATGGTTGGCCAACAACGACCGCACACTCCGCAAGTTCAGGTTAGCTCGCTCGACATAACCTCGACGTTGAGACTGAACTCGCTGATTCGAAACCAATGCGCCCTGTTCACGCTCGCGCGCGATAAGGAATCTTTGTAAGGAACTGAGGCGGCTCAAAGTCGCCATTCCATTACTTCTCAAACTTTTTGGCTTTCATTTCCGGTTTGAACTCCTCGGCAACGAGGTAAAGCGACGGGTCGATGATTACGACCGAAGTCGAGGAAGTGGACATATTGCTCTGCGCGATGACTTGCGTACCTGTGGCGCGGCTACGGCGACTGGTTAAGTCCAATTTACCCGCGCAGCGAGAAGGGGGAACGGATGAGAATCGCTGACGTTTTGTATTTCTCGCCCCGATATAGGTTCTCCGATCTTGATTTCGACGAGACGAAAGCAATGATTAATGCCTTCGAAGACAGGGTTGAGGGTTTTTATCTGCTCCCAGCGTCTCGCCTGACTGAAGAGGGGCACGCTTTCGCAGGCGGACTCGTCTGTTGCGCGGCAGTCGAGTTCATCGCGAATATATCGGGTGAAACCTCTGCCCCCGCGTGGATTCGGAAAAACCTTCCGGCGTTCGGAAACGACGGCAAGCTCACCGAGCGATTTTGGAACTATTTCAGGAACGGATTGGCGCACGAGGGACGCGTTAAAGCGTTTGTTCAGGGCTCCGGCCAGTTCTCGCTCGAACTTCAGCAGTTACTGACAATTGCCGGCTCCACGCTAATCGTTAATCCTAGACTCTTACTGGCGGAGGTCCAAGCAGCGTTTCGATCATATTGTGAGCGCCTAGACGACGGCCAAGCCATCCGTTTGATGAAGTCACTGCGCCGATATTTCGAGGACGAGGTAAAAACTGCCAAGCTTTAGATTTCCTTCTGGCTACATGCCCTCAACATCCTTCGGCTTTTTCAGCGGTTTCAACAGCTGTTGAAAGTTTTGCATGACAGAGCTGCGCACCACCGAGGAGTCGCTTCCCCAGAGTTCAGCCAACGCGCATTCCACACTAAGAATGTCTGCAGGAACTATCTGTCTGCTCTCGATCTCGATGAAAGGGCCATCGGACTCGGTAAGCACCCTATCGCGCGGAATTTGCCCGATGATCGTCCTGCCTTTCTTGCTCCATGTCATAGCGGGATTGATCGAGAAAAAGTGGCCGCATCCCACGGCCATTTCCAAATTCTTGAGAGTGCCCGAGTACCAATGAAAGACGACCGGGTGCGAATACTCCTCCGCCAGAAGATCTAGGACGGCCGACTCGGCCTGGCGCGAGTGAATTGTGACGAACTTTGGCACGTTTTCCAGGCATTTCAGAGCAAACCTGAACGAGATGAGCTGCGTCTCCCGTGTAGCGAATCCCTCGCGCGAGAAATCAAGGCCCACTTCTCCGATAAAAGAGGTCTTCGGCACGAGCTCTTTGAATCGCCTTAATTCCTGTTCGGTATGCATGATTGCGGACAATGGATGCAGCCCTACCGCAGCCCTCACTTTTTTGAATCGCAGCGTGTGGGGATATGCGACATCAAAAGCCGAAGGCAGGTTAGTTACAAAAACGGTGAATACGCCCGCTCTTTCTGCATCAGCGGCAGTTTGCGTAGGATCTGGGTAGAGGTCGAGGTGACAGTGCGCGTCAAGCATGGCCGTCTTCTAGCACGCCAGCCGCTCTACGCAACGAGACCGAACCCTTTTCAGTAATCCAGTTACGCAGCTCGTCCAGGCCTCTGCGTACCAAATTCACGTACCCGTCTAGCGGCTCGACGCGAGCTACGCTCATAATCGCCTTCCGGATATTTGCGTCACTATTGAAGTGTCGCAGGCCATTTGTAACCGCTCTGAGATCATCCGCGCTGGCTCTATCAGAATTAACGGTGAGCTCATCTGAACACACATCAATGCCATACTGCTTTCCTGAGTCCAGCTTAGTCGCGTGCAGGGACGCCCGACGGAACAAACATGGTACGCAATATCCGCAATTCGTGGCACTCTTCCTTTTCCAGTCCTGGCGGCGGCTTGCGTGGGAACAGGAAACGGTTCGCGAAGCCAAGCTCGTCAGAAGGTTGAGATCACCGCACTGGATCACACATTCGCCCTTCGTCTTCAATTCCAACGGGTTAACGAGAGTGTTTGTTAGGCCGAGGTCCTTGAGGACAGAACGAAATGTATTCAGATAAAACGGGTGCATGGTCCTGGTGCTGCACGAGCCGCTGCGAGAAGGGGTCATCGGAAGATTGAGAGCAATCATTCCATTTTCCGGAGCGAGCAGTGGAACAGTTTCGCCGATTTCCGAAGCTGCATAAATGCCCAATCCCAAAAACACGATGGAGCGCGAACGTAAAGTGGGCTCCACGTTTTTTGAGGGTCTTTGTGCGACGCGCACCTGCACTAGCTTTGTACGTCCCGCAAAGCGCGTACGCATTTGGTCGTAGACATCTTTTTGTTGGCTCCTCGGCCCAGGAGCGTCGTAATGTCCGATCAACATCAAACGATTTTTGGGGTGTGCATCCAGATAGTCGAGCGTTCCGATAAACGAATCCAATCCCCCGGAAAACAACGATACAGCATCAAATGTGTCGGGCTCTCCAGGCGGCAATGTTTTCTTGCGGCCAGCCTTTGGCGCAACGAATAATTTGCACGGCGATTGACGGAACGAAGTCCGCCAGACATCTCCTGACAGAAAAGAGAGCGCTGTGTTGAGACGATCCCCAACCGTTTCCCAGCGCTCGGGATCTGAAACCGGAAAACTTACAGGCAAATCCCGTGTCCACGCGTCCGAGGCCGACTTGCGCTTCACGGCTTTATCAACCACGTAACAAGCACCCGCTGCCACGAGAAGGTCAAGAGCTGTCGGGTTCGGTGAACCAAGGGATCGATAGAGATTCCGAAACGGCAAATCGAGCTCTACGCGCTTTAATTGCGGCCCTTCCACGGTGATCAGAGCGAGCCCATCATCGCGCCTCTTGCTGCCGTCAAAGTCCACCGAGATGGTCATTCTGTCACCCCGAATACATCCAACGTTTCCTTGAGCACGCCTTCAGTGACTTGTTTTCCTTCGGCTTTTTTCCAGTCAACCGCTGCGACTTCCCGGCCAGTCAGCTTAGTGCGAACTGACGAGACGATGTACTCCTTGATTTGAGCCAGACTACTCGCCGCTTTTGCGTCTCCTACTTTCTTTACCCATTCCTCATAAAAATTGCGGCAGAACATTTTGAATATGTAATGCCCGAAAAAGCTCGCGAGGATACCGAATATTCCAAGTTCGTCGATGGCGGTATCCAGCTTCTTTTCAACATCCTCAAAAGTCTCAGCATCGGTCAGAATTTCGTCTCTGATTTCCGCCAGCGATTCTCTGGCAAGCGCGTTATCCAGCGTGCTGGCGGGGCCGGCGAATTCATCCAGCAAGGTATCGGAAACGTCTGATGCCGATTTGCCGACGGTATCGTCGAGGCCTCTCTCGCGCAGGCTTTTCTCTAGACCGACTTCACCTACCCTCGAAAGAAATCCTCCGAGATTCTGCGCCGTTCCAACTGCAGCCGAGGTTCCCCCGCCACCGGCTCCGGTGCCCCCGACAGCACCGCGTTTCGACATGCCTCCCGCAGCCTGTCCTCCGCCCGACGAAGGGGCGCTTCCGCCATGCCCACGCACTAACCCCTTTAGTCCCCCGATCGCACGGATGAAATCGGAAAGCAAGTCGCCGGGCGTTATGTCTTTGCTACCGGTGCCCTGAATGAAATCCGTCGCCCCATTCTTCAGGGGCGTCCACTGGCCGCCGGCCGGCATCTTGTATCCGCGAGACGTGCCCATTCCTACGCTTTCTTTTGCAGAGATTCCAAGGCCTTGCTAGCCGCCTTGCCTGCTTTTGTTTTGGAGTGGACAGCGATTTCTTTTAGCAATTCCATCGAAGGCGCGCGCAACTGCGGCTCGTGCTGCGCGAGCTCGGCAATATTCTGTGGGATCGAAGGCAGCAACGATTCCGCCGCGATGCTTCGAGCGATTCCATAAGTT
>Ga0210407_10001155_pt1 | contig 25693 bp, 24 predicted proteins | sample IncBWC27MmetaG_FD_150860 | JGI IMG/M metagenome (GOLD analysis project Ga0210407, IMG submission 150860) | Forest soil microbial communities from Barre Woods Harvard Forest LTER site, Petersham, Massachusetts, United States - Inc-BW-C-27-M | ecosystem: Environmental > Terrestrial > Soil >...
GCACGCCGCAATCTGCCGATGCGCAACCTGGCGTGTTCTGGAGCGCCGTTGCCGACGCCACGCTACCGAAGGGCCTGACGCCGCGTCTGTTTCCCGGGACATGCCTCGATCTGATTACGGTGGGCGGCATGCTGAATGCGGGGGGCATCGGCAATATGAGTCCCCGCTATGGCGCGCTGGTGGACAACGTCACCGACCTCGATGTCGTTACTGGAGATGGGCGTCTCGTCACTTGTTCGCACGAGCACGAGAGCGAGTTGTTCGACATGGTGCTGGCAGGGCAGGGACAGTGCGGTGTGATCGTTCGCGCTGGCCTGCCGCTGATGCCAGCGCCGACGCATGTCGCGTACCATGAACTGACCTACACCGACCTGGATGCTTATCTCAGCGACCAGTTGCGGCTGGCCCGCGACGGTCCCTTCGACGGCCAGCGCGGCACAATGCTGCGCGACCAGAGTGGAACATGGAGCTTCCGAATCGAGATCGGCAAATTCTTCACACCGCCCAACGAGCCGAACATGCGGGCGCTCGAGGCGGACTTGCGCTTCGCCTCTGCCGCCGCGCCTGTACGTATGACTTATCGCGATTATCTGTTTCTATTGGCGGCGCGCGGCATCGGTGGGCCTAGCTCTGCGGGTACTGGCCGTCCCAGCCCGTTCATCACCATGTGGATGCCGGCCTCGGCGACCAGGGCATATCTGGACAACATCCTGTCGCTCACCCCAGAGGCGCGGGCCCTAAATCCCCGCCAGGGCATCGAAGGGTTCGGTTGCTATCCCTTGAATACGCGTCGTTTCACGCGTCCGCTCTTCAAGGTGCCGAGCGAGGAGCAGGCGTTCGCTGTCTGGCTCTTTCGCAGCGCTAAAGCGGGTGACGAAGCTGCGCTTTCCGCGCTCTTGGCCAGCAACCGGGAGCTCCTCGCCAAGATGACCGCGGTCGGTGGCAAGCGCTACGCTCCTTATTCGATGGTGATCTCACCAGCCGAATGGCAGGTCCATTACGGTCCTGAGGTGTGGCGCCGTTTCGTGGCTGCCAAAGCGAAATACGACCCGAATCGCGTGCTGTCACCGCATCCAGCAATGTTCGGCGAAAAATAGGCGCCGAGGTATCCGGTAAGGTAAGGTTTGCCGACAATTCGGGAGCACAAGGTGGTCGATGTAGTTCAATGGCAGGATAGAAGCTTGCCTAGTTTCGGACGTGGGTGTTGTCAACCCCAGCGACACCCGGATTTTGGGCGCTGAAACAATTCCGGAAAAGGGGTCAGCCTGAACTGCGGCATCATTTCTTCCGTCGGTCATACACAGTTGTTCAAATATATTGATGTGTTGTAGTTTTGTGATAGCCCGTCACCTTATCGCGGCCCTGGCATCTGAGCACTATGGAATGCCGATGTCTGCTCTTGGACCGCAGGAGTGATTTGTGATTGCCGAAGGCCAGGACGCTCCACGAATCTCGGGGTACCGGCAGGACAAACCGACACTGGTGGTGTTTTTTGAGACGGATTGTCCAACTTGCCAGATCACGCTTCCTTACCTGAACTCGCTAAGAAACTCGGTGCAAATCATTGGAATCTCGCAGGACGATGAAGCGACCACCGCTGAATTTGTAACGCAGATGGGCATCGGCTTTCCTGTTGAAATCGATCTGGGGCTGAAACTGTCTCGCGCTTACGATCCTCAGTCTGTTCCTTCCATGTTTCTGCTGGATGAAGCCGGCAGGGTGCTTCGAACGCTGGTGGGCTTAGACAAGGCCTCCCTTAATGAACTGGCCGCTGCCTTAGGCCATCCAGCACTAGCGCCTGAGCACGACGGCGTCCCAGCCTGGAAACCGGGTTGCAGTTCGCGCCATCTGGAAACCTCCTCGAGCAGGAACAACAATAATAATGATGATGACCGCGGAAATATCCACTTTCTGCGTCACGCAGGCGACAGAGCCACCCGGACAAATCTGGCGGACGAAGAGGACGCGTTCGCGTTCTGCGCCCGGCACTTCGGAGACGCGCTGCCCGTGGTTCCACCGTCTGTGGAGCGGGTGCAGAAGATGCTTGAAGTCTGCCCCTTGAAGCCGGAGACTGTGGTGGCGCGCGTGCCGCCTTGCTATGGCGAGGCTACGGTAGAGAAGATTGCGGCCAATGGCGTAATGGCCGGATGCACGCCGGAAATGATGCGTGTGCTGTTGCCGCTGGTGCGGGCGGTCTGCGACGAGCGATTTAACATTCACGGTGTCCAGGCGACAACTCACTTTGCCGCACCCTTGGTGATCATCAACGGTCCTGTGCGCAGGCAGCTGGACTTTTGGTCACGCCAGAACGTTTTCAGTAATGTGGCGCGCGCGAACAGCACCTTGGGCCGGGCGCTGCAATTGATTCTGCTCAATCTGGGCGGCGCCCGCCCGGACGGGATTGACATGTCGACCCTGGGCAATCCAGGAAAATTCTCCTATTGCATTGCGGAAAATGAGGAGGAGAGTCCATGGGAGCCTCTGCACGTTGAGCGAGGCTTTGGCGCGGAACAGAGTGCTTTGACTTTGTTTGCCGGGGAACCACCGCGGGGAGTGAGCGAGCATAGGGCCCAGCGAGGCAAGACAATTCTGATGGCGATTGCCCGGGCACTGGCTACAGTATGGTCGTTCCGAGCCTGCGCGCTTTTCGAAGCAGTAGTGGTGCTCTGTCCGGAGCATGTCAAGAGCCTGCATCGCGATGGCTTCACCAGGCAGCAAGTTCGGCAATTCTTGTTTGAGAACACCGGCGTGCCGGTGCGCTACTACGAAAAGGCCGGCGACGACGGCGGAGAAGGAACGCAGATGATCACCAGTTACCGGGAGATCATGATCGATGGAGAGCGCTGCTATCAGAAATTCCGTTCTCCGGAGTCGCTGCACATTGTGGTTGCCGGAGGCACCGCAGGTAAGTTTTCTGCGGTGATTGGAAGCTGGGCCACAGGGCCTGCGGGCAGCCAGATGGTTACGTACCCGATTCCCGATTGAGGAATTCGGTGCTAGTGATTAGGTGGCAGACTTTTATCGTGAACGACTGACAAACGCTTGAGGTTGCGTGAAGAATATGCCCATTACAATTGTGAATCCAATGAACGAGATGGTAGTGAAGGCCGCTGCGCCACCGGCACGCCTGCGAACTTTGACGGGAAAGCGAATTGCCCTGCTGGATATCAGTAAGCCGGGCGGTAGTTTCTTCCTTGACCGTCTGGAGAGAATCTTTCGCGAGCGTTACCAGGTTGCGGAGGTCCTGCGGGTGCGCAAACCCACCTACACCAAGAATGCACCCGAGCAGGTAATTGAACAGCTGCGTACCGTTGACGCCGTAGTGGAAGCCCTGGCCGATTGAGGGTCGTGCACCACGTGCAGTTTGCACGACACGATTCGGCTGGAGAACATCGGCATTCCGGCAGTAGCCGTCGCTACCAACGAATTCATCACGCCGGCGCGGGCCCAGGCCAGCGCCCTGGGGCGCCCCGGTTTTGAAGCTATCTATGTTCCGCATCCGATCCAGGACCAGACTCCGGAACAGGTGGAAGCCCGCGCCGATGCGGTCGCCGTGGAAATCGTACGGCGGCTTACCGGATGACGCTCGTCAGACTCAGTTGTCGTCTTTTAGTGTGCGTTCGCCATAGGAGGTTTTGCAAACGGGGCTCATCAGAATTCCCGGAGTACACGCTCCATTTCCAGTTTCGCCGTCGAGAAGTCATAGCAATTGCGGAAGTCTTCACATTGCTGGCAGTCCTGCCACGCCTTGAGGTCGACATCCAACTTGCGCTCCCGGTGGCCCGCACCCTCGGTTCGGATGCAAATTTGAAATACTTTTCCGGCCAACGGCTCACCGAACTGGAGCCGTTCCAAGTTGGGGTAAATCGTGCCAAAGCAATTCTTCATCTTGTGCCGTCTTCCTCTCTGCCCCTGCCTGAAAGTGCGGCGATTTCCTCGCGTTGGGGAACGCTGATGTCCTTGAGTTCCCAGCCCAGTCCCTGCGCTACGCCGGCTCCGTAAGCCACGTCCGCTCTCTGGAAGTGCCAGACTTGCCGTTGCTGGATTTCTTCCGGCACGCTCTTCATGCTGGCGACAATGTTGCCGATCAGCCGCTCACGCTCGCCGGGCTTCATCAGACGAAACAGATTTCCCGGTTGAGTGTAGTAATCATCATCCAGCCGGTGATCGTGACGGTCCATCCAGCCGGAGATGGCCCGCGGGCGTTCGCGATAGGAGGAATCCTCCACCGGGCCATGGAAGCTATTGGGCTCATAGTTCGGGGTCGATCCGGAGTTGCCGTCGAAGCGCATGGTTCCATCACGGTGATAGGTGTGCATGGGGCATTGTGGCCTGTTGACCGGCAACGCATCGTAATTGACGCCCAGCCGGTAGCGGTGGGCGTCGGGATAGGAGACCAGCCGTGCCTGGAGCATCTTGTCTGGTGAGTATCCCATGCCGGGCACAATATTCTTGGGTTCAAATGCCGCTTGCTCCACCTCGGCGAAGTAATTCTCGGGATTGCGGTCCAGCACCAGTTCGCCGACTTCGATAAGCGCGTAATCTTTGTGCGGCCAGACCTTCGTTAAATCGAAGGGATTGAGGTGGTAGACCCCCGCCTCCCTTTCCGTCATGATCTGCGCGCTCACTCGCCACTTGGGGAAATCATTCTTCTGAATGGCGTCAAACAGGTCGCGTTGCGCGTAGTCCGGGTCCTGACCTTTCATCGCGTCGGCCTGCTCGCGCGTGAAATTCCGGATGCCTTGCACGGTTTTGAAGTGCCACTTCACATAGAACAATTCGTTCTGGCGGTTGATGAGGCTGAAGGTATGGCTGCTGAATCCGTCCATGTGCCGGTAGCCGTCCGGCGTGCCGCGGTCGGAGAAGAGAATGGTGACCTGGTGCAGCGATTCAGGTGATAGCGACCAGAAGTCCCACATCATTGTGGGCGATTTGAGGTTCGTCTCCGGATCTCGCTTCTGGGTGTGAATGAAGTCGCCAAACTTCAGCGGGTCGCGAATGAAGAAGACCGGTGTGTTATTGCCCACCATGTCCCAGTTGCCTTCTTCGGTATAGAACTTGAGCGCGAATCCGCGGGGATCGCGTTCGGTGTCCGCCGAGCCTTTTTCTCCCCCGACCGTAGAGAAGCGGAGAAACGTAGGAGTACGCTTGCCGACGCTGGAGAAAAGCCGGGCGCTCGTGTACCTGGGCATGTCCGGATTGGTGCAGACAAAGTGGCCGTAGGCGCCGGACCCCTTGGCATGGACCACCCGTTCGGGGATACGCTCACGATTGAAATGGGCCATCTTTTCAAAGAGCAGAAAATCTTCAAAGACGACCGGGCCGCGCGGGCCCACGGTGAGTGAATTCTGATTGTCGCCCACGGGGCGCCCTGCTGTGGTGGTGAGTTGTTTCTTCTCCATTATTGTCCCTTCGCGGCTTCGATTGCCTTCGAGTTCCAGCTTAGGGGGATTGCTCTCCCGGAGGAAGGCCCGCATCTCGATGTGTGAAATCGAGAGAAGCGATACGCTGTGTTCGTGCATCTGTAGTAAGTACACACCATGGAACTCCATCAACTCCGTTACTTTGACGCCGTTGCGCGTGCCAGGAGTTTTACGCGCGCCGCCGAGGAATTAGGCATCGGCCAGTCGTCGTTGTCTCAACAGATCCGAACACTCGAGGGGAAGATTGGGACTCCTTTGTTCGAGCGTCTTGGACGGTCCGTGCGGTTAACGGCCTTTGGCGAAGCCCTGCGAGGACCGGCGCAGAGCATTCTGCAGCAGGTAGCCATGGCCCAGAATTCCCTGGCCAATCTCCGCGATGGCGTACGCGGACGGCTGCGAATCGGTGTAATTCCTACCATTCTCCCTTACTGGATTGCGCCTCGTATTGCGGATTTCCACAAAGCGTTTCCGGAGGTCGAGCTCCAGCTGGTTGAGGACTCGACTCCTCGCCTGGTGGAACAGCTGCAATCAGGAGATCTTGACATTGCCGTGGCCAGCCTTCCTGTGAAAAATCCGGATATCATATGCAGCGAACTGTTCCGCGAACCCCTGTTTCTTGCAGTCGCCAAGGGCCATCCTCTCGCCGGAAAGCAGATCGTGGAACTGCGCGCTTTCGTGGATGAGCCGTTGCTTCTGTTGAAGGAAGGGCATTGCTTGCGCGACAACGTTCTGATGGCTTGCACCCGGTCTAAAGCAGAACTCCGCTCGATCTTCGAAACCAATCAGCTGGAAAGCATTTTCCAGTTGATTCGGGCAGGTTTCGGAGTGACTCTGGTGCCGGCGATGGCATCGTCCCATGGCGCGGGGTGTGCTCTCATCAGAGTGAAGGGGTCGCATGCCAGGCGAGTCGGCTACCTTCGTGCGCGTCGTCATGTCGTCACCAGGCCGATGCGAGAATTCACTTCCTGGTTACGCAGAGTCGGAGCAGAATGATCACCGGGTCAGCTGCAACTATTTCCGACGCGTTATTTTTCCAGCAAAATCCAGAAACATCCCCGAGTGCTGACGCCGGGGTCAGGAGGAATCACACGTGAAGGAATATGTGAAAGTCCATCGAATCGCTGTCAGTCTGCTCATCGCAGTTCTCGCGGTGCAGATAGCCTTGTTTTCGCAGGCGAACCATGTAAGCCAGAGCGCTGCTTCGGTAAAAGCTGCCGATACACCATCGCCCGATGGGGTGAAATACTTTTCGAGCGCGGAGGTCCACGCCGCTTTTGAAAAAGGACAACCAATCCTCGCCAAAGACGGCCGCACTTACTGGGTCAGTGCGGGCCGGCGCGATAAGGCCGGCCAATCGGAACTGCACGAGAAAGACACGGACGTCTTCTATATCCTGCAGGGCTCGGCGACGTTTGTGACTGGAGGCAGGATGGTGGACCCCAAAACGACGGCGCCCGGTGAAGTACGCGGATCTTCAGTTGAAGGCGGCGTGGCCCGCACGCTTTCCAAGGACGACGTGATTGTCATCCCTGCGGGTGTGCCACATTGGTTCAAAGATGTACCAGGCGTTTTTCTCTACTTTGTCGTCAAGGTGCAATGATTCGCTCAACCCAACTGGAGCGCGCAGATGGCACTCGATCCTCTGTTCCGTCGCGACTCGTTCAAAGGTATCCTTAGAAGCCAGATTCTATCCCATGGAGACTTGCCGTCATGGCAGACCACGTAGCTGCACAGATCCAGGAACGCGTCATGACGGTCAAGATGGACCGTCCCGAGAAAAAGAACGCGCTGACTCGCCAGATGTATATGGCCATGACCGCAGCGCTCCATCAAGCCGAAGCCGACGCGGCGGTCCGCGTAATAGTCATCACCGGCACGGCAGATTGCTTCACCGCGGGAAACGACCTCCAGGACTTTGCCAATGCGGCGCCGGGCGAGGCGCCGGTTGCTCTTGAATACCTGAAGACGCTGGCGGCGGCGAAGAAGCCGGTGATCGCGGCAGTGACCGGCGTGGCGATTGGAATTGGCACGACCATGTTGCTTCATTGCGATCTGGCTTATGCCTCGACCATCGCCCGCTTCCAGCTTCCGTTCGTGAACCTGGGACTCTGTCCGGAAGCCGGCTCCAGCCTCATCCTGCCGGCGCTGGCAGGCCATCGCCGCGCCGCTGAATTGTTGTTCTTCGGCGAGCCATTCAGCGCGGAAGCTGCTCGGGCTCTGGGCATCGTTAATGAAATTGTTCCCGATCATCAGTTGTCGGCTGCGGTAACGGCGAAGGCCCAGCAGCTGGCGCAAAAGCCGCCCTCGGCGCTGCGCGCGACCAAGGCCTTGCTGAAACGGCACGCAGCCGGCGCGCTAACGGAAGCCATGGCCAGTGAATCCCGCGAGTTTGCTGCTCTGCTTCAAGGCCCGGAAGCAAAAGAGGCGTTGACGGCGTTTCTGCAGCGGCGCAAGCCGGATTTTTCAAAGTTCTGATGGCGCATCTTTAAGTAACGGAACCCAGAGTAGCGGGACCTGGAGTAGGGAGACCTGGAGTACTCGAAAGGATCATTGTGCAATCCAATCCATTCGGTTCTTTCAGTATCACTGTTATTGTCGCGATCTTCTGTACGTGTGCGGGGGCGCAAGAGCCTGTCAGGGATGAAGCCGAAGCCGAACCCGTGGTTCGAGTCCACGTGCGCATGGTGATGGTCGATGCGCAAGTGCTCAGCAAGAAAACCGGCCGCGCCGTGGGGCCGTTGCGGCGGGAGGATTTTCGAGTATACGAGGATGGTGTCCAACAACAAGTCACGTCCTTCAGCCAGGATGAACTTCCGCTTTCCGTCGTTTTCCTGTTTGATCTGACGGACAGCGTGCGGCCCGTGCTGAAATCGCTGGCTGGTGGCGCGCTGCAGGCCTTGCGTCACTTGAAACCGGAAGACCAGGTCGCGGTGATGGTCTACGCGGCCTCCACGCAACTGGTCCAGGACTTCACTACGGACCGCGAAGTTGCCGCCGCGGCAATCGAAAAGGCCAGCAAGATGGCCAGTCCTGAAGCCGCGTTTTTCAACGAAGGCATGTTCCAGGCAGCGGGGCAGTCGGCGAAATCCAGCAAGGCATCCAGCCGTCGCGTAGTGCTGTGGATGACCGACAACGTCCCCAACGTTCCCTCCGAGGACATCCGGTGGCGTTACGGACGAAGCATTGCATCGGACAAGCTGCATACAAAAGTTCAGGCGATGACGGAACTGTTGAAGAACGGTACCGTAGTTTACACACTGTTGCGCATGAGCGATATCTCGGTGCAGGAATCGTTCCGCGATCCCCGCAGGACCGTCGACGGCATGCTGCATCCGCCCGGCGATGTGTACCAGTACTCCGAACAGACAGGCGGGCACGTAATCGAAGCCAGCCAGAAGAACATGGACGTCAAGCTTGCCGATTGGATTGATGAACTCCGCACGCGATACACTCTGGGCTATCATCCTCCGGAAGGAAAGACCAAAAGCAAGTTCCGCAAGATTGAAGTGAAGCTCTCGCCTGAAATCAAGGAACGCGAAGGCAAGATGTTCATCGAAGCTAAACGTGGTTACTATCGCTGACGCAGCCGGTGAAGTTCGCTGGATCGTGTAAGATTGGCTGCGCCGCTCATGCCCGTGTCCCTGGCAAACTCGCGAGTCGTCTATGACGCCCTGAAGAAATGCGGCGTCGGCCTGATTTCCGCGCTGCCGGAAACGTGGCTGGTCCATATGATCCGCATGGCGGACGAAGACCCCGGCATGATTCTGGTGCGCCTGGCCAAGGAAGAAGAGGCCGTGGGGATTTCCGCGGGAGCGCATTTTGCGGGAGTGAAATCCGCCATGCTGATGCAGAACCATGGTTTTCTTGCCAGCGTCAACGGCATAGTATCGTTCGCGCAGCTCTACCGAATCCCTTTGCTCATGCTGATCAGTTATCGCGGACATTTTGGCGAACGCGATCCCTGGCAGACCGAAGGCGGCGGCGCCACCGAGCCGGTGCTGCGCGCGCTGGGAATTCCGTTCGGGTTTCTCGACGATCCCGCGAAGACGGAAAAGCAAATTGCGGACGCTCAAACTCTCTCCTTAAGCCGGCTCCATCCCGTGGCGTTGCTGTTGACGCGCGAACTGATGTGGGAGGAACCACAGTCATGATGCAGCGGATTGAATGCCTGCGCGCTGTTTATGAGCGGCTTAACGATTGCCTGGTGGTGACGATCATGGGCGCTGTCGCCACGGAGTTGCACTCGCTCGGTCATCGTCCGAATTTCTTCTATCTTCAGCACGCGATGGGATTGGCTTCTTCCACCGGGCTCGGTCTCGCGCTCTGCTTGCCGAAACAGAAAGTCGTCGTAATCGACGGCGACGGTTCCGTCCTGATGAACATGGGAGGATTGACTACGCTGGCGCGCTACCGGCCCAGGAACCTGATTCATGTGATCTTTGATAATGAAAGTCTGCTCTCTGTCGGCGGCTTTCCCACGGCCACCGCAACCGGCAGCGACCTCGCGGCAATCGCCAGCGCCTCCGGCGTTCCACGGACGCGGACCGTACGCACCATGGACGCGCTTACTCAGGCGTTCGACGAAGCTCTGAAGGTAAACGATCTGAGCTGTGTCGTCGCCAAAGTCGAAGCAGTTGGTCCCAAGGGATATGTGACGGACCTGGCGTTGCTGGAAAACCGATTTCAGTTTAAGCGGCATATTGAAGGCCTTGTTTCTTCATCCCGAGCGGAGCGAGGAAGCCCTATAACCTGAGTTATGTCATTGGTACTGCATAATGCTCGTTGGCTCTTCAGAGCGGTCCCTCACTTCGTTCGGGATTTGTAAAAACACGGGATGGAGAAAAAATGTCCAACCTCCTCACAGACCTCATCACACAACTCAACACCGGCGGCCTTCGCATTGTCGATCTCACCCAACCGCTCTGCGCGGAAACGCCACTATTGCCTCTTCCGGCACAATGGCCGAACACTCCGGGGTTCCGCATTTGGGAACTCTCGCACTATGATGACCGCGGTCCGGCCTGGTACTGGAATGGTTTTGAGACCGGCGAACATACGGGAACACATTTTGATGCGCCTATCCATTGGGTCAGTGGCAAGGACCTGCCGGAGAACAGCGTGGACAAAATCAATCCCCGGAAGTTCGTTGGTCCGGCGTGCGTGATTGACGTGACCGCCGAAGTTGCAAAGGACCCGGACTTTCTTCTGACCGTGGGACGCGTCGAGCAGTGGGAAGCAAAACACGGACGCATTCCCGCTGGGGCCTGGTTGCTGCTGCGGACCGGCTGGTCGAAACGTTCGGACCCGAAACAGTACATCAACCTGCGCGACGACGGCCCGCACACTCCCGGGTTTGTCAAAGAGTGCTCGCAATTCCTGGCGCGGGACCGGGACATTCTCGGCGTCGGCGTGGAAACCGTGGGCACCGACGCGGGCCGCGCGGCGACGTTCGATCCCCCATTTCCCAACCACTACGTCATGCACGGCAGCGGTAAATTCGGCCTCGCCGGGTTGTGCAACCTGGACCAGCTTCCACCGACCGGCGCGGTGGTGATTGCGGCGCCGCTAAAGATCGTCAACGGATCGGGAAGTCCGTTGCGGGCCATCGCCATTACCCCCGCTACTTAGGGTCGTCAGCCGCGGATTCGTCCGTTTTGTGTTTGCGCAGCTTGCGGTGTATGTCCGGCCAAAACTCGTCCACCAGTCCGCCAACGCTTCCGTACGCAAGAGCAATCGTAGAACGGCTGATGGTCAGGCCAAATCCACGGTCGGTGCTGGGATAGTATGCGTTCGAGAGTCCGCCTGCGGAAAACGCTCCGAGCACGTTTGACCAGTTGAAGACCATTTTCCTGCTGCTGTCGGAACGGCTTAGAAACTCCTGCTTCATCGACCAAACGATGCGGTGCTTGATGGACCCCTCGCCCAGCCGGAAGTATCGCGGGTCTTCTTTGAACAACACGGGATAAAAGTAGTTGCTGAAGAAATTGCTCGATACCTGGTCCGCGAACGACGCGCCGTAACGCTTCCCGTATCCGGCCGCGCCCTGTCCGTAGCCGGGAAACTCATTTTGCGCCTGCCCCAGCCCGGCCTGAAACCCGGCGCTCGCGAAATTGAAGGGATCAAACGCGCTCTTGGTAAAAAGGTGAAACTTCTGGCCTTTGGTCAGCGGCTCGGCATTCTGACGGCTGGTCACGCCGAACTCCGGTGCGATGCCCAGAATGCGTTGTGACTGTTCTTTCTTCAGCAACTCTTTTTCGTCGCTGTCTTTATCTTTATCTTTGTCTTTTTTCTGGTCTTTGCTCTGGTCGTTTCTCTGGTCTTGGAGCTGCGACTGCGTTGTGGTTGATGGCAGACTTGTCACTGTTTGTTCCGAAGTCTGTTGCGAAGTGGGTTGGGAAGCAGTCTGGGGCTTGTTGTCCTGCGCTGCCGGCGCGATTGTTTGCTGGGCGGCAGCGCTTAACACAAGATAGCCTGCCATCAAGAAGATGGATAAAGTATGTCTGGCGGTCATTGTTTCTTTCTGGACTTGAGGCCCTGGGAATGAGGATGAAGTGCAATCAACATTTTCCCAGAGAAAGGCGGAAGTTGCCACTTACGAAAGAAACCCGTCAAAGAAATTTGCAAAGAACCGTTAAGACGTTGCGCGCCTGGCCACCGTGGGCAGAGCGCCGCCAACGTACCGGAGGTGCTGCCAGAGCGCTATCGCGCCCCCGGAAAGCCCGGCGCGGGCCTGCATGTTCACAGGCCCGCGAGCGTTTCATTCCTCAACTTCCCAACTAGAAGTAGAACTTCAAAGCCACCTGCATGATGCGCGGGTCGCGAGTTCCGGTGATCTTGCCGAAGGTGGATGAGCCGAACGTGGTGCCAACGGTGTTGAAGTTGGTGTGGTTAAAGACGTTGAAGGCTTCCGCGCGGAACTGGAAGCGCATGCCTTCGCGGACGGGGAAATTCTTCAGCAGCGCGACGTCCCAGCGCTGGTAGCCGGGGCCGAGGATGGTCCCGCGTCCAGCGTTGCCCGGACGGAACTGTCCGGCAGGCACGTTGGCAAAGGCCGCGGTATTGAACCATTGCGTGAATGAGGTCAGACCGCCTGCGTTGGGATTGCCGATCTGGTCCGGGCGCAGGGAAGCGGCGCTGGTGCTGAGTGCCGTACCCTGTCCTGCCGGGTCGGCGCTGCTGGTGGTCAAAGCGGTCAGAGGCAGGCCGGTGTTGGCGGTGACCAGCCCGGATAATTCCCATCCTCCCAGGACCTGGCCCAGCGCGTCTTGACGCTTGCGGAAGAAAGGCATCTCGTAAATGTAATTGGCGGAGAACACGTGGCGGCGGTCGAGCGCCGACGGGCCGTATTCACCGGAGACATTGTAGGAGTTCTGCGCGGCGCTGCTGCGGTCGCTTTGCGCATCGGTCAGCGCGTGCGACCAGGTGTAGCTCACGGAAACCATGGAGTTGTGGGTGAACTGCCAGCGTCCGGCCATCTGCAGCGAGTTGTAGTTGGAATCGAACCGCGTGGCAATCTGATTGATGGGACCGTAGCCCAGGAACGGACGGATACGGTTCAGCTTGGCTTCGTTGGTTGGCGTGCCCAGGCCGGCGGTGATATAAGCCCCCGGCAGCGGCTGGTTGATGTCCGCGACCCCCAGCAGGTGAGTGGCTTTGCTGCCGTAATAGCCAACGTCCACCAGCACGTTGTGGTTGATTTCCCGCTGAATGTCCAGGTTCCACTCCTGGTTGTACGGAGTCTGGAAGCTGACCGGCGATGCGCGCAAAGACGGCGGTAGAAGGGAAAGCGTCGGGGCGACGGCCGCGGGAGTGGCAAACTGCGTATTCAGAATGGATACGTTTTGCACGAAAGGCACGTTCTGAAAGATGTTCTGTTCATAAATCCCGAACAGAGTGGAATCGTAGAAGACCCCGTAACCGCCGCGAATGGAAGTCTTGCTCGTGGAGAAAGGGTCCCAGGCAAAGCCCACGCGCGGAGCAAAGTTGGAAGTGTCCGTGCTGCCAACCTGGCTGCCAAAAGGCGAGCCTGGACCGTTCACGATGACTCCGTTCAGCGGATTGAAATTAGGGTTGGGTGTGCCGCCCCCGGCGCAGGGCCCGGTCGTGCAGATATTTCCGTTGGAATCTATAGTCGGGGCCTTCGTGGGATCATAGAGTTTGGGATCAAAGTTGGTGAGGAATTTGTTGGCGTCCATCGGCTGCCGGAACAGGGAGTAGCGGAGACCATAGGAAAGAGTCAGATTGTGGCGCACGTGCCACTGGTCCTGTCCGTAAAACTCCACCTGGGTGGCCTTGATGTCCGGCGTCAGATCGAGTGAAACCTGGGTGAACTGGGTGACAAATCCGGTGAGGAAATTCGCAAACGACTGTTCGTACGTGCTGGGGCCAACCGGCGCTCCCTTGTTGGTGAAGCCGAACGTTCCCGTGTTGTTGCCCGAGGCGTTTTCTGTCTTCTCGTAGTGGTGATAACTGATGCCGGCGCGCAGGACGTGATTGCCAACCGTCTTGCTTACATTGCCGAACACGTTGTGGTTGCGATCGTAGTCCCGGTATTGTCCAAAGCCGGTGAGGGACGAACCGCCACTGAAGGTCACGGCAGGGACGCGGTTGAGCGTGCTGGGGAAGGGCAGGGCTGTGGCGATGTCCGGCGAACGCGTGCTCAGGATCGAACCCGTTGGGTCGCTGATGATGGCGCCCGTGGAATACGTATACCCGCCGTCCAACACCAGGGAGGAAGAAAGCGGCGCCGTGAAGTGCCCCAGATAGTTGCGTCCCGGAGAATTGGTTGAGGTTGTGGACACGCCCGGCAGCGGAGAGGCGGTAAACAATCCGCCCGGCTCGATGGTGGGAATACTGTCATTGATGAAACGGAAGAACACGCTCAGCCGGGGACCGAACATGTGATCAATCTTCACGATTTCCTGCGTATGGTCGAACGTGCTTCCCAGGTTGGCGACCAGGGTATTGGCGCCGAGTGGGGCGTCGTTGGGCGTGGGGAGCGCATTGATGATGTCTTTCAAATAGGCCGCCGCGACCGGATTGATTGCTCCGACCGTGTTGCTGGGGGGAGCGCTGCAGGCGCCGGCAGCATTGTGCGCGATGCAGACCGGCGTGGGGAATATTCCGAGCCGTTCATTGGCCGTCGGCACGGTGCCGGTAACGGTAGCTGAAGTTTTGATCCGGTAGTATTCGTTCGAGAAAAAGAAAAAGGTCTTCCCCGTAGCCTTCAAAAGGCCGGGGACGATGACCGGTCCGCCAATGGTGTACCCAAAATCGTTATAGCGCAGTGGCGGACGCGGCAGCCCTGCCTGGTTAGTCAGGAAGTTATTGGCGTTCAGAGCGTCATTGCGGAAGAACTCGTAGAGGTCGCCGTGAAAGCGGTTGGTCCCCGATTTGGTCACCACGTCAATCTGTCCGCTGGCGCTGCGTCCGTACTCCGGGTTGTAATTGCCGCGCAGGGTGCTGAACTCGGCAATGGCGTCCACGCTGGGATAGGCCAGCAAAGTAAGGTTGGAGCCGCGGTCCACGTTGTCCGCGCCGTCCACCGTCCAGTTGTTGCCGCTGTTGCGCTGGCCGTTAATGGAAAAGCTGACGGTATTAGTCTGGCCGCTGGGATTCGTGGTGCCCACAAACAGCTGGTCGCCGCCGCCATAACTCACGCCCGGCTGCAAGATGACCAGTTGCTCGTAGTTGCGGTTGTTCAACGGGATTTCCGTCATCTGCTGGCTATCGATCAGCCCGGCGGCCTGGGCGTTCTCCAGTTCCACGTGCAGGGCGTTCGCAGCTACCGTGACCTCCTGTTGCGTGGCCCCGACCTTTAATGCCGCGTTTTCCGTGAGCTCGTCGTGAGCGTTGAGCTCAATTCCTTCAATCGTGGCCTTGCTGAAGCCGTCTTTTTCCACGGTGATCCGGTAGTGCCCGATGGGCAGGAACGGCACAACATAACGGCCGGCGTCTCCGGTGGTGACTTTCCGCTCTATAACGTTGGTGTCGGTATTGATGACCGTCACTGTGGCGCCGGAAATGACCGCGCCGCTCGCGTCTTTCACCGAGCCGGCAATATTTCCCGTGACGTCCTGGGCCAGCACAACGGAACCCAAAAATGATGCTGCCATCAGCACCAGCGTGCGGATACTTCTGTTACTCATTCGTAGTACCTCCCCTGGCCTTGCACGGCGGCGTCTTTACGGGCTTTCGTTGGGTCCGGCCGGTCCCGTGCATTTAACCGGGGTGAATTGTACTAAGGACAGACTGGTTGCCCTAGCACAAAATGTAATTGGGTTGGAAGGGACAAGAAACCGGTGGTGGTGGTGCAGTCTGGCATCGAGGAGCCAACAGCGTGAGAGTTGGATTCTGGCCCTCTCAAAACAGGGCTTTCAGAAGATCGCGACTCGCAAAGCGCCAGGCGAACGCCCGGCGCTAAAGTGCCAAATCAAGAGATTCGATTTGTTTCACGGCCTTGAAAAGGAAAAGCCGTTCTTCCGCCCCGCTACCGTTTCCAGAACGATGAACGTTTACTGGCGTCCTGGCTGGCCGAGGGGGCCGATGGAGCTTTGCCATTAGGTCTGGCGGGCGCCGGCTGTTGAGGTGGTGCGGCCGGCTGCTGTGCTTCGGCTACCGGCGGTACTTCCGATTGGGATGGATCAGGGGTCCATGAAGCGGCCCCGGCAGCGGGTTGCGTGCTGCTCTGGCCCGGAGCACCGTTGGGGACAAAGGGAGATGCGGCGGAACGAATTCGTCTTTCTTCTTCCCGCTTTTTGGCGCGCCAATCGTCTACGCGGGCCTTCTCCACTGCGATCTCTTTCTGGATTGCCTGGAGCTGGGCGCGGCACACCTGGACCACGCGCTCCATTTCGGCTTCAATTGCCTGGCTCTGCTCCTGGCCCCGGGCCTTGAAGTCCTGGAACGTCTTCTGCTGGCGCGCTTCATAGTCATTCAGCGCGATCTCGCGCGTGGCGGCGTCCTCGAGCACGTCACTGAGTTGCACGCCGCTGGCTTCCAACGCCATCAATATAGAGGAGCGCTTTCCTGGCGGCGGAAGATCACGAATGTGGGCGCTCGAGAGCATGTCGGCGACTTTCAGGATCGTGAAACCGTGGGCCGGGGAGCGAACTCCGGCCTGCTCGTAGATTTCCGTCAGACTCAGCGCTTCCACCGTGGGAACGCCGCTGGACGCCATCGGTCCGGGCGCGGACGGCAGATCGCCATGGGCTTCCTCAGCGGACCGGTTTGCCTGTGACAGGCCGTCCTGCCGCGCCGCCTGCTGTTCCCGCCTGACTTGCGCGGTGGTTTCCCACTCAGACGAAGCTGCCGACTTGGCCGCATTCACCAGGCTCGGGCCCGAATTGTTCGCCATAGCTTCCTCCTGTAACTCTTCTGCTGACTGCTCCGGCTCCGCGACTCTGCCGCAGGTTTTGGATACACGAACCCTTTATATACAGACAACTTTCCTCTACATCGGAAATCTCCACAAGGTAACAATAGTAATGTGCCCATAGTCAGCCAACCGTGCATTGAAGAACCAGCACCGTTGCCGGTTTGCCTGGGAACCGCAGGAAGGTCGCCCGGCGGCCAAGGGCCAATTCGGCGCCGAATGGGCTGGAAATCAGTGCCGTCAAGCACCCGCAAGCCGCGTCTGACTATCAAGTAAGCCATTAATAATCATGCAGTTACATATGGCATGGATTTCCACACTGTCCAGCACCGATTTGTCTTGACAGATATCGCAAATTGAAATATAAATTATTTCGATTTGCAATATGACTCTAGGAGAAAAGTTACGGTACCTGCGGCTGGTGGAAGGGAACCTGCGCGGCTCCAGCCGTGACATGACGCAGCAGGAAGTGGTGCGCGCCATCCAGAAAGAGCTGAAACAGAAGATCAGCCAGTCCTATCTTTCGCAGATTGAGAACGGGTCGCGGCCGCATCTGACGAACAACACACGGATGCTGCTCTCGAAGTTTTTTAAGGTCCATCCCGGATACCTGGTGAATGACCCCGAGGGCTTCCAGACCGAATTGGCGTCGGACGTAAGCACGCTGGAAGACAAGCTGGACCTGTGGCTGATTCAGGGTGCGGAACGTTTTCGCAACGATCCGCAGGTGGGCCGGGCGCTGCTGAATCTGGCCAAGCATGACGATTCGCGCCGCTGCCTGGCATTGATAGACGCCATTCTGGAAACCCCGGAACTGGCGGAAAGACTGCTGCAGGTGTTGCGCCCGCACGCCGCAAAAAACGGGCAGGAGAGTGAGGCTTAGATGAACTGGGAACTCTTTTATCTGGTTTGTTTCGTCGTGGGCTTTACCTTCAGCGTGTTCTCGTTTGTGGCCGGCCTGTCGCGCTTCCATTTTCATGTGCCGAAGCATCTTCACTTTGGCGGCGGACACGGCGTTGGACATGCTGGTCCTGTCGGTCATGCGCATGGAGGCGCACCCGCGGGGCATGCTGCTGGTCATGCCAGCACAAACGCAAGGACCACAGTCAAGGCGGGACACCTTCCCATCGTCAATCCCATGACCATGGCCGCGTTTCTGACCTGGTTTGGCGGAACGGGGTATTTGCTGGTCCATCTGCGTCATATCTGGGTCTTCGCGGGACTGGTTTTTGCTTCTCTTGCCGGGACGATAGGCGCGGGGATTGTTTTCTGGTTTGTGGCCAAGGTGCTGATGGCCCGTGATTTTGAGCTGGATCCCATGGATTTCGAAATGGTCGGCGTACTGGGCCGCGTGAGCAGCGGCGTACGCACCGGCGGCACCGGCGAGATCATTTTTGTTCAGCAGGGAGTGCGCAAACCCTGTGCCGCGCGCAGTGAAGGTAGCGAGGCTTTGGTGAAAGGTGAAGAAGTAGTCGTGACGCGCTATGAGCGCGGCATTGCCTATGTGCGCCGCTGGGACGATCTGACCAATCCGGCCGCGGCCGAGCCGGAAAAAACCGCAACCGATTCATAACCTTTTGGGGGAGGTCCTTTATGGACAGCAGAATGACGACGATCTTGATCTTTGCCGGGTTGGGAGTTGTGGCAATCATGTGCCTGTTTGGCATGTTTGCCCGGCTGTATCGCAAGGTTGGACCGCACGAGGCGTTGCTGGTCTACGGCTTTCGCGGGACGCGTGTGGTCAAAGGCGGAGGCCGGGTCATTGTTCCGATGATCGAGAGCTGCCGCGTCCTTTCGCTGGAGCTCATGTCGTTTGACGTGGCCCCGCAGCAGGACCTGTACACGAACCAGGGTGTCGCGGTCACCGTGGAAGCGGTGGCCCAGATCAAAGTGAAGTCCGATACCGTTTCCATCGAAACGGCGGCGGAACAGTTCCTGACCAAGACTCCGGACGAGCGCGAAGGACTGATTCGCCTGGTGATGGAAGGCCACTTGCGCGGCATTATCGGCCAGCTTACGGTCGAGCAGATCGTGAAAGAGCCGGAAATGGTCGCCGACCGCATGCGTTCCACGTGCGCCGACGACATGAGCAAGATGGGACTGGAAGTAATCTCTTTCACCATCAAGGAGGTTCGCGACAAGAACGAGTACATCTCCAACATGGGCCGTCCGGACGTGGCGCGGATCAAGCGCGATGCCGACGTTGCGGCCGCGGAAGCCGAGCGCGATACCACGATCAAACGCGCGGAAGCGCAACGCGCGTCGGCAATCGCCCGGGCGCAAGCCGATCAGGAGCGTGTGCTGGCCGAGACGCTCTCGCTGGCCAAGCAGTCGGAAGCGCAACGCGACCTGGAAGTCAAGAAAGCTACGTACGCCGAAACCGTCAAGCGGCAGCAGGCGCAGGCCGACAAAGCGTACGAAATTCAGCAGAACATCCAGCAACAGCAGGTGATGGCCGAGCAGGTCAAAGTGCAGCTGATCGAGAAAGAGCAACAGACCAAGGTGCAGGAAGCTGAGATTCTGCGCCATCAGAATGAGCTGATCGCCACCGTGCTCAAGCAGGCGGAAGTCGAGAAGCAGCGCGTGCTCAACATCGCCGACGCCGAGAAGCAACGCCTCATCATGGAAGCCGAAGGCCAGGCCAGCGCGATCCGCGTTCAAGGCGAAGCCGAAGCCGACATCATTTTCAAGAAAGGCGAAGCGGAAGCCAAAGCCATGAACATCAAAGCTGAGGCTTACCAGGAGTACAACCAGGCCGCGGTCGTCGACAAGCTGATCACCAATCTGCCGGAGATCGTGCGCGCCATGGCCGCGCCGCTGGCCAACGTGGACAAGATCACCATTGTCTCCACAGGCAACGGCACGTCCGCCGGCGCCAGCAAGATCACCGGCGACATGGCGCAGATTGCCGCGCAAGTACCGGCGTTGTTCGAAGCGCTTTCCGGCATGAGCATGGCGGACCTGTTCTCCAAGATCAAGCTGATTGGAGACACCACGCCAAAACCGGCTGCGGTCGTGCAAGCTGACGCTTCCGCTGTCAAACCGAAAACCGCCAGCAAGTAACTGTACGCGCAACAAATGAAGGTTGAGCACATGAAAAAGATTTCAACCTCTGGATTGCTTCTGGGAGTGGCTTTGGGGCTGGTCGTTGGGTTGCTGACGAGCCATTCCTTTGTTTGGGTGCTCATCGGGTTGACTGCGGGAATTGCGGTAACCGCAGGCTGGTTTCGTCGCAAGCTTTCGCCAGTCCGGCCGCATTCGACAGTGAGTGGACGATAAGACGACAGACCGACAGACGAAAGATAAAAAGATAGAAGGCGAATTGGAGGAGTCATGGCATTACTAGAGCGAGTCGCAACATTAGTCCGGGCAAACCTGAACGACCTGGTGGACAAGGCCGAGAATCCGGAGAAGATGATCAAACAAGTCATTCTCGACATGGAGAACCAACTACTGCAGGTCAAGACGCAAGTGGCCATCGCCATTGCCGATCAGCACCTGCTGGAAAAGAAACAGAAAGAAAACCAGGACAAGATCGTCGAATGGGACCGCAAGGCCGATTACGCTGTCGGCAAAAAGCAGGACGACCTGGCGCGTGCCGCCATCGAACGTTCCTTGCACTACAAGCAGCTCACGGAAAGCTTCACCCAGCAGGTGGGTGATCAACGGCTGCAAGTGGAGACGCTGAAGAACGCGCTCAACAAATTGCAGCAGAAACTGGAGGAAGCCAACGCCAAAAGCGACTTGCTGATGGCCCGCAACCGCCGCGCGCGCACGCTGGACAAAGCCGCCGACGCGCACGCGAAGATCGGCGACCAGAGCAACGTGGCCACCTTCGACCGCATGAAGAACAAGGTCCTGCGCAATGAAGCCATCAGCCAGGCCAAGACGGAATTAATGGCCGAGTCTGGCGCCAGCGTGGAAGACCGTTTCGCGCAGATGGAGAAAGAAGACGAGATTGACCGCATTCTCAACGAACTGAAGGCCAAGCGCGGAGCATAGGCCATCGTAACAACGACCACCCCCGTGGCTCTGTTAGCCTTAGAGACATGAAGAGTGCGTCACGGACCCTGGTTGTCATCATGTTCGCATTGTGCCTGCGCGCTGTCGCTGTTCACGCGCAGGGCGGTCCGAACGGCGACGAACGCAAGCTCCTCAACCTTGTCAACCAGGAGCGACAGAGCGCCGGGCTCTCGACGTTGCAGTGGGACTATCATCTTGCAGAGTCGGCGCGCGCTCACACTCTGGGCATGGTCCAGCACCGGCAGTTGTCGCATCAGTTGCCGGGCGAGCCGGGACTCGGTGACCGCGTTGCCGTAACCGGCGTCCGCTTCAGCGCATGCGCGGAAAACGTAGCGACCGCTCCTACCGTGGAACGCGGACACGACGCGCTGATGCACTCGCCGGGGCATCGCGCCAACATTTTGAATGCCGACTACAACGCCGTTGGTCTGGCCTTGATTCCGCGCGACGGCGAGTTGTACATCACACAGAACTTTGCTCACGTGCTGCCGGTCTATTCCGAATCGCAGTTTCGCGACGCCGTAGTTGCCGCTTTCAACCGCGCCCGGCGAGCCAACAGCGTTCCCGAGCTCAAAGGCCATGCGGATGCCGACCTGGCCAGGGCCGCATGCTCGGGCAGCACCGATCCGGGCAAGCTGATCGCAACCATTCCCGGCGCGACTGACCTGCAGATATTCACTGCGTCCACTCCGGAAAAGCTGCCGTCCCACATGCAGGAAGCCGCTGCCGACAGCACATTGCGCCGCATGAACATTGGCGCGTGTTTCCAGCCGGGAAAAGACCATGGATTCGCGAGCTTTGTGGTCGTCGTGGCGTTTTTCGGCCAGCCTTAAATCTCCGTCGCTTCTTCCTGGAGAGCGGTCAGGACTTCTTCTTCCACGTCCCAATTCTTCAGCAGCTTCACGGACGTTGCCATGGTGAATCCGGCGCGCATCAGGGCGCGGAAAGTCCGCGCAGCGTCACGATTGCTGGCCGGCTTCTTCAGCCGTTTGCGCCGGATAAACGCGCGCGCCAGTTCCATCTCGTTGACGTCACCATAGGTTTCCTCAACCGCTTTTTCGATCACCTCCGGATGGATGCCTTTGGCTTTGAGATCGGTGGCCACGCGGCGGCGGCCGAAGCGTTCATTGTCGCGGCGATAGGCGGAATAAGAAGCCGCGTAGTTGCGGTCGTCCAGATATTTCTGTTCTTTCAGCCGCGCTACCACGCATTCCACCAGAAGCGTTCCGTGCTCATCATTGGTGACGCGGGCGCGCATCAGTCGCTTCAGTTCGGCCACGCTGCGCATCCGGCGGCCCAGAGCGGCGATCGCGTAGTCATAGAGTGGGGCTTCGTCCAGGATCTTGTTGGGTCGTTTGAACGGCAACTTCGTTCTCTTGCTTCAGCCCGATCTTCGAAAGGCTGAAGTCGTCAGGCCCTTCCAGCGCTGAAGCCGGTCTGTTCCATCTGTTCGCGCGCGGCGTCGCTGGTGGAGTGGACGCCCTGCACCTTGAGTCTGAAGTCGTCCGGATTGCTGGCGTTTTCCAGCGCCGTCTCGTAACTCACCAGGCCTTGCTGGTAGAGATCGTAGAGCGACTGGTCAAACGTCTGCATGCCGTATTGCGACGTGCCGGCGGCCAGGGCCTCGTGGATCAGGCGCGTTTTTTCCGGTGTCATGATGCACTCCCGCACGAACGCGGTGGAGATCAGCACTTCCACGGCGGGTACGCGGCCGGTGCCGTCGGCGCGTTTCACCAGGCGCTGGCTGATGACCGCGCGCAACGTGGCGCCCAGCTGCATGCGGACCTGTTTCTGCTCGGGCGGCGGAAACACGGCAATGATGCGGTTGATGGTCTCCACGGCGTCCAGAGTATGCAGCGTGGAAAACACCAGGTGTCCGGTTTCCGCGGCGTGCAGCGCGGTGGAAATGGTTTCCAGGTCGCGCATTTCGCCCACCAGGATCACGTCGGGGTCCTGGCGCAAACTGGCGCGCAGCGCGGACGCGAAGGACGGCGTGTCCACTTCAACCTCGCGCTGGTTCACAAAACCTTTTTTGTCGCGATGCAGAAATTCGATCGGGTCCTCGATGGTGATGATATGTTCCGGACGCGTCGAATTAATTCTGTCCAGCATGGCCGCCAGCGTCGTGGATTTTCCCGAGCCGGTAACGCCGGTCACCAGCACCAGGCCGCGCGCTTCTTCGCAGATCTGTTCGGTGACTTTCGGCAGGTAGAGTTCTTCCATGGCGCGGATCTTGGTGGGGATCACGCGCAGCACCAGTCCGACGTTGCCGCGTTGCTGAAAAACGTTCACGCGGAAGCGGCCTAGTCCGGCGACGCCATACGCCATGTCCAGCTCCGCGGACTCTTTAAACTTCTGTTTCTGCCGGTTCGACATCATGCTGAACGCCATGTTCAGCATGTCTTCCGCCGAGACGCGGGGCTGGTCGGTCAGCGGCACCAGTTCGCCGTCCACGCGCAGGTGCGGATAGTTGCCGACCTTCAGGTGCAAGTCGGAAGCCTTGCGCTCCATCGCCGTTCGCAGCAGATCATCTATATGCATGTTGCACTCTTTGAAACCGGATTCCGCGTGCCTAAGTGCCTGAAACGTATCACGTAGCTACCCATAACGCAATCGGATAACCGCTGGTTTCGCGGCACCGGCTACCTGCAAGTGTACGGCGAGCGGCGTCTGGCTACAATATTACCAATGGCACGAACCACCACCGGAAACCGGATAGTAATCCTGGGCGCAGGCTTTGCCGGCCTGAACGCCGCCAAGTCGCTGGCCGGCACGCAGGCCCAGATCACCGTAGTGGACCGCAAGAACCATCATGTTTTCCAGCCGCTGCTCTACCAGGTGGCGCTGGCGGTGCTTTCACCCGCTGAAATCGCGTCTCCCGTGCGGACCGTCATGCGCGGCGCGTCCAACGTCGACGTTCTTCTTGGCGACGCCACGGGCTTTGACCTGGCCAACCGCATCGTCAGGATCGACGACCTCGAACTGGCCTACGACTACCTGATAGTGGCCGCGGGCGCCACCCACGCCTACTTCGGACATCCCGAGTGGGAGCAAATCGCTCCCGGCCTCAAGACCATTGAGGACGCTCTGGAGATCCGTCGCCGCGTCCTGCTGGCCTTTGAAATGGCCGAGCGCGAAGCCCTGGCCAAGGGCCGGCAGATGGACCTGAACTTCGTGGTCATCGGCGCCGGACCAACCGGGGTCGAACTGGCCGGCTCGATCTCCGATATCTCCAAGCGCTACATGGCCCACGACTTCCGGGCGATTGATCCCAAACGCGCCAGGATCATTCTGCTCGAAGGCGGTCCGCGCGTGCTGCCGGCCTATCCCAACGACCTTTCCGCCAGCGCAGAAAAACAGTTGCGCCAGTTGGGTGTCGAAGTCCGGACCAACGCCATGGTCACCAGCCTGGAACCGGGCTGCGTGACGATCGGCAAAGACGCCAGCGCAGAAAAACTTCCTGCAACGGTCGTGCTCTGGGGCGCCGGAGTGTCCGCATCGCCACTGGGCAAGATGCTGGGCGCACCGCTGGACCGCGCCGGACGCGTCCTGGTCGAGCCGGACCTGACCATCCCGGGCCATCCGGAAATCTTCGTCATCGGCGACCTGGCCGCGGTAAAAATGAAGGACGGGGCAGACGGGAAAGAAGCCCAATTCGTCCCCGGAGTCGCGCCGGCGGCAATCCAAATGGGTAAATTCGCCGCCCGCCAGATCAAACGTTCTCTCAAAGGCAAACCGCACCAACCTTTCCACTACCTGGACAAAGGCAGCCTGGCCACCATCGGCCGGTCCAAAGCCGTGGCCGACCTGGGCAAACTGCATTTCTCCGGATACTTCGCTTGGCTGGCCTGGCTGTTCATCCATCTCATGTTCCTGATCGGCTTCCGCAACCGCATCCTGGTATTCCTGGAGTGGACATGGGCCTACATTACATATAGCCAGGGCGCGCGGCTGATCACCGGGGAAACCAGACCTCCCCAAATTCCCACACCGTCGAAACCTGCCAACCCTTCCAAATCCTAACTTAAGGGTGAGACAGTTTGGGGTTTCCGTTCACGGCGATGTCGCGCGATGAGGCGATCTCCCCTGCTAACAGGGAAAATAACAGGGGAGAATTTCGCCGCTTTCTCCCCGAAAACTCCCGGACCCAGGTTCCATGCACCTTCCAGGGCCTTTCTCCCTGAACAGTCCCATTTCGGAACAGGGGAATAACAGGGAGATAACAGGGGCATAACAGGGGAATAACAGGGGAGAAAGTATCGCCGCGATCGCAGGTGATCGCCGTCATCGGAGAAAGCACCAGCTTTCTTGCCCACTTTGGCTGACGGCTGAGTGCTGACTGCTGATTGCTAATTTTCAAAGATCTGGCGGCGGTCCGCCTGGGCGGCGCCGGTTTTTAAGGTTTTTCCGGCCAGGAGCTAGCGGCCAAGCAAGCTGGCAGCTTCCCCAAAAGGCTTAGTCTACGGCAAGGGTGAGATACGGAACAGGCAACAAAAACGATGATTTCAGGCTGTTTTGTTTCCATGACTTTCCACCGTGCCATGCCGGCGAGCAAAAAGGACCGCCAACAGGCTTTTACAGCCAGCGAAAAATAAAAAAAATGAAAAAAGCTGAATTGCCTGTTTGTTTCAATGGTATCGGGGGTCCTAATGGTCTGTTTTGGATTCTCAAAATCGGTGCTGTAAAAGCAACCAATGTCATCGTACGATTGGCTGTCGAACCTGGACGGACCAAAGGAGGTCAATAAGTGAATCGATTTCTTGTGCGGGCAGTGGTGATCGCAGGCGGCGGGCTTGTCTGCCTGTTGAGTACGGGCGCCGGCCCGTTGTGGGGGCAAAGCAATCCCTTGAGCGCGGACGTCAAGCGGGACTAC
>Ga0210407_10001158_pt1 | contig 25679 bp, 25 predicted proteins | sample IncBWC27MmetaG_FD_150860 | JGI IMG/M metagenome (GOLD analysis project Ga0210407, IMG submission 150860) | Forest soil microbial communities from Barre Woods Harvard Forest LTER site, Petersham, Massachusetts, United States - Inc-BW-C-27-M | ecosystem: Environmental > Terrestrial > Soil >...
GAATCTCGTCGCCCTCAATGTCGCGGATTGTTTCCGTGGCGAAATTCCTCACCCGCGTGACTTTCGATCCAAGTATCTCCTTTGGAGGCGTGCTCACGTACGATTCAACCAATCGCGCGATTTTGTTTGCGCCTTCGGCTCCTTCGAAAACGAGCGAGCCGTTTTTCTCCCCGAAATAACCGAAACAGGCAAAGATTTCATCGAGCAACTGATCGATCGTCAGCCCGCGCGATTTTGCGTAGCCGGCAACTTCGCAAAACATGATCGTCGAACCATTGCCATCCTTGTCGCGCACGAAATCACCGGCGCTGTAACCGTGACTTTCTTCGCCGCCGAAGATGTAAAACGAAGAATGCGCCAACCGGAGTTCTCTCGTTTCCTCTTCGCTAAGATCGACATAATTCTTTCGAGAAGCTTCGGGCAATGCAGCCTCATATTTGCCCAGCTTGGCAGCGATATATTTGAAACCGGTGAGCGTTTCGACGCAGCGCAAACCGTAATGCTCCGCGATTGCCTTCAACAGATCGGTGGTGACAAATGTCTTGATGATCACGCCGCGCGACGCGTTCTCTTTCTTTAACACGCCGCGGTCAAACAGCGCCTTCACGCGATACCAGACAAGGAGCGATCCGATTTGATTGCCGGTCAGCAATTTCATTTCGCCCGATTTCGTCCGAATCGCGACGCCGACGCGGTCGCAATCCGGATCGGTCGCAATCACGAGATCGGCATTTTTCTTCTGCGCCAGTTCGATTCCCTTTTGCAACGCCTCGGCATTTTCCGGGTTAGGGGATTTCACGGTTGGAAAAGCGCCATCGAAACGGTCTTGCTCTTCGACGAGTTGAAAATTGAAACCGAGGCGGCTAAGCAGCGGCTTAATGATCACACCACCCGTTCCGTGAATCGGCGTGTAAATAATGCGCAGAGATTCTGCCGCGGGAATGACACTTGGATTAACAATCAACGTCTCGAGCCGCTGCATGTACGCTTCATCAACATCGTCCGCGAGCGTAGTCACAGTTCCTCGTCGATCTTTTGGCAGCGGCACGAAGGTTTCGCTCGTGATCGCGTTCACCCTTGCGATGATGCCGGAGGCGTGCGGTTCGATCACTTGCGCGCCATCGCTGAAATAAACTTTGTAGCCGTTGTCGTGCGGCGGATTATGGCTCGCCGTAATGACAATGCCAGCGCTTGCATTCAGATGTCGCACTGCGAAAGAAAGCTCCGGCGTGGACCGCGGTCCGTCGAAAACATTGGCGTCGCATCCATTTTCAGAAGCCACCTTCGCGGTGAGCTCAGTGAATTCTTTGGAAAAAAATCGCGTGTCATACGCGATCACAATCTTCGGTCTCTTGCCGGTAAGTCGCTTCGCGTTCCACTCTTGCAGATAAGCGACGAGCCCGCGCGTGGCGCGACTGATGTTGTAAAAATTCATCGCATTGGTTCCAACGCAGGGAAACTCGGGTCGCGCTGTAGCCGCGGCGGTCTCCTCGCGAAAGCCTTCGGAGCTGTGCGCCGCATCGCCGCGCTCTGCAGCAGTGACAACTTTTCCGATCGTGCGGCCGCGTAGCCCGCCGGTTCCGAACTCCAGTGTCTTATAAAAACGGTCGTTGAGCTCCTCCCATTTCTCGGCAGTAACCAACTCATCGATGACTCGCGAGTAAAGGTCCGAAGGTGCTCCGGCGAGCAGGGCACGAATATTCTCCGCCGCTGAGTCGAGCAATTGGCCGGCTCCTACTGCTCGCTCGATCGCTTTTTCCAACTTTTCGCTTCCACCCGGCATCGCCGGCAACCATTCCGTCGCGGACGCGCTTTGCAAGCGAATGCGCGCGCGATCCAAGGAAGAGAAGCCTGCTCGGCCAGCACTGCCTTATCTGCTTCTTTCAAATTGGGATCGAAATGTTTAATTTGCCCGCAAATGGACTTGCGCGCCGCCCTCAAACAATACTTCGGGTTCGAATCCTTTCGGCCGTTGCAGGAGGAGATCGTTCGTGATGCGCTCGCAGGGAAGGATGTGTTTGCCGTGCTTCCGACGGGCGGTGGTAAGTCGCTTTGCTTTCAAGTTCCTGCCTTGGTCCGGCCCGGATTAACGGTGGTGGTGTCGCCACTGATTTCGCTGATGAAAGACCAGGTCGATGCGATGCAAGCGAGCGGTGTTGCGGCGACGTTTTTGAATTCGACGCTGTCGGCGAGCGAAGCTCGCGAGCGGTTGCGCGGATTGCATACGCGAAAATTTCGTTTGCTCTACGTTGCGCCGGAGCGGCTCATGCTTTCGGGATTCCTGGGCGATCTGAAAAAGTGGAACGTCAATCTCATCGCTGTGGATGAAGCCCATTGCATCAGCGAGTGGGGACACGACTTCCGCCCGGAGTACCGGCAACTGGCAGAGTTACGAGAAAAATTTCCGGATGTCCCGATCATGGCGCTGACAGCGACCGCGACCGAGCGCGTGCGCGGCGACATCATAGACCGTTTGAAATTGCGCGAACCAAGTTGGTACATCGCGAGTTTCAATCGGCCAAACCTCACGTATCGCGTGGTGCCGAAAGCGCGACCGTACGATCAAGTGCTCGAGTTCGTGCGCACGAGGCCGAATGAGAGCGGCATCGTTTATTGCCAGAGCCGCAAATCGTCGGAGAGCGTCGCGACACGTTTGAACGAAGACGGCATCAAGGCCAAACCTTATCACGCCGGACTTACGAACGCCGAACGCACGACGAACCAGGAGCTTTTTCTGCGCGATGAAGTGCGCGTCATCTGCGCGACGATCGCATTCGGCATGGGCATCAACAAACCGAACGTCCGTTACGTCATCCACTACGATCTGCCGAAAAATATCGAAGGCTACTACCAGGAAACCGGACGCGCCGGACGCGACGGATTGCCGAGCGATTGCGTGCTGCTGTTTAGCGCGGGCGACGTGATCAAGCAGACGCAGTTCATCGACGAAAAGCCGAGCGCACAGGAGCAAAAGATCGCGCGCGCGCAGTTGCAGCAGATGGTGCATTACGCTGAGTCGTCGGAGTGCCGGCGCGTCGTGCTGCTGCGTTATTTCGGCGAGAAATGGCCGGAGCAGAATTGCGGCGGGTGCGACAATTGTTTGGCGCCGCGTGAGACATTCGACGGCACGCTCGCCGCGCAGAAATTTCTGTCGTGCGTCTATCGGGTCGGCGAAAAAAACGGGTTCGGCTTCGGCCTCAATCACATCGTCGATGTATTGATGGGTTCGGACACGGAAAACGTGCGCAAATGGCGTCACCACGAAATTTCGACCTACGGCGTTGGCAAGGAAATGAAACGCGCGGAGTGGCAAACCATCGGACGCGAGCTGATCCGGCTCGGCTATCTGCGGCAGGGATCGGAGCGATTCACGGTGCTTGAATTGACGGCCGAAGGACGCGCGGCGCTCGCCCAAAGAAAAAAGATCACGCTCACGAAACCCGCGGTCGTACTGGACAAGGTAACACATCGCGCGGGCGAAATTCCGTGTGACGAAGCGCTGTTTGAGCGCCTACGCACACTGCGCCGCACGCTTGCGGACGCGCGCGACGTTCCCGCCTACATCATTTTTTCCGACGTCGCCCTGCGCGAGATGGCGAACAAATATCCCGTGACCGAGGGCGAGTTCGGCCGCATCTCCGGCGTCGGCAAACAGAAGCTGCGGGAGTTCGCGCAGGTTTTTCTCGCAGAGATCGCCGATCATCTCCGCACAAATCCGCGACAAGTGTTCGCCGACTCCTTCACCGCGCCGCCGCCTGTCAAACGCAGCCTCGGCGATTCCGTGCGCGAAACGTTGCGACGCCTCCACGCTGGCCAAACTGTCGAACAAATCGCGCGCGAACGCGGTTTCGCCGCGAATACCATTTACGGTCACCTCGCCGAAGCGGTCGCGGCAGGTGAAAAACTTGAGTTAGACAAAGTGATAACATCTGAACAAGAACGCCTCATCGAGGCAGCCTTCGCACAGGTGACTTTTGGCGGACTAAAGGAAATCAAGGAACTGCTCGGCGACAAAGTGAACTACGGCCAGCTCAGGATTTTTCGCGCGGCGCGAACTTCGTACACACAGCGTGCGAATTAGAAGAAGAATCGTGATCCGCGTCGATCTTTCGCCATCTTCGATGGTTCGATATTGGATGCCTTGCTCGCGAAAGCTTTCGGAGTTGGGCGTTTCTGTTTGATCTCGCACAACATCACCAGGATCACAAAGCTGCCCCTGTGGCTGCATCCCATTTAATGCTTGGCTTCCGTTGTGTCTTAGGTTCGAGAAAGTATTGGCCGTTCTTCAGTTTCGCTCTGGAAAGTAGAGATCGTCGGTGGAAGTGATAGTTTGCATTGTAGATCGGGATGAAGACTTCATTGACGTGCCTCGCTCTCTGGCTGGTGTGTGCGGCTACCCCGAAAGCTTTCGGGGCGGCCGAAAAAGTTTCTTTAATCAAAATCGATGGAGCCATTGGGCCGGCGACGGCGAGTTATATTTCGCGAAGTATCGCCGAAGCCAGCGCGCAGAATGCACAATGTCTGGTCATTCAACTCAACACGCCCGGCGGTTTGCTCGACTCAACACAAACGATCGTGCAAAGCCTTTTAGGCTCCGCCGTGCCAGTGGTAGTCTATGTCGCTCCGACCGGCGCGACCGCGACCAGCGCCGGTTGTTTCATTACCGTTGCCGCAAGTGTCGCCGCGATGGCCCCAGCCACAACGATTGGAGCGGCGCACCCGGTCATGCTCGGCGGTAATCCGACCGGCGGGGAAGAGAAAGTCGACGAGACTATGAAGAAGAAGCTCGAGAATTTTTCGGTGAGCTACATGGAGGCAATCGCGGCCAGGCGCCACCGCAATGTCGAGTGGGCCAAATCCGCAGTGCGCGAGAGCGCGTCGATCAGCGCGGAAAAAGCGCTCGAGTTAAAAGTGATCGACCTGATCGCTGTGGATCTTCCGGATTTGTTAAAGCAATTGAATGGACGCGTCGTGGATGGCAAGACGCTCAAGACCGCCGGCGCCGAGATCTCCGAGATCCCGATGTCGGCGTCGGAGCGCATCTTCCAAAAGCTCTGGCGCCCGGAGGTTATGTTCATTCTTATGCTTATCGCGATCTATGGAATCATCGGTGAACTGACCACGCCCGGCGCGATCTTGCCCGGCGTGGTCGGCGCGGTCGCGCTGATCCTTGCACTCTATTTGGCCGCGATCCTGCCAGTTAACGTGACGGGACTCGTGTTGATCGCGCTCGCCCTCATGCTCTTCATCTTTGATGTCTATGCGCCCACGCACGGTGTGCTGACAGTGGGCGGAATCATTTCGTTTCTGATCGGCTCGCTCATGCTTTTCAACCGCGCTGATCCGCTCTTTCGTTTATCGCTCAGTTACATCATTCCGGCGACGCTGGTGACGGCGGCGTTCTTTGTTTTCGTCATCGGAAAAGGTTTGCGCGCGCAGCTCTTGCCGGTGAAGGCCGGAGCGGAGACGATGGTTGGAAAAAAGGTGACGACGTTGACGCCAATCGACTCGCGCGGCGGCAGGATCTTCGTCGAAGGTGAATATTGGAACGCGGTCAGCGATACACCTGTCGAGAAAGGCGAAGTAGTAGAGATCGCGGCGGTGCAAGGACTAACGCTGAAAGTAAACCCGAAATGAAATCCGAAATTCGAAACAAGTCCGACCCGCCAGATCAAAATCCCAATACCGAAAACCCGAATGCCCGCGCAGACGCCTTTGTTTCGGATTTTTGTTAAATTAGAAAACTGCATATGCCATTAATCGAAGGATCCTTGAAGTTTATTACTTGGGCCATCCCCCTCATCATCCTGGCCGTGATCATCCTGCCGCAGGCGATTCGCATCCTGCGCGAATACGAGCGAGGAGTGATTTTCCGGCTCGGAAAATTACTCGGCGCCAAAGGGCCGGGACTGATTTTTCTCATCCCGGTCGTCGATCGAATGGTGCGAATGGATTTGCGCGTCGTGACCATTAGCGTCGAGCGGCAGGAGGTGATGACGCGTGACAACGTTCCGGTCACGGTGGATGCAGTTGTCTATTTCCGCGTGGTCGATCCGCAAGCCGCGGTTGTGAAAGTGGTGAATTTTCTCCAAGCAACGTCGCTCATCGCCCAGACTACGCTGCGTAGCGTTCTCGGCCAGGCCCCCTTGGATGACCTGCTTTCGCAACGCGAGTCGATCAACCAAACGCTCCAGGATATCATCGACAAGCAAACCGAACCGTGGGGCGTGAAAGTCACGGCGGTTGAGGTCAAGGACGTGGTGCTGCCCGATACGATGAAGCGCGCCATGGCCAAGCAGGCCGAAGCCGAGCGTGAGCGTCGCGCCAAGGTCGTCAACGCCGAGGGTGAATTTCAAGCCGCGGAAAAAATGGTGCAGGCCGCCGCCATGATGAGCAAGGAACCGATCGCCCTGCAACTGCGCTTCTTGCAAACCATGCGCGAGATCTCCAGCGAGCACAATACGACGACCTTCCTTCCTGTTCCGATCGATCTGTTCACGCCATTCATTAATAAGGGCGAATCACCTAAGCCGTAGGCTCCTTCCACTGAGCTAAGGAATGCTGGGAGTCGGCGCGGTCGAGTTTCCGCGCGGCACAAGATCAGCTTTACATGCACCGAAAGTTGGCGGACTCAGAGAATACCAAATGTTTACATCAAATCGGAAAACGGAACCTGTCACACCCGGAATCGAACCAGCAAAACCATCAATCGCCCCGGCGCAGTCCATGTCGGCAGGACAACCCGGCGGCGTTTTGTCGAGCGGAGTTTCAATCACCGGCTCGGTCAAATTCCGCAATCAATTACAGATCGATGGCGAAGTGAAAGGCACGATTGAATCGGTGGGAACGTTAACGATCGGGCGGCACGCCCACATCCGCGGGGAAATCAGGACGAAATCTGTGGTCGTGCAAGGGACAGTCGAGGGAAATATTTTCGCGGCCGAACGCTGCGAGCTGCAGGCGGGTTGCACATTGCGCGGTGATATCGAAGCGCCACGGCTCGTGGTCGATGAGAACGCGGCGTTTCTTGGCAGTGCCAAGATTGCGACGCAGAAACGGCCCTGACCTAATAGCAATCGGGCGCGCTGATCGCAAAGAATGAAAGGTCAGCCATGGGAGCTAGCTCGCTCGCTCCGCCGCCGTAGCGCGTGGGCGCTCAGGAGACAGTGTCGCCATTTCTCCGTAGCCACACCGCTGCGCGCCGTCTTAAACCAGCGGCAGGCCGCTTGTTACAAGGTCGTTACCACGGATCCTGGTTGAGCTGATTTCTGAACTCTGCCTCTGAAATGTGTCACGTTTGCCGCTTACGCAGGATGAGCGCGATTGGAATCGCCATGCTGAGAAGGATCCAGGTCGCCGGCTCAGGGACGGCTCTGATGTTATCGGTGCCAAGCTGCGCGACGATAGGATCGCCATTGAGGTTAGTGGAGCCGACCTCATTGATGATGCGCAGCTCCGCCGGGTGCGTGAAGAAGGTATTGAACGGCTCGGGCGACCCGATAGGTATCGTGGTGCCGGGCGTAATGGAGAACAGCGCGTGATGCCAGGCCGAATCCGGCGCCAATAGAAATGCCGCGCTGAGGTAACCTGGCCCGCCGAACGAGGTGTCTTGCTTGAAAGCGATACGAATGGATAACGTGGCCGTTCCGGCATTTAGCAAATCCATGTCGATCCCATTCACACCAGCCGTGATGTAATCCCCGAGCCATTGGTCGCGATTGAAGGCCGTGAGCCGGCTGCCCGGGCCGCCGCCGCCGATGGATGTGATTTGGAGATAACGATCGCCAGCGCCGCCGGGGCCGCCTGTCGGGATGTTCATCAGAGGAGGCGCAGTTCCGCCGCCATTTGCCCAGTTGGCGAGGGTGCCATCCTGGAAATCGTCGATCTGGCCGACGGTCACCGCCTGAGATGCACGAACCAGCGCGAAGCAGGTCATAATTGCGAGAAAGGCGAAGCGATAGTTCATGGGGAAAAAAAGGCTAACATAACGCTGCGGCGCTTGGCAACGATGTACATTCGACGCGGGATAGGTCTTCGAGATCAGCCAGCAATCTTCTTTTGCCTCTTCCTGGCTTCCTGGTTTCCTAACTATTTTTGTTTCTCGCAGATCGATAAACCAACATCGCCGCGGCAACATCTTCCACGGCCATACCTAACGACTTGAAGATGGTGGTTTCGTTTGCGCGCGATGGAACTTTACCGACGAGCGCTTCGCCAAGCTCGGCGTAAATCTTTGCGCCGGAGAGAATCACGTCGCCGGATTCTTTCATCGCGGCTTCGCGCGAATCGACGAAGACAACCTCACGCATCGCCTCGTCGTCGAGTTCGCGCCAATCCGGTCGGCACGCACCAACCGCATTGACATGACAACCGACCTTCAACCACGTGCCGCGTAAGACCGGCGTTTTCGAGCTTGTTGCTGTCACCACGACATCGGCTCCGCGCACCACCTCTTCTGCGGACATCGCCGTCGCACCGATCTGTTTGGCAAATTGTTCTGCGTGCGCCTTGGTTGGACTCCAGACCCGAATTTCCTCGAATCGCCTGACGAGTCGCAGCGCTTCAACATGACTGCGCGCTTGCACGCCGCTCCCAAGAATCGCGAGAATTTTCGCGTCAGGCGACGCGAGAAGTTTCGTCGCCGCCGCGGAAACTGCCGCGGTTCGCATCTCCGTGATTAATCTGCCATCCATCACCGCGAGCGGCGCGCCAGTTTCCGGATCGGCCAGAAAAATCGTGGCCATGTGCGTTGGAATGCCGCGCTCCGCATTCTTCGGATAGAATGTGACAAGCTTGATGCCGAGCCCATCAGGAGTTCGTGCCGGCATCATTCCAAAAAAGCCGCCCGGCGGATCGACCGTGATCACCGAACGCACCGGCTGCGTCACTTTTCCGGACGAGAATTCGATCAGCGCCTTCTCCATCGCCGGGATCAATTCCTCCAACCGCAAATGATTCCGCACCTTTTCCTCGTCGAGATACAGCGGGGCGTTACTCTTCATTCGATATTGGGCGTTGGATGTTCGATGTTCGGCGTTTATTTGATCTTAACCGCGGATCTCGCGGATAACACGGATGTTTTGGGGAGCGCACAGTCCTGCCCGCCGCGTGCGGGCGTCCTCGCGTGTGCCAATCGGCGCCATCGCCAATTAGTCAACCTCTTCCAATTCCTCCATCAGATTCTTTTTCAAACCTTGTCGCGCTGATTTTTTGATCGCGCGCCGTTCCGCCGCGACCCCTTGCTTCTCCGCTTGTCGCTCACTTTTCGTGCGCTTGTCGATCTCGCTCGGCAAATGCGAAATCTTCGGCCGTTGCGCGCCGACTTTCCGCTCGTTAGGCTTGGCGTAAGCGTCCATAACGGCGAATATAGCATTCGCAGAGTATGTCTCTCGACTTCGATAGCATCCGCGCCGCGCATGAGCGGATCCGTCCGCACATTCATCGCACGCCGGTGCTGACGAGTTCGCGGTTAGATGAGGGGAGCGGGGCGCATTTGTTTTTCAAGTGTGAGAATTTTCAGAAGATCGGCGCCTTCAAGGCGCGCGGCGCGACTAACGCCGTTTTTGCACTCGATGATGCGACGGCGCGGCGCGGCGTGGCGACGCATTCGTCGGGTAATCATGGGGCTGCGCTGGCGCGCGCGGCGAAACTCCGTGGCATTTCTGCTCACATCGTTATGCCGACGAACTCGGCAAAAGTGAAAGTGCGCGCGGTCGAAAGTTACGGCGCGCAAATTATTTTTTGCGAACCAAACGACGCCTCGCGTAAAGCCGCATGCGCGGATGTGATTGCGAAAACTGGCGCGACATTGATTCATTCTTTCGAAAACGAAGATGTGATGGCCGGGCAGGGGACGGCAGTTGTGGAATTGCTCGAGGACGTTTCCGATGTCGATCTTGTGTTATGTCCGGTCGGCGGTGGCGGGTTGCTCTCCGGCACGGCCGTCGCGGCGAAATCACTGCGACCTAAAATCAAAGTGATCGCGGTCGAACCGGCGAACGCGGATGACGCGGCGCAATCGTTTCGCACTGGCCGATTGATTCATACCGAAAAGAAATTCACCATCGCCGACGGACTGCGGACAAACGTTGGCACGCCAACTTTTGCGATCATTCAGCGCTACGTCGATGACATCGTGACCGTCAGCGAAGAAGCGATTATCTCGGCCATGCGGACGATTTGGGAGACGATGAAGATCGTCATCGAACCGTCAGCAGCTGTTCCATACGCCGCCATTGTCGAAAACCAGCCTTCGGTCGCCGCGGCGACCTCCGGCTCGGCAGGCAAAATTGATGTTCGCGGAAAGCGCGTAGGTATCATTCTCACCGGCGGCAACGTCGATCTCGACGCGTTGCCGTGGATAGGAACGCGATAACGTCGAACGTCAGCGAGCGCTGAAGAAAAACAGGGACGCGGTTTTATCCGCGTCCCTGTTTTGTAGAACTATTTCGCGATTAGATTCCTTGAGGACCTACGGGCCGACTACAGCGTAGTACGCGAAGTGCAAGTTGTTGCCGGCGCCATCGAGGTCGATCCAACCCTGGACCACCGTGCCTAATGCCAAACCCGCATTGACCGTTACCGTTATCGTGGCCGAACCGTTGGCCGGCACGGTCACGCTGGCCGGGACAGTGATCTGGTCATCGCCCGCGCTCAGGATTCCAGCATCGTAAACGCTGGAGACCGTGCCCCCGAACGTACTCGGCGTGAACTTCGTCTTCGAGACGTTGAACGTCTGGCTGCTACCGGAGTTGGACAGTGTCATAGTAACCGAGGTGGGATGGCCGGCGGTCACGCGGCCGAAACTCGCCGAATCCGGGCTCAGCCATGTTGTCGCGTTCGCCGCCACGGAGAGGTTCTCACGCCCGGCGCCCTGCGCCGTCGGACCAATGTCGTGCGTGCCGGTTTGGGAATCCTTGATCACCAGATCGGCCCGGTTGACGAGGGCCGACTTGACCTGCGCGGGCGACCAGGATGAATGGAGGTCCCGCAACACGGCCGCGGACCCGGCAATGTGCGGCGTCGACATCGACGTGCCACTGAAGAAGGCCCACCCCGTCCCGTCGCCGGGACACGTCACCGGTTTGCCGACACAAGTGATCGAGCTGAGGACGTTGACGCCGACCGAGGTCAGGTCAGGCTTGACGGCCAGATCAACGGTGGTTGGGCCCTGGCTGCTGAAGCCAGCCAGGATGTCCGCGTTGGATGTGACGAAATCCTGGAACACGGCCACCGCTGACGCTGTAGTCGCTCCGGACGCCCGCAGAGCTGCCCCTTCATTCAGGCCGATCATGACGGCAGGCAGGTTGTCGCCGCCTCCTCCGTCCTTGGCCATAGCGGTCGGGTCACCGGCGACATTGTTGATCACGAGCACGCCGACAGCACCGGCCGCGATCGCGTTGCGCACCTTCGTGCTAAAGCTGCAAGTCCCGCGATTGACGATCGCCAGCTTGCCCGAGGCGCCCGGCGGAACACTCGTGCAGCTGGTACTGTTCGTGTCGAAGAGATTATACGAGGCGGTGGGAAGGGCCGGGAAGTCCCCGACGGCCGCACCGATCGTTGTTCCACCGCTCGCCGGATACGTGAACGGCTGGCCGATGAAATGCTGGTTTGTGCTCGCCCCGACCGTGATGACGTTGCGTGCGCGGCCGGGCGACTCAACGGTGTCGGGCCCTGGGCCGCTGTTACCGGCGGCCACCGCCACCACCACACCCGCATCAACCGCATTGTCGAGGCCGATCGCCAAAAGATCGTTGTTACCATGGTATGTGCCGCCTAGTGACAGATTGAGAACGTCCATTCCGTCGGCAACGGCGGCGTCGACCGCGTTAAGGATGTCCTCGCTGCGGGCATTCGTCACGTTATCGGGAAAAACGTTGTAGTTCCCCAGCCACGCGCCCGGCGCTATCCCGGACAGATCACCGATGTTCACGCCGTTCACCACCGCAGTCTTGCCGGTCACCCCCGCGGCGATCCCGGCGGTGTGCGTCCCGTGGTCCTGGATGGCCTGGGCGTTGAGGCCCTGGACCTGGGCTTTGTTGTAGAAGACTTTGGCAACGATGACCTTGGGCGATACGAACTCGCAGTTGCTGTCAACGGTGTGCGTGGTGCTGTCCGCCGCATCGCACTTGGGAAACCCGGCTGGATAGCTAAAGCCTGTCGGATCGAAGAAGGGGTGATTGTGGTCGATGCCGGTATCGATATCGCCGATCTTGATCCCGGCCCCGGCGACGGCCCTGCCACCGGCGGCCGTCCAAGCTCCCGAGGCGTTGATGACCCTGTAGCTCTGGCTCAGGTCGGGGTGATAAAGGGCGTTGTACTGGACTTGCCGCACCATCGGCGCGCCCGCGATTGTCTCCAGCGACGTCCCGTTGAGTTGCACGGCGACCCCGTTGAGCGAAATATCGTACTCACTAGTTATTTTCGCCTGGCGCGCATTGGCTCGCAGCCATGTTTTGAAATCGTTGCGCAATGCGGAGAGCTGGGAGCGGTACGATCTCACGGTGTTACTATTGAAATCAATTTTCCTGCCCGGCGCCGGTTTGGTAACGCGATAAGTACTGAGCGGATCGCCTCTGAGTTGAACGATCACACTCGATGTGTCCACGGTCGAGCCCTGATCGAAGGCGTCAGCGTTAGCGTTCCGTTGCGTGGGTCCTCCTGAGCCGCCTCTGCCGGCGCCGAGAACCGCAACGGAGAATGTTCCGGCGGCTAAGATTAAGAGCACGCCTGCGGCGGCGATGCGCAGTTGAAACAGGATAGAACTTGAATGGCTAGGTCTGCGAGGAGTCTTCATAGATACACGATCTTGAATGGACCTCATCTGTCAATGCCTATTTCCCATGAAAAATAGCTCACGAATTGCCTCGCACTAGGTGTCATTTTGCCGTGCGGCAACGGGTGTCCTCCCTAGGACTGCGGTGGCAGCCGTTCTCGCGAAAATCTTCGGAGCGGAGAATGCGACGTTCACGACGGAAAAATGCCAGCGCCATTTCAAATTCTTTACCGGAATAGGCGGCCATAGGTCTGGTCGAAACCGAATTTTCTTATATGAAAACGCTAAGTTTAATCATGGCAGCATTCTTCCTGCTGATCGGCGTCCCTGTCTCTCGCGGAGCGGCGGTGACGAGGATATCTAACGAAACGGGCGTTCCCGTCGATACATTGCAAGCCGAGAGAGCGTCGACCGGGCTCGGATGGGGTGAAGTGGAAAAAGCAAACTTGCTAGCTAATGCATCTGGCAAGAGCTTTAACGATATCGTAGCAATGCACAAAGCCGGGGAGGGCTGGGGTGAGATTGCGAACGACAACGGGCTCAAGCTCGGCAAAATCGTGAGCTCCGCGCACCGGTCGGACAAGGCAGCCTTGCACGCTCAGAACGCTCATAGTAAAAGCAGCGTCCATGGCAAGAGCGCCACTGGCTTTAGCAAGGGTCACGCTAGCACAATGAGAGGTGTCGGTCGTGGACCAAGCCTTAACTCCGGCCGAGGACCTGTTCACGGCACGGGTGGCATGGGTCACGGCCATGGCGGCCATTAAGACGCCTACCTGACGAGCAGCTCTAAAGAAGTGACTACTTCAGCGTAATTTCGCGCATGGTTTTGGTGCCGAGAATTTCTCGAATGTCGAGACGTTTGACCGCCATTTCTTTCCGTTGCTCTTCCGAGCCCATCACTTTCGCGATAACCGGGTCCATTTTGTCGCGTAGATTGTCGAACGCTGCCCAGTTCGGGTATTCCACCAAAATCAGAATGTTGAAGTCGTGCGGACTGGACGCTTCACCGTTCAGGATTTTGTAATCGAGAATGACTTTCTGCTTTTTCTCTTCGTCATAAACGGGCTTTACCGTTCCCGTGATCTGCTTGAAGTATTCATCGGCGAGTCCGGTTTTGGTTTTGATCATCGTCAAAGTCCAAACCGAGCCTTCGTTATAAGGCGCGCTGCTGCCGCCAGACGTTTTGGTGGTTGCCGGTGAGCTTTGAGCGAAGCAAATACCGGACAGGCCGCAAGTTAATGCGATAATGCCAAGGATTCTTGTTCTCATGGTGGCGAAGCCTGAAGAATTCTCGACACAAAGAACAGGATTTAATTCAGTTTCAGGAGCTTAGAACTTTATGAAAAACAGATTCCTTCTCGCGCTTGTCTTGGTCGTAATCGCTGGAGCGTTTCACCTCACCGACGCGCAAGCAAATCCAGCGACGACGAAAGCAATCATTGTTCATGAGTACGGCGGGCCGGAAGTTTTGAAATACGAGGACGCGCCGCGGCCGGAGCCGAAGGAGAATGAAGCTCTCGTGCGAGTGATCGCAGCGGGCGTAAACCCAGTGGACGCACTCATTCGATCGGGGAAGTACGCGAAATTCTTTGGAACGACGCTGCCGCTGATTCCCGGATACGATATCGCCGGAATTGTTGAGAAAACGGGAGCGAAGATCACGAAACTGAAAGCTGGCGACTCGATTTATGCATACGTTCTTTGGGGCGGCGGTTACGCGGAGTATGCAGTGGCGACGGAAGGGGAGGCGACAGCAAAGCCGAAGTCGCTCAATTATATTGAGGCTGCCGCTGTGCCCCTCGCTGCATTAACGGCCTGGCAGGCGCTCATCGACACTGCGAAATTGAGCGCGGGGCAGACTGTTCTTATTCACGGCGGCTCAGGCGGCGTGGGCAGTATGGCAATCCAGATCGCAAAAGCGCGCGGCGCGAAAGTGATCGCGACGGCATCAACCGCAAACCAGGAGTTGCTCAAGCAGCTCGGCGCAGATGTGACGGTCGATTACACGAAAACAAGATTCGAAGATGTCGCCAAAGATGTCGATGTGGTGCTCGACTCGGTTGGGAAGGATACGCTCGCGCGTTCTTACGGCGTAGTTCGGAAGGGCGGAATCATCACAACGCTGGTCGCGCAGCCCGATCAAGCGGAACTCGACAAACACGGGATCCGCGGAGCGGCGATCTCGGTCAAGCCCAACGCGAGCGAGCTCGCGGAGATCACGAAGTTAATCGAAGAGAAAAAGGTCAAGCCGGTCGTTTCTCAAGTGCTGCCACTTACCGAAGCAGTGAAGGCGCAAGAGCAGGCCGCAACGCATCACACGCGCGGAAAGATTATGCTCAGAGTCGCTGACGAACCGAAGTAGCAACCGGCCGTTCGCCTGTGGTATAACACAGGGATGAACTGGGAAGCAGTTAACGCGATCTCGCAATTGGTCAGCTCGGTCGCTGTCGTTTTGTCCGTGTTATATCTCGGCATACAAGTGCATCGGAGCACGCGCGTGGCCAAGCTCGCCACGCAAGACGCCGCGGCCACGGCCCTGCGCGATGTGACCAAACCTTTCATGGAGAACGCGGAGCTGGAACGGATCTGGCGAGTAGGTCTGGAAGATCTCAGCGCACTTTCGGCCGAAGATCGGGCGCGCTTCTTTCATGCAATTTACCAATTCTTGAAAGCGTTCGAGACAATTCACTTTCATTATGTTTATGGGCTAATGGACAGGCAGCTCTGGGACGGCTGGCACGGACTCCTTCGACATTACGTTTTTGCTCCCGGGGTCGTCCATTATTGGAATCTTCGTCCTGAAGTTTTCTCCGAGCGGTTCCGGAAATTTGTTAACGCACTCGAACCTCCGACGGAACAACGCACGGTGGGAGATCTCTTCGTGCGGGAAAAGCGCAAAATAGACAGGTGATATTTGCGCAAGCGACGGCCGTCTAACACTCAAAAACGATGTTGAAGCAGTTCTGGAACCGGTTGCCGGTCATTGTGCGTGCGATCATTCTCGGCGAGCTGGTTGTTAGTGTCGGCGGGATTCCGCCACCGCTGGCGATTATTGCAAACCTTCGAACGACGCCGCGCGTACCGTGGATGCTTCTCGTTACCCTCCTTTGGCTTTGTTTGTTCTGGTGGTATTTGCAAGGAAACGGCTGGCCGCGTTCAACGGCAGAATCGCGTCGGCGCGATTTGCGGGGAAATTCTTTACCCTGGCGAATTTGGGGATGGGCACTACTCGCCGGAACTCTGGGTATCGCGAGCACATTGGCGCTGGGTTTCGCAACGCTGCGGGTAGCTAACGTTTCGTCCGAGGCGTTCGCCGCACCGATCAATTTCTCGAACTACCCGGCACTAACAGTGGTCTGCGCAATTGCATGCATCAGCGCGACGGCCGGCGTCGTGGAAGAAGCCGGCTTTCGGGGATTCATGCTTACGCCGATTCAACGGAGACATGGGTGGACGGTGGCGATTCTCATTACCGGGTTCATGTTCTTCCTCGACCATCATTTCAGCCATTCTTATGCGACGTTTACTTTTCTGCCGTTTTTCCTCGCGATCAGCGCAGTCCACGGGTTTCTGGTGAAGTATAGCGGTTCGATACAGCCATCGGCTGTGCTACATGCGGTCGCGGATTTCCTGGTGATTCCGATGCTCTACGGCCTAGTCGGATCGCTGTCGGTTACGCCGCTTTCGCAAACCGGCATCGACAAACAATTTCTCATTTGTATTGCGTTGATGGTCATCTTCGGCGTCGCTGCGATACCGGCTTACAAGCGCCTGGCAGCTGCTTCCGCTGCCACAAGGCTCGCGAATTAGTCACATCATCCGAAAAGAAAAAATCGTTGCCGCTGTGTGCAACGCGAGCTAATTGCACGCACCGCCGCGCGCCGAACGCATGAACATTCACGAATATCAAGCGAAAGAGTTGCTGGAAAAGTTCGATGTCGCGACGCCGCGCGGAAAAGTTGCTTCAACGCCGGAAGAAGTGGAGCAAGTGGCGCGGGAGCTCGGAGATGTCGATCTCGCCACGGGACGAGTCCGTCCGATTGGCGGACTCGTGGTCAAAGCGCAGATTCACGCCGGCGGACGAGGGAAGGGGACTTTTACAAACGGTTTCAAAGGTGGTGTGCATGTCGTGAAGTCGGTAAAGGAAGCGGGCGAAGTCGCGAGCAAAATGCTCGGGCAGACCTTGGTAACGCATCAAACCGGTCCAGGAGGGCGTGTCGTGAACAAAGTCCTGGTGGTGGAATCGGCCGAAATCGCGCGCGAGATTTATCTCGCGATCCTGCTCGATCGGACAACGGCTGCGCCACTGATTGTCGCGAGCACAGAAGGCGGTGTCGAGATCGAGACAGTCGCCGCCAAATCTCCGGATAAAATTGTGCGAGAGCGAATCGATCCCCTGGCCGGGCTGCAGCCATTTCAAACGCGCAAACTGGCGAAGCAGCTCGCGTTCGAACAATCGCAAACCAAGGCGGCAGCGAAATTATTCGATGGACTTTATCGAACGTTTATCGGTTGCGACTGCTCGATGGTTGAGATCAATCCGCTCGTAGTGACGGCCAAAGGCGAAGTGCTCGCGCTCGATGCAAAATTTAATTTCGATGACAACGCGCTTTATCGGCATCCCGAGATCGCGGCGATGCGCGACATCGCGGAGGAAGATCCGCGCGAAGTGGAAGCGTCAAAGCATGGACTCAACTACATCGGCCTCGACGGGAACATCGCCTGTTTGGTGAACGGCGCCGGCCTGGCCATGGCGACGATGGACATCATCAAGTTTTACGGCGGCAGCCCGGCCAACTTTCTCGATGTTGGCGGAGGCGCAACCGAAGAGCAGGTGACCGAAGCGTTCAAAATTTTGATCGCCGATAAAAATGTAAAAGCGATCCTGGTAAACATTTTTGGCGGAATCATGCGTTGCGACGTGATCGCGCAGGGAATCATCAACGCGGCTAAAACGGTGAAACTTTCCGTGCCGCTGGTGGTGAGACTTGAGGGGACAAATGTCGATGCAGGAAAAGAACTGATCACGGAGTCGGGCCTAGCAGTCATCGCGGCGGATGATTTGGCCGATGCGGCGCAGAAAGTGGTCAAAGCCGCAGATTCCAAAACACAAAACCCAAATCCCAAGCAACATTCAGCAAATCCCAAGATCCAAAACCCAACTTCCAAGCAATATTCAAAATAACAAAGAAGCGAGCAGCGAAAGCAGTTCAAAACCGCACGATTTGAAAGACAGAACGTTTCTGTTTGCGGAATCGGCGCGTGCGCGATTGAATTTTGCCTGGGATTAGGAACAGGCATTTCGAACTTCTCGAAGAGTAAACATGAAAATCAAAGAAATCGGTTTCGTTGCCATTCCAGTCACGGATATGAAACGGGCGCGTTCGTTCTATGAGGAAGTGCTGAGCTTAAAGATGTCGGATGAAATGATGGGTGGAAAATGGATCGAATACGCAATCGGTGATGACACACTCGCGATCGCGAACGTCGGCGACGCGTGGACGCCGTCTGATCAAGGGACCGGCGCCGCGCTCGAAGTTGAGGATTTCGATGAAGCGATCAAGCGATTGAAAGATCGACATGTTCGTTTCGCGGTCGAGCCGTTTGAAACTCCGTGCTGCCACATGGCCGTCGTGCAAGACCCCGACGGCAACAAATTAATGATCCACAAATTGAAGCCCGAAAACGAGAAAGAACCATGTCCATGATTAAAGAAGTAGCATTTGTCGCCATCGCCGTTTCCGACCCAGAACGCGCGCGGAAGTTTTATCAAGAAACGCTCGAACTCAAACCGGGCACAACCGCGATGGGTGGCGCCTGGGTTGAGTACGATCTCGGCGCAACCACCATTGGTGTCGGTTGCCATCCGGATTGGAAACCTTCGCGTGATGGAACAACGGTGGCGTTTGAAGTCGATGATATCGACGCGGCGATCGCGAAACTGAAAGCGCGCGGCGTCAAGTTCGATTTGGACAAACTTGAGACGCCGGTCTGCTGGATGGCGCAGTTTCGCGACCCCGACGGCAACAAGTTAGTCGTCCACAAGCGCAAGAAACAATGACGAAGGAAATCCGAATGACGAAGCCGGAAAGTCGAAATAGCGATCACGATTTCTCTGTCATTCTAGCTTCGTCATTGTTTCGTCATTCGTCATTCATCATTGGTCATTTCTCCTATGTCGGTTCTCGTCGATGAAAACACGCGGCTGTTGGTGCAGGGAATTACCGGCAGCGCGGGCACGTTTCACACGCGCCAATGTATCGAATATGGCACGAATGTCGTCGCAGGCGTGACGCCGGGTAAAGGCGGACAGATGTTCGATGGCAAAGTGCCCGTGTTCGATACGGTTTGGGAAGCGCGCCAAAACACAAATTGCAATGTGTCGATGATTTTCGTGCCCGCCGCTGCGGCCGCCGATTCAATTCTGGAAGCAGTCGATGCAGGCATGGAGCTCGTGGTTTGCATCACGGAAGGAATTCCGGTGATGGACATGATGCGGGTGAAGGCACAGATGGCGGGCAAAAATTCCCGCCTGATCGGGCCGAATTGTCCCGGCATCATCACTCCGGGCGCGTGCAAGATCGGCATTATGCCGGGTTACATTCATAAACCGGGAAACGTGGGCGTGATCTCGCGCTCAGGCACGCTCACGTACGAGGCGGTGTGGCAATTGACGTCGCGCGGTCATGGCCAATCGACCTGCATCGGCATCGGCGGCGACCCGATCGGCGGTTTGTCGCACCTCGACGCAGTCAAACTTTTCAATGAAGATAGATACACAGAAGCGATGATCCTGATCGGCGAGATCGGCGGATCTGCTGAAGAAGAAGCCGCAGCGTGGATTAAAAGCAATTGCAAGAAACCTGTCGCCGCTTTCATCGCCGGAATGACTGCGCCGCCAGGCCGTCGCATGGGTCATGCGGGCGCGATTGTGTCCGGCGGAAAGGGAACCGCCGCAGGAAAAATCTCAGCGCTCAAAGCCGCGGGAATTGCGGTTGCGGACACACCGGCGACAATGGCGGATACGTTAATTAAAAGAATGAAGGGCACGGAATGACTTCCCGCGGACTTGAGGGCGTCGTCGCGAACACCACGCGGTTGAGCGACGTCATTGGCGACAAAGGCCAACTCATTTACTGCGGCTACGATATCAACGAGCTGGCCGGGAAAGTCAGTTACGAGGAAGTTGTTTATCTTCTTTGGAACAACAAGCTGCCGAATCGCAAAGAACTCGAGGGCTTTGTGAATCAACTGCGTAGTCAGCGAAATTTGCCCGAGGGCGTTGTCGATTTTATCAAGGCCGCGCCGAAGAATGCTGCGCCCATGGATGTGATTCGCACCGGCGTATCGATGCTCGGCCTTTACGATCCAAACATCCGCAAGGAAGCGACGGTCGAGATGGGCAAGCAACGCGCCCGCAGCATTACGGCAAAGATCGGCGTGATCGCGGCGTATTTTCATCGGGCGCGAAACAGTCAGCCGCTGCCACCGGTGCGCGAAGATTTAAGTGAGGCGGCGCATTTTCTTTACTTAATGACCGGTGAACCGCCGAGCAAAGAAGCGGCCGACACGCTGGATGTGGCCTTTGTCTTGCACGCCGATCACGGGACGAATGCGTCCACCTTTAGCGCCCGCGTCACGATCTCCACCCTGAGCGACATGTATTCCGCGATCACATCGGCGATCGGAACGTTGAAGGGTCCATTACATGGTGGTGCGAACGAAGAGGTCATTCACATGCTCAAGGAGATCGGAAGTGAAGACAAAGTGGACGCGTACATCGACAAGCAACTCGCGCAGAAAAAGAAAATCATGGGCATCGGGCATCGCGTTTATAAAACACTCGACCCGCGGGCGCCGCATCTGCGCGCCATGGCGATAAAGCTGAGCGAAAAGATCGGCGAGCCGAAGTGGATTCGGATGAGCGGACGGATCGCCGAGTTGATGAAGCAGAAAAAGAACTTAAACGCGAACGTGGACTTTTATTCCGCAACCGTTTACTACTCGTTAGGCATTCCGACCGATCTTTTCACGCCAGTTTTTGCGATTGCACGAACCGCCGGCTGGACTGCGCACGTGCTCGAGCAGCTCGAAGACAATCGACTTTATCGCCCGCTGAGCGAATACGTGGGCGAACCGGTCGGTAAAAAGGTCGTGCCGATCGACGAGCGACCCTAATTTCGCCGGCGTGCCAAGTTGCTCGAAGTAACACATCGATGAAGCGCATTCTTCTCATCGGCCTGGGCCGTTGGGGCGCGAATCAATCCATCGCCGGAAGTATCATCATGTGTCTTTATTTCATCTTCCGGTGAGACCCGGTTGGAATTCTTGCCTATCTGCCGAATTCGTTTATCTACATTCGCAATCTGGCCCTGATTCGCCGCCGCAAGTTCGCGCTCACCGCGGCCGTGCCGTCACAGCGACCGCGAGAATTGAGTTAGAGAAAAGTAACTCACGGCTGCGTTTGCGTCCCGGTCGCTGCGCCGCCTGAATCGAGATCTCCCGTCGGCAAATGCGCCGCTTTCCAATCCATCGCCATGCGAATCCGCGCCCGGCCACTTGGATGGTCGAAGAAAATAAATTCCTCGAGCGGCCCCGGATTGAGCTTGCGATAAACGCCGAGTTTGAGCGCAACTTTCGCCATGCCGTCGGCTTCGCGCGCGGTGTTGATTCCGAAAGCGTCCGCCTCGCGTTCCGTCGCCCGTGTCACCGTGTTATTCAAAGGGGTCAGAACAAAAGAGAACGCACTCAAGATAAGCGCAAGCAGGGGTAAGCCCGCGGGATCGGCGATGCCGCGAACTCCCCAACGATCTCCCCAGCGTCGGACCGCACTTTCGAAAAGCGCACGCGTGAGAGCAAATCCGACCAGGAAAAAAATACCGAAGTAGAGCGTCAACGTGATGCCGTGGTTGAGAACGTAATGGCCCATTTCGTGCGCCATCACCGCGCGTATTTCCGGAAGCGTGCATTGCTTGAGAAGATTATCGTTCAGCGCAATTCGCGTTGTCCCGAGAAATCCGGCGACGTTCGCGCTTATCCTTGTTGTCTGTCGTGACGCATCGACTTGGAAAACTTGCGTCACCGGAATTTCATTCGCACGTGCCATCGCGAGAATCGGGTCCCGGATCGCCGGGTCCTCGATCGGTTTGTAAGTGTTAAAAAGCGGTTCGATGTAAAGCGGCGCAATAAAATTGCCGATCAATGAAAAAATTACGGCTACGATTGTGCCCCAAATCCACCATGCTCGCGGCAGGCGCCGGAAGACCGCGTAAAGGGCGATGAGCAGAATCGCGCCTGCCACCAGCGTCACGCCGAGGCCGATCAACTCTTCGCGAAACCACTGCCCGAAGTTTTGTGTGGCCATACCGTATTGGTGTTCGCGAAAAAAGTGTTCGTAGGCGTTGAGCGGAGAGCTGAGAATCCAAGCGAGTATGAAATAAGGAATGGCATAGAAGACAACCTGCACGGCCTTGAAGCCTGTCGCGCGCTCCGCGAACTCGCGCAGCCGCGCCGAGATGCGCGATTGTAGAAGAAAGATCGAGATGGCCACGATGACCAGGAAGTTCCAAAGAATCAGCCAATAACCGCCTTCGAAATAAGCGTCTGACTTTGCCCGTTTATCGGAGGGAACGGTGGCCAGCCATGCTTGTGTCGCCGCGGCCGGATCGAACGATTTTGCCTTCTCGACTGAAGCCGGGACCGAGGAGGTTGGCGCCGGAGTTTCCAGCGCACGGGCTGCGCCTGGCATTGCGAAGATGAGGCAAGCCGCCAACCTCGATAATATCAATCGGTTGATCATGCGGCATTAAATAAAGAAATCATCGCGAGAATAAAAGCGTCGCGTGCGGATCGACGAAACGTTCGAGGCTTCCCGCGCGTCGCTAGTTTCCAAAATCATGAAGCACCGAATCTGGATCGACGATCCTTGGCGCACGCTCAATTTCTTTCGCACGCGAATCGCTTCCAATGAAGTGAGCCGATCGCCGGAGCCCAGCGCAAAGCGCCGGCGTTTCCACTATCGACATCCACCACAACGAAGCCGCTGTGAGATTGAGCGGGGATCGACGGCGCGTCATTACGCTGGACGAACAAGGTCGCTCAGCACAAACTCGATTCATGAAAATGCTTGCGTTGTTCGTTTGCGCATCTTTGGTGGGAGGGAGCGCAGGTCTGCACAAGGCGGAAGCCGAAACTGCGGATGTTGCTCGTTACGGACCTTATCCTGCGAATTACAAAGAAATCGTGACCAAATGGCTAGAAACCCAGCTTGTCGATTCGGGCAGCGCGCGCATTGAATGGAATGGCGACCCAAGACCGGCAGACTTGGGGACGAAGGGCGAGCATCTCTACGGTTATCTGGTCAAGTTCACAGTCAACGCCCGCAATCGCTTCGGGACCTACACCGGCAAGCAGGCGCATGGCGCGTTGATTCGTAACGGCGAAGTGATCAAAGGCGTAGGCTTTGGCTATTAAATGAAAAACTCAGAACTTGATCGTCGATCTAACACGTCGGGCCAGGGACTCGTCGTTGTGATTATTTTGCTCGCGATAATCGCTGGCGGGGTCTGGTGGCTCTTCAATAACAAACAGACAATGGACCGTGAGATGCGGACCTTCGGCCGGGAAATGATTCAGCGGCTCACTGTAAATCGTGACGGCGCGTTTTTCGCCGACCATCTGAGCCCGCAAGCCAGGCTGGACAATCCGCCGTCGCAACAACAATACATCATATCGAAGTTGCAGGAACTGGGCGTCCCCGCACAACCAATTAAGATCGATGAGAATATCACATGGGAGTCGCATTTTTTCGAACCCAAAGGTTTCTTTACCGCCCATCTGATTTATCCCGCGCAGACTGCGACACTCCAAATTGCCGTTTCCCATCCAGTGAGCAAATGGCAGCTGGATAACATCACCATGACCTGGAACCAACCGCGGTAGCGGTCAAGGAGCGGCGGTCTCCAGTCCGCCGTCTTAAAGAAACGCGGCTTGCCGCCCGATTCGGCGGACTAGAGACCGCCGCTCCTTGAGAACAGAAGCAAGCGCTCGAGTGAATCAACACAAATCTGCGACCAGGTCTCAAGCAATTCGCGACGTTTGAGCAACTCGTCTTTGCCGACAAACGCCAATTTGGTGATCATCCTTTCGCGCTTCTCCACTTTCGACTCGGCCAGTTTGAAGATATGAACGATGCCGAGATGAACTCGCCCCACTTCAGTCGTGTCGTCGTTTAACAACGCCGCTACGCGATTTTGAAACTTCGCAAGCAAATGGATTTCTTCGTGAACCTCACGCTCAACCACTCGGTTATAGTGTTCCTCGTCAAGATTAAACAGACCTGCATCGGCGTCGTTCAAATGCCCGCCGATTCCGATCGATCCTTTCGCCACCAGGCGCTGCTCACCCGCTTCTTTTCCCCGCACGTAATACAAAACCTTGTTCTCAAAGACCAGCAACGCGTAGGGAATGATTTGTTTGTGCGTTGGGTCCTGCTCCGCCTGAGCGCGCGGCAGGAAAAAATTGTTCCCGCGCGAAAGAATCGCGTTCAAATATTTTTCTGGCTCGAAGTTTAGTCCGTGAAAACTTCCCAGCTGGTCCAACAAACTGCGTTTGATGACCAGGATGTTTTCTTCGGGTGGGTTCATAAAAATTCAAGGAAATGTCAGAACGAATATGTCACCCCGATCTGCGGCCCAATGAGATTCAGGCTCGGGTTCGGATCGGTCTGGCCACCGTTTGAGAGATGTTGATAAAGAACGCCGACGTCGATCTTCCAACTTTCGTTCACGCTGTAGGAAACGCCGGCCGCAGTTAAAATGTTGAACGTAAAATCCTGTCCTTGTCCGCCGGGAATGTTTGGGTGGCTGTCGATCCAACCCAAACCTAGTCCGCCGGAAATGTACGGATTCAGGCGCCTGCCGGGTTGAACGAAGTTGTAACGCCCGCCGAAGTTAAGTCCGAAATAATGATTCTCGATGCCGCGAAAAATCGGTTCCGCGATTGCGCTGACGTAAAACTGCTGATAACCGCGGATCCAGCTCTCACTTTTCACCACTCCCCAACGAACGCGTCCCGTCACAAAGAGAGCGCCGATTTCATAATTGCGCGGTGGATTTATGACACCGAACAAATAGCCGGATTGGAACGCGAGTTCGAACCGTTGCGGGTTGAATTCATCAGCCGGCGCCTCGCCGCTCGGTACTGGCAAGCCCGTGAACGCTTGCGGGCATGCGCAGAGAAGCGCGAAAGCAGAAAAGGCGAGGAGCATTTTCATTCGAGAATCTCTAGCGGCGATGTACGACCGTCGCAAACTTTCTCCTGAGAGAACGGCGACGGTCACAGACTGCCGCCACAGAATTCTGCAAGATCGACAGGCAGCGCACTTGTCCACTCGTGCTCGTTCGCAACCGCCAGTTTCGACGAATGCAACGCCTGTCGCGGCAAAAGCAATCGCCGCTCGAGTTCAGGCGTCCAACCGGTTTCGATAAACTGAAGATAAAGTTCCTCGTTCGGTCCATAAATTTTGTCGCCCACGATCGGATGACCGAGCGAACTAAGATGCACGCGGATCTGATGAGTTCGTCCAGTCCGTGGAATCGCCCGAATCAAACTGAATTTGTCGCCTGACGATGTCGATCTTGTGAATCGTTGCTCGGCACGAAACTCAGTTTGCGACGCAGCGCCGGCGGGATGAATCATCTGCCTCAGCCAAATCGCCGAGGGTCGATGTTTCCCTTGTCGATCCAACGGCGCATCGACAATTTTCGTTGTCCATTCCGGCCAGCCCCAAACGAGCGCGAGATATTCTTTCTTCAATTGTTGCTGTTGCATGAGTATTCCGAACCGGCGCGCGACCGCTGCTGTTTTCGCCACAAGAACCAAGCCGCTCGTCTCGCGATCAAGG
>Ga0210407_10001160_pt1 | contig 25637 bp, 16 predicted proteins | sample IncBWC27MmetaG_FD_150860 | JGI IMG/M metagenome (GOLD analysis project Ga0210407, IMG submission 150860) | Forest soil microbial communities from Barre Woods Harvard Forest LTER site, Petersham, Massachusetts, United States - Inc-BW-C-27-M | ecosystem: Environmental > Terrestrial > Soil >...
GATGGCGGTGCTGGGAGTTATTGCGCTGGTGCTGGCGTCGGTCGGGGTGTTTGGCGTGATGTCCTATTCCGTGAGCGAGAGAGCGCACGAGATCGGAATCCGCATGTCGATGGGAGCGCAAACGGGGAATGTACTGGCCTTGGTGCTGCGCAGCGGCATGCTGCTGACGGCGCTGGGGTTGGCCATTGGGCTCCCGATATCGTTCCTTCTGGCGCGGGCACTTTCGTCGCTGCTTTTCGGAGTGCAGGCGGCGGACCCCGTTTCCTTCGTCGGGTTGCCGTTGCTGCTGCTGGCGGTGGCCGGGATAGCGTGCTACCTTCCGGCGCGGCGGGCGGCGAACCTCGATCCGCTCCGAGCGCTGAGGCATGATTGAGGCAAAGTGGACCATGGTCAAGGGTTGGGCACGGAGAGTTGACCATGGTCAACTTGAGGCGGCTTGGTTCGGGCGCCGACTTTCGCCTGGCATTCGCTTTTTTGAGAATACACCCCCCGTTGGGGTAAAAAGAGTGCGTAAACGATTGATTTTGGGGATGTTAGGCGTTCGCCGCGATACAACAGAGTGCGCAACTGATTGCTGAAGAAGAACTTAGATCCATTTGCTTGGTCAGCGACCAGGGCGAAACTAGGCGGGGGCACGGGGCCTACTCGCAACTCGACCCGAAGAAATGTTACCAGAATGGCACGTGGAAGTCAAGCACTTTTGACTGAGACCAGACCGAGAGGGTTTGCGAGCGGCTGAGAACTCGGGCCAGGCACCCTCAGAGGGCGCTTGGAAGGAACCCGTGGATTGCGCTACAACAGAGATGGGCAAAGACTTACAGAGTTGCTGCCCGGATTCTCTGCGATGAAGTAAGGAGAAATTGTGGAACCATTGATTCAACTGCGCAATCTGGAAAAATCGTTTGAAGCCGGGGGGAGCAAGTTCTTCGTTCTCCGGCGCATCAATCTGGACATTCAGCAGGGCGAGTTCGTGACCATCATGGGCCCGTCGGGGGCGGGAAAATCTACGCTGCTGAGCATTATCGGGATGCTGGACAGTGCGTGGAACGGCGAGTTCTTCTTTCTGGACCAGCCGGTTCACAAGCTCAACGTCAAGAAGCGCAATGAGCTGCACAAAGCCAACATTGGGTTTGTCTTCCAGAGCTACCACCTGATCGACAATCTGACGGTGTTTGAAAACCTGGAAGTGCCGTTGTCGTATAAAAATGTTCCCCACAAAGAGCGGGTCAGCCTGGTCTGCGACACGCTGGACCGCTTCCACATTGTCGGGAAAAAGGATCTCTTCCCCAACCAACTTTCTGGCGGCCAGCAGCAGCTCGTTGGCGTGGCGCGCGCCGTCATCCTCAATCCAAAATTGATTCTCGCCGACGAACCGACGGGCAACCTGCACTCCGCGCAAGGCGAAGAGATCATGCAGCTTTTTAAGAGATTGAACGACGCTGGAACAACCATCATTCAAGTGACGCACTCGGAACGAAACGCGGCTTACGGCAACCGCATTATCCAGTTGAAAGACGGCTGGGTGGTCAGCGAAAACACGGTAGTGGCTCAAGCCAGCTAGACGAAAGCTGAAATTCGCCTGGCTGGTCTTCCGTTTCCGGCAGGAGGCTCGGACATGGCGGCGCTATTTCACGATCTTCGTTATGCGTTTCGGATGCTTCTGAAAAGCCCCGGCTTCACGGCGGTTGCCGTTCTTACGCTGGCACTCGGCATCGGCGCGAATACGGCGATTTTCAGCGTCGTCAATGCGGCGCTTTTACGGCCGCTGCCGTATGCGCAACCGGAGCGGTTGATCACACTGGGAGAAACTCGGCAGCAGTCCACCTATCCGTTCCCGAATACTTCGCACCCGGATTTCCTGGATTGGAAGCAGGAATCCAAGAGTTTTGATTCCATCGCGGGCTACGGGTATGACAACGTGACGCTCCTTGGAAATGGCTCTCCGGAAAACATAGACGTTTCCCGGGTTACGTCCAACTTTTTCGCAACGCTGGGGACTCCACCGGTACTGGGGCGTGATTTTCTGCCCGGCGAAGATGAGAAAGATGGCGCGAAAGTGGTAATCCTCACAAATGCCTTTTGGAAAGGACATTTTGGGGGCAATCCGGGAGTCCTCGGCCAGACGATGCGGCTCAATGGCATCGGCCACACCATCGTTGGTGTTCTGCCGGCAAACTTTGAATTCGCACCCGCGGGCAATCCACAAATCTGGCTGCCACTCAGCATGAATGAAGATCTCGATACGCGCCGCAGCTTGCGCTGGATGCGCATCATCGGGCGTTTGAGGCCAGGCGTTTCTTTCGCCCAAGCGACCAGTGAAATGCAGGCCATCAATGCGGGCTTGGCAAAAGCCCACCCGAAGGAAAATGGCGCGATCGCCGTGGTATTGGGAAATCTGCGAGAGCAGATCGTGGGCAAGGTGCGTCCGCTGCTAGCGATTCTCCTCGGCGCGGTGAGTTTCGTTTTGCTGATTGCGTGCGCGAACGTGGCTCATCTGATGCTTGCGCGGTCCACGACGCGCTCAAAGGAGATCGCCATTCGCATGGCTTTGGGAGCCGGACGTTGGCAAGTAGCGCGTCAACTTCTGACGGAAAGTGTCCTGCTGGCCTCGCTCGGGGGCATCATCGGGCTGGCCGGAGCGCAATGGAGCGTGCCGCTGCTACTTTCCGCCATTCCGGAAAAACAGCGAGCCACGATGCCTTTCTTGAATTCCCTGCACCTCGACTTGGCCGTATTGCTTTTTCTGTTCGGGGTGACGCTGGCCACGGGCATCGCTTTTGGGCTGTTCCCCGCGCTGCAAATGTCGCGCCGCGATTTTGGCGAATCCTTGAAAGATGATTCGAGAGGTTCTGCCGGCTCGCGCGGCTCATGGCTTCGCGACGCTTTAGTTGTCGCCGAACTGAGCATCTCGATCGTGCTTCTGGTGGGAGCTGGACTGATGGTTCGCAGCATGATTTCGCTGCTGCACGAAAACCCGGGATTCGACAGCCGCAACATGCTGACGTTTGCGGTCAATCTTCCCCAGACTTCCTACAAGGAAGAGCCAGCGATGCTGAGCTTTCAGCAGCGGCTGAACACGGCGCTGGAAGCGCTTCCGGGAGTGCAGGGCGTAGGAGAAGTAAGCAGGCTTCCAGTCACAGGAAATGGAGGCAGCATCCGATTTGCGATCGAGGGTCGGCCGAAAGCTCTGGGCGATGAAGACGAAGCATTCATCCGGGACGTGAATATCAGCTATTTTCGCGTCCTGCGTATGCCGGCGCTGAAGGGGCGTCTCTATGGAGTGGATGACACGATGACCGCTCCGCCACGCGCGGTGGTCAATCAGGCATTCGCCGAGCATTATTTTCCGAACGAAGAGGCCGTCGGGAAGCGTATTCGCTTCACCTACTCGGTCAAAGAGCCGTTTCGCGAAATCATTGGTGTCGTCAGCAACGAAAATAGCGAGGCTCTCGACGCGCCCATGCCGCCGATTATCTACGCCTCGACGGAGCAATCCCCCGACTCGGCATTTTATGTTGTGGTCCGCACGCCGGGAGAACCGCAGAATATGGTTTCGGCGGTGCGCGGCACATTGCAGCAACTCGACCCGCAGCTTCCCTTGATCGAGCCGCGATCGATGGAGGACGTCATTTTCAGTTCGTACGCCGTTTTCCTACGCCGTTACCCGTCCTACTTAATTGGCAGCTTCGCGGCAATAGCGCTGATTCTCGCGATGGTGGGATTGTTCGGACAGATCTCTTATAGCGTGGCTCAGCGCACGCGGGAAATTGGCATTCGCATGGCGCTGGGAGCTGATCCGCGGGATGTTTTGCGGCTGGTGCTCGGCCAGGGAATGCTGCTCACTGTTTCCGGGCTATTCGCCGGGTTGCTGGCGACTTTGGCTCTGACGCGATTGCTGTCGGATCTGCTGTTTGGCGTAACGCCGACCGATCCGTGGACATTCGCGGCAGTGGCATGCTTACTCAGCGGTGTGGCCATGCTGGCAACCTACATACCCGCGCGGCGGGCAACGCGCGTGGACCCTTTGGTCGCACTGCGATATGAATGAGCGAATGGAAATCGATACCGTGTAGTTTGAGCTCTTGGACTCGCAGAGTGGCAATAGAATAGACTCTGTAAATACGAACGAATGAAAACCTCGACAACTCACCCATACCGCGTTCTGCTGGCCGACGATCAGGCAGATATCCGGGACGCTCTGCGGCTGCTCCTCAAACGCGAAGGTTATGAAACGCACGGCGTCGCTTCTCCCGCCGATGCGCTTTCCGCCATCGAAACCCGCGAATTCGACGCCGTGCTGATGGATTTGAATTACGCGCGCGACACCACGTCTGGACAAGAAGGGCTGGACCTACTCCCAAGAATTCAGATGCTGGACGGCACTTTGCCGGTAATCGTCATGACCGCGTGGAGCAGCGTGGAGGTCGCGGTGGAGGCCATGCGCCGGGGTGCGCGCGATTTTATCCAGAAACCCTGGGAGAACACGCGGCTGCTCTCGATTCTGCGAACGCAGATCGATTTGCGGCAAGCCTTGCGGCAGGCGTCGCGACTGGAAGCGGAGAATCGCATCCTGCGAGCGGAATCGCGGCCTACTTTCCTGGCAGATTCACCGGCCATGCAGCCGGTGCTGGAACTCATCGGACGCATCGGGCCCTCGGATGCGAGCGTGCTGATCACCGGCGAGCACGGAACGGGCAAGGAAGTTGTGGCGCGCACTTTGCATGCCATGTCTACGCGGTCCTCCAAGCCCATGGTCACGGTGAACGCCGGCGGGCTTTCCGAAGGAATATTTGAGAGCGAACTTTTCGGGCACGTGAAGGGGGCTTTCACCGATGCGCGCTCCGACCGCGTGGGGCGATTCGAGCTCGCCGAGGGCAGCACGCTTTTTCTGGATGAAATTGCCAACGTGCCTTTAAATTTGCAGGCCAAGCTTCTGCGCGTTCTGGAAACCGGCGAAATGGAACGCGTGGGCTCCTCCACCACACGCCGCGCGGATGTTCGCGTGCTGGCCGCCACCAATGCCGATGTGGATGCCGAAGCCGCCGCCGGCCGTTTTCGCCAGGACCTGCTCTTCCGATTGAATACCATTGAGGTCCGCATTCCGCCGCTGCGCGAACGGCGCGAAGACATTGATTTGCTGGCGCACCATTTCCTGCGCGGCTACTCACAACGCTACCGCAAAAACTTATCCGGTTTTGATCCCGCGGCGGCCAAGGCGCTGCAAGAGCATCTTTGGCCGGGAAACGTTCGCGAGCTTGACCATGCCGTCGAGCGCGGTGTACTTCTTTCTGCTGGACCTTTTGTGCGCGCGGCAGACCTGGGCCTGCGTCCGCAAGCACCAGGCGGTTCTGCCAAGCTGGAAGATATGAGTCTTGATGAAGTCGAGCGGCACCTCATCCAGCGCACCCTGGCCCGCCATGATGGAAATGTGAGCCAGGCGGCAAAGTCTCTTGGTCTGAGCCGCAGCGCCATGTATCGCCGCCTGCAAAAGCACGGCTTGGAATGAAGCGCCTTACTTACGAGCAGCGCATCCAGCTTCTCGCGCTGGCTGCGGGATTTCCGGGCTCGTGTATCGCCATGATTCTTCTGTGGACGGGGGCGTACTCTTCCGGCACCGCCTGGACCTTTACGCTGTTGATCGTCTGTTTCTGGCTGGGGTTCGCCTTTTCGGTGCGGAGCCGCGTGGTCTTCTCGCTGCAGACGCTTTCCAATTTACTAGCCGCCATGCGCGAAGAAGACTTTTCGCTTCGCGGACGGGGCGCCAGCACGGAAGACGCCATGGGCGAAGTCATGATTGAAGTGAACGCCCTGAGCGAAACGTTGCGCGAGCAGCGTCTTGGCGCGATGGAAGCTACCGGGCTCCTTCGCACGGTCATGGAAGAAATTGACCTGGCCATCTTTACGTTCGACAACGAATCGAAACTCCAGCTTGTCAATCGCGCCGGCGAACGCCTTCTTGCGCGCCAGATAGAGCGGCTTCTGGGATTTACCGCGAAAGAAATAGGTCTGGGCGAGTGCCTTGAAGGCGATTCCGCGCGCACCATGGAACTTCATTTTCCCGGCGGTTCGGGCCGCTGGGCGATGCGCCGAGGTTCTTTTCGTCAAGGGGGACTGCCTCATCAACTGGTGGTCCTCAGCGACTTGAGCCGCACCTTGCGCGATGAAGAGCGGCAGGCTTGGCGGCGTCTGATTCGCGTTTTGGGACACGAATTGAACAATTCGCTCGCGCCGATTCAGTCCGTCGCGCAAGGCCTGGAGAGCGGCCTGCAATCCGCCGCCAAAACTCCTGAATTGCAGGGCGAAGCGGCGGCAACTATCCTCGACGACCTGCGCCAGGGGCTCACCATCATCCGGTCGCGCACCGAAGCGCTCGGCCGTTTTATGGCGGCATACGCGCGGCTCGCACGGCTTCCGCAACCGAAGCTTCTCCCGGTGAAGGTCGCCGAATGGATTAAACGCACCGCGCTCCTGGAAACTCGTGTAAAAGTCGAAGTACGCGAAGGACCTTCGCTGGTTATCTCCGCGGATGCCGACCAGTTGGAACAGCTGCTGATCAATCTCATTCGCAACGCCACCGATGCCGCTCTGGAAACGCGGGGGGGAGTGCAGGTCGGCTGGTCGCGCCAAGGCTCGCACCTGGATGTATGGGTTCTCGACGACGGCCCCGGCCTGTCGAATACGGCGAATCTTTTTGTTCCTTTTTTTACCACCAAGCCCGGCGGCTCGGGTATCGGCCTGGTGCTTTGCCGCCAGATCGCTGAAGCACATGGCGGCGAGCTTAACCTAAAAAACCGGGCCGGCGCGCGCGGCTGCGAAGCCCGCTTGCGTGTGCCAATCTGAACCCCAGGCGCACACGGGCCGTAACCTGGGAACAAAACGATTGCCAGTGGGTTCTAATTTGGAAAGTTCGGTTTCGCGAAGTCCCAGTTTGGCATGGCGAATTGATATTAATTTGATTCCCGCTCCACCTCGACAAGTTGCGGCAGCTAGCTTGCGGCCCGAAGACCGGCTGTATGAATTTTTATTCACACAAGCAGCTTGGTTGTGATGCAGAAAATATACTTATTCATAAAAGCGAAAAAACTCGCATCCTGGATCCTACTTGGTCTTTGACCCTAGTCCAATCCATAGTATGATCCGTCATACTTGGTGAGTGAATGGTATCGAGAGGCAACTTTAGCAAGGTACCGTGCTTCTAAGGCCACTTGTTGGGTCTGATCGATAGCGATCACTAGGTGTCCCCTTGGGTTCAGATATTCAGAAATCGCTTACAGGAGCGCTTCTCCCTGAGAATTTGTCCTTCGAGAGAGTCGCGTCCAAACTCGGGCCTTCCGCTCCCACCGTGTCCCCCGCTCGCTCCGCAAAAATGCGCACGTTTGTGGCCGCTGAAAACAGGCTCCTCCGCGAAACGCTTTCCAGACTGCTGGCGCGCCGCGACGATTTGGAAGTGGTCGGGCAGGGTTCCAGCCTGCACGAAATGATCAGCAGTATATCGGAACTGCAGCCCGAGCTGCTGCTTCTCAATCATAGTGGCTCGCAACTCGAGGACCTGCACTTCATTCGCAAGCTCCGCGCGCAGCATGCCGGGTTACGAATCGTGGTGATGGGGATGAGGGCCGTCTCGGAGGATTTCCTGCAGTTCGTCCGGGCGGGAGTCGCAGGATACATGCTCTCAGATGCCTCGACCGGAGAAGTTCTCGATGCCGTGGGTCTTGTTCGAGACGGCGGAGCCGCGTGCCCGCCTCAGCTTTGTCTCTCGCTCTTTCGCTATTTTGAAGGGGAGATGGCTGCTTTTCCGTCCGCCAGCGTTCGTGAGCAAGTGGGACTCACGCGCAAGGAGCAACAGATCATCCACCTCGTCGCGCGCGGTATGACCAACAAGGAGATCGCCCGTGAATTCTCGCTCTCGGAACAAACCGTGAAAAACCACATCTACCGGATGAATCAGAAAATTGGAACCGAAGACCGCCTGGACATCGTTCGCTATTGCCGGGCAAAAGGACTCAGCGTCTAGACTCGGTCATGCGCTCGTTCGATTTGCTATCCTCACAATCCTTACACTATTCTTCAGACTTTCCATTTGACCCGCCTTTTAATTTGCCCTTGGGGAATTTTTGCTGATGAGCCCGCGTGCACTTTTTCTGCCTCTGAAAATTACACTTTTGCTGAGCGCCTCTCTTGCCGGAATTGCCAGCGCCGCGAAACCCTTTCCGCAACAAAGTTCCCCAACGCAAGAGCAGGACGCTCCTCCGCCAAAAGAGCAACCCCAAACTCCAGCGGAGAGTTCCAAGGCGCCCGCGCAAAATCCAGGTCTTGATCCGGCTCGGGACAACCACTTGGGCCTGCAATTCATAAAGAACATGGTCAGCGACCAACGCGCTATCTGGACGTCGCCAGCGCACATCCGTCTCGACAGTGCAGCCTGGCTCGTTCCCTTTGCTGGCCTCACCGCCGGCTTCATCGAAACCGACCGCGACGCCAACTCGCATCTCAGCAGCGTGCCGTCCCATGTAAATCACTATTCCAATTTATCCAACTATGGCATCGCGGGCATGGCGGGAGTTGGCGGTGGCTTGTACTTGCTCGGAAGAGTCACCAACGACGACCACAAACAAGAGGCCGGACTTCTGAGCGGTGAGGCGGCCATTGACGGCCTCTTTGTCACCACCGTTCTAAAATACTCGTTCGGCCGTGAGCGGCCTAACGTGGATAACTTTCGCGGCAAGTTCTGGCAAGGCGGTGATTCCTTCCCCTCCGACCACGCCACCGCCGCCTGGGCCATCGCCAGCGTTCTTACGCATGAATATCCCGGCCCGCTCACCAAAATCCTGGCCTACGGCGCTGCCTCGGCTATCTCATTCTCGCGCGTCGAAGGACAAAAGCATTTTTCATCCGACGTTTTCGTTGGCGCCGGCATCGGCTGGCTGGTGGGCTGGCAAGTTTATCGCGCGCACCACAACCCGGACCTCAACGGCGGGACGGTCGAGGATCTTTCCTGGACTCCGGATAGCCCTACCGACCGCCAGCCCAGCGCTATGGGCTCGCCGTACGTGCCCATCGATAGCTGGGTCTACCCACTTTTCGACCGTTTGATTGGCTGGGGATTAGTCGAAGACGCCATTCTGGGGCAGCGCCCTTGGACCCGGCTGGAATGCGCGCGCATGGTCAACGATGTCGGCCAAAAGCTGCAAGACCGTGACGAAGGCTCATCGGCCACGCAACTCTACGAAACTCTTCGCAACGAATTTCTGCCGGAAATTGCCCTTCTCGGCGGCGGCAGTAACCGCGCCATCCGCCTTGAATCCGTTTACGCGCGGGTCACGGACATCGCAGGCCCTCCTCTTGTCGACGGCTATCACTTCGGCCAAACCATCTACAACGATTATGGCCGTCCGTACGAACGAGGCTTCAACAGCGTTGCTGGATTTTCCGGCTGGGCCACCTCGGGCCGCTGGGTGGTCTACGTGCGCGGTGAATACCAGCACTCCCCGTCCGCGCCGGCCAACACCCAAGCCGTGCAGACGGTCATCGACAACGTCGATCTCAATCCCGTTACCACTCCTTCGCCCGTCGCGGCTCGCGATCAGGCGCGCCTTATGGACGCCTACGTTGGATTGACGTTCGCCAATTTTCAGCTGTCCTACGGGCAGGAAAGCCAATGGTGGGGTCCCGGTGAAAGCGGACCGCTCTTGCTCTCCGATAACGCCTACCCCATGCGCATGTTTCACATCGATCGAGTCACTGCAAACCGTTTGCCAGGTATCCTGAAGCTCCTCGGGCCCATTCGTTCGAATGCTTTCTTTGGCAAAGTGCAAGGCAGTTTGCTCACTCCCTCCCCGTTTTTCCACGGCGAAAAGCTCAGCTTCAAACCCACGAAAAATCTTGAGTTCGGATTCACGCGCACGGTCGAGGTAGGGGGCCCGGGCCGCCCCTTCACTCTCGAGCGTCTTTTTCTCACTTATTTCAGCGTCACGAGCTACGCCATTAAGCCCGCCAACAAAGATCCAGGCAAGCGTGACGGCGGTTTCGACTTCAACTATCGTCTGCCCTTCGTTCGGAAATGGCTGAGCGTCTACAACGACTCTCTATCCGCCGACGATCCTTCTCCGCTCGCCGCGCCTCGCCGCGCCGCTTTCAGCCCCGGACTCTACCTCACGCAATTTCCGTGGTTGTCCAAACTCGATCTCCGCGTCGAGGCGCCATTATCCGACACTGTGGGCACCAACGGCGCAGGCCATTACGTCTATTGGGACAACTACTATCACGACCTGTACACCAATCGCGGCGTGCTGATGGGCGATTGGGTCGGCCGAGACGGCTCAGGAATCCAAGCCTGGAGCCGCTACTGGCTCTCCGCACGAAGCTCATTACAGTTTGGCTACCGACACGAAAAGGTGGACGTGAAATTCATCCCCAACGGCGGCACCATCAACGACGCCTCCATCCGCGCCGATTTCTGGTTCCGTCCGGAATGGAGTGCCAACGCTTTCGTACAGTACGAACAATGGCGCTTCCCCCTACTGGCTCCCGGCCTCCAGAAAAACGTCACTGCGTCCCTCCAAATCACCTACTTCCCTAAATTCATCAAACATCCGTAACTTCTGCAGATGAATTGGCGCACCCAGGGCAACCTTTTGCCCCGCGAAACTGCTCGCTTAGGCTAGGGACATTTTCTTAGGATCTTCTAAGAGTTGGTCGAAATCTCGATCACTGTTCTTTAGCGCTGACCTCGCCACACACAACTCTCGAAGATTCGTGTCCCCCGGTGAATTTGTAGATGCAATTGATCCTGTCCCTGGTGTTCGCCGATTCGCTGAGGCATCTTTCCAGGAGTCCTTGGATCTTGCCAGAAGGACCTCCCTAGGTAGGCTGTTCCAAAAAAGTACTCGCGCATCACGCTGGCACAGGATCATCCCGAACTACCGGCGCTCCTGACACAAGCCTCACCGCAAATGGCATGTAATTCAACACGCTACGCAGAATCGGCAGAGCAAGAAGGAAGGCGCGCATGGAGGGCTTCGTGCAGGGACAGTTAGAAAGGATCAGCGTTCCACGGTTAGCCCCAGGGTCCGCCTCAAAATCAGGGTGGCCTGCGCGAAGACGTGGCGTCTGTGGGTGATTCGTGCAACTGCGTCAAGCAAAGAATGCTCCCAAGCCAGCAGTCGCGCCAAGCCAGGCTCTACGCACCAACTTCCAGCGGATTGAGCGGCGCGAATGGTGGCTATGGGCAGTCGCGGTGGTCATCACCTTACTCCTGACCGTTGGGCTGGCCTCCTTTCTGCTTCCCAACGCGCACGATCGTCCGGATTTTCTTACACAAAGTGTCGTATCCCAAGCCATGCGCGGTCTCGTCGGCCTGGTCTTCATCTTTGACCTCTACACCATCTACCAGCACCTTCTGATTTATCGAATCCGGCGGGAATTGGTGCACCGTGAAGAACTCTTTCACCTGATCAGTGAGAATGCCGCCGACATGATCGCCGTCGTGGACATGCAGGGGAAACGCCTGTTCAACAGTCTTTCTTACCAGCGAGTGCTGGGCTATTCCTCGGAGGAATTGCAGTCTTCGTCTGCATTTGAACAGATTCATCCCGACGATCGCGAGAACGTCAGAAAGGCCGCCGAGGAGGCGCAACATTCGGGAATTGGAAAAACGCTGGAGTACCGCCTCCGCCACAAGAACGGGACGTGGCTGGTGTTGGAATCCACCTCAAGCGTCATTCGCGATGCCAAGGGCGAACCCGAAAAACTGGTAATTGTGAACCGCAACATCACGGAGCGCAAAAGTGCGGAGGAGGCTCTGCGACGCTCCGAGGCGGAGTTTCGCTCCGCGGTGGAAGACGCGCCCTATGGAATTTATCGCGTGAGCAAGGAAGGAACTCTCTTGAAGCTGAATCCGGCGCTGCAGAAGATGCTTGGCTACGATTCGGCGGAGGAACTGCAAGGAAAGAATCTGGCCAGTGGTGTCTTCCGCCACGCAGCGGAATACCAGAGATTCGCCGAGCTTCTCATTCGCACGAAAGAAATCAAGGACATCGAAATGGAGTGGAAGCAGCAAGACGGCACGCCAATCACCGTGCGGTGTTCCGGGCGCTGCGTCAACGACGAAAGCGGTCATCCCGCCTATTTTGAAATGTTTGCCGAAGACGTCACCGAAAAACGAGTACTCGAACGCCAATTGAGAATGGCTCAAAAAATGGAAGCGATCGGCCGGCTTTCGGGTGGGATCGCCCACGATTTCAACAATCACCTCGGCGTCATCATCGGTTACAGCCGAGTGCTGAAAAAAGCTTTGGGTGCGGACAATGTGCTGGCCGAACATGCCCTGGAAATCGAGAAGGCGGGGCAACGAGCCGCTTCTCTGACCAAGCAGTTGCTCGCGTTCAGCCGCCAGCAAGTCTTGACCCCCGCGATCTTGAACCTCAACACACTCGCCTCCGACATGGAAGGCATGCTCCCGAGGCTACTTGGTGAGGACATAGAAGTGTCCTTGACGCTGGACTCGAATCTTGAAAGCGTAAAGGCGGACCAGAGCCAGGTCGAACAAGTGATCATGAACCTGGCGGTAAACGCCCGCGACGCCATGCCCGGCGGCGGGAAACTGAAGATTTGTACCGCAAACGTCGATTTTGACCAGGCCTATACTCGCACCCACCCGGGTTCCAAGACCGGCAGCTACGTGCTTTTGGCGGTGACCGACACGGGAACGGGCATGGACGCTGCCACACTTACGCACATCTTTGAGCCTTTCTACACCACCAAGGAGCGCGGCAAAGGCACGGGGCTTGGACTGGCGACGGTGTACGGAATCGTGAAACAGAGCAACGGATATATCTGGGTGGACAGCGCGCCCGGAAGAGGCACCTCGTTTGAAATTTATCTCCCGCGGTATATGGGTCAACCGGTCGCGAAACTACCGGTAATCGCACCAGGAGAAAGGCTGACTGGCACGGAGAGCATCCTATTGGTGGAAGACGCCGAGGCTCTCAAGAAGCTTGCGCAAACTTTTCTGGAAGCAGCCGGATTCCGCGTGCTCTCGGCTGGGAGCGGAGAAGAAGCTCTTGATGTTGCGGCGCGCTCCGGTGTGAACTTTGATCTCCTGCTGACCGATGTCGTCATGCCTGGCATGAACGGCCGCCTCCTGGCGGAACACCTCTTGCCGCGTCACCCGGGCATGAAGGTCCTCTACATGTCGGGCTATACCGACAGCTTTATTTCGGGACACGGAGTTCTGGAGCATGGCACGCACCTCCTGCACAAGCCATTTACCGAAGACGTTCTCATTCGCAAGGCCCGCGAAGTGCTCGACGCTGGGAAGATTCCCGCGTCCCCCATTGCCATTGCCCCCGACCTTGTGGGGACGACTTCCGGTCCACGCCGTCCAGGGCGTTCGTAAATGAGAAAGGTCCTGATTGTCGACGACGATGAAGCCCTCCGGCGCTTGATGCGCCTTGAGCTTAGCGACGAGTATAACGTCATTGATTCGGGAGTGCCGGAGGAGGGTCTGGCCCTCGCCCTCGAACACAAGCCCGACGTCATCCTGCTCGATCTCCGCATGCCGAAATATTCCGGCTACGAATTGCTGCAGACCTTCACCTCCTTCAGCCGTACTCAGCTCATCCCCATAATTATCGTGAGCGGCGAGGCCGGCGGCCAAACCAAGGATCACTGCAAGCAGCTCGGCGCCGCGGGCTATTTCGAAAAACCAATCGACTTCGAAGCCCTGCGTGCTTCCCTTCAGCAAATCACCAAGACGCGCCGGCACATCCCGCGAACTGAGGTGCGCGTGCGCTTGCGCGTCACCCTCAAACTCCGCGGTACGGACGCGCACGGGAAGAACTTCGAAGCGGTTGCGACCACCGAAAACGTGAGCCTGAGCGGATTCTTGTGCGGTTGTGCCGCCGAACTCGACGCCGATTCCGTCATGGACGTCTCCATCGTCGACGTCTCCAGGGCGAACAATGTCGAAGACTACGTCGGGAAGGCCAAGGTTGTTCATGCGGACTCCCAGGGCGCGCCCGTTCGCCACTATGGATGCCGCTTCCTGGAAAAGACCGGAACCTGGGTGCTTCAGTAAGCAGGGTGTTAACATCTTGCAATGACTGACGCCGGCCAAATCCCGCGCGATAAAGTTGAACGCAATCTCCCTGAAGTCTCGCCCGATGTCCAGCCAGTTGCCCGCGTGCTGGCCGTCGATGACGAGCCCGCTGCATGCAAGCTTCTCTCCCTCATCCTGGGTCCCCCCGCTTTTCACTGCACGACCGCTTGCAGCGGTGAGGAAGCTCTCGTCGCTTTGCAACGCGAGCGGTTCGATGCGGTCATCTCCGACCTCGAAATGCCCGGAATGGGCGGCATGGAACTCCTCGCCCAAGTTCGCCGCCGGCATCCGCACATGGCTTTCCTGGTCACCACTGGCGTGGATGACTTGGACGTGGGCGTCCGGGCCATGCGTGGCGGTGCCGACGACTATCTCGTTAAGCCTCTCCGCGAGGGTGCCGTCGCCGCAAGCCTCGAGAGAGCCCTGTATAAACGGCGGCTCGAAAAACAGGTCGAGAACTACCGCGAACACCTCGAAGAAATGGTGGCGCAGCGCACGGCGCAACTGCAAACCGCCTTCCAATCGATCGCGCAGAGTTATGAAGACACCTTGCAAGCCCTCGGGGCGGCCATCGATTTGCGTGACAATCAAACGGCAGGCCACTCGCAGCGTGTCTGCACTTACTCCATCGAGATTGCCCGCGCGATGGGCTGGGCCGACGAACAGTTGGTCATCCTCGCAAGAGGTGCGTACCTCCACGATATTGGAAAGCTTGGCGTCCCCGACGGCATTCTGTTGAAGCCGGGACCTCTCACCGCGGAAGAGCGCACGCTCATGCAGCTGCATGTGCAGATTGGGTTCGACCTCGTCAAAGGCATTCCCTTTCTTGCCGACGCCGCCGAAATCGTTTTCACGCACCATGAGCGCTGGGACGGAAGCGGCTATCCCCGCGGCCTCCGGGGGGAAGAGACACTTCTGAGTGCGAGAATCTTCGCCGTGGCTGACACTCTCGATGCCATCACCTCGGACCGGCCCTACAAGGTTGCTTCTTCTTTCGATACCGCGCGCGAGACTATTTCCCGATTGTCAGGCAGTCTGTTCGATCCGAAAGTAGTGAGTGCATTCTTGGGCATTGCCGAAGAGACTTGGCCGGCGCTGGCAAGAAATCCCCAGCAAATCGCTGGACTCGCAGCCGGGCTTGGAGGGAACGACGCCCTCCTTCGCCCCGTTCGTGTTGAAGGCCCCTGATCGGCTCTGCTTTCTCTCGTTGACGGCCATTTTTTCTCGCGCCGCGGCATCTTCCTATCCACACACACCAACCCATCGCACCATTCCTAACGAAATCCTTATGCCCATTTCACCATTTTCTTAGCTGCCTTCCCGTAGGGTGATGACTCCAATGAGGTGGAGGAAAATTTCGAATGGGCCTCTCTGCCCTTGCCAGTTGAACGCTGTACTCGCTACTGTAAATAGCGCACTTGCCCCGTTGCGGCTTAACCCGTTTCGGTTCCAAAGGAATTCATCATGCGGGATTTGATCTTTATCGTTGCGACCGTCATTTTCTTCATCGTGGCCATTGCATACGTCCGTGGCTGCGAACGCCTTAAATAGAGTGGAGCCATCATGCTTGGCAATTTCGTGCTCATCGTCATTTGTGTTCTTTTGTTCGGTTACCTCTTGGTAGCCCTTCTGAAGCCGGAGAAATTCTAACCGTGACCGCTAACGGGTGGTTTCAAATAGGTCTTTTCGTCGCCGTCATCTTCGTAATCACCAAGCCGCTCGGCGTTTTCCTTACGCGTGTGTTCGAACGCCAGCGCACGTTTCTCGACTTCGCTCTGCGTCCCATCGAAAAGTTTCTCTATCGCCTTGCTGGCGTCGATGAAACTCGCGAAATGCGCTGGACGCAATACGGTACCGCCATGCTCGTCTTCAGCGGCGTCTCCATGGTTCTCCTCTATCTGATGGAGCGCGTCCAGCAGTGGCTCCCTTTCAACCCGCAACACCTCGCCAACGTTGCTCCCGACCTTGCCTGGAACACCGCGGCCTCCTTCACCACCAACACCAATTGGCAGGCCTACACCCCCGAAACTACGATGAGCTATCTCACGCAGATGGCCGGCCTCGCATATCACAACTTCGCCTCCGCGGCTGTGGGCATCGCTCTCGCCATCGCGCTCATTCGCGGTGTCGCGCGCCGCGAATCCATAACCATCGGAAATTTTTGGGTCGACCTCACGCGCTGCTTCCTTTGGGTGCTGCTCCCGGCCTGCCTGATCATCTCGCTCGTCTTCGTTTCGCAGGGCGTCGTGCAAACCCTCAAGCCCTACGCCGTCGCGCAAGTCGTCGAGCCCCAAACCGTGCAGTCGCAATCTGCCGACGGCAAACCGGTTACAAAAGCAATCTCGCAGCAAGTCATCGCGCTTGGGCCCGTCGCCTCTCAAGAAGCCATTAAAATGTTTGGCACCAACGGTGGCGGCTTCTTCAACGCCAATAGCGCGCATCCTTTTGAAAATCCCACCCCCTTCAGCAACTTCTTGCAAATCGTTCTTATCTTCGCCATCCCATCTGCTTTGACCTATGTCCTCGGCCGCATGACCAAGTCTCCGCGGCACGGCTGGGCCGTATGGTCGGCGATGCTCTTTCTCTTCCTCGCCGCCGTTTCCACGGCTTACTGGGCCGAAGCCCGCGGCAATCCCCTCCTGCGCGGAGTAGATCAGCAGGCCAGCCTCTCGCAATCCGGCGGCAACATGGAGGGCAAAGAAGTCCGCTTCGGCATCGCCAACTCCGCGCTCTTTACCACCGTCACGACCGACGCCAGTTGCGGTGCGGTAAACGGGATGCACGATTCACTTACTCCCATTGGTGGCCTCGTTCCCATGGTCAACATCTTGCTCGGCGAAGTCATCTTTGGCGGCGTCGGCTCCGGCCTCTATGGGATGCTGGTCTTCGTGATTCTCGCCGTCTTTCTCGCCGGCCTGATGGTCGGCCGCACCCCCGAATATCTCGGCAAAAAAATCGAAGCCTATGACGTGAAGATGGCCGCGCTGTCCATTCTTATTTTTCCGCTCACGGTGCTTCTCTTCTCCGCTATTGCTTCGGTTTCATCTTTCGGGATTTCGAGCATCACGAATCCCGGCCCCCATGGCCTGTCGCAGATCCTCTACGCCTACGCCTCCACGGCCGGCAACAATGGCTCCGCATTTGCCGGCCTGAACCCCAACACGCTCTGGTACAACACCTCCACCGGCACCGCTACTCTTCTTGGAAGATTTTTTGCCGTCATTCCCATTCTCGCCATCGCCGGTAGCCTGGCCAAAAAGAAAACCGTTCCCGAATCCGCGGGAACCTTCCCTGTTACCACGCCGCTCTTCACCATTCTTCTTGTGTCTACCGTCGTCATTGTCGGCGCGCTCACATTTTTCCCCGTCCTTAGTCTCGCCCCCGTCCTCGAGCATCTCCTGATGCTGGCGGGGAAAACTTTCTAGGCTCCCCATGACCTCAACCACACAAACTCGCTCCAACACTTTCACCAACGGCGCTCTTCTCACCCGCGCCATTTGGGACTCTTTCACAAAACTGAATCCGCGCCTCATGGCCCGCAACCCCGTCATGTTCGTCGTCGAAGTTGGCGCCGTCATCACTAGCGTCGATCTCATGCGCGGCGGATTCCACCATCCCTCCGGTTTCGCCTTCAGCCTTCAGATCACGCTCTGGCTGTGGTTCACCGTGCTCTTCGCGAACTTTGCAGAAGCCATGGCCGAGGGCCGCGGTAAAGCCCAAGCCGACACTCTGCGCAAAGCCCGCGCCGAAACCGTCGCACATCGTCTCAGGCCAAACGCCTGCTTGGAAGAAGTCCCCGGCTCGCAACTTCGTTCCGGCGACATCGTTGTCGTCGCCGCCGGCGAAATGATTCCCGGCGACGGCGAAGTCATCGAAGGCATCGCTTCCGTCGACGAATCCGCCATCACCGGCGAATCCGCCCCCGTCATTCGTGAATCCGGCGGCGACCGTTCCGCCGTCACCGGCGGCACGCGCGTTCTCTCCGACGAGATCAAAGTTCGTATCACTTCCAATCCCGGCGAAACCTTCATCGACCGTATGATCAAGCTCGTCGAAGGGGCCGAGCGCCAGAAGACTCCCAACGAAATCGCCCTCAACATCCTTCTCGCCGGGCTCACCATTCTCTTTTTGCTCGCCGTCGTCACCCTCCAGCCGTTCGCCATCTACTCCGGCGCCCCGCAAAATCTCTTCGTCCTCGTCTCGCTGCTCGTTTGTTTGATTCCAACGACGATTGGAGGACTTCTTTCCGCCATTGGCATCGCGGGCATGGACCGCCTCGTTCGCCGCAATGTCCTGGCCATGTCCGGCCGCGCTGTCGAAGCCGCTGGCGACGTCGATATCCTTCTCCTCGACAAGACCGGAACCATCACCCTCGGCAATCGCGCCGCCACGACGTTTGTCACCGCTCCCGGTGTCTCCGAAAAAGACCTTGCCAGCGCCGCCCAACTCGCTTCCCTCGCCGACGAGACTCCCGAGGGCCGCTCCATCGTCGTCCTTGCAAAGGAAAAGTACGGTTTGCGCGGCCGCGATCTCTCCACTCACGAAACCCATTTCGTTCCCTTTACGGCGCAGACTCGCATGTCCGGCGTAAACCTCGACGGCATCGAAGTTCGCAAAGGTGCCAAAGACGCCATCGCCAAATACGTTGCCGAACGCGGCCAAGCGGTGCCCGTCGAAGTCGAACACGCCGTTGCTGAAATCTCCAATGGCGGCGGCACCCCTCTCCTCGTCACCGAAAATCGCCGCGTCCTCGGGGTCATCGCCCTCACCGACATCGTGAAGGGTGGCATGCGTGAGCGCTTCGATCACCTCCGCGCCATGGGCATTCGCACGATGATGATCACTGGCGACAACCCGCTAACCGCCGCCGCCATCGCTCGCCAGGCCGGCGTCGATGATTTTCTCGCCGAAGCCAAGCCCGAAGACAAGATGGCGCTCATCAAGCGCGAACAAGCCAAAGGCAAACTCGTCGCCATGACCGGCGACGGCACCAACGACGCTCCCGCACTCGCGCAAGCCGATGTTGGCGTGGCCATGAATACCGGCACGCAAGCGGCAAAAGAAGCCGGCAACATGGTCGATCTCGATTCCAATCCCACCAAGCTCATCGAAATCGTCGAAATCGGCAAACAGCTTTTAATCACTCGTGGCGCCCTAACCACCTTCTCCGTCGCCAATGACGTCGCAAAATATTTCGCCATCATTCCCGCCATGTTTGCGGCTGCGTTTCCGCAGCTCGAAGTGCTCAACGTCATGCACCTCGCCACGCCGCAGTCCGCCATTCTTTCCGCCGTAATTTTCAACGCGCTCATCATCATCGCGCTGATTCCCCTCGCCCTTCGTGGCGTCCGTTATCGTCCGCTCGGTGCCGCCGCATTGCTCCGCCGCAACGCGCTCATCTATGGCGTCGGCGGCCTTGTTGCCCCCTTCGTCGGCATCAAGCTCATCGACGTTCTCGTGAGGTACCTCCACCTTGCTTAACCTCAAATCTCCATTTCATCCGGCTTCAAGAGCCGCTCAGGGAACTCAAAAATCCCTGCGTTGCACGGGTCACGAGATTTCTCTGTTCTCACTCGCCACTAGCCACTCGTCACTCGCCACTTCTTTCCCAAAGGAAAACTAAACATCATGAAAGAACATCTCCGCATCGCCATCGTAATGACCCTCGCCACCACCATTCTCTTCGGCGTCATCTATCCGCTCGCCGTCACCGGTCTCGCGCAACTCTTCTTCCCCGCCAAAGCCAACGGCAGCCTCATTGTCAGCGGCGGAAAAACCATCGGCTCGCAGCTCCTGGGCCAATCCTTTTCCTCGCCCGGCTATTTTCACTCGCGCCCCTCAAACGCTGGCGACGGTTACGACGCTGGAAACTCCGGCGGTTCGAATCTCGCCCCCACCAATCACCAACTCCTCGACCGCGTAAAGGCCGACGTCGAAAAACTCCAAGCCGAAAATCCTGGCACTCCCATTCCCGCCGATCTCGTTACCTCTTCCGCCTCCGGACTCGACCCGGATATCTCGCCCGCCGCCGCCGACTTTCAGGTCCCCCGCATCGCCCGCGAACGTCACCTCTCGGAAGCCGCCGTCCGCGACTTCATCCAAAAACACACCCAGCCGCGCACCTTCGGCTTCCTCGGCGAACCTCGCGTCAACGTCCTCCAACTCAACATCGCCCTCGACGGCTCCCAACCCACCCACTAGAGTCCTTTCCTCTATCGGCTTTCCCACCAACGAAGAATCCCTTGTAGGGGCGCAGCATGCTGCGCCCCTGCTTGCCCAGGCGTCTCCATTCAAGGCATCCTCCGCCTGCGGCGCTGCCTTTATTCTCTTTCTCGTGCGTCCATTTGCTTGTTGCTTAATCGTCTCTTCCAGGCTTTTCTTTTCCGTCTTTTCTCTTCTCTGCGAACTCTGTGTCTCTGTGCCGTCTGCGTTAATCTTTTTCCTCTGCTATTCTCCCAAGCAGCAAATGAGCGCGACAAACAACAATCGAAAGATGCGGATTGTCTCCTTGGCGCCTAGCTCCACATCCATTTTGTGCGCCATCGGCGCAAAACACTTGCTAGCTGGCGTTACCAAGTGGTGCGCCGATGTCGCCCCCGTAAATCACTTGCCCAAAGTCGGCGATTGCTGGCACATGAACTCCATCGATGACATTCTGGAACTCCACCCGACGCTGGTCATCGGCTCCGTCCCCTACAAACAGGAAACCGTCGCAAAACTCCTCGAGCAGCCGTTCACGTTTCTCGCCAAGAATCCGCGCTCGCTTGCGGACATCTACGCCGATATTCGCTTGCTGGGCGGAATCGCCGGCCGTGCAAAACACGCGGAACGTCTGGTTCGCAAAATGCAATCCGCATTTTCCGCCGTTGAAAAACGCTCTCGCAAATTCAAATCGCGTCCGCGCGTCTACTGCGAAGCGTGGCCCAATCCGCGCATCAGCTCTCCGCCCTGGGTTGCAGAGCTTGTCAAAATCTGTGGCGGTGAAATGGTTGTTCCCGCCGGCGCAAAAGTTACCGACGAGCAAGTTGCGGAAGCGCAGCCGGACGTGATCGTGCTCGCATGGGCCGCCACCGGCGACAAAGCCAAACCTGAAAAATCCTATGCTGTAAACGCATGGAAGGATTTGCCGGCCATTCGAAAACGCCAGGTGTATGTCGTCCGCGACGAACTGCTGAATACGCCCGGACCGCCGCTCATTGCGGGCGCAAAACAATTGTCGGGGGTACTGCTGCGGTCTATACAATCGAAGTAATGGAAGAACCCGGAGCGCGCGGAATGAAAACGCAATGAAAATTATCGTAGCCGGCGTGATCGAACGCGCCGATCGAAGACTGTTGATCGGCCAGCGCATGAAAAACGACACGTCCCCGCTCAAGTGGGAATTCCCCGGCGGAAAAATCGAGCGCGGCGAAACTCCCGAAGAAGCTCTTGCCCGCGAACTGTTCGAAGAGGCCGGAGCGACGCTGGAAAAATGCGTCGAGATCGGCCGCGTCCGCCACAAGTATCCGGAGAAAAATGACGAGCTGGAAATCCGCTTCTTCGCCGTGGCCATCCGCGAAACGGAAGTTCGCGCTATTGAATTTGAAGAAGTGCGCTGGGTGCTTCCCCGCGAACTCAGCAGCTACGATTTCCTCGCGGCTAACGCCCAACTCGTCGCGCAACTCGCGACGGGAAAAATCAAACCATCAGAGCTTCTTGCAGCAAGCGATTGACGCGCAACACGCGCAAAATTTACACCGAAAAAATCCGCTTCGCGCAAACGAGAAAAAGCTCGATGCTTTTTCTTCCAGAAGAACTTGCTTGCGTTCCGGCGAACGGCCTGAATTCCCCATACGAAACTCTCCCCTACGAGATGACCGGATTGAGTTTTTCGGGGTTGATGCCGAGGTCCTTGATGGCTTTGTCGAGGACGGAGCGTTCGACTTTGCCGTCCGAGAAAAGTTCGTGAAGCGTGGCCAGGGTGATGAAACGCGAATCAACTTCAAAAAATTCGCGCAAAGCGGTACGGCCCTCGCTGCGGCCAAACCCGTCGGTGCCAAGCGTGGCGAGGCGGCGCGGCATCCACTTGCTGACCATGTTCGGAAGCGTCTTGATGTAGTCCGATGCGGCGACCAGAACGCCGGGGGCGTCGGCAAGGCACTCGGTCACGTAAGGCACGCGGGGTTTTTCCGCCGGGTGCAGGCGGTTCCAGCGCTCGCATTCATTGCCATCGACGTAGAGTTCCTTGTAGCTGGTGACGCTCCAAACGTCGGCGGCCACGCCATACTTGGTATCGAGAATCTCCTGCGCACGGAGAGCTTCGTTCAGGATCGCGCCGCTGCCAAAAAGTTGCGCGCGCAGTTTGGCTTTCGGATTCACGGCCTTGCGGAAGCGATACATGCCTTTGAGAATTCCTTCGCGGACATCACCGGGCATGGCGGGCATAGCGTACTGCTCGTTCATGACGGTGATGTAGTAGAAGACGTTTTCGCCGTCTTTGTACATGCGGCGAATGCCATCCTGAATGATGACGGCAATTTCGTAGGCGAATGCGGGATCGTAGGCCTTGATGTTGGGGACAGGCAGAGCGAGCACGTGGCTGTTGCCGTCCTGATGCTGAAGACCTTCGCCGGAGAGCGTCGTGCGGCCCGCCGTGCCGCCAAGCAAGAAGCCGCGCGTGCGCATATCCGCCGCGGCCCAGATAAAGTCGGCGATGCGCTGGAATCCAAACATCGAGTAGTAGATGAAAAACGGAATGGTGTTGATGCCGTGCGTGGCGTATGCGGAGCCGGCAGCGATGAACGAAGCCATGGAGCCGGCTTCGGTAATTCCCTCTTCGAGGATTTGGCCGTCTTGCGTTTCCTTGTAATAGAGGAGGGTGCTGGCGTCGACGGGTTCATATTTCTGGCCGACGCTGGAATAGATGCCGACGGTGCGGAAGAGCGACTACATGGCGAAAGTGCGCGCTTCATCGGGAACGATGGGAACGATGAGCTTGCCCATTTCGTGATCTTTGAGCATTTTGCGAAGCATGCCGACGAAGGCCATCGTCGTGGAGACTTCGCGGCCATCGCTGCCTTCGGAAAATTCCTTGAAGAGTTCGTCGTGATCCGCGACCAGCGGGGTGGAACGCACTTTACGCGCGGGCGTGTAGCCGCCGAGCGCTTCGCGGCGAGCGCGGAGATAGCGAATCTCTTCGCTGTCTTCCTGCGGGCGGTAGAACGGAACTTCGACGCAATCGCTGTCGTTCAGGGGGATGCCGAAGCGCGAACGGAATTCACGCAGCTCGTCCTCGTTGAGTTTTTTCTGCTGGTGCGTGACGTTCTTGCCTTCGCCAGCTTCGCCGAGGCCGTAGCCTTTGATGGTGCGGGCGAGAATAACGGTGGGTCCGCCCTTGTGCTCGACAGCGGCTTTGTAGGCGGCGTACACCTTGCGCGGATCGTGACCGCCAAGACGGAGACGGCGGACGGCTTCATCGGGAAGCGGCTCGACGAGTTGGAGCAGGCGCGGATCGCTGCCGAAGAAATGTTGCCTAACGTATTCGCCGGAAGAGACGACGAGTTTCTGATATTCGCCGTCGACGAGTTCGCCCATGCGCTTGACCAGGAGGCCTTCGGTGTCGCGCTCGAGAATGGGATCCCACTCGCTGCCCCAGAGAACCTTGATGACATTCCAGCGGGCGCCGCGGAAAGCGGATTCGAGTTCCTGAATGATTTGCCCGTTGCCGCGAACGGGACCGTCGAGACGCTGCAGGTTGCAGTTGATGACGAAAATAAGATTGTCGAGTTTTTCGCGCGAGGCGAGCGTGATGGCGCCGAGCGATTCGGGCTCGTCGGTTTCGCCGTCACCGAGGAAGGCCCAGACTTTGGCGTCGGTGGCGGGCTTGAGACCGCGATTTTCGAGATAGCGATTGAAGCGCGCCTGATAGATGGACATGAGCGGGCCGAGGCCCATGGAGACGGTGGGATATTCCCAGAAATCGGGCATGAGCCAGGGATGCGGATAAGAAGAAAGTCCGCCGCCTGGTTTGAGCTCACGGCGGAAATTTTCGAGCTGCTGCGCGCTGAGGCGGCCTTCCATGAAGGCGCGAGCGTACATGCCGGGAGCGGCGTGACCCTGGAAGTAGATGGTGTCGCCTTCAAATTCAGCGGAGCGTGCACGGAAGAAATGGTTGAAGCCGACTTCGTAGAGTGTGGCGGCGGAAGCGAAGGTGGAGATGTGGCCGCCGATGCCGTGTTCGACGCGATTGGCGCGGACGACCATGGCGAGCGCGTTCCAACGGATGAGGCTCTTGATGCGGCGCTCGAGTTCCTGATTGCCGGGGAAAAGGGGTTCGAGACGCGCGGGAATCGTATTTGCGTAAGGCGTGTTGGCGGTGAACGGAAGATCGATGCCGTTGACGGTGGCGTGGGCGCGGAGGCGCTCGAGGATTTCTGTGGCCACTTCGGGGCCGCTGTTCTCAAGGACCGAGTCGAGGGATTCAAGCCATTCCTGAATTTCGACGTCTTCGATGTGGCGGGGCTGTGTGAAAGTCTCGTTGTCCATAACTTCGATTGGTCTCTCTTCCTTCCGATTGGGCGGCGTCCTGCAGGGGACGCAGATAAATTATAGCCGCGATAAGAAAAATAGAATACACCGTGGAGGGATTCTGTGCACGCGCGGTGTTGGAAGGAGATGCTTTGAGAGATCGACGGGCGATTGGAAAAATGCTATCGGTATGGACCCCACCCCCCGATTTTTTGTAAGTGTTGCTTCTAAAGAAGTTAGGTATTTCGTAAGTGGTTTAGAATCAGCAGTTCCGGGATGCGACGGAAGTGTTGATTCTAAGGAGGTTAACGGAAAATTGGCCCCGCGCTCGGGGTAGACGAATGATGGGTTGCGGGTGACGTAACTAGCTCGCTAGAGGTTGGTGATCCGGCGTCGCGTTTATCGGAGGGGAGCGCAGGTGTGACTGTGGTAGAAGAAAAAGCAGATCCCACCCGTTGGTCGGGATGACAAGTTGTAGGGCTGGCGGTGGGACTGGTGATGGAAGGACCAGGCTTGGGTGGAGGGACGGAAGCCGAGGCGGCGTTTGGGGATTCGGATTCGGGGGCGGGATCGGCATTGGTGTAGTGTGCCGGTTCCGATTCGGGGGCGGGATGGTGGGCTTCTGGGGGCGCGGGGTCGGGTGCTGATTCGGGATCGGGCGTGGGTTGGGATTCGTCTTCGCTGTAGTGGTTGGCGTTGGAGGTTACGGATTGGCGGATGGCTTCGCCCCAGGCAGGGGCGCCGTGGGCGTAGATGTATTCCTTTTCAGCCAGATGGATGGTTTGGGAGAGAGTTTGGGCGAGATAGGCGAGGGTGGAGGCGGTGCGGGGCTTGATGTCGCCGCGGGCTACGGCGGGCATGAGGCGGCCGAGGGCGGCGCAGAGGTCGTTGGCGGAGAGGTAGTTGCCGGAGAAGAAGTAGGCGAGGTCTTTGGAGATATTGTCGGCGGTGCGGGCGCGGGATTCCTGACGGGAGTGGAAGAAACAGAAGTGCGGGTGATTGGGGGCGCGAGGGGTGAGGCATTTGCGGTGAT
>Ga0210407_10001162_pt1 | contig 25627 bp, 31 predicted proteins | sample IncBWC27MmetaG_FD_150860 | JGI IMG/M metagenome (GOLD analysis project Ga0210407, IMG submission 150860) | Forest soil microbial communities from Barre Woods Harvard Forest LTER site, Petersham, Massachusetts, United States - Inc-BW-C-27-M | ecosystem: Environmental > Terrestrial > Soil >...
TCCGGCAACGGCTTGTGCACGGTACTGTAGGTGTACCAATTCTCAAACGGGCTTTGATACTGCATCGACTTTCTCCGATTTGTCGACCTCAGCAGGGGCGATACCGCTTGCCGATCGAGCTTCATGACTGGTTGTCGCTTGCGCCTCGCGCCGATGTGGTCTCCGTTGAGACAGCAGTCTTCAACGGCCCGTCAGCCCGTGACGAAGCACGAGAGCCAGTCTGCGCCAGAAAGGGATTCGTACTGGGTTGTCGAGCTGCTGCCAGCCGCGCGCGAGAAGCTCGTGAAGAACGGCGCGATTAATTCCGAGCGTCACGGCCGCTGGGCGCATCGTCGAGCGAGGGCAAGCGGCAATTGCCTCAGCCGCAGCCGCGTAATGGCGTTCGGCGAGCATGACGAGATCGCGGCACACTTCGGGAAGCGCCGGCTGTGCCAGCACCCAACTCGGCGTCGTCGCGAATATGCCGTGCGCGTGCAGTAGCTCGCGAGGCAGGTATAGTCGGTGCCGCTTCGCATCCTCGGCGAGATCGCGAAGTATATTGGTGAGCTGCAACGCACGGCCGAGCTCCGCCGCGACACGCTCGCCCGCCGCCGTTTCCTCACCGAGGATGCGCACCGACAGTCGGCCGACGGCGACGGCCACGCGCTCGCAATAGCGATCCAGCTGCGCGAGGCTGGGCGCCCGGATGTCGGTCTGCACCTTCATTTCCGCGCCATCGATGATGGCGAGGAAATCGTGACACTGCAGACCGTAAAGATGTACGGCTTTGCTCAGACCGAGGGTCATAGCGTTTCGCGGCCGACCGCCATAGAGATGAGCGATTTCACCGCGCCAGTTCGCTAACAGGGTCTGCTTCAACGCGTGCGATGCCTCGCCATCCGCGATGCCATCGACTTCGCGGCAAAAGGCGTAAAGCGCGCACAGGGCTTGGCGACGCTGGACCGGCAGGAAATGCATTGCCCAGGAGAACGAGCCGCCAGCGGCCGTCGGGCGCAACGCAATCGCGCTGTCCTTATAGTCGGGTGCGCCGATGGCCGGATCCCGGCTTGCGCGCTCCGCAACCGGCGCGTAAAGACGTTCTATTGTGTCCATTGTGATTCTCTTCGTGATAGTGAGATAAACCGCTACGGCCAGGACGGCCCGATTGTTTTGCGGAGCGGCGCAGCGAACGCCAGGCCGAATGTCGTTTGCGGTGACGATGGGTAGCGTTTTGACCGTTGTTTTAGGGTGCAGAAATGGGTTGGTCGGCTGATCGCTTCCACACTAAATTCTGCTCGAATTTTGTTCAGAACGGATTCGGGGTGATGGGCGTTTGCTGCCGAAATCCAAATCGGATCGGACATGTCAAGGGCCTCCCTCCCGTTAACGATGGCGCCGGATTTCACATACTGTGGCGGCGGCGTCCGGGGCGCGCAGCACGACGCGACACAATGGGAATTTGGACACTGAAAATTACACGACGATGTCGGGTTCGGGGAATGCGGTTACGTTTGAAACGCAAAGATTAACCCCGGCCTCGACACACCGCCGGGCAGTTGCTCTGCGGGCCAGTGGAATGTTGGCTCAGATGTGGTAGATGTCCGCCACATGGTGGATCTAATCGTTCTTCGGGATGACCTTCTTCCGCTAGATCAGAGGCTGTGCAGCCGCGATGTCGAGCGTGTAGAAGGAGGTGCCGAAATAGGTGTCCACAATCTTGTACCGATAGTTGAAGGTTACCCAGTTGAAGCGCAACTCGCAGACATCGCCACCCTCTGTCAGCATCTCGACATTGCTGATGTTGTGCGATGTCCTGGGCTCCAGCGTGTTGGTCGCAGTGGACCGCTCGGTCCTGATGCGAAAGACGCTGTCTTCGATTGAGAACGGCTTTGTCCACCTCTCCAAGGCGGCCGGATGGCGCGCTGAATACCTGCACGAACTGACGGTGTTCCCCAACGGCAAGCACGACGGCCAGGTCGACTCGACCGCCAGCTACTCGACTGGCTCAAGCAGGCCAGCCGCGAGCCGGACGGCATCTACCAGTATTACAAGGAGCGCGCCCCGGAGCCGCAGACCGCAGGCCCGAGCCGCTGTGGGTGATGGCGAAACGGCTCGGCCTCCTCCGGTGGTGATCCAGGCCCGTTGCGGAGGCGCCGCCCGTTGCAGTTAGTTACCGAAGTTTCAGCAGTTGCGCCGCACTTCCCACTCCGGCCGCCGCCGCTGGAGGTTCCAGGACGCCCAACTGAGAGAGCACCGTGGCCTGATCCCAATTGAGATGCTCGTGGGCCACTTTGCCGGCTTGAAACCGGATGACGCCTACTAAGAGGCCCGTCAGTCGCGCCGGCAGAGGGCTGCTTATTGAGGCAGTGCTGAAGCATGTGCGTTGAGCCGAACCGCCGCCCATGACCCCGAGGAGACATCGTGGAAGCAAGCGGCAAGACAGCCGCTGGTCTGCGGCTGCCTCGCCTCCGAGTCGTCGATCACTCGACGACGAGGGTCGGTTTGAAGGCCACGGGCCGGGACACGTTGTAGAAGTTGGGCGAGGTTGCCATCACTGCCTCGTGGATCTCGGCGAACTCTTCCTTGGTGCCGCTACCCTTGATGCGGACGATGTAGCTCAGGTTCTCGTAGCCCGGCGGCACGGCGGGATCGATTCCAAGGAAGCCGCGGAGATCAATCTCGCCATCGGTCTGGATCTCCAGGCTTTCGAGGGTGATCCCGCGCACCGCACACTGCGCTACGTACCCCACAGTCATACAGGCGTTGAGCGACGCCAACAGATGCTCCTGCGGATTGGCGAACCGGTTGGTTCCGCCCAGTTCACCAGGTTCGTCGATGTCGATCGAGAACCGACGCGGCACCCGCTCTCCACCGATCCCAAAGCCCTCGACTTGCGCACGGCTCCTCGTTTGGCCCTGCCAGGTCGTGATGACCCGCCAGTTTGTCATGCTTTTTGCCGGGTCCCGCCTGACGCCCTCAATCAGCGCAAACAGGTCGTCGAGATTGATGCCGTTGACGACGGTAGGTTCGGCGGTCTTCGGTTGGGCAACCATGATAGGCCTCCTTTGCTTTCAGGGTAGGGGATTACCGCTACTGTCGCTGAACGCGGTGCCTGACGCGGTGAGCTAAGCTCCTGCTTTGGCCCGTGCTAGCGATCGAGGGTCAAAGATAGTGCGAATCGAGACGATCTTGCCTTCTTTACTGAAACCATCCGCGGCCGAAGAGTCTTACGCCTGGGACTTTGGTGATGGAGGGAGCATACCCTTTGCAGGTCTCTACGCTCGGCGAATTGGTAAGGGACATGTTCAGCTCCGATAAATGTGTCGCGGGCAGCTTCAAAACACGCAGTCGCTTGTTGTTTGACGCAGCGGGTGACGGAATGATGTTTAAAAGAGCCAGCGGAGCGGCTTGAGACCGAGCAGCAAGCGACCGGCCATCTCGTAGGTTCGCAGCGTCCCGACCACGTGCTGATTCATTGTCAGGACGTCGCGCAGGCAGCGATCGAGTGGTCCCTTCTGATAGACTGCCGCGCCGCCTGCCGCCTTGTAGACGAGCTGCACTACATCGACGCAGACGCCAACGATGTGCGGATAGGCGCTGGTGAATAGTGCAAGCTGCCTCTCGGAAGGCTGCCGCCCGTCGAGGAGCGTCGCCCACAGATCGCCCATAACGTCGAAAAAATACGCGCGGGCTGCAGCGAGCAGCGTCTCTGCGCGCCCTACGGCCTCCTGCACGTAGACATCGTCGCGGAGCACTTTTGGGGCTTCAATGCGCTCGCCGACCGTGTAGCGCCGTGCTGGTTTGCCCGCCGCACTCTCGATCACCACGTCGATCGCGTGACGAGCGATACCCAGAGCCGGTGCAGAACCCTTCGCCATGAACATGAACGGGAATGCGTAAAGCGGCCCGGGCCGCTTGATCAGCTTCGGGTCCTGGAAGCTGAACGAATGCTTTTCCTCGACAAACTCGTCGCGTACGACAATGTCATTGCTGCCGGTGCCGCGCAGGCCGGTGGTGTGCCACGTGTCCAGGATTTCGCATTGCGACAACCGGAGAAGACACTGCCGGGTTTCGGGGACGCCGTTGCCATCGACGCGTGGGACCCCATTTTCGACGACGATGCAGCCCAACCAGACCCATTCACAGTGATGGCACCCGCTGACGAACGGAAAGCGCCCGCTGACGCGGTAGCCTCCCGGCACCCGCATCGCCTGCCCTGTCGTGGTAGCCGCGGCGCCGGTGGCTACCCGAGGATCGGGATACATCGCGCGGGCGACGTCCTGATCAAGGAAGGCCGTGACATAGCCGCCGTCGCAGCCGATCATCGTGCACCATCCGACCGAACCCTCGGCCATGGCCAATGCCTCGATCACGCGGAACTGCGTCGACGGGTCCAGTTCCGGACCGCCCCAGACGCGCGGCATCGCCATCCCGAGTACGCCGGCATCCTTCATCGCCGCAGCAATGCCCGGCGGGATTCGGCGACCGCCCTCGATTTCGTCGCTCGCCGCCCGGATTTGTTCGGCAAGCCCGATCGCAGCATGCAGAATGGGAGAATCATCTGCGGTTGCTACGCCTGCGGCATGAATCTTGTTGATCGCGAACCGCTGTTGGAGTTCGACGGTCGTGGGTTGCAGTGGTGAGAGTCTCGCGTCCATGTGGTCCTCCAGTTTGCCCCATTGCCGAGGCGTTCAGGCGGCTGCTTTGACGGAAACCGCCTCGATCCGTCGCAGAATGTCCGGTTGCTGCAGCCTAGCGTGAGGTTGCAAGAGCTGGCCGACTTCCATGAGGGCGCGGTGGACGACCGGGTCGGCGACAGCGGCGCGGAAAAGGTCGGCTTCGAACTGTTGAGCTTCCGCGAAATTCTCAGGCCGGTCGCCACGCGTCTCCGGGAACGCAAGGTCGGCGCTCGTCGACATGCTCCAGGGCGTCTCGAGCACCGAGGCGACCTCTGCCATGAAAGCCGCCTGCACTGCCGCGATCGGATCCGGCTCCGCAGCCGCCCGGCCCAACACATCCTGCAGTAGGCGAGCCTGTTTGGCGGCGGACGACATACCCTGGCCGTGGATCGGGTTGAACCGACAGAGCGCATCGGCGACCGGCAGCACGCCGCGGGGCAGACGAGGCAGGCGTTCGAAATGCTTCCAAGTGCTCACGGGAAAGCGGTAGTGCCGGATACCGTAGGGCGGCTGGGCAAAGCGCAGCGCCTTGTACACCGTTGGCGTGGTCAGTGAGCGGGACGCCTCGAGAAAGGCGTCCCAGGTCTCCAACCGCGCCGCTGTGCCATGGTCAGCGATCGCGATTATCCAGCGATCGTCTTCCGTCGGCACCAATACCGCGTGGAGCGCTAGGGCGGGCGGATCAGGCTGCGTCAGCACGAGCTTCCAGTCGGGTGGCGCGTTGGGGGGTATCGCTACAACGGCGGTCGCGTAGCTGAGGTCAACGCCGACCTCGGTCACCTCCGGCCGGTCCCAGCCGAGCGCGTCGAACAAAGACAAGGTCAGCGCGCCACGGCCGGACGCGTCCACCACCAGATCGGCCTCCAAGGTCTCCGAGCTTCCTGACCCGGCATCAAACCGAATACCGCGCACACCCGCGTCGCACGCCAGCGGGACGATCCCCGTGACTCTGCACTCCGGACGCAGCGCGATGTTCGTAATCGCCTCGGCCCGACGTCGCAGCACCACCTCGATCAGGGGTCTCGACGCGCAGAGCAGCGAGATGCCGAAATCACGACGTGGCAGTGCGCCAACATCCGGCCGTTCGTATCGCGTGTCTTGTGCGACCCTCACGGGGACGGCGCCGGCTCTGGCAAGATCACTCTCGAAGCCAGGGAAAATCTCACCGAGCGCCCGGAGGCCGCCCGCGAGCAGACCATGTGGGTGCCGATCCTGGGGAGTACCGGATCGCGAAGCGGCGCATGCGGTGAGGCGGTCGCGTTCCAAGATCTCGACCCGCTCGAAGTATTTTGCCAAAGCGCCGGCCATCGACAACCCGCCGATTCCCGCTCCAACGACTACCGCACGTTGACCCAAGAGACCGCTCATGAGCTACACTCCTACTGAGTTCGGAGGGGATAGATGGCTTACGCTGGCTACGATAGAGTTTCAGCCGGAGAGAAATGCGTTACGCCCGTAATGTACGAACTACACTCTCGGGTCGCTCGGTGCCGTTATCGCGCCGGTGCACCCATCTGCGAGGGCAGTTCGATCTTCACGATCATGCTCAACATGCCCCTGTCATTGAGGCATTACTCGTCGCCGAGGCGCACCCCGGCGAGCTCCGACGCATGATCTCCTCGTAGAGCTGGTCGATGATCCGGGCGCGCTGTGCGGAGAGCTCTGGCTTGGTGTCTCGAGGGATAACCGGGTGAGCAGGTATTGTTCGGCGGCCGGCCGGTGCGGCTGGCGGTGGGACGGCGATTGCGGTGGAATAGCCACTCCCCAGATCGGCGCCAAACGTGCCGGTGGAGATTGCAAAGAAACCGGCCCCGACAGCCGCCAAAACGCTGCGCCCAATAATCCTGCGGGTTGCTCGGCCTGTCCCAGCGCGGCCGGCCCGAGCGATCTGTAGTCTCATGGGAACCTCCTCGTTTGTCGTTACGAGGAGGATGGACCGGCTGCGCTACAGGGCGATTTCAGTATCGGGAAATGGCGTTACGACCGTAGTTCGCAACCGAAACTTCCGAAATAGTCAGACAACGCGCCAAGGCTGACGCAAGCTCGGCGGAGATGAGGGGCCGGTGCACAATCTCGGAAATGCCGGCGGCCACCAACGCTTCGGCCCCGCTCTCGTCGGCTGAGGCTGTAGCTAGCAGGATCGGCATATCGGGCACGATCGCACGCACTGCGACAGCCAGGTCAAGTGCTGACGCGGCAGACAGGAGGTGGCCCACCACAGCCGCGTCGAACCGTCTTGGCGTCGCTCGGCAAGCTGCCAGCACGTCGCCGACGCACGTGAAGCCGACTGGCTCATAGCCGAGTGCCGCGAGCATTTCCTCGTCGGCGAGAAGCCGCTCGCCTCCGTCGTCGAGCACCAGCACGGTCTGGCCCCGCCCGAGCGGGAGAAAATGCAGGTCTTCGCGCGGTGCCGGCGCGGCTGCGACGACGCACCGAAGCCAGACCTCGAAACGACTGCCGACACCCGGCGCGCTCCATACGTTCATTGCGCCGCGATGCTCGCGGACGATCTCGCGCACAGTCGCGAGCCCCAAGCCACTACCGGCTAGGCGCGTGGTAAAAAACGGTTCGAAGATGCGCTCGACGGTGACCTCGTCCATACCCCGCCCGGTGTCGTTTACCGCGATACGCACATAGCGGCCAGGCATGAGCTCACCATGGGTAAGCAATCGCGCTCCCGTGATGTCGTGCACCTCCGTCTCGATTTCGACGGATCCCATCTGATCCATCGCCTGGGCAGCGTTGCTGCAAAGATTGAGAATCACCTGCTGCAGCTGTCCGGGCTGACCGGATATGACGGCTGCGTCCGGCACTTCGCATATCACCAGTTCGATCCCCGAAGGCAGCGAGGCATGAAGCAGGGAGCTCGTCTCGGCGATCAATCCCTTCATGCTTACCGGCCTGCGCTGCACATCCCTGGGCCGGCCGAAAGCGAGGATCCGATCAACAAGATCGCGCGCGCGCTCTCCGGCACGGCGGATCTCGCCAAGGTTGTGCGCCGGCCGGCTGTCGGCCGCCAGCTGTGCTTCCGCCATTTCCGTATAGCCGAGGATTGCCCCGACGATATTGTTGAAGTTGTGCGCGATACCGCTGGCGAGAGCACCGATCGTCTCCATACGGCGGGCCTGCTGCAGGCTTCTCTCTAAACGGGAACGTTCCTGCTCGAGGTGTTCCCGCCGCACGGCGTTGCCGACGGCGTCGAGAGCCATGCGCAATAAGCCGAGTTCGGTCGCTTCGGTGATGACGCCGGGCTGGAGCGCGTCAAAGCCGAGTACGGCGCTGACGCCGCCCTTGCCCATGTTCGAGACACACGCCCAGCCGTGCAGGCCGGCGGCGACAAGGGCGTCTTTGTCCGCACCGGGCGGCAGCCGGCCCACGCTGGGGATGTGAGCGATGCCCTCCCCGGTCGGGTCGAGCCGGGCCACCATTGTTGGCGCCCGATCGGGCCAGCTCGGCGCAAATGTTATCCCCTCCCGGCACCACACATTTATCCGGTTCGGCTCACCCGACACCACGAGATATGCGCGGTCCGCGTGCACGAGCTCCGACAGTTCGGCGAGCGCTCGGTTGATTTGAGTGTCGATCTCGTGCGGTTGGGTGTTGATCAGACGCGTCGAGATACCAGCGATCACATGCTCGTAGGCAGCGCGGCGGCGTAGCGCAAGCGCCCGCGATCGCAGCCGTAGCCCGAGATGGACAAGCACCCCAACCAGAACGAGGGAGGTCGCGTACAACAAAAGCCGGAATTTTTGCGCCGTCGCCCTCGAGGCGGCCTGGTGGGCGAGGACCATCGTGCGGATGGTTTCCTGCTGCCGCTTGCTCGGCTTTTCGAGCAACGCCTTCAGCACGCCGTCTGTTGTCGGAAGCAAGTCGCGAAGCAGCGTCCCGTGCGCCAGCAGCGCTTGGACCGGGTCGGCGTCACCAGTTGGATGAGGCTGCGTGGCGAGCTCGTCCAATCGATCGGCGACCTCGCGCGCCGCTGCGGGCGAGGTGTCGAGCGTCAGCTGTAGCATGGCCGCCGCAAGCGCGCCGACCGCCGGCGCAAGAGGGCCATTCCGGTCCGCTCCGGAAAGATGGGCGCTGAACAGGCGGAAATAAGCGAGAGAGTTCTGCAACAGAGCATTATTGCTCTTGAATTGCTCGGTCAGTTCCTCCTGTCTGCCGACCGACGCGGCAAGCCGATCGATGGCCTCCGCCTCTTCCGTATCCGCCGAAGCAGCATCACGCAGCCGACTGACCAAGTCATTCAGAGCGCTTACTTCCCGCACCAGCGGATCGTAGTTGCGCAACATGCCGGAACGCGCGCTGAGAACATCGCGCTGCAGTGCGCTTTCCACCAAAGCGAAGCGGTCGAGCGCCGCAAGGGCGCGATCAAATCGTTCCGCATCCGTATTACTTGCCCGGAACGACAGCCAGGTAAGCAGTACGAGCACAATCGGAACAGCCGCGGTGGCTGGCATTAGCTTCATGGTTTTGCTGCGGTGAGGGGGACGCCGCGGTAGGTTCCCGTCAGCGCGTTCAGGAACGCGACGATCGCTTCGACCTGCTGGTCCGACAGGATCCGGTCGAGTTGAGTGGCTCCCATCTTGCGGACCGCCTCGTCGAGGGTCGGCGTGCTCCCGTCGTGGAAGTAGGGTGGCGTTGTCGCCACGTTGCGCAGGCTCGGCACCCGCAGGATCTCGGGGTTCGGCGAAGCGAGCGGGTGAAAGATGCCGTGCCGCTCGAACAGGTTGCCGCCCACATTCACACCCTGATGACAGGAGACGCAGCCGATCGACTTGAACAGCTGATAGCCGTTCTGCTCCTCAGCCGAGAGCACCGCTGCATCGCCACTGAGCCAACGGTCGAAGCGGCTCCCGGGGGTCAGCAGCGATCGTTCATAGGTTGCGATCGCATCCAAGAGGCTCGCACGGTCCGGCCGATGCCCATAGGCCTTGCTGAATTGCTGCTGTATATCCCGATCAGCACCGAGCTTTCCGAGGACCTCCTCGATGCTTCTCCCCATGACTCGCTGATTCTCCAGCGCCGACTCGGCCTGTGCCTCGAGTGTACGAAAACTGCCCTCCCAGTTGAGGCGAAAGCTGAGCGACGCGTTGAAGATTGTGCTCGTATTGAACGGAAGCTTTGTTCCATCGATCGTCTTATCCAGCCGATTGGCGCTCGCTCCATTGGTGCGTGTATCGTGGCAAGAGGTACAGGCGCGCGACCCACCATGCGACAGGCGGGGATCGGCAAAGAGGCGTTCCCCGAGCGCCAGCTTCAGGGGGTCGGCGGCAGGCGGCAACGGCACCGGCGTTATCGGCTCTTGGTCGGCCGGCGCTTGCATGCCGGGGATTTGAGCTTGAGGTTCCGCCGCAGCCGTTGCCGCGATGACAAGCAGCACCGCCGGGATCCTTCCAACCCTTCGGCGACCGGAGGACGACCCAGCGGACGAGCCGGAGGGCTGCGACTGGCGCCGCCAGCAGGCCGAAATTCTCGGGCAGGCCTTGCTGTAAAGTTGAGCGAGAACGGATACCATCAGCTCTAAGGTCGTGCACCTCTAGCACGCTCGATCTCGTAGCGAGAGATTCCGATGTCCTTTAGGGTTCGGTCGTCGATCACCCCCCAAGCCGCTTTGATGCGGCGGGTCTCCCGCTGGCGGAGTATTTTCGACCACAGCCCGGCAAGGATCGAAGTGATCGAGGTGCTCCATGTGGCTCGGCAAACAAAATTGGTGTGCTCGTTCTCGGCATGCCAGGCAGTGGAGCCATCTTTTGCCTGGCCCCGATCGCCTGGGTACGCGGCCCAAACCGGTTGAGGGTGCCTGATGCCTTCTTTGACCTGTGCTAGACCGGCGTTGGTCCGGTTCGACCAACCGTCGACCCGGTCCCACGACTGGCCTCCAAAGCCCTCGAAGTTCCCATCCTCCCGATCGAACCAACGGTGGATCGGAGCAGTGATAGCATCGTCTTGCCGCGGCCTCTCATACCGCATGGATCTCTCCCGATATGTGTACTCGACGGAGAGATTGTGGCGATCGCAAGCTACAGCAGTGTTTCTGGATTAGAGAACAAGGTTACGGGTGTAATGCGGAGCATTAGACGCGCTCGACCGGTAGGGCGAACACATAGCCGACGCCGCGCTCGGTTCGAATGATATGCGGTGCGCTCGGATCGGTTTCCAGCTTGCGCCGCAATCGTAGGATCTGGACGTCGATGCTGCGGTCGAAGATATCCTCGTGCACGCGGGTGGCCTGCAGCAGGTGCTCGCGGCTGAGCGGCCGTTGGGGTGCGTCGAGAAAGGCGGTCAGCAGTGCATATTCGCCCTTGGTCAGCGCGACCTCGGTTCCGCTGGGGTCGGTGAGACGCCGAGTGCGCCGCTCCAGCTGCCAACCACCAAACTTGCATCGGCCGCGTTCCGCATCCCGGCTAGACACCGCGCGTCCGGCCTCCTGGCGTCGCAGCACGGCGCGAATGCGCGCCAGAAGTTCGCGAAGGCTGAACGGTTTGGTCACATAGTCGTCGGCGCCCAGCTCCAGCCCGACGACCCGATCGATCTCGTCGCGCCGGTCACCGGTGGTTATGATTATCGGAACATCGGAGCGCGATCTGATCTCGCGCAGCAGGTCGAAACCGTCCTCCTGGCCGAGCCGCAGATCGAGGATCACGAGATCAGGCTCGCGCGCCGCGAAGTGATGGGCCATCTCTTGCCGCCCCGACGTGCCAACGGCGTGCATATTGTGCTGCTCGAGGTAGTCGGCGACCATGCGCAGCATGACCGGATCGTCCTCGACGATGAAGATGCGCGCCGGCCTATTGTCGGCGGCGCTCAAGCTCAAATCTGATCGGCCAAATGTCAGGGCTCCGTCTTTGAGGTGGTCAGGATCGGCCGCTCCACGGTTCATCAAATGACCATCCCTCGAAAGCGGATTTGGGGTGTTCGCCCATTCCGTCAATAGCATACGCCCCGTTTAGCAAGATCTCCAGCCAACCGGCTGCCCCGTAAGCTCGTCCGAGCCCTCCGAACGTCTCGATCGCGGGCGCGGGCACCCGAAATTCTCCAACATATTCTGCGTTTGGCGAACAGATTCCGGGGTTCAACCAGCTCTGCTGCGTCCCACGTAGTCTCGTTGCTGCGCTGTGGCGTGTTACGCAGCAGCGTGAAGGTCACGCATACGCCGTTGCAGCGACAGCCGGCTTCTCCCCCGGCTCGGCCGGACAGAGGCCGCGGCGAGGGACCAGAGCTGAACCATCATCCATGCGTTCGAGCGTGAGTATGGGTGACTCTATTGATCGTCAGAGAGCGGCTCAGTCCCAATGCCAGAGCGGCTTCGGGAATTCGCGTTCAGCAGCCTCTCGTTTGAGACCGATGTCCTTGAGCAGGTGGTCGTCGAGCTCTCGCAATTGCTGCCGCGAACGGGCGCGCCCGCGCCGCAGCCGGATGGCGGCGACGATCCGCCGGATCGCCGTCAGCAGCGCGATATGCCCCGTCTCGGCGCGAGGCGGCGCCCGTCCCGTGAGCGGCGCATCCGGCGACGTCCATGAGGGCGATCCATGCTGCGCCACGCAGTCAAAGGGGAGGACGGAAGGCGCCCAAACCGTTCCCGAAAGGTGGACCGCTCCGCCGCGTTCCTCGCGGCGACGGTCGAGCGAAGACAGTCGGTGGTCGCGGTGCTGCACGCTTTCATCCATCATCGCAGCATCTCCTTAATGAGGCCGGGCGGCCCGCGTTGATGGCGCCGCCCTGTTCGTGGTTAAGATCTGGCAAACCACCGCTCGATTCGCTATCCCGAAATCTGCTCAGCTTTTGCTCACTGGTCGCGCGAACGGATCGGACTGGCCTAATCACTTGGATGTAAGAGCTAGCGCCTGGGCGCAGGGCGCGCCTCAAGGACGATGCAGGGCCGGGCTAGCTACTATGCAGCGCATAAACCCCTCGGTTCCAAGTCGCGCCCGACCGTCGGTTCGGTGAAGGCTCGAAGAGGCTCCTCTGGCCGGTCAAGCCTCCCAACGGAGCCTCATCAACGGCCCTCTGACCTCGCGTTCCGCGCCTGATCGATCGACAGAATCTCATTGTTCTTTGACAAATTGCTAATTGTGTGTTATTTCGGCAATATTGGTAATCGGTTAGCGTTAGGGTTGGATAGTGAGTTTTTCACCCGCAAGCACGCGCATCCTCCGAGATTGGCTTTTTCAGATTTTACAGCGGCTTTCCCCGACGCGGGTGCGGGATTGTCATTGTAGGATTTGGCGATGCCTGATCTCGACCTGATAAAACAGGGGGAACAGGCGATGATCGGGATTGGTGGGCCCATCGATGAGGCGATCGCCGGGATCGAGCGCATCGCGGTCGGTACCGTCGAAATGATCCCTGTTGCTGCGCCCGATCACCCGTTGGCGCTCGCGGGCCGGAACGCCCCGGGCGCCGGGCGCGATCATATCCAGCTCGTCCTGACGGACCGATCGGGGCTCACACGAAGCCGGGATCTTGGCGTGATCGGAACCCAGACGGGGCGCCCGACCGATCTCGGCTCGTTGCTGAAGGAAGGCATTGGCTAGGGCTATATGCCCGATATGCCCGAGCTGAAGCGGGGGTCCGAACGGTTGTATGCGATCCATCGAACGTATACCCCGCCGCGCCCCGCGGGCTCCTGGCTCATTGCCCGGTTCTCGGCTCAGGCTACGCCCGCGCCAGAGCCGTCAATCAGCGCTCTCCATCCTGTCCGTCTTGCGCGATCGATGAAAAGGATCGGAGGGGCACACGAGAATGAGCGGCGGTGCGCGCGGCCACATCCGCCGGCTGATCATCAGCCTGGCGCCGCGCCGTCTGACGCCGCGCGCAGAGCCTGGTGCGCGCCGGAGGGTCGCTTTTGCCGCGGTCACCGGCGTGTGGGTCATCCGACAGCGGTTCTTGCTTGTCGGCGGCGCGGGACCAGTTGATACACAAACATTTCCCGCGGGCCGCTAGGAATTGGACATGTTCGACGGGTTGCTGCGCTTTCTGACCGGTGTCGATGACAGCGGCCAATCCGGCGAGCGGGACGATGCCACCTTCGCCCTTGCCGTGCTGCTGATCGAAGTTGCCCGTAGCGACGACCGAGTCGAGGTTCGCGAACTGGGCATAATCGAGCGCGCCTTGGCCCGGCGCTTCGGCTTGGATCGCAGCGAGGTAGCGCGCCTCATGAAGGCGGCAGAGGAAGGAGCGATCAAGGCGACGGATCTTCATCACTTTACCCAGACTGTCGTCAGGCAGTTCAGCGAGGGAGAACGCATCGGCGTCATCGAGATGCTGTGGGAAGTGGCCTATTCCGATGGTCTTCTCACCGGCGATGAGGATGCCCTCATCCGCCGGGTCGCCGGCCTGATCTATGTGTCGGATTGGGAGCGTGGCGAAGCCAAGCGGCGGGTCACTCAATCAGAGAAGTGAGGGTGCGGCCTTTCGCGGCAGCCTTGCGCTTGGCGCGGTTGAGAAGGTCTTCGGGAAGTCGGGCGGTGTTTCGCTCGGCCAAATGTCACGACATACTCTCGGAGAGGGCATTGTTGTAGGATGTGGCGAACACGATAGCCTGCGATCGAAACCAAGGGAGGGTAGGGGATGCCGTACGCTCTGTATGTGTGCCTGCAAGACGAGGACAAGATCGCGGCCTTCGCCATCGATGCCGATACCGGCCGCCTGACGCGGCAGGCCGAGGCGGCGGTCTCTGGCGGGCCGTCGGTATTGGCGCAAAGCCCGGACCGGCATGTGCTCTATGTCGGGCATCGAACTGTGCCGGCAATCTCGAGCTTCCGGATCGACCAAAACACCGGAGCGCTCACACCGCAAGGGACGGTCTCTGCGGAACACGCGCCGACGTTCCTGGCGACCGACCGCGCCGGCAGGTTCCTGCTCTCCGCCTATTATCAAGGCGGCTATGCCGCGGTCCATCCGCTCGCAGCGGACGGTGCCGTCGGCGCCGCGGCCCTCGACCGGCAGATGACGGCCACGGGCGCCCACGCCATCAGCACCGACCGCTCGAACCGGTACGCCTTCGTGCCCCACATCGCCCGCTTGAACGACAACGTCCTGGAGCCGCCGAAGGAGAACCCCGGCCCCAATGTGATTTTCCAGTTCAGGTTCGACGCCCAGACCGGCCGTTTGAGCCCCAATACGCCGCTGCGGGTTGAGCCCGCCGAACGTCTCGGCCCCCGCCACTACTGTTTTCATCCCAGCCTGGATATCGCCTATTTCTCCAATGAGCAGGGCTGCAGTGTCACAGCCTATCGTCTCGACCCGGCGACTGGCGCCCTCTCCGCGGTGCAGACGATCTCGACCCTGCCCGAGGGGTACACCGCGCGGAACACCTGCTCGCAGATCCACCTCACACGCTCGGGGCAATTCCTCTATGTCGGCAACCGCGGCCACAACAGCATCGCAGGTTTCGCTGTCGACGCGTCCGGACGGTTGGCGCCGATCGGGCAAGCGTCGACCGAACCGGTCCCCAGCGCCTTCTGTCTCGACCCCGCGGGCCATTTCGTCTTCGCCGCCGGCTCGGCCTCGGGCCGGCTGGCCTCCTACCGCATCAACGGCGAGACCGGCGCGCTGACGCCCTTGGCGACAGATGCCGCGGGCCAGCGGCCCCAGGCGGTGCTGGCAACCCGTCTCGGCGACTAGAAGAACACGGCACTCCCCGCTGTTTTTGCCCAGGCGGTGGACACGGCCCAGCGGCTGTGCCATCGTGGCGAAGAACGTACGGGGAACACGATGCCAGGTAATCCGCGTGCCGCGATCATGCTGGCCGAGCGGCGTTTCCCGGTCCGCATTCGGATCGGTATTCCGCCGGAGGGTCTCGGCCGGCGCCATGCCCAATTGACCGCCTGGCTCGACGAGAATTGCGGCGCCGACGGGTGGGCCATGACGCCGTCGGGGACGCGCGGCGTGCTGAACGACGCCCTCTCGATCTACTTCGCCGACGCAACGCTGGCGAGCGCCTTCGTCGCCCGGTGGTGCGCCGGCTATGGCGTCGAGACCGCCGGCGGCGCCTTCCGGGTCCGCGAAGACGAGCCGGCGCCGCGGCTCGGAGCGGGGCCGCACCGGACCCCGTGACGGCGGCAAGATCACCTCGGCGCCGCGAATTGGCTGGCGGCTTGGGACGAGAGTTCACCGCTGACCCGTTATACGCCGGGCATGCACGCCCGCAGGAGACTTTGAATGCGCGTTCTCGGATTGGCGTTGGCGGGAGTGCTTGCTCTGACCGCCCCGGTAGCAGCCCAGGTTGCTCCGCCGGGATCGAAGATGGGGCCAGCCGCCGCGGGTCCGGCGCCCGGCATCGCGCAAGGACGGGATGGCAATGGCCCGGGCTGGCATCCGCCACCCAATGGTTGGGGCCGCGCCTCGCACCAAATATCCGGTGACCCGCGCCAATGGAACGGCCGACCGGTTCCCCCGCATCGGGGGTCGAATGGTGGGCCCGGCGGGTGGGGTCTGCATCCGTGGCCGGGGGTCCCGACATACTGGGTCTGGGGGCCCAACGGCGGGGCGTTCGATTACCCGTTCGCGGATTGGCGAGGCCCGACAGGCGGATGGGGTAATCCCTAAACAGCAAAGTAATCCCCCAGGGGCCTGAGTTCCTCGCCGGGTGGTATCGCGATCGGGCCAAATTCAGTTAAGTTCGGGGGGATGCCGGCTCGAGCTCTTGCCCTGGCGCTGCTGCTTCTGCTGTGCGCCTCGCCGGCCGGCCGAGCCGCCGAGCCCGCCGGTCCGACCGTGGTGCTGCAGCTGCCGCCGTCGATGTCGCCGGAGGCGGTCAGAGGCCTGATCGCCGATCTCGCGGCCAAAGGCGCGCAGCCCGCGGCCGGACCCGCCGACCCTCCTGCGACCGGCTCCCCCGCTGTGGTCACCAGCGCCATTTTGGCGGCGCAGGTGTGGGAGGCCACAAAACAGGCGCTGCGTGCGCTGCCGGTGCTCCTTCAGGCACCGCAGGTTTGGGTTCAGCGCGTCGAGGCCGAAGGCGGCACGCGCCGCGCGGCGCTCCGGTTTTGGGTCATCGCGCTTGCCGGTTTCGCGGCGGCGCCATTGATCGGGATGGGGATCCGCGCGCTGCTCGATCGCCGGCCTGTCGTCGAGGCGGGGCTGGCGCCGCGTCTGCGCGCGGCTCTCATCAGGTTTCTTGTCGCGGTCGCCGGCCTCGCCGTTTTCGCTTTTCTGTTCTGCACCGCGCTGATCGGCATGCTCGCGATGTCGGCGGGTCGGCCGATCCTCGAAGAGACCGCCGACCACCTGATCTGGACCGCATTGCAATGGCGGGTGTCGATAGTCCTCCTGACGATCATCGTGTCGCCGCGCCGCCCCGACCTCCGGCTGCTCGCGATCGACGATGCCGACGCGCGGGTCTGTTCCCGCTGGTTCTCGGTCTATCTGGCGGCCGCCCCGCTCAACGTTTTTGTCGTCTGGCTGGTCGAACGGCTCGGCTTCGGCCAAGAAGCCCTGCTCGGCTTGGCGTTGACGTTGGGGATCGTAATAACGGTTTACAAAATAGCCATGTTTTGGGCCACTCGGCGGCCTATCGCACGGGCGATTCTGGCCGTGACCGGCGGCGAGCCGGGCCCGGTACGGCGAGCGGTGGCGAAGTCGTGGCACTGGGCCTTCATCGCCTTGTCGCTCGGCATACTCCTCGCGGCGACAATCGAGTTCGCGCTTGGAAAGGGCGCCTGGGTCGCGCGCGCCTCGGCGGCGACGCAAGGAATCGTCGTCGCTTTGGCGGTGCTGGGCCAGGCAAGCCACACTCTGATTGCGCGGCTCGTCACCGGCGACGAGACCGACAGCAGGCTGAGCCTGCGCCGCGCGCAGGGTCGCCGCGCGCTCAGCCGGCTCGCCGACGCGTTTCTGTTGATTCTGGGAGCGGCCTGGCTTGCCGAGACCTGGGGCCTCGACCTGATCGACCCGGCGCAGGGCAGTCTCGAGCGGCTGCTGGTGCGGCCGGTTCTCGAAGCCGCCGCGATGGTTGTCGCCGCCTGGATCATATGGACGGCGCTCAGCGCGGTGATCGACGAGAAGATGCCGGCTGCCCTCGCCCCCGGCGACGAGGACGAGGTCGCCGGCTCGGCGTCGCGGCTGAGCACCCTGCTGCCGCTGACCCGCAACATCCTGCTGATCGGGCTCGCGGTCATCGCGGTGATCCTGTCGCTTGCGACACTCGGTCTCGACATCGGCCCACTCCTCGCCGGGCTCGGTGTCGTCGGCATCGCCGTCGGCTTTGGCGCGCAGAGCCTGGTGCGCGATGTGATCTCGGGCATCTTCTTCCTGATGGAGGACGCTTTTCGGGTCGGCGAGTACATCGACACCGGCCGGCTGCGCGGCACTGTGGAGGGGATGTCGCTGCGCTCGGTGCGGCTGCGCCACCAGAACGGCCAGGTCCACACGATCCCATTCGGGCAGGTCCTGGCGGTGACCAATTACAGTCGAGACTGGTCGGTGACCAAGTTCAACCTGCATCTCGATCCCACCGCCGACATCGAAACGGTGCGCAAGACCGTCAAGCGCGTCGGCGAGGAATTGCTCGACGACCCCGAGATCGGCGCCGACTTCATCCAGCCGCTCAAAATGCAGGGGGTCGTCGACGTGCTGCAGACCGCGCTTGTCGTGCGCTGCAAGTTCACCGCCACCCCTTCCCGCCCGACCTACCTGCAGCGCCAGGCATTGCGCCGGCTGATCGACGCCTTCGCCGCCGCCGAGATCCGCTTTGCCGCACCCAACATCACGGTGCAGCTGACGAGTGCTGCCGCCTGATCCGGCTTCACCCGCTGCCCTATCCTGCCGGCGTGGCCAACACGCCCTCCGCCGCTTCTCCAGGAACATCTTTGAGTTGAGCCGATGATTAATGATGTCGCCATCTGCAGCGAATCTGCAGCAAAATTTCTCCTGTAAGCTTCTCAGAAGAGGAAAAGCCAAATGACCAAACAACCGCGCCGGCGACAATCACTATCCCACAATGCCGCTCGCGCAGATGAATCTCCGGGTATTTGTCGTCGAGCTCGGAGTCGGCACCGATGACCAGGATCATCATTGTGGTTTTGGCGCTCGTCGCCGCGGTCTCTGCCTGCCAGTATCCTGGATGCGTTGAGGCAGACCGCCGCGCGAGCCAATGCGGAGGAGGAGGCCATTGCGCCGAGCTCCAGCAGGCGCAGAAGCGGATGTGCGCGGACGTCTCGGGCCAGGGACCCCAAGATGCGGCGGATTAAGACGCTACCGCCGACGCCAGCAAGCGTAGGGCGGAAAAGCGAAGCGCATTCCGCCGTTCTGCGAGGCCGGGCATACTCCTCTCATGCCGGACTACCGCCGCAATCGGGTTCCAGGAGGAACCTTCTTCTTCACAGTGAATCTGCTTGACCGACGGTCGAACTTGCTGGTGGCGCGAATTGATGCTTTGCGCGAGGCGGTTCGGCAAGCGCGCGCCCGCGCGCCATTCCATATCGACGCCTGGGTCGTCCTTCCCGACCACATGCACTGTCTGTGGACGTTGCCGGAAGGCGACGCCAATTTTCCCGGCCGGTGGCGGGCGATCAAGACCGCGTTTGCAAAATCGTTGCCCGTCAGCGAGCCGCGGTCACTGGTGATGACCAACCGTGGCGAACGCGGGATTTGGCAGCGGCGGTACTGGGAGCACGATCCGCGATGATCGCGATTTCGCCGCCCATATGGATTACATCCATTTCAACCCGGTCAAGCACGGTCTGGCGGCGCACCGGCGGATTGGCCGCATTCGTCATTTCATCGGTGCGCCGCCAGCGGGCTATATCCTGCCGGCTGGAAGAGTGGCGACGACGAACCGCAACCGACCGGCGAACGGCTCTGAGCCGAAGCGGCGGAAACCAACCGAGGGGCATGACCTGTAGTCCGTCAGGCGAGCGCACACTGGCCATATGTGGTGGCGGAATGCGCTCCGCTTTTCCGCCCTACGCTTGCTGTCTCAACCTCTAGCCGTGCGTTCGTCAAAGACAATATCGCCTACTTTTCGAAGAACATGAAGAGCGGAGCATCATGATAATAGTTTGGCACGTCGGCAGCGCCCGCCAGACCTTCCGGCGACGCCATGGCATCGAGGGCAGCCTGACGGCTGTCGAATGTGCCGGACCAGTACCAGAAGAATTCGCCGGTGCCGCCGTCCAGCGCACAGACACGCCCATACTTATAGCCTTTAACTCCGGGCAGTTTGCCGGTCATCGGCCCATGGACTTCGCGGTAATACTTGTCGAAACGCTCGGGATCGTTGGGCATCCTGTAGAGAACGATGAGCTCGGTCACTGGTATCTCCTTTGGCGTTCAGTTAAGTTGAGCGACAATCGCATCGACAAACTGCGGGATGTCGTAAATAAAGCGGCTGGTGATTACGTTCTCGTCGACCACCACAGGTTGGTCCAACACTGTGGCCCCCGCATTGGCCATGTCTTCCATAATCGGCCAATAACCCGTCGCCTTCCGACCTTTGGTCAGCTTCGCGCTTAGAAAGACCTGCGAGCCGTGGCATATCGCGCCCAAGGGTTTGCCTGTCGCCTGAAATTTTTGAAGGAAGGACAACACGGCTGGGTTGGCGCGCAGCTGATCCGGGTTCCAGGCGCCCCCGGGCACATAGACGGCATCGTAGTCTTCGACTGTGACCTCTTCGATGCGCGCATCAATTGGAATCCAGCCGGAATTCGAGGTGAACTGGATGGCCAGAACATGCGTCTTAGCTATCTCGGGGAACCGGGCGCCGAATGTCGGCGCATATTCTATGTGGTTGGGCGAGACGAGATGGCAGATGGCGCCCCGCGCCTCGAACCATTTCCGCGGAATCGTAACTTCGGTTTCTTCGACACCACGTGTCGCGATGATACCGATGCGTTTGCCTTTAAACCGAATTGGATTGTCCGGTTTCTCAGTCATAAATTTCAGAAGATGTTCGTTGCCCGGCGCCGTCGCCAGAAAGTGGATATTCACTTTCGGAAAGGACGGCAGATCATCATATTGATGAAGTTTTTCGACAACTTCCCGAGCTGTTAGATCTGTCATTTAAAGGCCTCGTCAGGTTGCGGTGGATCACCGAAAATCGGCAATAGCGGGCGCGTCGGACCGAACGCTCACGCGGTCTGTCTCCAAAATTCGGGTTTTTCCGGCTTGCTCGCACCACGAGATCGCAGCTCGGTCAGGTTGTCGATCCCCAGCTGCGCCATGCGCCAAGTCTTCGACTGTGGCAATTTTGTCGAGTCGGGCTTTTCTCATGGGTCCAGGTTAGAAATACCGGACGGAGGTCGCATGCACGTCCGTGCACACTTTCTTGGATGTGGCTGCACAAACGGAAAGCCTTTGTACAAGGTTGGGCAAAGCTTGCTTTCGGCTATAGAACGGCCCATCTCGCGAGATGTGCAAAAAGGTGCTGCTCGGAGGAAGTAACTGCTATGGCAAGCGTAGCTGCCGCGACACGGCAGACGTATGTCGATCGGGAGTCTCTCAATCACGCATTGACTTCCGATCTGGTTGGCTGGACCGTTTCTGAAACGCGCGAGGCGCCTCTTCTCACGCACGTTGCGCCACATCATCTAGGCGATATCCGGCTCCTCGAGCTATCCGGCAATCCGTTTGGAGCGGTACGCGGGCACGCGGAGATATCGGGGGACAGCGACACGTATCTGGGTATCCTATATCAAAGATCTGGCTCGACCCTGTGTAGGATGGGCGAGGACCGCGTGATCGTCGGCCCCGGCGAAATCAGCGTCTGGCACAGTGGGCACCCCGTATCATTTGAGATGCCCGAAAAATTCGACAAGCTGTGCATGATCGTCCCGATCGCGCGGTTTGAAACCGTGTTGTACAACGCCGAGACCTACGAGGGCTTGCGCTTGCCTGCCGACAGTAACCTGGCCACGCTTTTGGGTTCCTACTTGTCAACATTGACCAATAGCGTGGTGACGCGGAACGACAACACGCCTTTTGACGCCATTGACGTGACGCTAGAATTGCTGGGAGCCGCGTTTCGGGCACAGCGGCGATCGTCAACAATAGCGCCACGCGATCAGCTATTTGCCCGCATCAGCGGCTATATCGAAGCCCGCCTTAAGGACGCCAATCTATCGCCGAAGAAGATTGCCGAAGATAATGGCATCTCGCTTCGATATCTATATACGCTGTTCAGCGAACAGGGCATGACCGTATCAGGGTGGGTGCGAAGGCGACGTCTCCTGCGTTGCCGAGCCGAATTAGACGGAGCGAATACCGAGGCCTCCATAACCGAGATTGCCTATAGGTGGGGTCTCAATGATTCCGCCCATTTTAGCCGATTGTTCAAAGCCTCTTTCGGAATGTCGCCGACACAATATCGGTCTTCGCGGCGGCTGGGCGCATCCGACGAGTAGTTGCGCTCTCCGCCCTTGAACCAACATTGTCCGGCCCCGTGGAAGGCGATCAGAAATCCTCTTCCTTCGCTCATTCGCTGTTCGCCTGCTGACGGTAGTTTTTCTTTCATGTCGGTCAGCAAGCGTAGGGCGGAAAAGCGGAAGCGCATTCAGCAGTTCTCCGAGGCTGGGCAACTCTTCTCTCATGCCGGACTATCGCCGCAATCGGGTTCCAGGAGGAACCTTCTTCTTCACAGTGAACCTGCTCGACCGGCGGTCGAACTTGCTGGTGGCGCGGATCGACGCTCTGCGCGACGCGGTTCGCCAAGTCCGCGCCCGTGCGCCATTCCATATCGACGCTTGGGTCGTCCTTCCCGACCACATGCACTGTCTGTGGACCTTGCCGGAAGGCGACGCCAATTTTCCCGGCCGGTGGCGGGCTATCAAGACCGCGTTTGCAAAATCGTTGCCCGTCGGCGAGCCGCGATCACTGGTGATGACCAACCGTGGCGAACGCGGCATTTGGCAGCGGCGGTACTGGGAGCACACGATCCGCGATGATCGCGATTTCGCCGCCCAACCCGGTCAAGCACGGTCTCGTGGCGCACCCGGCGGATTGGCCGCATTCGTCATATCATCGGTGCGTCACCAGCGGGCTATATCCTGCCGGCTGGAAGGGTGGCGGCGACGAACCGCAACCGACCGGCGAACGGCTCTGAGCCGAAACGGCGGAAACGAACCGAGGGGCATGACCGGTAGTCCGTCAGGCGAGCGCACACTGGCCATATGTGGTGGCGGAATGCGCTCCGCTTTTCCGCCCTACGCTTGCTGGCTGCCACCACCTGACGGATGGGAATCCATTTAAGTCGGGAAGCATTGCGCAGTTCGCAGCGCGGTGACGCCGGGCTCTCGGTCAGATCTCGTAATCGGGTAGGCTCTGGTCCATCTCCAGGGCCGGCACCGATCCGCTCGACCAGCCGACGATCCGGGCCGGCACGCCTGCGACCGTGGCCCGGGGCGGCACGTCATGCAGGACGACACTGCCCGCGCCGACTTTGGCGTCGCGGCCGATCTCGACATTGCCGAGCACTTTTGCCCCAGCGCACAGTAGCACGCCATCGCGCACCTTCGGGTGCCGGTCGCCGCGCTCCTTGCCGGTGCCGCCGAGCGTCACCTCATGCAAGATTGAAACGTCGTCGCCGATGACCGCGGTCTCGCCGACGACGAGACCGGTACCGTGGTCGATAAACACGCCGCTTCCGATCGGCACAGCGGGATGGATATCGACGGCAAAGACCTCGGACACGCGGCTTTGCAGGAAATGCGCAAGCTCTCGCCGACCATCGCGCCACAGCCAATGGCCGATGCGGTGCCATTGCAGCGCGTGGAAGCCCTTGTAGTACAGAAACGGCTTCAAATAGTTTTCTGCCGCAGGGTCTCGCGTCCGAATGGCGATCAGATCGGCGATTGCCGCGGCGATGATCGCCGGATCGCCGGCCATCGCTACGCGCGCAATTTCGCCCAACCGCTCGGCCGGCATCGAATACTCGGCGAGCTTGCGCGCCAACAGCAGACCGAGCCCAGAGGCAAAACCGTCATGACGCCGCACCGCCAGATCGAGAAAGCCGCGAAGCATCTCCTCGCCCGCCGCCGCCCGCTCGGCGTCGAGGCGCAGTGTTTCCCACAGCTCGCCTTCGTCTGTGGGTCTGCCTCGCTGCCGTGAAGCGGCGATCTTCGGTGCTGCGAAGCTGATCTCGTTCATAGCCTGATCGTCCTCGAGCGCGAGACTACCATGCCGGGCCGGCCGATACGACAGCGCACGTGGCATGAGCCTTAAGATTAAGCTAGCCCCATGCCTTTCAGCGGAACCATCACCGATAAAATGGAGGCCATGAATTAAGAGGTGCCGCTCACCCGACCGCTGGTGTTCGCGTCACCGGCCGGCTCTGCCGCCTTCGCTTCTTCGATCTCCTGCAGGATCTGCCGGCGCAACCGGGTCACGAAGTGCTGCACGACCTCCTTGTCCGCCGCGGCGAGCCGGCGGGGTCCGGGCGGCGGGGCAGGGTGGCCGGCCTTGTGCTCGACGTCTCATCATGTCGATCAGCATCTTGGTCGCGCGCAGATCGGCACTCGCCGATTTGTCGACCATTTGCGTCACGATCGCCTCGCGCTTGGTGATCGTGCGGCGCTGTCCGTCGATCGTCACGACGACCGTCTCGTTCAGCGCATCGGCCAGCAATGCCGGCAGGCTCTTGGTGCTGCGACCGTCGGGGTTGCCGGACTGCCCCTTCTCGAAGCGCGTGTCCAGCGGCGGCCGGCCCGGGCCCACCTTGTAACCGCTCTCGCGGTCCGCCATAAGGCACTTCCTCGCCGTTTTGGAGCTTGCATTTATAGCCCGCCTGTGCTAATTTGTCAACTATAAACGTGTCTCTATAGCAACAATGAGAGCGGTGCCAGATGCCGAGGCAAATCCTCCCTGCAGCCTCCCTCAGGAGCGCTCAACGCCTCCCTGCTGCCCGAACCCTGTTTCGCGCATCTAATGATTTGATCTGCTTGGCCTTATGGGCGATCGGGCGGGCGATCTTCCGGGTCGCAGCAAATTTTCTCCTTGCTCTGAGGGAGGGGTGCCGCCCCTCCCTCTCGCCGCTTGAGCGGGGCGAGGGCCTAGAGGGCTATTCCGCCGGAGCCAAGGCCGGTTCCTTCTTGCCGAAGCTGGGAGGGACGGTTCGGCGGATGAGCGATGGGGAGCTGTCGCGGATCGAGGTGCTGCGTGATGTGGATCGAAAGGAGCTGAGGAGTGCGTCGGTGGTGCCGCTACTGAGGCTTGAGCCAGGCATTCCGCCTGTTGAAGGCCTACCGAGCCGCGGCGCCGGCAGGCGAGAGGGCACCGCTGGTCCATGATGGTACGAACGAAGGCATCCGATATGGCGCCGCGCGGAGCACCGAGGCTGAGCAGGCATTTGCCTCCCCATTTCGACCGAGAGTAAGCTGACGGTCGAAAGGAGAACCGCGATGGCGACCAGAGCCCCGTTCCTGAAGACGCGATATGGCGGGTACTTCCATCGGGACGTCCCCGCGGAGGACGCCGAACTCACCCATGTCGGTCCCGGCACGCCGTGCGGCGAGTACATGCGCCGCTTCTGGCAGCCGATCTGCTTCTCCGACGAGATCAGCGACCTGCCGCTGCGGGTCAAGATCCTGAGCGAGGAGCTGGTCGTGTTTCGCGATCAGCGCGGCAGGACGGGTCTATTGGAGCTGCATTGTCCGCATCGCGGCACGTCGTTGGAATTCGGGCTGATCGAGAACAGCGGAATACGCTGCTGCTACCACGGGTGGCTCTTTGCCACCGACGGCACCGTCCTCGAAACCCCGGGCGAGCCGGCAGACAGCACGCTGAAGGACCGCCTCTGTCACGGCGCTTACCCCACCCATGAGCAAGGCGGGGTCGTCTTTTCCTATATGGGCCCGCCCGCAGAGCAGCCGCCTTTTCCCGCCTATGACAGCTTCAGCCGGCCGGGCCATCGCCTGATGCCGGGGCGCAAATATTATTACCCGTGCAACTGGCTGCAGATCATGGAAAACGCCATGGACCCGGCCCATACGGCGTTTCTCCACACGATCGTCAGCGGTGCGGTGTTCACCAAC
>Ga0210407_10001163_pt1 | contig 25619 bp, 23 predicted proteins | sample IncBWC27MmetaG_FD_150860 | JGI IMG/M metagenome (GOLD analysis project Ga0210407, IMG submission 150860) | Forest soil microbial communities from Barre Woods Harvard Forest LTER site, Petersham, Massachusetts, United States - Inc-BW-C-27-M | ecosystem: Environmental > Terrestrial > Soil >...
GTCGCGCCGATGATGTTCAGATAGCGGTGCTCTCCGTCTCCGAAAGAAATTATCACTTCGAGTCCAAACAACGGAAGATAAATCGCCGCAAGCTCGCGAGAGGCCAGGTCAGATCGACCGAAACCCGGATCAATATCAGGAGCATCATGGAAGCCATTAGCCAAGGCCCGATGAGAAACAGCGCCCACTTCGGGCTGTGGCCGTTGGGTTGATCGTACGTGTTCCAATGCGTGGCGAGCCCGCGAAGTGCATCGGTTTCTGCGGTTCGTTGCCAATTTCTTCTTTCCCTATATTTTTTGAACGCCGTCGCACCCTTATTCGGTAGGCGGGAGGGCGCAGGCACCATCTCTCTGTCTAAGGTGATTCCTGTAGTTGCCGTTTCAAACATCGCGTGCTTACGAGGTCGCGATGAGGGAAAATAATAGGCACAGCCTCACCCAGCCGTTTGGATTCTCTTGGTCGAAGGAGAAACTACGATGAAACGATTGGCACTGGTGTTGGTGGCCGGTAGTTTGTTGGCTTGGAACGCTGCGGCTCAATCCGGCTCGGGTGCCCAGCCTGTCGCGCAGGCGGGCGGTTCAGCAAGCAGCAGCACCTCGGCCCAGGCTGGAGCTTCGGGCGCGCAGGCGGCAAGCAGCTCTTCGGGTTCGGCCGCGGCTAAGGCCGGCAACAATTCCGCAAGCCTTGCAAGCGGTACGACCATGAACGCTGCGCTTTCGCGTCCCGTGGACGCGAAGAAGAATAAACCGGGAGATCCGGTGATGGCGCGTACGACGCAGGCGACGAAATCAGACGGGCAAGTAGTTATTCCGAAGGGCACTCAGCTGGTGGGGCACGTCACCCAGGCCCAAGCGCGCTCGAAGAATCAATCACAGTCCGACCTGGGCATCGTGTTCGACAAGGCCGTTCTGAAGAACGGACAAGAGGTGCCGTTGAACGTGACGATTCAGGCTGTGGCGGCTGCCTCTAGCATGGCATCGACTGCCGGAACGGAAGACCTCGGACTCGGTGGTGGAGCGGCGGGCAGCGGCATGGCGTCTGGCCGGCGGTCGGGCGGTGGCGGCGCGCTTGGAGGGGTTGGTTCAACGGCCGGTGGTGCAGTCGGCGGGGCCGGAGCAGTAGCGAGCCCGGCAACAAATGTGGGCGGCGCGGCGAACGGCGCGGTCGTCTCAACGGCGAACGTTGCTGGCGGAGCGGCTAGTTCGACGGCAAACACAGCCGGCGCGGCGAGAGGAACGGTCGGAGGCTTGAATGCCGCGGGACAATTGGCGTCCAATAGCCAGGGCGTCTTTGGTCTGAACGGGCTGAATCTTACTTCAGTCGCAGCGGGCGGCGCGCAAGGTTCGTTGATCACTTCGACGAGCCAGAACGTGCATCTGGATAGCGGCACGCAAATGGTCCTCAGTGCAACAGGTCAGGCCCAAGCACAGGCCTCGAAGCAATAAACTACGGCAAGTAGGTCGCAGACGCGCAGCTCGGCTACCGGGCGGCGCGTCTGCGACTAACCTCCTGAGTGGTTACCGGCTGGGGCGAAAACTCTTCAGTACTGATATAATTGGATTTTCGGGGGGTTGTGGATAACTTAGGCGCGGGTTTGTAGCTTATTCCGCTTGCTGGGTGTAGGATTCGGCCTTCCTGCCGTCCCTGAACGATTGGACCTCCATGGCACTTACAGTTACGTCATCAAGTACCGCGTCACGTACTTCGACCAGTCGCATTCCGGCGAAGTGCATTGGGATCGAGGCGTGGATGGAGCGCGTGCTCGAGAAGGCGGAGCGCGTTCGGCGCGACTGGGATGCGGGCGAAGTGCACGATCTGCGTGTGGCGCTCCGGCGCTGCCGGACGATGGCGGAGACTCTTAAGGAAGTGAATCCCGGCCCGGGCTGGCGCAAGGTGAAGAAGTCGAGCCGGAAGCTATTCCACGCGCTAGGGGAGCTGAGGAACACGCAGGTGGAACGGGAATGGCTGAAGAAATTGGGAACGCCGGGCGATCCCGTGCGCAAGCGCATGCTGCGGGTGTTCTCGGCGCAGGAGAAGAAAGATAGAAAGGCTGCTGAAGAAGCACTCGATGCGTTTGACAGCAAAAGCTGGCGGCGATGGTCAAAGAAGCTGGAGTCCAAATCACATTTTTTCCCGATTGAGAGCGTCGTCTACCAACGGATCGCCCTGGAGCGGTTGAACGAGGCGGTGGAGTTACATCAGAAGGCGCGCAAGCGATCGAGCCCGGCGGCGTGGCACCGCGTACGAATCGGGATTAAGGGATTCCGGTACGTGGTGGAGAACTTTCTTCCGAGTCGATACGAGGTGTGGGCCGGGGAAATGAAGAAACTGCAGGACCTGCTAGGCGAAGTTCATGACCTGGACGTCCTGCGAATGGACCTACAAAAGGAAATCTCGAAACTCGATATGACACAGGCAGCGGAGTGGATTACCAGGATCGAGGCGGCGCGAAAGACGCGGCTCGATGAGTTCCGGGCGATTACGGCGAGCAAGGAATCGCCGTGGATTGTTTGGCGAGCTGGATTCAACTGGGGGCACGTGTTGAAGAGCGCCGCCGCGCCGGAAGAGGGCAGGGCGTCCTACGCCAGCTGACGAAGCGTCTTTTTCACGCAATCCTTCACGCAATTCTCCGCACAATTCTCTACTCAATTCTTTACGCAAGTTGACGCAGTATCTTGGGCGTCAAAATCCAAAGCAAATCCCACCGGCCAGCCGCGGACTTGCGTTCGAGGCAAGCGACCCCGGCCTTTTTCAATGATGTGAAGTTACCGCGCGCGCCGACCAGGTGCGCAATCATCTGGTCCATGTGGGGAGCGTGGCCGAAACACATCACCTCTTTGGCCTTCAGGCGGGCAATTTCTTTAACGATTTCATCGGGATTGCCCGCGGGTTTCAGGGCTTCACTTGCGCGGATTTTTTCCGTGGCGAAACCGAGGGTCTCGCCAAAGATTTCGGCCGTCTGCGCGGCGCGCACGTAGGGGCTGGTGATGAAAACATCGGGATCGACGCCCAATTCCTTGAGACCGAGCGCGGCGGAGCGGGTTTTCTGGACGCCTTTGGCAGTGAGCGGACGTTCGGGTTCGGGAGGAGCTTTGGGATCGGTGCGGTCAACGGCTATGCCGTGGCGGACGAGATAGAGAATCATGGTTTATGCGACCTTTTCCTTGCGCTGGGCGCGGCGAAATTCGGCGCGGAGATGGAATTCATTCTCGAAGAGTTCGGCCTTGCGAGCAAGGCCCGCGAGATCGAGGCGGGTGCCGTCGGCGGCGCGAATGATGAAAATGGCTTTGCGGCCGAGAATTTGAATGTCGACGCCAGCAACGCGCTGCGCGTGGTCTGATTCGAGTTTTTCGGCGATGCGCAGCAGAGAAGTGAGCAAGCGAGCCTGGCGGCGGTGCGGGCCATCGAGCGCTGCGTAAGAAGCATGTTCGAGCTGCGGCTCGGACTTGCAGTTGTGATAACGGACGAGCGCTGCAACCATATCGCAGCGCCAGCCGCGGAGTCCGGGAATCTCACCGTTGCGGACCAAGTATTCGCCGTGGCGATGATGCGCCTTGCGACTAACGAAATGGCCGACGTCGTGCAGCAACGCGGCGATTTCGAGAACCACGCGCAGGTCCGGCTCCATTTCGTGGAGAGGGCGCAATTGGTCGAAGAGGGAGAGAGCCAGGCGCGCAACTTGATCTCCGTGCTGCGCGTTGTAATCGAGGCGGCGGGCGAACCAGCGAGCACCGTTGATTAATTCGGCAGCGCGGCCTTTTTCTTCCTCACTTGCGACGCCGCCGGAGTATTGCTCCTCGACCAGATCGAGAAGGATTCCTTCGCGAACCCCCACGCCCGGCACGAGGAAGGAACGCACGTCGAGCCATTTCGCGAGCGTGGTAATGATGATCGCGGCAATGCCCATCACTTCGGCACGATCCTGCCTCACGCGGAATGCTCTCATTCGCCCCGGAATGTCCAGGCCCAGCAATCGCCAGGTCTGATCGCGAAGCAGGCGTACGTTCATCACTGGAATTCTGTCGACCATGGGGCCGGGAGCAATGCGAACGAGCGCTTCGGCGTTCCCACCACAAGCGACTGCGAGCGCGCGGGGCAGCTTGGGAGGCGAGGGAAGCGAGCTGCGGAGAAGCGAGAGGACGTGATGGCGGAGGCGGCTGGCATTGTCTTCGTCGATCGCACCCTTGATGGAATACGTTTCCATCAAACGAATGGTGCCGAGAGGAAGCGCGATACGGTGCTCGAGGACTCGCCGCTGAAAGAAATTCAATTCGAGACTGCCGCCGCCGAGGTCGAAAATGAGGCGGGGCTGAAGCTGATCTCCGAGCGCCCAGTGCACGGCCGAGCAAACCAGGCGCGCTTCTTCCTCGCTGCTGATGACTTCGAGCTCGAGGCCGGTTTTACGGCGGATGCGCTCCATCAAGCGGCGATAGTTACGAGCCTCGCGCGCGGCTGCGGTGGCGACGGCGCGGTAGGCGGTGACGTTGTGGCGGTCCATGCTGTTGCGAAATTCGCGGAAGGCGCGGGCGGCTTGCGCGATGGTGTCTTCGTCGAGAAGGCGGCGAGTGAAGGCGTTGTGACCGAGGCGAACAGCGGCGCGTTCGTTGTCGAGATACTCGATGTGATGCGGAGAAGTGGCGCGCGCGACGACGAGGCGTATGGCATTCGATCCCGCGTCGATCGCAGCCAGTTGAACGGGAGCGGCCACTCTTAGCGCCAGAGGTGCGACAAGGCGTGCGAAGGCTGGTAGTGCGTGCTGCGGATCCCCAGGTGTGAAGCGATGCGCTTGCGAAGCACCCGGTTTACCTGCGCGACGCCACCTTCGCCGTCTAATTCGATGAAGCCATGCCGTTTCGAGAGATATTCGAATTCCCGCCGTATCATGGATTGATAGCGAATAAAAGATTGGAAAAGATCGTTGGAGAGGGACATGTCGCGGCCGGATTCCCAGTAGCTAATGGTGTGGGCTTTTTTGAACTCGCGATCGAAGGCGATTTCGGGTTTTACGTCGAGCCAGAAAGTGAGATCGGGACGGAGCGCCATTTCGTACATGCCGTGGAGATAGTCGCGCCCGATGCCGCGAACGACGGCGCGAGCGATAAGGGTGAAGATATAGCGGTCTGCGAGAACGATCAGACCTGAACGCAGAGCGGGAAGGATACGGCGCTCGAGCTGATCGAAAAAATCGGTGCTGTACATGAGCGCGAGCGTGGTGCGCGTGACGGCATTTTCGGCCAGCAGCGCGTCGATGTCTTCACCAACGAGGTAGGAACGGCGGAGGCCCATGGTTTGGACCGCGAAGCCCTGCGATTCGAGCCATTCCGTAAGGAGAGAGATTTGGGTGGAGCGGCCGGAGCCGTCGGTGCCTTCGATGACGATGAGCGTTCCGCTGAGCTCTTCGATTTTCACGCCTGGGAGCGGGATGCCGTAAAAACGCGAAGGGGCTTCAAGGATTTTGTCCGCGGCTTTGCGCGACGGCTTCGAGCGGTGACCGTTGGACGAGACGGATGCGGCGATTTTTCCAGGACGCTTCATTTTTTCTTAGTGGGAGCGAACTGGGCCAGCTCGATGCGCTCGCCTACGATTTGGCGCATCTGCTTCTGAAGTTTGTTTACTTGCACCGTGCCGTCCATCAGAACGAAATTGTCGGTGTCGATCATCTGATCGTAATTGTTCAGAATCCGCTCCTGAAAGATGCGGAAGCTTTCGGCGCGATCGAGCGAAATGCCCAGGTCCATTCCTGCTTCGTAGTATTTGAGTTTGGGGCGGCCGGCGACGATGCGATTTACGGCGACGTCGAGCGGCGCGCGGAAATAAAACGTGATGTCGGGGATCGGCGCGAAGCTGTAAAGATTTCGCAGCCAGTGGGGTGAGCAGCCACGAGCGGCGTCGCGCGCAAAAGCGGTGTAGACATAGCGATCGGCAAGGACGAGATAGCCGCCGTGAAGCAGGGGCAGGATCTGGCGCTCGCAGCGGTCGGCAAAATCAGCGGCGTGCAGGAGTGAGAATGTGGCCGGAGTGAGCAGGCGACGCTGTTTTCCGCGTCGCGTCGCCGATCTTACCAGCGGTGAGGAGTTCCACTCTGTGAAATGGATGCGATAGCCGCCGATTTCAAGCCAGCGTTTGAGCAAATAAAGCTGTGTGCTTTTGCCCGAACCGTCGATTCCCTCAACGACTACCAGAGCGCCTGGATACTGGCGCTTAGGGGTGACCGATCTTGACGCGCTTGATTCGATTGCGGCCGGAATGTCGGTGGTTGCACTAGCCATTTAGAAGAGACCTATTCAAAAAACATCTTATGATACTTCGGAACTATGACTCAGAGATGAAAAAAGTGTTACAGCCGCGGTGCGGGATGAAAAGATCTTCGTCGCAATGAGATACCTGCCGCGACATACGCGAAAGGGGCGGAAAGCGATATGCTTGTTAGCGGGGCTGTTCGACAGCGAATCGGCGTAAGAAAGGAACCCTGATGGCAACGAATTTCACCAAAGAGCTTATGGTAAGACCCGGTAAGAAGGTGAAGCTGCGAAAGTACGATCCGGACGATACGCTTGGCTGGGAAAAGAGTCACAAGACGAATGACAGCATCGAAAGGAGCCTTCGTAGGGTCGATAAAGCGCAGTATCTGCTTTATGCCAATCGAAAAACAGCGCTTCTGGTGGTCCTTCAAGCGCTTGATGCCGGCGGAAAGGACGGGACGATCCGGCACGTTATGTCCGGAGTGAACCCGCAAGGCTGCATCGTCATTTCGTTCAAGACGCCTTCGGCGGAAGAAGTGGCGCACGATTTTCTGTGGCGGATTCACAAGGCCGTGCCGGAGCACGGCTATATCGGAATTTTCAACCGCTCGCATTACGAGGACGTGCTAATCGTGCGGGTTCATAACCTGGTACCGAAAGAAGTGTGGTCGAAACGGTACGAGGAGATCAATGAGTTTGAAGAGATGCTGACGCGGAATAATGTGACAATTCTTAAATTTTTCCTGCACATCAGCAAAGACGAACAGAAGAAACGCTTCATGGAGCGGATCGACGATCCGGACAAGCGCTGGAAGGTTTCTCTGGCCGATTTCCAGGAGCGAAAGTACTGGGATGACTACACGGACGCGTATGAAGACGCGTTGACAAAGTGCAACACCGAAGATGCGCCATGGTTCATCATTCCCTCGAACAAGAAATGGTTTCGAAACCTTGCCGTGTCTCACGTGATCGCTGAAACGCTTGAAAAAATGCATATGAAGTTTCCTGCGCCGACGGTGGATGTGAAGCGGCTGAAGTGGACGTGAGTGCTAATAGGTTTCGCAGGCGCCAGAGCGGACCCACGATTTCGTAACTCTGATTCAGTAACACTACCCAACTAGGCAGCTTGCAAATCGCAAAATTTATGAATAGTCTCAGCGGGGCGCAACGACACCCACGCGGTTCGAAATGGAGTGAACGACGGGTTATTCACTCTTGACTGCGCGTGATGTGTTGCGAGCGAGCGGCGGCGGATGATGGACCAAGCGGTTTTCCCACGAAATTTCTTGAAGGCGTATCCGCAAGCGGTTCGCGGCGAAGGGTGTTTTCTGTACACGGCGGAGGGACGTCGCTACCTGGATGCGTCGGGCGGCGCGGCAGTGGTAACGATTGGCCACGGGGTCGAAGAGATTGGACGCGCGATGGCGGAGCAATCGGCGCGTCTCGCCTACGTGCATTCCTCCCAATTTCACACCGCGGTCGTTGATAAACTTGCAGAACGGATACTTGCACTCGCCCCGAGCGCAATGCGACGCAACGGGCGCGTCTATTTCACGTCGGGCGGCTCGGAGGCGACGGAAACCGCGCTAAAACTTGCCCGTCAGTACTGGTTGGAGCGAGGGGAGAAAAAACGCTGGCGTGTCCTTTCGCGCTGGCAGAGTTACCACGGGAGCACACTTGGGGCGCTTGGTGTCTCGGGGAATGTCAGGCGGCGCGAGCCATTCGCGCCGATGTTCTCGGATTGGGGGCATATCCCGCCTTGCTATTGTTACCGCTGTCCGATGAAGCTGGAGTATCCCGAATGCAATGTGGATTGCGCCGATGAACTCGAGAGGATGCTCGATCGCGATGGAGCGGACGATGTCTCGGCATTTATTTTTGAGCCGGTAGTTGGAGCGACTCTCGGTGCAGTGGCACCGCCCGAAGGCTACGTCCAGCGCTTGGCCGAAATCTGCAAGCGGCACGGGATCTTATTGATTGCCGATGAAGTGATGACGGGCATGGGGCGCACCGGGCGTCCCTTTGCGGTGGAACACTGGGGCGCCGTTCCGGACATGATTCTGGTGGGTAAGGGCATCGCGAGCGGCTACGCGCCGCTGGGCGCCGTGATTGTAGCGGGTCATGTTGCTGAGACGATCTCGCGCGGTTCGGGAGCATTCCTGCACGGATTCACGTACGACGCGCATCCGGTGGCGGCTGCGGCGGGCAACGCCGTGCTGAATTACAGCGAACGGGAAAAATTATTTGAGCGCGTTGAGCCGATGGGGCGGGAATTGTGCAGCGCAGTCGAACCTCTTAAGCGATTCTCGGTGGTGGGCGATATACGGGGGATCGGCTTGCTCGTTGGAATCGAATTTGTCCGCGATCCGAAAACGCGGGAACCGTTTCCGCCCGAAGCCCGCATCGCCATGCGAATTCAGGAAGCCGCGCTGGAAGCCGGGGTGATGACGTATCCGATTCAAGGCTGTGCCGACGGACTGCGCGGCGATCACATTTTGATCGCGCCGCCGTTTACGATCACGCCGTCCATGATTCAAATGCTGGCTGCGGGACTCGATCGCGCAGTGGCGGATCTCGAAAAAACGCGCCGCGCCAGCACCGGAGGTTCTTCTGCGCTTCTCTGACCGCCGCTGCCCCCGACCGGTTATGCTTGCGTCCATTCTTTTGCTTTTGACCATTGCAGCTATTACGGGATCGAAGGCTTCTGAGGCCATGTTCGGATATTCGTCGAGCGGAGCCGAAGAAGAGCGCAGAATTGAAAACCAGTTTCAGGCGCTTACTTCCAGGGAACAAATCGCAAAGTTTCATCGCTATCTTACGGCGGAGCCTCATCCCGCAGGCTCGCCGCGGAACAACGAGCTCGCTAGATGGGTGGCCGATCAATGGCGCGAGCAAGGGCTTGAGGACGTCACGATTCACGAATACGACGTGCTCAATTCTTCTCCGCGTGAGATTTCGCTCGAAATGACGCGCCCGAGCCATTTTCGTGCGAGTCTGCGCGAGGACGCCTACGAAGCCGATCCTGATACCAAGAATCCAAGCGTCCCGGGCGCTTATCTGGGATATTCGGCTTCCGGCGACGTGACGGCGCCGGTGGTCTACGCGCATAGTGGAAATCCCGAGGACTACGCCTATCTCAGCAAGCATGGAATTGACGTGCGCGGGAAAATTGTCCTGGTCCGTTATTCAAATCCCTACAGCTATCGCGGCTTCAAGGCGCTAACAGCAGAGCGCCTCGGCGCCGCCGCAATCCTGATTTATTCCGATCCCGCCGAGGATGGCTATAAACAAGGAGCGGTATTTCCAGATGGCCCATGGGGTCCCGCGAGCCATATCCAACGAGGAGCAATCACCTACGATTTCCTCGAACCCGGCGATCCGCTGACTCCGGGTTGGGCTTCGGTCCCAGGCGCGAAACGAATTCCGATTGCTGAAGCTACCACGCTGCCGAAGATCATGGGCGTACCGCTTTCCTGGCGTGACGCGAAGCCGCTGCTGGAAAACATGGACGGCCCGGCCGCGCCGGATTCGTGGCAGGGTGGCTTGCCGTTGAAATACCGGCTTGGCGGAAAGCGGGTGCGAGTCCACTTGAAAGTGGATATGGACACGGGCATCAAGCCGTATTACGTGACGGAGGCCAGAATCCGCGGATCGGAAGCTCCCGACGAATGGGTGATTCTGGGGAATCATCGCGATGCGTGGGTGTACGGCGCGGTGGACCCTTCGAGCGGCACTGCTTCTATGCTCGAAATGACTCGCGATCTCGGGGCGATGCTGAAGCAGGGAATTCGTCCCAAGCGCACAGTTGTGGTTTGCAGTTGGGACGGAGAGGAATACGCACTGACTGGCTCGACCGAATGGGGCGAGCAGTACGCGGACGAACTCAAGAAAAAGGCGGTTGCCTACATAAACGTGGACGAAGCGACGTCGGGCAAGAATTTCGAGGGCGACGCTGTAGCTTCGCTCGCGCCGCTGCTTTTGGACGTGACCCGCACGCTGCCGACGCCGTCGGGGAAGACTCTTTACGAAGAATGGAGGAATTCGCGGCAGATCGAGCTACAGGAAAAGAACAGCGTGGCCGATGGGAGGCTCGTTAACACGCGGATCGGGAGCGGGTCAGACCACACGGTCTTTCTCAATTTTCTTGGGATTCCGACGGTGGGGCTTACTTTCGCGGGACCCTATGGCGTATATCACTCGGCGTATGACGATTTCTACTGGATGAATCAGTTTGGCGACCCTGGATATAAATACCATACGTTGATGGCGCAACTCTTGGGTGTGATGGCCTTGCGTCTGGCGAATGCCGGCGTGCTTCCATTTGATTTTGAATCTTACGGCGCGAATATTGGCCAATTCGTGACGGACTTGGAAGGAACGAGCCATGTCGACGGGCATGTTGATCTTGCGCCGTTGCAGCAGCGGGTGGCGGATTTCCAAACGGCGGGACGGGAGCTCAATTCGAGCATCGATCGTGCAATCACCAACGGGAAACTGGACGCTCAAGCGGCCTCGCGGATCGACAGAGCGATGATGCGCGTAGAGCGGAATTGGCTTAACCCCAATGGCATACCTGGCCGGCCATGGTTCAAGCATGCGCTCTACGCCGCGCGATACACTTACGCACACTTGGAATTGCCGGGATTAACGGAAGCGGCCGAGGCCGGCGATTGGAAGCGTGCGGAGGAGCAGGCGAAGATACTGGAGGACCAGATCGACAAAAACACCGAGCTCCTGCGTGAGATAAAACGGGAGCTGGATTCCACGCGCGGAGCAGCCACGCCGTGAAGGCTCGGATTGCGATATCGCTGGCCATTGCGTTTACATCTGCGCTTTCATGCGCGGGGCAAACGAGACTTCGCGCGCGCGACCTCGGCGTGCCGTTTGAGGGGACGCCTGGTCCGCTCAACGCGATCACGGATGTGAGGGGAGTCGAGGTCGGCTATCGCACGCTGATTTCGGGTGAAGGAAAACTGGAAGTGGGCGTAGGGCCAGTGCGAACCGGTGTGACCGCGATCTTCCCGCGCGGGAAGAACGCTGTTGATCCGGTGTTCGCCGGCTGGTTCACTGAAAACGGCAATGGCGAAATGACCGGCACCACGTGGGTGGAGGAATCGGGTTTCCTCTATGGGCCGGTAACGATTACGAACACGCACAGCGTCGGCGTGGTGCGCGACGCCGTGATCGCCTGGCAACTGAAACACGGAACTCCCATTCCTCTTGAGGACTGGTGGTCGCTGCCGGTGGTGGCTGAGACTTGGGACGGAGGCCTAAACGACATTAATGGGTTCCACGTGAAACAGGACGATGCGCACGCGGCACTGGAGAACGCACACCCCGGCGCAATTGAAGAAGGAAATGTCGGTGGCGGTACCGGGATGGAATGTTTTGAGTTCAAAGGGGGCACTGGAACGGCTTCGCGCAGGATCCCGGAGAAAGCCGGCGGCTACATTGTGGGTGTTCTCGTGCAATGTAATTTTGGGCTGCGGCATCTGTTGAGAATCGCGGGAGCCCCCGTCGGATACGAAATTCCCAAGGGCGTCAATCGGAGCAACGACACGGGCTCGATCATCGTAGTGGTTGCGACGGATGCGCCGCTGCTGCCGCATCAATTGAAGCGGATTGCTCGCCGCGTCACATTGGGGCTCGGGAGGCTTGGCAGCATTTCCGGAAATGAGTCAGGCGACATTTTCATCGCCTTTTCAACTGCGAATGCGGGAGCGGGCCTGGCGCGAGGGTCCGGATCCGTGGAAATGCTCGCGAACGAGCGCATGGATGTCCTGTTCGAAGCCACCGTTCAGGCCACGGAGGAAGCGGTGGTAAATGCAATGATTGCAGCGCGAACGATGACCGGGCGCGACGGTTACACCGTGGAATCGCTTCCTCATGATAAGCTGCGGGAAGTCCTGAAGAAATACAACCGGCTGGAGGCCTCGAAGTAGCGCGAGGCAACAGCAAGAATCAAACGCCGTAGAGGGAGAAAGCGAATGGGAAAGTTTCTGCTGGGAATTGCTGTTACGATCATCATCATTTTTGTGGGTGGCTTCGTACTGCTGAAGAAGGGATACATGAACATGAGTGCAGATGTCGCCCCGCTGCCTTTCGAAAAAAGCCTCGCGATGGGGGCCGTGGACGCGTCCACCGAGCGGCGTGCGAGTGACCGCAAGAACCCGAATTCTCCCTCGGAAGAAAACCTCGTAGCCGGGGCGCAGCTCTATCTTAATCACTGCGCCGGCTGCCACGGCGTTCCTTCGAACCCGGATGCGCCGTTTGGAAGATCGTTTTACCCGCCGGTGCCCGCATTTTTCAAGGACGCTCCGGACATGCCGGAGAATGAGAACTTCTACATAATCGCCCACGGCATTCGTTGGACAGGCATGCCGGGGTGGAATAAAACCCTGACCGAAGCGCAAATCTGGCAGGTCGTGACGTTCCTGAGCAATATAGAAAAGCTTCCGCCCGCCGCCTCCAGAGTGTTCGAGCCGCCGGTCGCGGCGCCGCAACCGGGAGCGACTCGATAAAGCTACCTGTCTGAGGGACCGCTCTTTGGCAGCGTGGTCCGCTCCTGCTAAAATTTGATTTTCTGCGCGGCTTGGATTAGCGTCGGAGCGTCTGTGAGCTTGTGGAGAGTTGAAATTCAGACACGCGTAGTCCAGTCGATGAAGTTCTCTCCGGGGGTGAATTGATGTCCGATGTTGTGGCAGACAAGGTAATCGCGACACTGGCGTCCGTAAAACGCATCCCTGTGGAGAAAATTACGCTGGAGACAAATCTGCAGGAGCTCGGCATCGACTCGCTCGACGTCTTCACGCTTCTCTTCGAACTGGAAAATGCATTCAAGATATCGATTCCTGACGACGACGTCCGCTCGATCCGGACCGTCAATGACATCGTAGAAGGCATCAGAAAACTGGTCGCCGCCGCGCCGCCCGACGCACCCGTGGGCTCGAGCGCGCCCGCGGACTAACGAATGGCGTCACGCCGAGTCGCAATCACAGGTTTGGGAATTATTTCTCCGCTAGGTCTCAACCTCCAGGATACTTGGGATTCTCTTCGCGAAGGACGTTCCGGAATTCGCCCGCTCCAGGATCTTGATGGCGCGCGCGTCGGGTTAAAGCTGGGAAACGGCGCGCAAGTGCGCGGCTTCGACGCGACAAAATACTTCGAAGCAGGCCGGGAAGCGTATCAGGACCGCTTTGCGCAATTTTCGGTGATTGCGGCGCGTGAGGCCATTCGCCATTCGGGACTGGAGCTTACAGCCGCGCTGTGCGAGCAGGGCGCGATCGTCTGCGGTTCTGCGGTTGGCGGTCAATCTTCGATCGAGACCGGATTCGAAGATCTCTACGTATCGGGGCGCGGGCGCGTCCATCCGCTGACGATTCCCAAAACGATGGCAAACGCGGGCGCGAGCCAAATTTCCATGGAATTGGGAATCACCGGACCGACGTATACGGTTTCCACGGCTTGCTCGTCGGCAAATCACGCGATCGGACAAGCATTTCGCCTGGTGAGCGGCGGCCTAGCCGATATGGCGGTGACCGGCGGGAGCGAAGCGCCATTCACACTGGGAATTCTGAAAGCTTGGGAAGCCATGCGGGTGATTGCGCCGGACACGTGCCGTCCGTTCAGCAAGGATCGCCGCGGAATGATTCTGGGAGAAGGCGGCGCGATGATGATTCTCGAGGAGTTCGACGCGGCGCAGGCGCGCGGCGCAAAAATATACGCCGAAATCTGTGGGATGGGCATGTCGTCGGACGCTCACCACCTTACTCAGCCCACCGTGGAAGGACCGGCGCGCGCGATGCGAGAGGCGCTCCGCGAGGCGGGGCTTGCACCCGAGGAGATCGGCTACATCAACGCGCACGGCACCGGAACGCCGGGTAACGATCCGGTCGAGAGCAAAGCAATTCGGGCGGTGTTTGGTGCGCACGCGGATAAGCTCGCGGTAAGTTCGACAAAATCCATGCACGGCCACGCGCTGGGAGCGGCGGGCGCACTCGAAGCGATTGCAACGGTTCTCGCGCTCTACCATGGCATCCTGCCGCCAACGGCCAATTACAACGAGCGCGATCCCGAATGCGACCTCGACTACATTCCGAATCAACCCCGCACCGCGCGAGTCGGAGCCGCTCTGTCGAATTCCTTCGCTTTCGGGGGATTAAATGCCGTCGTTGCTTTCCGCGCAGTGCCTGGGTAACCGCTCGAAATCCAACAATCAGCTAGAAGAACTTGGTGAGAAACGGCAGGAGCATGCTCCAAGGCCCTGATTCTGGCGTCCAGTGCCGGGTGAGTTCGTCGGAAAGCGTCATCGCGACCATGATGGCGAGCCAAAAGAAGCCCGCTACGATCACCAGGCGCGTTAAGCCTGGGCTGTATTTAACGTGCATGAAGAACAAAACGACGAGCAACATTTTTACAACCGCAATCGCGAGCGCCACAACCGTATTCGCGGGGCCAAGATCAATGTATGCGACGCCCGTGGTGATGCCTGTCATGGCGATCAAGGCCAGGAAAATCCCCAGGTAAGTCCCTACCGGTACGACGTGCCCGTGCGGTTCTTGGCCGGACATCAGTGCACCCCACTTCCATAGCGTCCGCCGATCAAATAAAGCAGCGGGAACAGAAAGATCCAAACGATATCGACAAAGTGCCAGTACAGGCCGCTGATCTCGAGCGGCGCGTAATACTCCGATGAGAAACGTCCGCGCGCCGTCATGATCGTGAGCACCGTGAGAATGGCGATGCCGATCACCATGTGCAAAGCGTGAAGGCCCGTCATGAAAAAGTAGAAGCAGAAGAACATCGGCACTTGGGAGCCGCTGTGGCCCCACTCGGGACGAATGACGAAGTTGATTCCCGGAACCAGGTGCTCGACGTAGTCGTGATACCACTCGAAGTAGAGCTTAATGCCGATGAATGCTGCGCCCAGAATCATGGTCGCGATCAGGTATCCAATGATTGTGGACTTGCTCTTGCCCGTCTGCGCGGAGTGGATGGCGAGCGCCATCGTCAGGCTGCTGCAAATCAGCACGGCAGTATTTGTTGCTCCGAATTGAACTTCCAACAAATGGCTGCCAATCTCGAACGCCTGCGGATGCAGCGAGCGGTATATTGTGTAGGTGGCGAAGAGCCCGCCGAAAAACATGATTTCCGTTACCAGAAAGACCCACATGCCGAGATTTCCGGCAGCGCGCTGCTGGTCCATTTCTTCGAACTGGTGAGCAAACCCGGGAGGATGCGCGCTGTGTGCAGCCAGGTCAGCCACGAGTCTCTCCTCCGGAATGGGCGTAGTTGTAGGCGTCTTCCGTCACAACGGGGATTTCTTCGAAGTTCTCGGTAGGCGGCGGCGAAGGCGTCTCCCACTCGAGGCCTTTCGCGCGCCAGGGGTTTGGTCCCGCGGGCGGCCCATAGCGCATCGACCACAAGAGATAAATCAGCGGAATCAAATACCCGATACCCAGGATCGAAGCACCGGCTGAAGACATCACGTTGAGTACTTGAAATTCGGCCGGATACACGGCGTAGCGTCGCGGCATGCCGAGATAGCCGAGCATGAATTGCGGAAAGAAAGTGAGGTTAAATCCGACAAAGATTACCAGGGCCGCGAAGCGAGCCCAGCCGTCCGAATACAAGCGTCCGGTAATTTTCGGCCACCAGAAATGAATCCCACCCAGATACGCCATTACCGCGCCACCAACCATGATGTAATGAAAGTGCGCGACGATGAAGTAGGTGCCGTTCAAGTGGACATCCGTAGCGAGTGAGGCGAGGAACAATCCCGTAAGCCCACCCATCGTGAACAGTCCGATGAAGCCAAGCGCGTACAGCATCGGAGCCTGATATGAGATGGATCCTTTATAGAGTGTCGCCGTCCAGTTGAATACTTTGATGGCCGAAGGGATGGCCACCAGGAAACTGAGCACGGAAAAAATCAGTCCAGCGTAGATCGATTGACCCGTCACAAACATGTGATGGCCCCAAACGAGAAAGCTGATGACGGCAATCGCCATGCTCGAAAACGCTACGAAGCTGTAACCGAAGATTCGCTTCCGCGAAAAGCAGGTGATCAACTCGCTGATCACTCCCATGCCCGGCAGGATCATTATGTACACGGCCGGATGGGAGTAAAACCAGAACAAGTGCTGGAAGAGCAGGGGATCGCCGCCGATTGCGGGATCAAAAATGCCGATGTGCAGCAACCGTTCGAGGGCAAGCAGAAATAGCGTAATCGCGATTACGGGAGTCCCAAGAATGAAAATAATGCTCGTGGCGTACATCGCCCAGATAAAAAGCGGCAGGCGAAACCACGTCAGCCCCGGGGCGCGCATCTTATGAATCGTTACGACGAAATTCAATCCCGTCAGAATCGACGAAAATCCAGTAATGAATACTCCGAGGGCAACGGCAATCACCTGCGAATGGGCGTAGCTGCTGCTGTAGGGCGTGTAGAACGTCCAGCCTGTGTCGACGCCTCCCGCAATGATGGCGTACAACGTGAACAGAGCGCCGACGATGTAAATGTACCAACTCAGCAGATTTAGCTTCGGAAAGGCAAGGTCGCGCGCCCCGATCATCATGGGAACAAGGAAATTTCCGAGCGTCGCAGGGATCGAAGGGACAAGAAAGAAAAAAACCATCACGATGCCGTGAATCGTAAACAGTTTATTAAACGTTCCGGGTTCGAAAAGCGCGCCCTGCGGTTCAATCAAATGCAGGCGCATCAAGGTAGCTGCAATGCCCCCCACCAGGAACATGAACGTAATCGAGCCCAGATAAAGCAAAGCGATGCGCTTGTGATCGGTGGTAAACAGCCAGGACCTAATGCCGTAGCTCGCGTTCAGATAGTGGACGCGCGAAGATGGCGACGGCGGTTCGTTCACGGGTGCGACGAGAGTGCTCATTTCGAATTCTTCTGCCTTTCTTCCGCTCCGAGCGACTTCACGTAAGCGACCAGTTGCAGCACCTGCTCTTCGTTAATCTGGCCCTGGAAGGTGGGCATGATCGGAGGGTAATTGGGCAACAGGATTGAATTCGGGTTTACGATCGCCTGCCGGATCAGCGTTTCGTCCACGGGTCGCGTTTCGCCGCTCCGCAATTTCTCGGGTTTGCCGTACACGCCGGCCAAAGAAGGTCCGCGGCCGGTGCCGTCCGAAACGTGGCAGGTGTCGCAACCAAGCTTGTTGAACAAGCGCTCGCCCGTTTGCGCCATTGATTCATTTCGTGAGCCGCCGGAAAGCCAGGCGGCGTAGTCCGTTGGCGTCATTACGTAAACCCATCCGATCATTTCCGCGTGATCGGCGCCGCAATACTGGCCGCAGAAGATGTGGTACGTTCCGGTTTTTGTCGCCTGGAACCAGATTGAGGTGTAGCGGCCGGGAAGCACGTCTTTCTTGACCCGGAACGCTGGAACATAGAAATCATGGATCACGTCTTCCGACGTCATTGTGAGCTTGATGGGCACGTTCACGGGTACGTGAAGTTCGTTAATCTCGCGCGGCCCCTCCGGATGCTGCAGGTGCCACATCCATTGCTTGCCGATGACGAAAATTTCCGTCGAAGCAGCAGGCGGGCGTGAATTTCGAAAGTAGAGGCTTGAGGCCCAGACAAAGATCACCGCGCAGATGATTCCCGGAATCACGGTCCAGGCAATCTCGAGCTTGAGATTGCCTTCGATGTCGGCTGGCCGGTCGTTTTCCGAGCGGCGCCGGTACTTGATCATGAAATAGAAAATCGTGGCGAAAATAGCGCCGGTGAAGAAGAGAGTGATGGCCGTCAGGGTGAAGTGGAGCTTGTCGACATCGTCAGCAATGGTGGAAGCGGCGGTTGGACGAACTGGAATTGCCGCCAGTACCGTTGCAACGCAATTCAAGCCGGATTGAATAACGCCCGTCATCACCGGTCCTTAGAGAATTCTCCGCAAGACTCGCAATCCATTCGCGCCGCCTCGCCTAAGCGCGCCGCTCCGGCAACGCGTAGTGCTCATGCCGGCAGAGAAGCAGAATCAAAAGCGCAATTCCCAGTACGGTAAGCAATCCTACTAGTTTGACCATGCGGGAAATCAGCAGGCCGTACTTCCCGGTTACTGGATCGTAGTGATAACAGAACAAAAGCACTTGATCCGTCAGCGTGCCTATTTTCCCCGCGGACGCATCCACTAACCCGAGCCGCAGGTCGCGTTCGTGATAGGTGATGCCGTAAAAATAGCGAGAAATCTTTCCGTCAGGAGTAAGGATAATGATTCCACTGGCGTGCGCGAATTGCTTCGATTCCGGGTCGTATGCGTAGCGGAACCCTACAGCGCTCGCCAGCTGCTTGATGTTCTGTGCATCGCCAGTTAGGAAATGCCAACCCTCGGCGGCACCCGGCCGTCCATAAAATCCCGCGTAGAGCGCCTGTTTCGCTTCAGCGAGCACCGGCCGCTCGGTTGGATCGATGCTGAGGGTCACAACGTTGAACTGCTTGCCGATGTCCATCGGAACATCGCGAAGGCTGCGCATCAGGCCGTTGAGAACCTGCGTGCAAAGCATCGGGCAACTGTAATAAACCAGCGACAGAATCACTGGTTTCTGGCCAAAGTATTGACGCAGCTCTACCGGGTTGCCATGCTCGTCCTTAAACGTGAGACCTGGCGGAATCGAATCGTTCAGCTTTTGATCGATGCCGACATCTTTCAGCAATTCGGGGCGAATGCCAATATCCTGGACTGGCCCCTGAAGCTGCGCTGCGGTGGCTGGTGCATGCGCGGAAAGCAGAAACAGGACGGTCGCGGCAGCGAACAACGCCCGCCGCGAAATCCGTCCGATTCCCACCGATTCGGTCACCTGAACTCTCACGTCCATTCTTTCCTTGATTCCAACTTCTACTTCGACAATGGCTTTGCGCCACCGACAGGTTTCTCGGCGGCCAGTCCGCGCTCGAGCACCAAATCCATGGCGCGCTCAATTGGAATTCGCACCACGCCACCTTCTTTATCCACCCAACCGTAGGTTTCCAGCTGCTCCCACTGACTGTCGCGATAATTTTTCAAGTCAAGTACGGGAGTCACCTGCAGCCGGGGCGCGGGCGGCAACACGCGCACATCCGCGGACTCGAACGGCGACGCAGGCGGCCCAAGCTTTTGCGTCTTGCCGAACACCGAGAACATGCCCCACATCGCCAACATCACCACAACTAGAATCACACCCAGCCAGAAGCCAAACTTCAGTAGTGTCGAAACATCCGCATCGCGGCGCTCGTAACCTTCGCTTCGCGCGAGGTCGATCTCTTGCTGCGATCGGCGGTTAGTCTCCATGCTCATGCTGGAGCGCTCCTTCAAACCGGGGATCGTGCTGCGGCAACATCGGCCACTTCCTTAACTGCCAGAAAAATGTCCCGACCCAAAGACCGCCAATTCCGATCAACGCCAGGAAATCCGTGGCGTGTAGGTGGGGGCCGTCGCTGTCGAACGATGGCATGATCAGCCAATAAACGTCGAGCGAGCTCAACACGATCAACATTCCAGAAATCATCGACAGCGCGCCGAGGTTTCGCTTCATCGGCCGCTGCAGCAACAGAAGAAACGGCACTGCGAAGTGCAAAAGGATAAGGAACACCGCCACCAACGCCCATCCTCCGAACGCCCTCGTCATATACCAGGGCGCCTCATTCTTCAGGTTGCCGGCCCAGATGATGATGAATTGCGAGAACGAGAGATAGGCCCACAACATGACGAAAGCAAGCAGCAGGTTTCCAAGGTCATTGAACTGAGAGGCCGTCACAATCGATTTAACCGGTTCGTGCCCTGAAAGCATCCGCAGGACGAAAATGACGAACGACATTCCGCCGAGAGCTCCCACGATCATGAAAATCATTCCGTACATCGTCGAGAACCAGTGCGGATCGAGCGACATTGCCCAATCGATAGAGGCATAAGTCACCGCGATGCCCCACAGGATCAAGCCGGGCGCGCTGATGGTTTCCAAACTAGTTAAAAGCTTGGGGTCTCCGGTCTTATCCTGCTCGCTGGACCATTTGTTCAAAAAATGGGAGAGCGTGAGCCAGATCGCAAAATAAATCACAGCCCGCACCGTGAAAAATCTCGTGTTCAAATACCACGTTTTGATCGGTGTCTGAACCCAGGGATATAAATGCGACATACCGAGCCACACCGGGACGAACAGAATCGCCATCAGCGAGAACGTCCGCGTTCCGGCTTCCAGCAACCTGCGAATCGGGTAGCCCCACCACCCTCCCGTCATGTTATGCAGCATCAAGATCGCCGTGCAGCCAAGCGGAATCGTCAGCCAGTAGATGTAGGCGAATAGATACGATCGTAGTAATTGCTCTTTGTTCAAGAATCCAAAAATCACACACAGCACAATGGCAATTGCGCCGGCCATGAAGGCGCGCTTCTGGACCCGCTCGAGCTGCGGCTGTATGGATTCCAATGAATTCAGGGTTGCGCTCATCGTAACTGACCCGCCAACTTCTGGCGCTCTGCCTCGGGTACGCTCTGCACGGTTGCGTGCTGGCTCAACTGCAGAGCACGAATATATGCTGTGATTCTCCAACGGTCCTGCGCTTCCACACGCGCGGCGTAACTGTACATGGCGCCGAATCCGTTAGTAATTACGTCCACAAAGTGTCCAGCGGATTCCTGGCGTAGCCGGTCAATGTGAAACGATGGCGGCGCCGGTAAACCGCGTTGCACGATCATCCCGCGTCCGCTCCCCGTGTAGTCGTGGCAAGGCGAGCAGTAAATGTTGTAGCGTTCGCGTCCACGCTCGAGGTCCGCGCGAGTAATCTTGAACGGAAACTTGTCCGCGACCACTCCATTCTCTTTTCCCGTGTACAGAAGCTCATCCAGCCGCAAGTGGCCCCGCGCCACCGTCCCTGGAACAGGTTGCCGCTCCGAACGTCCGTCGCCGAAGAAGTCGGTGGCCTGCTCAGGCAAGTATTTCGGTTGCAGGTGCATGTCCAGCCGGCAACCAGCGAGGAGGGTTCCCACGAGCGTCGCAGCCGCGACCAGACGTGCGATTCCGCGTCCCCGAGCCGGCGAGCCAATACGATTCGCCCTTCCGCGCTCCGAGATTGACCGTGTGAGATCAGGCTTCAACTTCGAATACTCCGTTCGGCTTCAGGCTTTCAAGAAACGCCTTCGTTCGTACGAGGTCGAACTTTTTGTCTCGAGCCTTGATACAAAGGAAAAATCGGTCCGTCGAGGCAAGCGCGAATCGCGCCGCGTTAAAGACCGGGTGATAAGGAGTTGGCATGCCGTTCAACGCAAGCATCCCGAATACAGCAGAGAGCGCCGCGCCAAGAATCGTCAGTTCGAACGTGATCGGGATCCACATCGGCCAGCTATTGAACGGTTTTCCGCCGATGATCAGAGGAAAACTAATCACGTTTGCGTACCAGCACATCGTGAAGCCGGTTATGCAGCCGAGCACGCCGCCGATTAGAACAACCACAGGCAGAAGTGTTCGCTCGAACCCGACGGCCTCCGCCAAACCTTCCACCGGAATCGGCGTAAACGCGTCGATGCTCTTGAAGCCGGCGGCATGGGTGCGCCGCGCCGCTTCCAGCACCGCTTCGGGCGACTCGAACTCCGCTAGCAATCCGTAAATGCGTTGGCGTTTCATGCAGTCGCTTCGTGAATCTCCGGGTTCGGGTTGCGCACGCGCGCCAAATACGTGGTGCGTGGGCGCGTGTTCAAATCTTCGACCAAGGCATAGTTTCGAGATTGCGCCTTCAGCTTCGAGACGCGGCTGTTCGGATCGTTCACGTTCCCGAAAACGATCGCTTCCGCCGGGCACGACTGCTGGCAGGCTGTTTGAATCTCACCGTCGCGCACGGGCCGGTCTTCTTCCTCGGATAAGATCTTGGCCGCATTGATGCGCTGCACGCAGTAGGTGCACTTTTCCATTACGCCGCGGCTGCGCACACTCACGTTCGGATTGCGCGAACCGAAAAGGCTCGGGGTCTTCCAGTCGGAGTAGAGAAGGAAATTGAAACGCCGAACCTTGTACGGACAATTGTTCGAGCAATAGCGCGTGCCTACGCACCGGTTGTAGGTCATGTCGTTGAGCCCTTCGGGTGTGTGCGTGGTTGCGCCCACCGGGCAAACGTACTCGCACGGCGCGTTCTCGCACTGCATGCAGGGCAAGGGCTCGTAGTACATTTCAGGATTTTCGAGGCCACCACGGAAATAGGTGTCGATGCGGATCCAATGCATGGCGCGCCCTCGCGCCACTTGGTCCTTTCCTACAATCGCGATGTTGTTTTCCGACTGGCACGCGACGACGCACGCATTGCAGCCCACGCAGCGGTTCAAGTCGATCGACATCCCCCATGCGTAGCCGTCGTTTTTGAACACGGGATAGAGCGACAGTCCCTTGGTCTTCAGGTCTTCGGGAGGTTGAGCGAAATTCGGATCTCTCTTAAACTCATCGAGCGTCGCGACTTGAATTAGGTCTCGACGGAACGCGTTTACGCTTCCCTGGTCCGCCGGATGACCCTCAAGATCAATTGTGTAATGGTGCTGGGTTGATGCGAATTCGTACTTCGATCCTGTCTTTTCGACACGCAAGCCTCGCGCCATTGAGACGGCCGAAGAAGTCCGCAGGAAATAAGCGTTGAAGCCCGCGCCCGTGCCTGTATTTCCGGCGCGTCGGCGGCCATAGCCAAGGTGAAGCGTCACAGAATTATCCGCATGCGCGGGAACGACAAAAACGCCAGCTTTCACCTCGCGACCTGCAAGCTGCAGCGAAACATAGTCGCCGGTAGCGAGGCTCAGCGCCCCGGCTGTCGCCAAACTCATCATCGCCGCGTTGTCCCATGTAATTCTGGTGTTCGGTTTTGGCAGCTCCTGCAACCACCCATTGTTTGAGAATCGCCCATCGTAGATGCTCGGATCGGGACGGAAAACAATCTCGAGCGCATTCACATCGCCCGACGCCACGGACGTTTGCTTTGCGGCATCCGACCGCGCCGCGACGGAAATTGCCGGCAAAGCCGTTTTCGCCATTACGCCATCGTGGAGCGATTGCTCCCAGAACGTTTCGAACGCTTTGTCTTTTTCCGGGCGCTGACCCTTCCAGTAGTCGCGAACAATGTCGTGTCCCGATTTACCCGCTTCGCCGGAAATCACTGCAATCATCTCGTGCGCGGATCGTCCCTCATAAAGCGGCGCGATGAGTGGCTGGACGATTCCGATCGTACCGTCGTAGGCCCGCGAATCGCCCCAGGCTTCCAGGTAATGTGTCGCGGGGACGTGCCAGTGGCAAAGTTCGGCAGTTTCGTCGTAGTAAAGGCCGGAATGAACGCGCAACTTCGCCTTCAAAAGCAGCGGGCCAAAATCGAAATCCGCCGGTGCGTCGTAAACAGGATTGCCGCCGAGAATGACGAGGAAATCAACCTTGCCTGCATCCAAATCGTTCTTGAAGTCGCGCAAGGATTCAATTTCGTTTACGGGATTCGCTTCAAGCGGCTCGGTGTAATAAACCGTTGTCCCCGCATTACCGAGGGCGGCATTTATCGCGTGCGCTAGAGCGTGGACGGCGGGTGTCTGTTCCTCTCCCGCGATTACGAGACTTGTCCCGCGATGGCGCTGTAGATCGCGCGCAACAGCGCTCATCCACTCGTGCTGTGCTTTGCTCGCAGAGGAATCCGCTCCTGTCGTCCCACCAATCGCAACTGCCAATTGCCGCGCAAACCCTTCCACTTCGGTTGCCCGAATTGGGAGGCGGTGATCCGCCATCGCTCCCGTACTCGTCGGCATACTCTCAATCACGTAAAGGCGGTTCAGCGTTGATCCAGGCTCATCGATTGCCCTCCGGCGCGAAAATTCGCGTGCGTAACGCACATGTCCTGGTCCTGCAACGAGGAAATTCGAATCGAGCGACAGAATCACGTCCGCCTTCTCAATTCGATAAACCGGATTCACCGGCTTGCCGAACGCTAGACGCGTGCCTTCGCGTTCGTTGTCCCGGCCGCATGGCTCGTATTGATGCCACTTCGCCTCGGGGAACTGTTTCAGTAGCGCTTGAATTTGCGCGGCAAGAGTTGGAGACGTCACCGTCTCCGTCAAAAGCCGCATACCCGCGCCCTTCGGCCCGAGTTGGCCGCGGGCGTTTCCCATCGCCGCAAGAAATTCGCCCCAGCCGCCGATCCGTCCTTCGTGAATTACTGTCTGCGACCTGTCGGGATCGTAAAGGCCGAGCATGGAAGCCTGTAGATAAACGTCCGTTCCGCCGAGGCTGCCCGGGTGATCCGGATTGCCTTCGACCTTAGTGGGACGGCCCATGTGGCTTTCAATCAGCAACCCGGTCGCAACGCCCGATAGCGGCATGGATGTCGCATAGAACAGCGGCTTGCCTGGGATGATTTCTTCAGGAGGCTTCACGTAGGGAACGATTTTTTCCGTCGGCAGCTTTGTGCAAGCGCTAAGCCCAGCCATTGCTGCGGAGGCAGCCATCAGCTTCAAAATGTCCCGGCGATTGAATTCACCGTTTGCCTTTTCGTCGTTGGCAGGGAATTCATTTTCGAGAAACGTGCGGTATTCCTTGGTCTCCGACAATTCTTCGAAACTCTGCCAGAAGCGCTTGCCTCCAGTTTCGGCGAGCTTCGCGCCTAGAGCCGCTGGGTCGATCGAGTGGTTCGGTTTGGGCTCGGGGTTCATCGTTTCGCTCTCGTCGTCATTCTCGATCATCGGTGGCATGTCGAACAATGCTGCAAGCTTTGGATTTTGTATTCCTTTACGAGTTTTCGCCCCATTTCAAGTTGGTTCGCGGGCGGCTCGTAGCGTGGATTGAAGACTTCACTTTTCGGCCGCACATATTTCTCAGGCTGCCGGTGGCATTCCAGGCACCAGGACATGTAGAGTGATCCCGCTCGCCAGGTCAGCGGCATCTCCGCGATCGCTCCGTGACAGGTCGTGCAGCCAATCCCTTTCGAGACGTGAATGCTGTGATCGAAGTAAACGAAGTCGGGCAGCGCGTTCACTCGCGTCCACGAAATCGACTTGTCGTCGCGATAGCTTGCTCGAACCGGTTCAAGCATCGCAGCGTTCGTCCAGATCTGCGAATGGCAGCTCATGCACGTTTGCGTCGGCGGAATTCCTGCAAACGACGACTTCTCGACCGACGTATGACAGTAGCGGCAGTCAATCCCCAGTTCCCCCGCATGGTGTTTATGGCTGAAAGGCACGGGCTGCTCTCTCGCGACGTTCACATCCGTGTACCAGGGCGAGAGAGCGATCTCGTAAAGCGCGTTTCCGAGAAACGCGATAAAGAACACACTCCCGTAAATGCTCAGGCGCGAGATCAGGTTCGTGCTGCGATGAAATATCTGCGGCATCGAATTCTTTAGCAGCGCCCTCTCAGCGCGGTTTCTCTTCCT